>Ga0335069_10000825_pt1 | contig 49963 bp, 45 predicted proteins | sample Lox_Sample_11_FD_206714 | JGI IMG/M metagenome (GOLD analysis project Ga0335069, IMG submission 206714) | Soil microbial communities from Loxahatchee National Wildlife Refuge, Florida, United States - Lox_Sample_1.1 | ecosystem: Environmental > Terrestrial > Soil > Wetlands | place: USA... | reverse complement strand
GGCGAGCTGCGCCAGGGTGTCGAACGAATCCGTTTTCGGGGGAAGGCCACAGGCGCAAAGGCTGGAGCGGTGGCTCCTGCAACTGACCACGGCGTATCAGGATCAGATCTTAGCGCTCGATGAAGAGCTGCTCATGTATGGGGCAGGCTCCGTGTACCAAATCTTGAGAACTCGCTGGACAAGCAGATTGCAGCAACAGCGTTGATTCACGATCTCGTCGTTGTCTCCCGCAACCTCGAGCACTTCGCACCCACTGGTGTGCAGATACTCAATCCGTTTACCTGACTGCAACGCCGGAGGGACGGGGTCAATCGAGCATCCGAGCCGCGGAATCGACTGGCCTTTCTGCTCGAGCGACGTCCGCAGCGCCCGGACGCGCAGGTCCATCGCGCCGAGCCCGGAGGGCTCGTGAGGCGGAGGGTCATGCGGGTCGTGCGGCACGTCCGTCGGATAGCGTGAAGCGGGCGCCGATGACCTACGTGGAGGCTCCTGCTCCCGAGCCGCTCACCCGCGAGGGGACGCCGCAGCAGATCGCGAGAGGTGAGATTCGTTACAACCGGCACTGCGCGCGCTGTCACGTGTTCGACCGCGGGATGCTACCGGACCTGCGACGCCTCTCGTCAGCGACACATCAGCTGTTGCAACCCACACGGGCCGCAGCGTCATCCACATCGCTCGTCGCGGGCGATAGACGGAGACAATCGAATCCATCGAAACGATTGAATTCATCAAGCGAGGCGGCTGGTCTATGATCGCTGCCACCTTCGCAGACGACGCGGGGGCACGCGCAGGCACTCAACCTAAGATCGGGAGAAGTCGATGGACGTGAAGGTCGGGGACAAGGGTGATGAAAAGGGTGCCGGCAAGTGTCCGGTGGCGCACGCGGGACGCGCTCGAACCAACCGTGAGTGGTGGCCGCAGCAGCTCAGTCTGCAGGCTCTCAATCAGCACGCGCCGCAGTCGAACCCCATGGGGGCAGCTTTCGACTACGCCAGCGAGTTCAAGAGCCTCGACCTGAATGCAGTGATCAAGGACCTGGATGCGCTCATGACCGACTCGCAGGACTGGTGGCCCGCCGACTTTGGTCACTACGGCGGGCTATTCATCCGCATGGCCTGGCACAGCGCTGGTACCTACCGCGTGGCCGACGGTCGCGGCGGTGCCGGTGGCGGCCAGCAGCGCTTTGCGCCGCTCAACAGCTGGCCCGACAACGCCAACCTCGACAAGGCGCGGCGTCTCCTGTGGCCGATAAAGCAGAAATATGGTCGCAGGATCTCCTGGGCGGACCTGTTCGTGCTCGCGGGCAACGTGGCGCTCGAGTCGATGGGCTTCAAGACCTTCGGCTTCGGCGGCGGACGCGCTGACACCTGGGAGCCCGAGGAGCTCTATTGGGGTCCCGAGGGCACCTGGTTGGGCGATGAGCGCTACAGCGGGGACCGTGAGCTGCAGAATCCGCTCGGCGCGGTGCAGATGGGGCTCATTTACGTGAACCCGGAGGGGCCTAACGGCAACCCGGATCCCCTCGCGGCGGCGCGTGACATTCGCGAGACCTTTGCGCGCATGGCGATGAACGATGAGGAAACCGTTGCCCTCATTGCCGGAGGCCACAGCTTCGGCAAGACGCACGGCGCCGGCGACCCCTCATTACTCGGGCCCGAGCCCGAAGGCGCGCGCATCGAGGATCAGGGCCTCGGCTGGAGGAGCAAGCATGGCACCGGTTGCGGGCCTGACACGATCACCGGTGGTCCGGAGGTGACCTGGTCGCAGACACCCACGAAGTGGAGTAACCACTTCTTCGATAACCTCTTCAAGTACGAATGGGAGCTGACTCGAAGTCCGGCGGGTGCCAAGCAGTGGAAGGCGAAGAATGCCCCTGCCGACATCCCGGACGCTCACGATGCCTCGAAACGGCACGTGCCGACCATGCTGACGACCGACCTGTCGCTGCGCTTTGATCCGGCCTACGAAAAGATCGCCCGCCGTTTCCATGAGCACCCGGAGCAGTTCGCCGATGCCTTCGCGCGTGCGTGGTTCAAGCTCACGCATCGCGATATGGGGCCGATCGGCCGCTATCTCGGTCCGCTCGTGCCGAAGGAGCCGTTGATCTGGCAGGACCCGATTCCGAAGGCCGACCATCCGCCGGTCGCAGAGCAGGATGTCGCGGCGTTGAAGTCGAAGATCCTGGCCTCCGGTCTGTCGGTCGGCGCTCAGGTATCCACGGCCTGGGCGTCGGCATGCACGTTCCGCGGCTCCGACAAGCGCGGCGGAGCCAACGGCGCGCGCATCCGCCTAGCGCCCCAGAAGGACTGGGCGGTGAACCAGCCCGCACAGCTGAAGACGGTGCTCGAGCGGCTCGAGGCGATCCAGAAGCAGTTCAACGCCTCGGCCTCCGGCGGCAAGCGAATCTCGCTGGCCGATCTCATCGTGCTCGCCGGCGGCGCTGCGATCGAGAAGGCCGCAAAGGATGCGGGCGTCGAGATCAGCGTGCCTTTCACGCCCGGCCGCATGGACGCATCGCAGGAGCAGACGGATGCCCACTCCTTCGCACCGCTCGAGCCGACAGTCGACGGTTTCCGCAATTACCTGCGCGGACCGCAGCTCATGAGTCCCGAGGAGGCGCTGGTCGATCGCGCGCAATTGCTGCGGCTCACGGCGCCGGAGATGACCGTGCTCATCGGCGGCCTGCGCGTGCTCGGCGTCAACGCCGCCGGGTCCAGCCACGGCGTGTTCACCAGGAAGCCCGGGACCCTGACGAACGACTTCTTCGTCAATCTCCTCGACATGCACACGGAGTGGCGGGCCGTGGACGGGACCGGCCTCTACGAAGGTCGGGATCGCAAGAGCGGCGAGCTCAAATGGACGGGTACGCGCGTCGACCTGATCTTCGGATCGCATTCGCAGCTGCGTGCGCTGGCGGAGGTCTATGCCTGCTCGGACTCGAAGCAGAAGTTTGCGCAGGATTTCGTGTCGGCATGGAACAAGGTGATGAACGCGGACCGTTTCGACCTGGGCCAGCTCTGATGCGTTACCCGCAGACCGCGCAGGAGTCGGCGGAGCTCCTGCGGCAGGTCATTCCCCGCATGACGCGGCATGGCGGCTTCTGCACGCCGCTGCATTACACCCTGTGGTACGAGTATCTCGCCGAGAGCAAATGTCCGGTCCCAAGTCAGGCCTGGTAGTTCAACGGGAGCCACAGGCTGTAGTCCTGCCCGAGTAAGTAGGAAATTCAATGGTAGCGGGGGCCCGCTACGCCAATTTCCGCAGGCGCTCCGGGCTTTCAGTCATGTGCGCGTTATGTGATAAGTTGCCGCGGTAGCACGGGCAGTGCCGGAGAACATCCAAATGGCAACGATCAAGGTGATTCAGAACGGACCCTATCTCGTCCAAGGTGACGATGTGACGGCGGTTGATTGGAACGGCGCCACCTACGCGATTCCCAAGCGTCCCTTTGCACTGTGCCGCTGCGGCGGCTCGACTACCAAGCCGTTCTGCGATGGAACCCACTCTCGAACTGGCTTCAAAGCGGCGGAAGCAGCAGTCCCGGGCAGCCAGGACAAACCGGCCAGCAAACCATAGGTTGGACTTGATACGCCTCAGTGGACGGGTGATCGTCAGAGTCTAAGCCGCCCTGGGTCGTGGCCCATCTCCCTGGCGGCTCGGCGCCAGAGATTTTGCTTTGCGCGCCGCCAGGTCTGCCTATACCAGGACGCATCCTCCTCGAAATTAAGACGCGGGCTGCGCGCATACAGCTGCGCCGGATCGCCGTAACCGAGATTGCACAGAAAGTTCGACCGAACGTGGCCCCGCGGGAAGAATTCTTCATCGCAGGTTTCGCATTTGCCCGCGGCGAAAAATTCCTCATCAACCTTCGCAGCGTCGAAGCCGGACATCGGGCCGACATCCAGGCCGATCGCGCGCGCGGCAATGATGAAGTACGCGCCTTGTAGTGAGGAGTCGCGGCGGGCCGTGGCTTCGACCAGCTCAGGGGCGTTCGCGAAGGCTTCGCCCATGGCGGGATTGTGTGGGAACTGTCGGGGCAGCTTCTCGTAGAAGTGCAAGTCATACGCGACGATGGCAGTTACGGGCGCCGACTGTGTTTTCGCGACATTCCCGGGCGATAAAGCAGGCAGCAGTCTTGCCTTGGCTTCTTGCGTGCGCAGGAACAAGACGCGTGCAGGAGACGCATTGGCGCTCGTGGGCCCCCATTTCATCAAGTCATACAGTTGTCGCAGTGCATCGTCACTGACCGGCCGATCGAGCCACGCGTTGTAAGTACGTGCGGCGCGGAAGAGCAAGTCCATTCCTTCCGCACTTAGCAGTCTCCGTGAGCCCGCACGCGGCGGCGAACCCAATGTCTTGGCACGGTTTGTTCAAGCTCGCGCCCATCTCCGGCAAGAAACGCCTAGAGTGCTACTCCTGCGGGCGGTAGATAAGCGCTCGGGCGCTGCGGATCGAGACACTACACTGGCCGGGGGCTACACACCGGCTCATTTCGGAGTGGAGGGCACATGGACACACGAGAACTGATCCACGCAGCGGCGACCATCGCTGCCGGGATGGTGACCGGCACGAAAGGGCAGCTGGATCCCGGCACGATGATGAAGGTCGCAGAAACCGCGGTCGCGTTGGCTCGGCAGATTGAGCAGGAAGGGCGCAAGCCGCTTCCGCATCCGGTCAGGGCATAGCAGCGCCCGCGCAGCGTGCGCGGGCCACTGGACGAACTGCCACAGCGTACGCAGTGACGGTAGCACGGTCCATGCGACGGGACATCCCGAAGGATCCGCGCTGGCGCCGGGAACCACCCCCGAGCGACCCGGATGATTCGGCGAACCCCGCTAACAGCATCCTGAGTGCGCATCCCCAATCGTTCGACTTCGCCTGGCCGCTCGAAATTGAGGCGCTCAATGAGTCCCTCGGCGAGCGCGCATTGAAAATGCCGGGCTGGAGGTGGCGCTCGGGGCAGCCTGGTGCAAGGACCGGAAGGCCACCGCCCAGAGACTAGAGGTCCTCGGCTACACTTACCCGCTCGCGGGGACGGCATTCATTCAAAACGAAGAACGGCGCTCGAAGGGAGCTCCCATGACGAATCTATCTGCGAAGGCTTTACTGGCATTGCTCTCGCTGTGCGTCGTACCCGGCATCGTGGTCGGCGGAACGCTCGAGCAGATCAAGAAGTCCGGCGAGATCCGGGTGGGGTACCGCACCGACGCTCCACCTCTCTCCTTCAACGATTCCTCGGGCCAAGCTGCCGGATACTCGGTAGAGCTATGCAAGCGTATTGCGGCGGCCGTCAAAGAACATCTAAAGCTCAAGGACCTGAAGACGACCATGGTTGCGCTGAGTTCGGAAGATCGAATCGATGCGATCATCAACAACCGGGCAGATATCGAGTGTGGCGCTACGACGATAACTCTCTCCCGGGCCGAGAAGGTCGACTTTACCCTCATGACCTTCGTGACCGGGGGCGGTCTGCTGACATTGGCAAATTCAGGAATTGATTCGCTGGCCGGTCTCTCGGGCAAGTCGGTGGCGGTCGTGACCGGTACCACCTCGCAGACGGCGCTGCAGAAGTATCTGCAGAAGAACCTCATCGACGCCAAGGTGGTAGTCGTGCCCGATCGCGGCGAAGGCATGAAGCAGCTGCAAGCTAAAAAGGTGGATGCGTTCGCCTCGGACCAGGTTGTGTTGATTGGAGAAATTCTGAGTGCGGGAGATCCCAGGGCATACACCCTCGCGCAGGACCTGTTCTCGTTTGAGCCCTACGGGCTGGTCGTGAGACGTAACGACGCCGACTTTCGACTGGTGGCCAACCGCGCAATTGCGCAGCTCTATCGCAGCGGGCAGATCGAGGACTTGTACAACCGCTGGTTCGGACAGGTCGGGGTCCAGCCCACGCCCGTACTGAAAGCGATGTATCTGCTCGAGGCGCTGCCCGAGTAGGACGGAGCCGCAGCACTGGCGCTGCACAGGTGCCCCGGGCTTGTGATCCCGCTTGTCCATGGCACCGGTGAGTCGGGGAGCTCACCGGCGGCGGCAGATTCGTCGTTGCAACGGTGTGGATTGGGCCCTGACGGGAAGCCATCCCGCGAGATCACGAGGTATTAGCCCGTACGGGGCCGGTCCGCTGCCGCCAACCTCATCTGCTAGCTGGCTTGCCGCGCACGGCGTCAAGATGGCTGACGAGGTCATCGGCCCATTTCCGCAGAATGATATCGGCCGCCTGTCGGTTCGTTACCGCATCGGCCTGCTGCGCAAAGGGTTGTTGATCCGCCTCCGCATCCATCGCTCGCGCCAGAATAGTATTCGTGGATGAATCCCACAATTCGAGATAGAAGGTGCCCGAGCCCGCCGACGCGATCACGTTCACGTCCATGCCCGTGGACATGATATCGGGTGCAGTCACTTGCACGTCGATTATTGCTGGCCGCAGCAAGAGAACGTCGGGTGCCCGACTACTCGTCACCTGATAGCCAGCCTTCTGTAGTTCAGCAGTAAACACCCTCTTGAACTCGGCTGCGAGAGTGCTCTGGATCCGCTGAACATCCTCGTTGCTAACCTGGCGGCTGAGATCCCCTCCCTGATTGGCGTTGTAATTCTGTTGCCAGTCCTTCTGCATCTGCACGTAGCAATCGAGAATCATCACCCGGTCATACTGGCTGAACTTCGCACCAGGCTTCACATAGACCAGTCGCTGCTGCGTGTGGGTCTTCAACTGCAGTCCGTCTTTGCTCACCTGTGGCGGGGCATCCGCAGCCCTCACGGCCATTGGATAAGCGAGTGTCAGACCGGCGCACAGAGCAACAAGCACCCCGAATGAACGCAACGGAATGGATAGTTTCATGGGCGTCCCCCAGATTGACTCGATCAATGAGGAAGAGATCCGAGTCTATGGGCAATTGAAGCGGACGTTAAACGGCTCGTCGACGCGACGCTGAAGTTCAACAGAAGCTGGATTACCGTTCCGGTCCTGATTCTCGGCCACATCTCGCCGGGCGTCTCCGAGCGTACCTTCGCGTTGGTCCACTTCGCTATCGGACCTAGGTCGCACGTGAGGTAGATCGACCGCGGCCCGCAGATCGCGAAGCTCGAGAAGGACCGCGTGAACGTGGTGGCAGCGATCAAAGGCGGCGGGTTGGAAATTGCGGCTCACGACGTACACCAGCGGCAACACAACTTTCTATTACGCAAAAATGCTCTCTGCGGGCGGCAATGACTTCGGGCCTATCGAGTTTGTTGTAGCACCGCTCAAGCTTCCCGGAGACTTCGAGGGAATGCTGGGCGGGAATTTCTTCGAGGCTCACATCGTGTGCCTGGACTACAGGCACCGAGAGGTTCGCGTTCGCTGATCGGTCGCCAACCGGCCGGTACATTGGCGAGCACTCCGCGCACCCGGGTACGGGCAAGGGTTCGCCGTGGCAGCCCGTCAGCTCGCCAGGAATGGCCGCAGCCGGCGCTCCAGCGCTGCTTGATCCCGGGTTTCGCACTCCCAAACGACCGCGACAGACCATCCCAATCGACGCAGCTCCTCGAGGTTGCGCCGGTCGCGCTCCTTGTTCCCCGCCAGCTTCGCGGGCCAGTAGTCCGGGCGCGCGACCACTGGGACGCGGGCGAGGGAACACCCCTCGTGCAAGTGCCACAGGCAGCCACTCGCGTGGTCCAGCCTGTACAGGTGGACTCATACCCTCAGCCGCGTGCGAACACCACGATGCCATTGGCCGGGATCACGACCGATGCCGAGGCCGCGAACCCGTGCATCGGCGGCCCGTCGGCTTGGACGCCGCCGCCGTTGCCGGCGACCCACGGGTTGACCCAGTTGTCGTAGACATCACTGTTGAACACCTCGCGCCATAAGCCCGCCAGAGGGAATCCGAGCTGGTAGCTCCACCAGGTGCTTTCGGCTAAGGTCGCGACCACGACGACGTCCTGACCCGTCGGCAGCCAGCGGTGGAAGGCGAGCACCCGGTCTGCGTCGGAGACGTAGTACGCGTGAACGTTGTCGCTGCGCAGCGCCGGCTGGCCGGCGCGCAACCGCACTAGCTCCTGGGTGAAGCGCAGATGGTCGGCCATGACCTTGTCGCCAGCGTGGAGTGCGGCCCACTCGAGCAAGTTGGGACCGCTCGGGTTGGTGTCCCAGGGACGCGCCTCAAGGAATTCCTGGCCCATAAACAGCTGGGGAATGCCGGGTGCGGTCAGCAACAGGCCGGTCGCGACGCGGCTGCGGCTACGCGCGTACCACAAGTGCGGATGGCGCGAGTCCGCCAACACTGGAACGCGTGGGCTCCGGCCCGACATTACGAGGTCGTGGTTTTCAACGCACGTCACTGCCCGCCAGGCACGGTCCAGCCCTGGCGGATAGAGCACCGCCGCGATCGCCGACATCGAGAGTGCGGCCGAGGCGCCATAGGACGCAGCACCGATCGCGCCGCGCAGCGCCGAACGCAGCGCGTCATGCTGCACCACGTCGAAGCCAGCGCCGCCCTGATCGGCCGACTGCAGCACCGCCTGGACGCTGGTCGGTATGTCACCGAACTCACCCGGCCAGAACTCGGCATTCTGCAAGAAGCGCGGTTGCGTGGCTCTGAGCTGCGTCGTCAGTGCGCGGCAGAACGCCCAGCCGTTCGCTTGGTTGGTAGACAAGAGAATGCTGATCTCGTCGTAGCGCAGCCCGTCGGCGTGGAACTCGTCGATGTAGTACCGCGCATTGTCCTGCAGGAACCGGCACACATCCTGGTTCCACATGGCGAAGGCAAGGCCGCCCGTACCGCGATCCTGGTTGGTGAAATATAGGCTGTCATTGTTGTTGCCCACATTCGGCACGCGGTCGAAGTAATAGAGGCAGTTGTCGTCGAGCGTGCCATTCACAGTGAAGCCACCCGCGTGGTTGTAGACCACGTCGAACATCACTGCGATGCCGTAGGCATGACACAGATCGACCAGCACTTTGAGCTGAGCGGGCGCAGACGCGATGTCGGCCAGTGCCAGGGGCGCCAGTGCCTTGGCGCCGAAGAGGCCGTTGATGTTTGCGAGATAGCCCGGCAGGGTGGCGGCGTCGGCGACATAGGGGAAGTCCGGCGAGAACAAGTCAGCCCCGCCGTATCCCAACCCGGGATTAGCCTCTTGCTCGTCCATCGGCAGCGGCTGCAGCATGTTAATGCCAAGCGCAGCGAGATAGGGCAGCTTGCCGGCCACATCGAGGAAGTTGGATGAGACGCCCGGCGTGGCTATCGCATAAGTCCCGATATGGGCTTGGTAGATCACGATGTCAGAGAAGTCGGGCGTGCGGAACCCGGCATCGTGCCAGGGGTATGAACCGGTTCGCCGCAGGATCCCGAAACAATTGGGGAAGGCGGCAGAGGGGCCGAGCTCGGCGGCATAGGGGTCGCGCTTGTAGCCGTTGGTGCCGCCACTGACCCAGAAGCGGTACGGATCGCCATCCGCAGCGCCCGCCCGGAACCAAGCGCGCGCCGGTGGGGGTCGTGCCGGTGATGTTCTGCTGCGAGAGCATGCACCCGTTGCTTCCGAACGACTCCTGACTGAGGATTGTCGCAAATCCAGAATCCAGGTTACTACTTCCCGCTCATATTCCGAGGCGGTCGTTGCCCCTTGATTGGCCGCAGCGCAACAAGTCGACCAAGTATGCTAACCCGGTCCTCGCACGGTACGTCGAGGAGATGAAGGAGCCACGGCGTTCAACGCGCTTCAGTGCTCGCAGGGTTCTGGCGGACAACGCCCGGGCGGATTGCACACGCGATGGATGGCTGTACTCGCCATCGCACAGTTGAAGCCTAAGGCCAAGTCGGCGGTCGATTTTTCTGATCGAAGTCAACGACCACGACAAAAGTGAGCGCGCCGCAGCGGTGGCCGCACTCAGCATCTTCCCACGCAAACGCGACGTTCAAGATCCTCGGTCCCCCCCGCAGGTCGACACCCGTGCGCCGGATGCGCTCATTGAAGCGCGTGTGGACAACCCCCCCAACCGTCTACGGTCGTTTTCAACTAAGTACCGCTTGGCAACAAGAAAGCTATCGGACTGAGCTTGCTCAGGGTCGCCCGCACATCGCATCGACCCATTGAGAGCGAGAGGAAATCATCCGGTAACGCCGCCGAGGACACTGTAGTGCGGTTGGATGTTTACGGGTGCCGACGAAATTCGGTGTGGACTACACCTCCACGGGCCACATCGCACCCTCGGCGCGGCCCGCCACAGGCCGCCGCCGTGCGCTGCAGGCGGGGTGCGGAAAGCGGCGATCGCTGTGAGGACGGCGTCATCGGCGCAGGTCGGACAATCGCCAAAGCCCTAGGCTCTTGTCCTTGAAGGCTGCACTGCCCTCGCTGCACTGCTCGTTGATGAGCGCGAGCGGGGGCGGAAAATGGAATGGCGTAGCTTGCAGATTGAGCGGCCTCCATTCCCCTGTGGCGATCTCTGGGTTCGACTTTCGCGCGGGGAAGGTCGTCGCGAGCAGGTAATCCGAGCCGCTCGCCGCGTTTTAGCGCCGCCCTCACCTGATCGCTCGTGAAATGACCCAGACAGTCACGGCAAAGGATGACGTCTGCCTTTGGCAGAGGATCTGCGAGCAGGTTCGAGGTCTCGAACACACGACCGGGACGCGTGTAGCGCTCGGTGTTGCACCGGATCAGTTCCTCGAGCACATCTATGCCCAGATAGCGATCGATGCCGAGATTGAGCGTCGCCATCCAGTGGAAATCCCCGCACGGCGCATCGAGTAAGAAGCGTGCGTTGAGACTCTGCAGCAGCTGCGGGAGGCGCCGCCGGATTGCGGCCGTCTGAATGAGCGAGGAGCCAGGCCCGCTCACCGACTCGTGACCCTGCGCGATGTGGGCCGCGCACATCCGGGAGAACGTCCGAATCAGATCTGACGCGATGTGTTCTGGCAACGGCAACGCGACCGGTATGGCCGGAACCAGCGGCGGGGCCGTCCCAGGAGCGCGCTTATGGAGCGTGCGTCGCAGGAGGTAGCTGCAGAAGGTACGAGGAGGTTGGCCGAGCGGTTGACCTTCTGGTGCCGCAGCCACTGGCTGGTGAGACAGCATGTAGCACCAGGCGGTCGGACTGAACGCGCGCTGGTGCGAGACATCGTCGCCCAGGCGGAAGAACGCCTCTGCTCGGCTCCAGCATATTGGCTGCACCTCCTCTGTCGGCAGCTCCAGCAGCGATTCCCTCGAGCGCTTGAGTTCCTCAGTGAGCGGCTCGTTGCCGACGGGCGATCCAACCGAGTGCATGACGGGTGCGGAGCCTCTCGCACACCGTGGCGTAGAAGCGCTGTGCGCGGGAACTGCCAGGCTGGACCGCAAAGAATGCATTTGAATAGAGTCCCTGGCGCTCGCGGTGGGCGATGATCTCGGCCTCTTCGAGCCGCTTGAGGAGGGGCGCCAGATCGCGCGTGACGATGCAATCGGCGTCGATCCACAGACCACCGAAGCGCATAAGCAGGAACGCGCGAACGAAGTCGGCATCGCTGCGCGCGACCGGTGTCGAGATGAAATTGAACCGACCTAGGTGTGGAGTCTCAGCAGGTTGTTTCTGCCGCGCTCATCACGCTGCGATCAATCAACCCCAGTCAGTGCTGACGGGCGCTGGCGTTACGGAAATTCACAGTGAGCTCAGAAATGCGATGAGCGCGTCCTGATCCTGCTTGCTGAGTCTTTGAAAATTCTGAGTCTCCACGGCCCCCTCTCCCTGGTGGCGCAATATGGCATCGCGCAGGGTGAGCGAGGCTCCATCGTGCATCAGCCGCGGCTGCAGCCGCACTCCCCATAAGGGAGCGGTGCGTATCTTGTTCTGCGTGAGCTGCAGGGTTTGCTGGTAGGTCGCCATGATCTGGAACACCCCGTAGTCCTCAAGTCCCCCCTGTACGATTCCGTCTCCGGTGCCAACGTCGTGCAGGAGGAAGTCGCTGTAGGGATGAAACGTGATTGACCCCGTGACCGGCGGAATCACATAGGTCCCGCCGTCGATTCTGGTTCCGGCTGGCGCCGTAGTGAGCGAGCGAACGTGGCAGGTCCCACAGCCGACCGTGTCAAAAAGTCCCGACCCTCTCGTCACTTGGGGAGAAGGCTGGGGATCCGGCGCTGGCGCCTTAGTGGCGCGAATAAATCGTGTGACGCGATCGATATCGAACAGTCCATCCGGGCCGCGGATGTCATTCGGCTCCGGAGCCGTGTTGCATAGGGTGGTGATCTCGTTCGGGAACAGCGGATTGGTGATGCCGATTTCGTTGAGATATGCATTTGCGGAGAACGATAGGAGACTCGCCTGCTGGTCTTTCCAGCCGAAACGGCCTACTCCCACCTGCCCCGGTGCTTCCACGATCGGCACCACCAGCCACGTGCCGCAGATCCGGCCGTTCGAGGCCTTGCATTGCTGGCGGCCGATGTCCACCAGGGTCTGGTCTGCCACCGCCTCGACGAATCCGTCACCGAGGAGGTTGACGGCCCTGCGAGTCGCGCGCACGGTCTCGGTGTCGGGCACACGCTCCTGAATTTCAGGGCAGATGGCGCGCTCATTGACCAGGGAGCGGCCCGAAATGACCGCTGCGCCGTGCGCAATCGGAATGGCGGGATTCTGAAAGTGCCCATCACGGCCGGTGTGGCCGACGCGTAGTACCGTAACCTGGCTCGCGCCACCTGGAACCGGATTCTGATGACATTCGCGGCACGACTGCGCGTTGTACAACGGCCCGAGGCCAGTCTGCACCTGCTCTACCTCGCCAAATTGGCCCAGGTCTACCAGGTGCGTTCCCTGGTCCACCACGCCATTGGTCTGGTTGTCGAATCCTGCCGGTGCTTCCGGACCCGCATACGCCGTCACCGCGAACGTGACAGTCAGGACCGTCACCGAGATCACCGAGTTCATGGCGTACTCCATCCCGGCGTTGCGCCGAGGCCGCGAGACAAAAGAAAGTAGCTCATTGATTCCCTGGAGCCCGACGCGTGAGCGATTGTGAACAACGCCGGCTGTGGCTGTTTGGACAGCGGTGCGCGTCGACTTAATTATATATTTATTGATCTCGCACGGGGATGTGCCGCCGTGCAGCGCGTGCGGGGTGGCCACTTCGACCCGCTATCCGCGGTCCGAGTTTAGTGGGCGCCATCGACCCGGTCGCGAGTAGTATCCGCTTGTGGAATTCGAACCGTTACGCGATGCCGCTCACCCCGCCAGGCCGCGGTGGGCGCCAGTAGAGCTGGACAGAGAGGAGGCGCTCGAGACTGCACGCCACCTGATTATGCTGGTGGGGTACAACGACCTCACTTCCAAAGAGGAGGTGTTGGGCAGCGGCTTTCTGGTTGCAACCCAGCCAGAGCTGCTTGCACTCACCGCGACGCACGTGCTCACCGAGTGGATAGACAAAGTGAGGCCGCCGCGACCACATGCCTTTCGCGGTCTGCACGGCGACGACGAAGATTTGGCGCGGCGCGTTTCAGGAGTCCTCGACGCCGGCCTACTTCTCGCCGCAATCCGCTGTCGCTCTCAAGGGGGATACAGACTCTGTGCCGTAAAGGACGTGGCGCTTCCGTTTGATCCATCGAACATCGATGTTGCATGCTTGCGGCTGGAACTCCCTCAGTGGGCGGTCCGTGAGGATTTCGACGCGGTCAATATCAACGCGGAAATGTCCGGAACAAACCCAATGCTCATGGTTGGGTGGTCAGGTGGTGAATGGGGACTCCCCGAGCTCGAGGGTCATCCCTTTCCGCTTCGTCAACACATGGTTGTGCGTGCCGCCTTCAACCTTGGTCCCGTTGCTGAAGCCCGCGGTTATGAGAATTGGATGTTCCTTGTCGATGGACCCAGCGAACCGGGAATGAGTGGCGGCCCTTTGCTCATGATGGACACGCGATCCGCTCCGGGCAAAATTAGGCTGGCGGCACGAGGAGTGATCTCTCGTGATTGCATTGCACCACCAGCGGGTGGGAACGACGAGGCCAACCCAAACCAGACTTGGGTCAGCCCAATTGAGGCGACGTTTACCCTGCGTTGTCCAGCTCCACTGCAGCACCTACTCTTTTTCGATGCGGTGCGAACTGGGGTGGTTGGGTCGTATGGGCAACGCGCCCGACAAGGAACGGTCACCCAAGGGCCTGATGAGTACTCGCTCCACTGGACTCCTAGACCATAGCGCCAACCTGACATTCTCGACAATCGCACCAGAAACTCCCGGGTGACATCCGCCGCGAGCCGCCCCACGCTGCCGGCATGGACGAGAAGGCCACCACGCGAGCGGCATTGCTGATGGCGCGCCGAAAGATCCACGCGCATCTTCGGAAGTCAGGGGCTGTCTATACGGAAATTCTGGCGCAATTTTCCGTACAGAATCCGTACGACGAAGCTGGCTTGAAGATAACTACTTGATTTATTGGCGCTCCCTACGGGATTCGAACCCGTGTTATAGGCTTGAGAGCCGCGTCAGGTTTTCGACGAGGCCCTGATAGCTGGGTCGCACGGTTTCGCGGTCGCGGAGGCCAATGCTCGACGTCAATCCCGAGATCACTCGCTAGGTGCCATCGGGAAACACGCAATCGCTAGTGTGCATCTATATCCGCGCGGGGAAGCGTTGCGAGGTAGGACGCGATGTCGGTCATCTGTGCAGTCGTCAGCTTTGCGGCGACCGGCTTCATACCCGCCGCGCCGGCACCGTTGCGCGCACCGGTCTTGAAGTCATAGAGCTGGCGGACGAGGTAGCTCGGCGATCGCCCGGCAATCGGGGGCGCGTCGCCCAGCCCGCGCAGTTGAGCTCCGTGACATGAGCCGCAGGCCTGCGTGACCGCATCGGCGGGTGTTCCGCCGGTAGTGCCGCTCGTGACTAGCCGCTTACCACGCGCAACGCTGCCGCTCGGCACATAGGCGATATAGCCGAAGTGCGGGTTATCAAGTTTCTCAGACTGTTTGGGATCTCCCGCAACTTCGAGTATCTGGTCGTGAAGCGGTTCAGTCCGCTCGCTGCCGGAGGCGACGAAGCGATTGCCCTCGAGGTGCGCCGGCGGCGCGCGATCTGTCTCGATGACCCGTACGTGCGGACCGCCTGTCTGTCCCGCGTAGTAGTTCGCTGCGGCGCGCTTCTCGTCCTCTGACATTGCTTGCGCCAGTTGGATCATCGTCCGAGTGTTTGACTTTCGAGGGTCGGCCGAAACCCGCCTTCCGGACCGGAAATCCTCGAGCTGCCGCAAGAAGTAGTCGACGGGCAGTCCAGCGACCGGTGCGTTATCAGGCCGCCCGCCGCCCGTTGTCTTGTGGCAATAGGCGCAGGCGCAAGTCTGCGCACCGAGGCGCGCCGGCCCATGCTGCACGACACGGGGTAACGGTGGATGCTCGTTCGGAAACCAATCGGCAGGGTTGCCCCAGTCACTCAGATCATAAAGCGAGTAGCTCCGTGGACTCCCGTCCAGGTGCAGCGGTCTCAGTTGCTCTTTGCGATCAATCGTGGGATCGAAGCTGCGACCGCGAGGTCCCTGAGGCTTGGGCTTGTCGCCCGGATGCGGTGCTGCGGAAATACCGTAAGCCCACAGGGGCATGTCGGGCCACTCGTGAGGCACCGTCGCGGCGGAGACGGTCGGCTGCACGTGGACAGTCGTTGCGCTCGGTCCCCCGCCGGCAGGCGCCGCGCCGCAGGAGCAGATGGCCGTCGACAAGCAGAGGAGGTGTAATCCTATACCGGGTTTGAATTGCGCAGACACGGAATGCGCAGCAATCTCAGGTTAAAAGGCCGGTCTCGAACGTTAGCGTGCACAACCGGTCTTCGCTTCGAAGGGAGTGGAGGGGTCCAATCCATGGACGCGCGAAGGAGCGAGATCTCTGCTCGCGGAAGGCTTTCACACTCTGGCCAGCCGTGCGCGATTGACCACCATGGAATCATACAGCCGCGTCACAGTACGACTGCCGGTCCACGTGAACAAGGCGGGCACAAGCCCGTGGATCAGACATGCGATGCCGGACGCGAGCAGCGCCATGCCGAACGACCAGGCCTTGTGCTGATGTTCCCAATAGCCCTCGCCGACAGAATGTGGGTGCTCAAGAAACAGGCGATTGAACATAGGCGGCCCTCCCGACCGGGGTTCGATCGAGAAGACTCTAGTCCAGGTAGCTTCGAAGGTATTCTCAAAGTAGACTATACAAAAGGGGATCGGTGGGACAATTTCCCATGGTGACGCTGGATTCTGTGGATGTGCGGATCCTTGACTGCCTGCAGACGGATGCGTCCCAGTCACTCGCAAAAATCGCCGGTCAGGTTCACTTGTCACAGAATGCCTGTTGGCACCGGATTCACCGCCTCGAAGACGGTGGAGTGATTCAGCGGCGCGTAGCGATTCTGGATCCGGCCAAAGTCGGTGTAGGCGTCACGATGTTTGTCCTCGTTCGAGCAGCCGAGCATTCTCAGGCTTGGTTCGAGCGATTCGCGACAGCTGTACGAGGGATGCCCGAGGTGCTGGAGTTCCATCGAACGAGCGGCGATGTCGACTACCTCCTTAAGCTTCAGCTGTGCGATGTGGCGAGTTACGACGAGTTCTACCGGCAGCTCGTGCGAGCGGTCCGCTGTGCCGATATAAGCGCAATCTTTTCGATGGAGGAGATCAAGCGCACCACGGCCATTCCGCTCAAGCCGCGGGCTGAGCACTGATGGTCGCTGCAAGACAGGCTGTCGCGAGACAAACTGCGTCGCGCGGCGCACAACGCTCTGCCAGACCCGCTTCACCCGTCCGCCGCGCGGTTGTTCCCTCGTTGGATGGCGGGGGGCCCATCTGGCAGCAGATTCGTCGTGCGCTCGTCGGCCCCATTCTCGATGGCGAGTGGCCTCCCGGCACCCGCATCCCCGGCGAACTGGAGCTTGCTCGGCGCTTTGGCGCATCGCGCATGACGGTCTACAAGGCCATCCAGAGTCTCGCCAATGACGGGCTGGTGCAGCGAAGGCGAAAGTCCGGAACGGTTGTTGCGGAGCGGGCGCTCGAACGACCGGTGTTTGAGATCTGGGACATCGCCGATCTCATCACGCGTGCTGGTGGTCGCTATGCGTTTCGGCTGCTGGACTGCTGCAAGCTGGCGCAGGATCCTGAACGGCGCGAGCTGCTCGGTGTTTCATCGCGCACACCGACCCTGTGGTTGCGCTGCCTGCATCTTTCGGACGACAAACCGTTTCAGCTCGAGGAGCGTCTCGTCAACGTTGACGCGGCGCCGGGCATCACGTGTCATCCGCTTGAGACGGAAAGCCCCGGCCGCTGGCTCATGGCCCGCGTACCGTGGACGGATGCCGAGCACAAAATCCTGGCGCGTGAGGCGCCGCCCGAGGTCGCCCGGCAACTCCAGATACAGCCGCGGACCGCGTGCCTCGTGGTGGAGCGGCGCACCTGGAATGGCAGCATGCCGGTGACTTACGCGCGGCTCTGGAATCCGGGGGTCACTCACACGCTGATAGGCCATTTTCAACCGGCGCGCTAGTGTCGCAGCATCCGGAGGAGACCCTCAGCTCGCCTGCGGGAAGCCGTACTGAACCGACAGGTAGTCGCGGACAGCTCGCTCATTCGCGAAGAAGAGGCGTCCTCTTGCGGTCTCCGGTTTCGGCGTGCCAGCTTTGAGCTTGCGGCCCGCGGCCACTATCAGCACCGGTAACGACTGATGCTCGGACCCGAGTGCCTCGATGAGGGGCACACGCGGGCGTGCAAACTCCACGTACTGCACGTCGAGGAGCTCTCGCAGCTTCGGGAAGAAGCCCAGCATTCCCTCCACGGGCGCCGAGTCATTACAGTAGAGCGGCCCGATGCCTGCGTTCATGAATCCGGGTCGAAGAAGGTACAGTCGATCTTTCATTGTTTGCTCTCTCCAGAGGTCAGCTGTCAGTGCGCCAACTCCCGACGAAGGCGCCGAAATGCGAGCACGATTCCCGTCACCCCGAAGGCGAGCCCCGCGGTGAGCAGGAGCAATTCGATGGCGGTCCGCACGAGTGGCCGCGAGGCGAGGCCTGGAAAATTGAGCGTGTGCAGCGCGTAGTAGATCCAGGCGTACACCCGCCGGCTCGGATCCATTACCACCAGGATCTCGCCTGAGAGCGGCTCGAGGTAGATGCGGGTGGAACGGTGCTTGACCGACACAAATCCGCGCGCCGTCGCCGGCAAGTGCTCCGCGAGTCGGTACATCTCGTCGAAGCGCTCGGTAGCGGGTGCAGCATCACCCCAGGCCGTGCGCAGGGCAGCGAGGAGTAGCGAGTCAGGAACCGCAGGCGCCGTTGCGCCGCCGTCCAGCCAGACGATGTGCGAGCTGGCTGCCGCGCCGGCCTCGACGGTCAAGAACGGCCGCCCAGCGATCGCGTGAACACTGATCTCCGTCGCCTTGCCAACCGTCCGCAGGTCGTCGATGGATGTCGCCGCTGCAGCCGATGACAACGGCATGCCCATCACGCTCGCTTGCTGCTCTGGGCTCGGCTGGCCCTTGGAGAACATGCGACCGTGGTCCATCGACAGCCAACCGCTGAAGACCCAGCCGAACACGATGACGCAGGCGAAGAGACCGATGATGTGGTGCCAGCGCATCCAGCCACGGAAAGGCGACAAGCCCGGTCGCCCGGCGGAGCGATTGCCGATGAGGCGGTCAATGCCAAGCCAGATGCCCACAGTCGCGCTCACGAGCGTGACCAGCGAGAGCCACCAGACCGTTTCATTCCACGCCGACCAGTTGCTGCGCAGTGGCGTGAAATAGATCCAGTGCAATACCGCCCCAGGCCAGTTCCAGGCGCGCTCCGCGGATCGCGTACGTTGCACGACCTCGCCAGTGGTTGCCGAAACGTAGAGATCAGTGCCTTCTGCGTCGTTGATACGGACGCGGAACAGCGGACGATACCGGTTGAACCGCTGGTGCACGATCCACTGGTCATAGGCGAGCGGTCCGGTGGCGTGGGCTGCGGGTGCTTCGGCAAAGCGCTCGGCAGTCGCCCGTGCCATCGCGGCTGACAGTAGCGGCAACAGCTGGCCCGTGTCGGCTGCCACGCGAATCGAGCGATCCGCAGGGGTTCGGCCGACGTAAGTGGGCCGTCCGGCAGAAGAGAGTAGTCGCAGCTCGATCGCCCCTGGCATGCGCGCTAGCGCCGTCGCCGGATCAATGCGGATGCGCGACAAGTCGAGCGCTTCGGTGCGTGCGAGTTGCTCATCGCGCGATAAGGCGGGATAAGGAACGAAGTGGAGTATCGCGCCGCTCACGAACCATGCGGCGACCAACAAACAGAGCGCGACTCCGGCCCAGCGATGAAACCATACCAGCCAGCCGTTCAACCTGGGCCAGAGCGAGCTCATGGACTTCAGAGTTTCAGGTACAGACTGATCTCATAGTAGCGAGGCTGTCCGAGGATGATCTCCGTGGGGTAGTAGATATCCGCCCACTGCGCATAGGTCTTGCCGAACGCGTTGTTCACACGACCGGAGACGACGATTCCTGGTTTCACCTCATAGGACAGGTAGAAATTGACGAGCGCGTAGTCATCGAGCGTCAGAGTGTTCGCCGTGTTCCCCGGACGGGAGCCGATGTAACGGACGCCAGCGCCTGCTTCCAAGGGTAGCTCGGCAATGTTCCGTACGCTCGTCCAGAAATTGCCGGTCCAGCGGGGGATATTGGCCGGTTGTACATTATCGTAGGTGTTTCCGCTCGATGGATCCGAGAACTGCGTGTAGACCGAATCCGTATAGGCGCCGTTCGCCGAGATCGTCCAGTTCGGCGTTATCTTGAAATCGGCCGAGAGTTCCACACCCTTGGAGGTCTGCGAGGCGGTCGCCTGCTGCTCCTGACTGACCTGCACGAGCAGGTCGTTCCTTTTGATGTGATAGATCGAAAGGGTCAAATCTGCTCTGTTGTCGGCCGTGCGCGCCTTGAGGCCGGCCTCGATCTGGTCGGAGCTGCTCAGGGCGTACTTCCCTTCGGGGGCGTTGACTAGGAAGATATTGTTCGTGCCGGGTGGATCCTTACCCGTGGTCCAGGACACGTAAGGCGTGATGTAGGGCGTCACGTTGTAGACGAGGCCCACCCTCCAGTTCGTCGATGTGTAAGTCTCCTCGAACCCGTTCGGCAGTTCGACGCCGTGGGTGTTGAAGTTCTGACGGGTGAGGTCGAGGTGATCATAGCGCGCGCCAGTCACGAGCTTCGCCTTGTCGCCGAAGCTCAGCACGTCTTCGGCGAAAACGGCGTAATCATCCCAGTACGTCGGACTGTTGCGCGGAACGATATCCCCAGGCTCGAGCAGCGGGCCGAAGAGTCCGGGCGACGGATTGAACGGATCGACCAGGTCATTTGGCGGGAACCCGCGGGTGCGGAGGAAATTCAGGTGACTGTAGTCGAAGCCGCCGACGACGGTATTCGGTAGCCCGAAAAGCGATCCCTTGTACGACACGCTGCCTTCATCGCCGGTGAGGTTCTGCTTGTGAAAGACATAGAAGCGGTCGCGATTGATTTGGGGACTCGGCAAAGGATTGCCGTTGAGATCAACCGTGGTAAACGTGTAGGTCTCCGCATTCATCCACTCTCGATGAGCATGGAAGTAATAAAGGAAATTCTGTAGTGTCCAGCTCTCGTTCGGCATCCATTTCACGAGCAGCTGCGGCCATTGTTGGTTGGAATGGATGTTCGCGTCCGCGACGTTGTAATTCACGAACCGCATCCGGGAATCGATCGCCTGTCCCGTCGAGCCGCTGATAACGCTCCTGATCGGCTGAGTAGCGAAAGATACCGGCACGAGCGGGGTACCATAGTACTTGGACGGATTGTCTTCCAAGTAGTCGAAGGTGAGCTGGAGCTCCAACGTCGGGGTCGCCCTCCACAGCGCGGTGACGGTGGCATCGGTGGAGTTCGACGGGTCGCGCTGAACGTAACCCTCCGTGCTGTTGCGGCTGAAGTCGCCGCGGATGGCGAAGGTATCGCCGAAATGCGTGGTGCCGCCGATACCGACGTTGACCGTTCCAAACGTGCCGCTCGCGGCCAAGCCCTCAACTTGCGGCTCCCCGAAACTCGGGGCCTTGTCGACCACGTTCACAGCGCCGGCGATGGCACCCTGCCCGTAAAGCACCGAGGCAGGCCCTTTCAGAATCTCAACGCTCGCCACATTGAAAGTGTTCTGATCCCGGGTCGTCATGTTCGAGGGACCGATGTAAAGGCCGTTACGCAGCACCGTGATCTGGTTACCCGTGAAGCCACGCATGGAAAACTGCGATTGATCACCGGGCGATCCACCGGAGGTCACGCCAGGCTGGCTTACCGCGGCCTGCTGCACGTTCATGAAGCCGCGACCGAGCATCTCGTCGTTGTCGATCACATCGAGCGTTGCCGGCAGCTCCTGAGCACTCAGGCCCAACCGGCTGCCCGTCGGCGTGAACTGGTCGAGCTCGCGTACCTTGGCCGCGGTGACGGTGATGGTCTGTAGCTCTTCCCCCTGACCAGGCGCACTATCGGCCGCGCCAGCACCGCGTGCCGCAATAGTCATTGCCGCGAGAGCCATCACCCAGGTGCGAACTATCGTTCGGGCAGGCATATGGTTTTCCCCCGTTGTGAGACCAAGTCGGTTCTCAGATTCTTGAACGCGTATTGTTGTCTATACATAAAGACTCTCTCCGGAACAGCCCGCTGTCAAGCGGCCGGCCTCTAACCTCCGCCGCGTTTTCCCCGAGCCGGACGCGAGGCCTAGCCAATGTCGGTGAAAACCAGAGAGTTTCAGGGCGCACGCTGGTGCGCGCACGCGAGGTGCCTCACCGCGATGCGTGCAAAGCACGCGACCGCCGCCCTCGGAGGAGGGCCGTAATGCCGGCGAGATCACAGATGCCTATACATATAGGAAGCCGCGATGGGAGGGTCGCGGCGGGGCGCAGTGGCGCTCTCTTCACCGCACCCAGGCGATCCGGAAGATCGGATATGCCGTTGCTAATTGCCACGGAAATCAACGTCTTGAGTCATCGCGGTTGGACGGCCATTATGGTACCATACCCTTGTACAGTACTGGAGGAGTCGATGAGCCATACCATCAGGAATAAGGCCAACCTGATCGCACGCGTGCGACGGATTCGCGGCCAGGTTGAGGCCTTGGAGCGCGCACTGGAAGAGGAAAAGGGTTGCGCTGAAATCATGCAGCAGATCGCGGCGTTCCGCGGAGCGGCGACTGGACTGATGACCGAGGTGATCGAAGAGCACGTGCGCACGCACGTTGCGAATCCGTCGATTACCAGCAATGCGAGCCGTAACCGGGGAGCCGACGAACTCATCGAGGTCGTTCGCGCCTATTTGCGATAACGGCATCAGAAAGACGGCAAGGAGCAGAACGTGGGTGCACCGGACGAGATCACCTCCGCTGACCTGGCGGAACAGGCGCTGCAGCGAACCACGGCGCCGGCGGCCTATCCGCATGATGCGCACCGGGAAGAGCAGGGCGACGTCGCACATCACGACCATGAGGACGCTCACGAGCACGCGTTGGAGTGGCCGGAGATGCTGCGCATCGCACTTGTCGCGGTGGCGGCCGCGGCGGTCTGGTGGCGCGTGTGGGAGCCCTTGCCGCGCATCAGCGTGATCGGTGTCGCGGGCCTCCTCATCGGGGGGTGGCCGATCTTCAAGGAAGCACTGGAGAACCTCTTCGCGAAGCGAATGACGATGGAGCTCTCGATGTCCATCGCCATTATTGCGGCGGCGGCAATTTCTGAATTCTTCACCGCGCTCGTCATCACGCTCTTCGTCCTGGTCGCGGAGGTACTCGAGGGTATGACCGTCTCGCGCGGGAGACGCGCAATACGCGACCTGCTCGACTTCCTGCCGCGCGCGGTCGCCGTGCGCCGCGCGGGAGCGGTGGCCGAAGTGGATGCCGACTCGCTGGCGGTGGGTGATGCCGTCTTAGTAAACCCGGGCGGCCGAATCCCGGTGGATGGCACGGTGATCGCCGGACACTCGTTCGTCGATCAGGCGCGTATTACCGGGGAATCCCTGCCCATCGAGAAGTCCGCTGGCGCACCAGTCTTCGCCGGATCCATCAATCAGTCGGGAGCGCTTGAAATCCGCGCGGAGCGCATCGGCCGCGATACGAGCTACGGCAAGATTATCGAGGCGGTTGAGCAGGCCGAGCGCTCGCGCGCTCCGGTGCAGCGCCTCGCCGACCGCCTCGCAGGGTATCTCGTTTACTTTGCTCTGGGCGCCGCAGCGCTTACGTATCTCTTGACGCGCGATGTGCGCTCGACGATCTCCGTCGTCATCGTGGCCGGCGCCTGCGGTATTGCGGCGGGGACGCCGCTCGCGATCCTCGGGGCGATCGGTCGGGCAGCGCGCGCGGGCGCCATTATCAAGGGCGGCCTGTATCTGGAGCAGCTGGGCCAAGTCAACACTGTCGTGCTCGACAAGACGGGGACCCTCACCTATGGGCAGCCGGAGATCCGTGCGCTGCTACCGGCCGAGGGAGTCGATGACGGACTGCTGCAGGGGACGGCAGCCTCGGCAGAGCTTCGATCGGAGCACCCGCTCGGCAAAACGATCGTGGGCTATGCCCGCGCCCACGGGCTCCAGCTCACGGAGCCGGAGCATTTCGACTATACCCCCGGTCGCGGCATCGACGCGCTCCTTGGCGGTGAGCATGTGTTGGTCGGCAACTTGGCGCTGCTACGCGCGAACGGCATTGCCGTGCCCGCGGATGTATTCGCCCGGTATTCAGAGGCGTCCGAAGTCCTAGTAGCGCGTGCGGGGAGATTCCTCGGCGCGATCGTCATCGCCGACCGCGTGCGTCCGGAGGCGGCGCAGGCCATCCGAGCGATCCACGCGATGGGAATCAAGACCCTCCTTTTGACGGGCGACGCTCAAGCCGTGGCGCTGGCGGTGGCGCGGCAGCTCGGCATTTCCGAGGTCGCAGCCGAACTGTTGCCCGAGGACAAGCAGAAGCGCGTGAAGGAATTGGTGGCGCGGGGCCGCACTGTCGCGATGGTGGGCGATGGCATCAACGATGCCCCGGCGTTGATCGAAGCCCAGGTCGGCGTCGCCATGGGGTCCGGCACCGATGTCGCGCGCGAGAGCGCCGATGTCGTACTCCTGGGGAACGACCTGCTGAAATTCGCCGAGACACTCGGCATCGCGCGCCGCACGCGCCGCATCATCTGGGCGAACTTCGCCGGCACCATCGGAGTGGACGCAGTCGGCATTGGACTCGCGGCGTTTGGTCTCCTCAACCCGCTGCTTGCGGCATTCATTCATGTGGCGTCGGAACTCACGTTCATCCTGAATTCCGCGCGGTTGCTTCCCTCGCGCTCGGGCGGGACGAATGTCAATCCGGCCACCCCGCTCCCCGGCGGCTCGATGGTCGAGCGGGCATGATTTGACCTTATCGAATGGTGTATCGGGTGCGTGGGTCGAGGCGGCTGCCGAGAAGGGATGGTGCAACGCGGGTGTAGCTGTCGCGACGGCCAGCTCTGAGCGGAGTGCTTCGATCTTTGCCCGTGCCTGCTCGCGGGTGTGGTCAAGCGATGCCAGTTTCGCTTGCTCAGCGGCGAGCTCGCTCAGGATGGCGTCCTTCGTGCGCATTGCGGGTGCATCATCTCTGGGGACGGCGAACAGCCGGAGCCGATGAAAGTGTAGACAAGACTCATATATCTGTATACGCTTTCACCGGTGCGCACTAAACCTACGGATCCGATCCGGAAGCACCTGCCCGGCGTCTTTACTTACAGCGGTGCAAGAGCGGCCGGCCTCTCCGCCGAACGCTTGTACGCCTATCGGGATCGGGGGCTGATTGAGCAGATAGGCAGGGGCCTCTATCGATGGGCGGATGCCGCAGCGATAGATCAGAACCTTCTCGAAATCGCTTGCCGCGTCCCCCAGGGCACGCTCTGTCTCCTCACGGCTCTGGCACGCCACGGCTTGACGGACCGCATTCCAGATCGCATCGACGTAGCGGTTCCCCGCGGCTCCCGAAGACCCGCCCTCCAGTCTCCTGTCGATGTTCATCTCTTCGCCAAGGATAGTTTCGCGCTGGGGCGTCAGGAGATCAGACTTGGAGAGGGCTTCACGATCGGCCTGTACTCCCCCGAACGTTCCCTCATCGATGTCATTCGGCTCCGGCACCGAGAGGGAGGTGATGTCGCCTGGGAAGCGCTGCGACGCTGGCTCAGACGCAGAGGCGCCAAACCGGCTGCGCTGCTCGAGGTGGCCAAGTCTCTGCATGGTGCCGAGCGCGCCGTTCGCAGGGCGCTGGAAATCGTGCTGTGACGCGTGCGACCAAGGATACAGTGCCCGGCAGGCGCTATCTCGACCTGCAACGTCGTGCAAGACGATCGGCACGACCAACTGACGAACTCATTCAGCTTTACGCCCTGGAGTGTCTCCTCGATCGACTTGCGCGATCCAAATACGCCGAAGATTTTGTCCTGAAGGGCGGAGTGCTGTTGGCTGCGTTGGAGGCTCGTCGACCGACCCGCGACATTGATCTGGCGACCCGTGTGCTCGAGAACAGCGCCGCACGAGCGTTGGCAGTCGTGCGAGAGATTGCCCGAATCTCTGTGGACGACGGTCTGGTCTTCGATGCCGATCACGCGACCGCGGAGGTCATCCGCGAAGACGACAATTACAGCGGCATTCGGGTCACGCTCGGCGGCTCGCTGTCGCGAGCTACCGTTCGCCTGCACGTGGACATCAACGTAGGACCCCATCTGGCCGGAGCCGCAGGAGGTGAGGCTTCCGCGATTGCTGGAAGGCGAGCTGGTGATTCGCGGCTACCCTCTCGAGATGGTCCTTGCCGAAAAGATTGTCACCGCGCTGGCGCGCGGTACGGTTAACACGAGATGGCGGGACTTCGTCGATATCTACGTCCTGGTGCGGCGCCACGCCGTCAACGCCCCCACACTACGGGAATCGATACAGCGCGTGGCTCAGTACCGCGGCATAAACGTGGTACCGCTGGGATCGACGCTCGCCGGATACGCAGACTTTGCTCAATCACGATGGGTCGCTTGGCTGCGGAAACAGCGTCTGGAGGGTGTGGTGCCCGCGGAGTTTTCGAGCGTCCTTGGCGTTGTGATCTCGTTTGCCGACACTGTCATTCTGCGCGCGGATGCTGCGCGGGCCTCATGGGACCCGGTTCGCGGTACTTGGGGTTAGGCAGGAGCTCGCGACCACCGTTTAGGCTTCCCGCCGACGGCTCTATTACGGAGCCGCTCGACGCACTGTCTCGCAACCCGTGGATCGCGAACCTTCTCGAATAACGGCGCGTGCATTACCTGATTTGAGATTCGGGCCACGTGAGTCCAACGCTCGCTGCCCCCTCGTGCTGCCCACTCTCACGTCGAGGATCAACGATCGGAGAACTCACCCGGAACTTACCCGGATGGTTCCTGCGTCGTGATACGAACGCGTAAGTGATTGATTAGATGGCGCTCCCTACCGGATTCGAACCGGTGTACTAGCCTTGAGAGTAGCGTGAGCAGCGAGCCGCGCCGGTCGCGTTAGCCTCGTACCGGGCGCGAGATCCGCGAGTACGAGAGAATGCGCGTCGGCGTACTGCAGGTGGATTTCCTGACGGGTGCAGCGCCCCGCTGCATGTAGGGCCACATTGATCCGCTGATCTTCACGGCGTTGGGATTTCAAGTTGCCTGCGGCAATGCGTTTTTCACGCGCTGGCAGAGCGCTCTGCCCCTCGGCAAAGCGCCAAGCCTATTTGTGGATGGATTTCGGCGCGGCGGGTAAGCCCGCAAGCTCGCGAATCTTCTCATCCAGATACGCCAGCACGCGCTGGTCGCGCTCGGTTTCCTTGTTGGTCAGAAAACTGATCGCCATGCCTTCGAGGACGTAGCGCGAAAGGTCGAGCGCCAGATCGAACTGCTCACCACGGCCACGCCACTCCGGAAAGACATCGACCGCCGCCTGGTGCCACTCGCGCTCGAACGCTTCCTGCGCAGGGCGCAGGATCGAGGCGAGCTCCTTGTCGGAGCGGGCCGCGACGGCCAGCTCGAAAAAGGCGACGAACAGCGGATGGCGGACGTGCGCCCAGTAGGCCTCGACGCTCTGGCGTACATGATCTCCGTCGGGTGACGGCTTGCCGACCGCCTTGCGGAATGCGCGCAGGCGCTTGGAGTGCAGGTGCTCGACCGCGGCACGCACGACCGCGAGGCGCGAAGGGAAGTGGTGCAGCATCGCACCGCGTGACAGACCCGCCTTTTTGGCAATCAGTGTTGTCGTCGTGCGCGAATAGCCGTACTCGACGAAGCACTTGATCGCCGCCTCCGTGATCTGGGTGCGGGTTGAGGCACTCTTTTGCGCCTGCCAGCTGAGCGCTGCGCCCGGTTCGTCACCGTCGTCAGGCGCATTTTTCATAGGTCGGTGCAAGGTAAATTCCTTTTATCGACAAGAATGTAGACACTGCTCGAAAAAGTCAAAAATGATTGAAACCGGATACATTGACTGCTAGCGTGCCGCCCTCACCGTCAGCGCGAGGAACAGAGCATGGGTCGCCTTGAAGGTAAGGTCGCGATCGTCACGGGTGCTGCGTCCGGACTCGGGCGCGCTGATGCGGAGGCCCTGGCGCAGGCCGGCGCCCGCTTACTGCTGACCGACATCAACGATCGGGCGGGTGAGGAAGTCGTCGCAGCGCTCAACGCCGAGCGGCCCGGCTGCGCAGCATTTGCCAGACAGGACGTGCGCGACGAGCGGCGTTGGACGGAAGTGGTGGAGGAGGCGCAGCGCCGCTTCGGGACCCTCAACGTGCTGGTGAACAATGCGGGTGTCGTCGTTATCGCGACCCCGGAGACGACGACTCTCGAGCAATTCCGCTTCGCCAATGGGGTGATGTCAGAGGGGGTATTCCTCGGCTGCAAGGCGGCGATCCCGGCCATGCGCGCCAGCGGCGGTGGATCGATCATCAACATGAGCTCCGTCGCTTCGCACCTCGGCTACCCGGTCTTTTTCGCCTACAGTGCCGCCAAGGGCGCGGTGCGCGCCATGACCAAGAGTATCGCGGTGCACTGCCAGACGAATAAGTACCACATCCGCTGCAATTCAGTGCACGCCGGCGCCATCGACACGCCGATGGTGGCAACCGCCAACGAGGCGCTCGGCCTCAAGATGAGCGACTACGAAGCCGCGCCCTGGGGACTCGGGAAGCCCAACGATGTCGCCAACCTCGTGGTGTTTCTCGCCTCGGACGAGTCGCGCTTCATCAATGGCGCCGAGATCGTCATCGATAATGCACTGACCATCCAGTGAGGCTCCTGCGCCGTGCGCTACTACGAGGACCTCATCGAGGGAGAGGAGCGGTCCTCCGGAACCCGGACCGTGAGTGAGGCTGAACTCGTCGAGTTCGCGCGCAAATACGACCCGCAGTACTTTCACGCTGACGCCGCCGCCGCGCAGGGCTCGGAGTTCGGCGGCCTCATTGCTTCCGGCATTTTCACGATGGCGATCTGGCGGCAGCTCGACCACCAGATTGCCCACGATATCGCCTGGATCTGCGGCGTCGCCTGGGACGACGTGCGCTTCCCGGTTGCGGTACGGCCCGGCGACACCCTGCGCGCCCGTGCCACCTGTCTCAACAAGCGCCCTTCGCGGAAGGAGCCGGACCGCGGGGTCGTCACTTACCAGTACGTGCTGGAGAACCAGCGCGGCGAGACCGTGTTCAGCTGCCGCAGCGCGAATCTCATCCGGCGGCATGCGGTGCGTGGTTCACCGTGAGTGCGTGCGCTACAGCCGCGCCATGGCGGGCCTGGTCGCTAGCTGCCGCCGTGGTAGAGCCGCCAGTTCGGCAGCGACTCGGGGAAATCCGCCGGGCGCCGATCCCCATAGGCGCGCATTCGCAGCTGATCTCCGAGCGCCTGCGCATACTCATCGACCGGCAGGTAATAGAGGAAGGACAGCAGCCGATCGGCAAAGCACCAGTGGCCCTCGTCGCGGCGGTAGGTGTCTTCATAACGCAACGCCGCGATCAAGGCGCGGCCGTTGCGCCACACCTCCGCGTGGGCGGTGACGAGCCCGTGCGCTTCGCCCGGCCGCTCGCCGAAAGTCAGGATGCGGTCGTGCGAGAAGTGGTAACTGACCCCGAGAGCGCTGAAGCGCCCGCGAAACTGCTCGAGTACCGCCGCGCGGCCGCGGGCGTTCATGACACCGTCCCTGGAGCGAAACGCTCCATCGGGGGTGAAGAGAGCGCCGAGTGCGGCGAGGTCGCGGTCATCGACCGCGAGCGCATAGCGTGCAATGAGTTCCTCGAGCGCGCAGCGGTCTTCGAGGCGCTGTACGCGCGCGGCGAGCGGCTCGTTGGATTCAGTCATTCCAATTCCCCCAGGCACCCCCCGCGGGGCGGAGTACGGCGATGAGTCGACTGGCAGGCAAGGTGGCGGTGGTGCTCGGCGCCGCCGGCAAGGACAACATGGGGCAGACGATCGCGCGGCGCTTCGTGCGCGAAGGCGCGCGCGTCGTGGTCGCCGGGCGCGCTGCCGAGCCGCTTGCGGCGCTGGCGGCAGAGCTCAACGGCGAGAGCGCGCGCTGTGACATCACCCGCAAGAGCGACCTCGAATCGCTGCGGCAGGCAGCGCTCGACGCGTACGGCCGCATCGACGTCGCGGTGAACTGCACCGGTTGGGGACTCATGGCGAGACTCCGTGACACCACCGAGGTGCAAATCGATGCCCTCACGACCTTACAGTTCAAAGGGGTGTTCTTCTTTCTGCAGGTGTTCGCCGAGTGTATGGCCGCGGGCGGCGGCGGTTCGATCATCACCATGTCCTCCGCCTCGGTGTACGCGCTCCTCTACAACCATGCCGCCTACATCGGCACCAAGGCGGGAGCCGACGCGTTGGTGCGCTGCTTCGCCAACGAGTACGGCGCACGCGGCGTCAAGGTGAACTCGCTCGCCCCGGGGCTCACCGGCACGCCGATGACGGAGAAGGAGATGCAGATGCCGGGCCTGCGGGAGGCCTTCTTGAAAGAGTACCCGTTGGGACGCATCGGCACCGCCGATGACGTGGCCGACGCGGCTTTGTGGCTCGCGAGCGACGAAAGCTTCCTCACCGGGCAGGTCCTGCAGATCAATGGCGGGTTGACCCTGCGCCGCAATCCGAGCCCGCGCGAGATCAATGCGAGCCTCGCTGCCGCCAAGGCGGGTCTGTCTGGCTCTGCTTGAAAAAAACAATCATGACTGATTGTATCTTAACCGTGCTCGCCTATAATTCAATCGGCTGCATCTGAGTTCCCGCCGCAAAGGGTGCTCAACGAGAGGAACGTGCGATGGATCTGGGTTTGCGCGGCAAGCGGGCGATCGTCACCGGCGGCACCAAGGGAATCGGGCGTGCCATCGTGGATCTTTTCGCGCAGGAGGGCACGGATATCGCGCTGTGCGCGCGCGATCAGGCGGAGGTCGCCGCGACCGTCAGCAGCCTGTCAGCACGCGGGGTGAACGCCTGCGGGGAGGCGGTCAACGTGCGCGACGGTGAAGCCTACAAGGGCTGGCTCGGGCGCGCGGTAACTGCCCTCGGTGGTTGCGATATTTTCGTCGCTAACGTGAGCGCGGGGGGCGGCTTCGACAGCGAGAAGAACTGGGTCAAGAGCTTCGAAGTCGACGTGCTGCACACGATCCGCGGCTGCGAGGCGCTCATGCCGCACCTCGAGAAGAGTGGCACGGGCTCGATCGTGATCATCGCCTCCACCAATGCGCTCGAGACCTTCGGAGTGCCGCAAGCCTACAACGCCATGAAGGCGGCACTCATCACCTATGCCAAGCAGCTCTCGCAGCACGTGGGTAAGCAGGGCGTGCGCGTCAACTCGGTTTCTCCGGGCCCGATCTACTTCGACGGCGGCGCCTGGGAGCTCATCAAGGGCACGATGCCCAAGCTCTATGATTGGGCCATGAAGCAGATCCCCAGCGGACGCATGGGCAGTCCCGAGGAAGTCGCGCGGGTGGTCGCCTTCGTCGCGAGCCCCGCCGGCTCGCTCATCACCGGCTCCAACATCGTCGCCGATAACGGCTTCACCAAGCGCGTCCAGTTCTAGCAGGCGGCGTCAATGGCCTCGGACGAGGAGTTTCTCAAGCGCTCGAAGTCGCCGGCCTTCACACCAGTGCAGCGGGTGAAGCCGGCGGAGAGCCCCGAAACACCGGTCGAAAAGGCACCTGACCCCGAGCTTGGCCTCGAGATCATCAATCAGCGCCGCTATACCTCGCCCGAGTTCATGCAGCTCGAGTGGGAGCGGATGTGGAGCAAAGTGTGGCTGCTCGGCGCCCGGCTCCTCGACATCGCCGAGCCCGGCGATTACGCGGTGACCGAGATCGGCCGCGAGTCGATCCTCATCGTGCGCCAGCGGGACGGTGGTGTGCGGGCTTTCTACAACGTCTGCCAGCACCGCGGTAACCGGCTGCGGCCCTGTGGTCTCGGCAGCACCGGCGCCGCGTGCTCCTTCACCTGCGCCTACCATCACTGGGAATACGAGCTCGATGGAAGCTACCGGCGTATCCCGGATATCGATACTTTCCCGCAAGGTCGCCCGCCGTACGGTCTGAAGGAAGTGGCTTGCGATGTCTGGGGTGGCTTCGCCTGGTACTCGCTGGCCGACTCCCCGCAGCCGCTGCGTGAGTTCCTGGGCCCGATTCCGCAGCATCTGGACGCTTACAACTTCGATCGCATGGCGCAGACGCGCGACATCACGGTGGAGTGGAACTGCAACTGGAAGACCTCGGTCGATGCCTTCAATGAGAGCTATCACGTGCAGGGTATCCACCCGCAGCTGCTGTGGTACCTGCACGACCTGGACATCCAGATCGACTGCTACGAGAAGCACAGCCGCTACCTGATCCCCTTCGGCACGCTCTCGCCACGAGTGCGCGTCCCGCCGGCGATTCCCGAGCCGATCAAGACGATCATGAAGGGTGCCGGCATGGATCCGGCAGACTACGACTCACCGATCGCCCACGTCCGCCGCGACGTGCAGAAGCACAAGCGCGCACTCGGTAAGGCGCAGGGGCGCGACTACTCGCGCCTGAACGATGACCAGCTGACCGACGATTACCACTATCTCATCTTTCCCAACCTCTCCCTCAACGTGCACGCGGATGATTTCTGGATCTTCCGACAGCGTCCGCATCCGACCGATCCGGATCGCATGTTCTACGACATCATGACCTACGAGCTGATACCCGAAGGCACCGAATGGCCCGAGCGCGTCGCGCACCGCAGCTGGCAGCACGGCGACAAATCCATCGGCACGGTGCTTGACCAGGACGCTGCCAATCTTCCCGGTGTGCAGGCCGGCATGCACTCGAAAGGCTTCGGCGGGCTGTGGATCGGCCGCCAGGAACTGCGCATCCGGCATTTCCATAAAGTCCTCGACGATTACATTTACGGGCCTGCCGGTCGCCCGCCGCAGGCACCGTGAAGGTACCGGCAGGGACATTGCCATGACACTCTCGTCCGAGCGCCTGCGGCACGCTTACCGGCAGATGAAGACCATCCGCGAGTTCGAGGAGCGGTTGCACGTCGAGATTGCGACCGGTGAGATTCCAGGCTTCACCCACCTGTACGCTGGGCAGGAAGCGGTTGCGGTCGGTGTGTGCGAGCCGCTGAGCGATGAAGATTACATCGCGAGTACACACCGCGGCCACGGCCACTGTATCGCCAAGGGCTGCGACCTCATCGGCATGATGAAAGAGATCTACGGTCGCCGCGACGGGCTCTGCAAGGGCAAGGGCGGCTCGATGCATATCGCCGATTTCGAGAAGGGCATGCTCGGCGCGAACGCGATCGTAGGCGGGGGCCCGCCGCTCGCAGTCGGGGCGGCGATCGCCTGCAAACTGCGCAAGGAAGGCAACGTCAGCGTGGCTTTCGGCGGCGACGGCAGCTGTAATCAGGGCACGGTATTCGAAGCGATGAACCTGGCGGTGGTGCTCAACGTGCCGGCGATCTTCGTGTTCGAGAACAACGGCTACAGCGAGCACACCGGCGTCTCCTACGCGGTCGGCTCGAAGGACATCGCCGGGCGCGCGCATGCCTTCGGCATGCCGGCCGAGCGCGTCGACGGCAGTGATTTCTTCGCCGTCAATGAGGCCATGCGGCGCGCCATCGACCACGCACGCTCCAAGGGCGGCCCGGCGGCGCTCGAGGCGGTCACGACGCGCTTTTATGGGCACTTCGAGGGCGACCCGCAGCGTTACCGTGCGAAGGACGAGGTGGCGCGGCAGCGCGAGACGATGGATTGCCTGAAACGCTTCCGTGCGCGCATGGCGCAATCGGGCCCGCTCGCGGCGGATGAGCTCGATGCCATCGATCGCGAGGTCCTCGCCTGGATCGATGCGGCGGTGGCGGCCGCCAAGGCGGCACCGCTGCCGAGTGAGAGCGAGCTCACGACCGATGTGTACGTGCGCTACTAGTGTCCAAGGCCGGAGCTGACCTCATGCCCCAGCTGTCGATGCGCGATGCGATCAACCAGGCGCTCCATCAGGAGATGGCGCGCGACCCGCGGGTCATCGTGCTCGGCGAAGACGTCTCCGGGGGCGCCGGTGGCTCCTCCGGGGAGCGCGAGGCTTCCGGTGGCATCTTCGGCGTCACCAAGGGCCTGTTACCTCAGTTCGGTGCCGAGCGCGTGATCGATACGCCGATCAGCGAGTCGGCCATCGTCGGCGCGGCGGCGGGCGCTGCGCTCGCGGGACTGCGGCCGATCGCCGAGCTCATGTTCGCCGATTTCATCGGCGTGTGCATGGACCAGATTTACAACCAGATCGCCAAGTTTCGCTACATGTTCGGCGGCAAGAGCACCTGTCCGGTCGTGATCCGCATGGCGATGGGTGCCGGCATGAACATGGGTGCGCAGCACTCGCAGTCGATTTACTCACTGCTCACCGCAGTGCCGGGACTCAAGGTCGTCGTGCCCTCGAACGCCTATGACGCCAAGGGACTCATGATCGAGGCCATCCGCGACGACGACCCGGTGATGTTCTTTGAGCACAAGGCGCTCTATCCGCGCAAGAGCGAAGTGCCCGCCGAAGCCTATACGGTGCGCTTCGGCGAGGCCAACGTGCTGCGGGAGGGCGATGACGCCAGTGTGGTGGCGATTGGACGAATGGTGGGCTTCGCGGAGAAAGCGCTCGATTTGCTGGCAGCGCAAGGAGTGCGTTGCGATCTCATCGATCCGCGGACCACCTCGCCGCTCGACACGAGGACCATCCTGCAGAGCGTCGAGAACACCGGCCGGCTGATCGTGGTGGACGAGTCGCCGCCGCGCTGCAGCTTCGCGAGCGACGTGGCCGCGCTGGTGGCGAGTCAGGGGTTCGAGTCGCTGCAGGCACCGGTCGAGCTGGTCACCGCGCCGCACGCACCGGTTCCGTTCTCGCCGGGACTCGAACGCGCCTATGTCCCGGGACCGCAGAAGATCGCCGACGCCATCCTTCGCACCCTCAAAGGGCGCAAGTGAGCGCAGCGATTTTCGCGGTGACGATGCCGAAATGGGGCATCGAGATGACGGAGGGCACGGTGACTGCACTCTCGGCGCGCGAGGGCCAGTCGCTCGCCAAGGGTGATGCGCTGCTCGAGGTCGAGACCGACAAGATCGTCAACATCGTGGAGTCCCCCGCCGCCGGCACGCTGCGCCGCATACTGGTCGAGCCGGGAGAGGTGAAGCCGGTCGGGGCACTGATCGCCGTGCTCGCGGAGCCCACCGTGAGCGACGCTGAGCTCGCGAGCTTCATCGAGAATTTCAAGGGCGCGAGCGTCTCGTTCGAGCCGGACGGCGGGGCACCTGCTGCGGGCCCGCCGCGGGATACGGCGGGCACGCCCGCCGATACGAGTGGGGCCCGCGCGGAACAGCTGGTAAGTCCGGTGGCCGCGCAGCTGGCGCAGACGCTCGGCATCGACCTCGGCAAAGTGACCGGCACGGGACGCAACGGGCGGGTGATGCGCGAGGACGTCGAAGCGTACGCCGCGAGCCGCGCGGCGACGGCCGGGAATCCGGTGACGCGCGTGCGCATGTCGCCGGCGCGCCAGGTGATCGCGCGGCGGCTCTCCGAGTCGAAGCAGACCATCCCCCATTACCGCCTGGTTCACGACATCGACGCGAGTGCGCTCGTGTCGCAGCGCGAGACTCTCAAAAGTGCCGGCGTACGCGCCACCGTCAACGACCTCATCGTCGCCGCCACGGCGGCGGCGCTCATCAAGCACCCCGCCTTGAACGCCCAACTCGCCGGCGAGGAGATCCTTCAGTATCGTCACGCCGATATCGCGCTCGCCGTCGCCACCCCGCAGGGTCTGCTTACCCCGATCCTGCGCAGCGCCGACACCCTGCCGCTCGAGGAGATTGCGCGGCGCTCGGCCGAGCTTGCCGCACGCGCGCGCGCCGGCGCTTTGACGCGCGAGGAGGTCGCCGGTGGCACCTTCACCGTATCCAACCTCGGCATGTACGGCCTCGACAGCTTCGACGCCATCATCAATCCGCCGCAGGTCGCGATTCTGGCGGTTGGTGCGCTGCGCGAGCGCGTGCTGGCGCGCGCCGGCATGCCGGTGGTCGCGCCGTCACTCACCCTGACGCTATCCGCAGACCACCGGGTCATCGACGGCGCGATGGCTGCGCAGTTTGTCGCAACGCTGGCCGACACCCTGGAACGCCCGGCGCGCGGCTGACCGGCCCAGAGAACCGCTTTGAGGAGAATCGCGTCGTGACAAGAAACGTTCGCACGTGTGCCCTGCTGCTCGGCCTTGCGCTCAGCGGCACGCTCTGGGCGGCGCCGGCCGGGAATCCGCCGCCGCAAGGCGCCTCGTCCTCACTCAAGGACGTGAGCGAGCTCTCGGCCAACAAGTCCGCCGTCGACCCCGAGACCCTGCCCGGGGCACCGGTGTATCACCGTATCTGCGCGAACTGCCACGAGGGTCAGGTCGCCAAGGCGCCACACAAGATGTTCCTGCAGATGATGCCGGCGAAGAACATCGTCACTGCCCTCACCAGCGGAGTCATGCAGGAGCAGGGCGCCGCGCTCAGTGCCGAGGAGCGGCAGCGCGTCGCGGAGTATCTCGCCGGCGCGCCTCTTACCTCGGTGGCGCCGCCCACGCCGCCGCGCTGCACCGCGGGCGCCGCGCAGTTCGATCTCAGGCACCGGCCTGCAGTCGTGGGCTGGGGACTCGATAACTCAGGCTTCATCCCTCATTCCATAGCGGGCCTCACCAACAAGGACCTCGGCGGACTGAAGCTGAAATGGGCGCTCGAGTTTCCCGGCGCCATCCGTGCCCGCTCGCAGCCGGCGGTGGCTTACGGTGCGGTGTACGTCGGCAGTCAGGATGGCACCGTGTACGCGCTCGATCTTGCGAGCGGTTGCGTACGCTGGACTTTCCAGGCAGCCGCCGAGGTGCGCACCGCCATCGTCATGCAGCCGGACGCCTCGACTGCCGGCCCCGCCCGCCTGTTCTTCGGCGATGTTATCGCGCACGCCTACGCGCTCGATGCGCTCACCGGCAAACTGCTCTGGAGCGTCAAGATCGACGAGCATCCGAACGCCACGGTGACCGGGACTCCCGCCTATCACGCGGGCGTGCTCTACGTGCCGGTCTCTTCGCTCGAGGTCACAAGCGCCGCCGATCCGAAGTACGAGTGTTGCAAGTTCCGTGGCGCCGTGGTGGCGCTGGAGGCCGCGAGCGGTACGGTGCGCTGGAAAGCCTACACGGTCGCGCAGGAGCCGAGAGTCGTGCGCACCACGTCGCAAGGCACGCGCGTGTTCGCGCCTTCGGGCGCCCCCGTGTGGGGCAGCCCGACGGTGGATGCCGCGCGTGGACTGCTCTATGTTGGCACGGGCGACAACTACAGCTCCCCGGCCGATGACAGCAGCGATGCCGTCATGGCGTTTCACCTGCAGGACGGGGCGCGCGCCTGGTCGCGCCAGCTCTCGCACGGCGATGCCTGGAATGTCGCCTGCATGATGGAGAAGAACCCCAACTGCCCCGAGGAGAACGGCCCGGACGTCGACGTCGCGGCCAGCATCATCCCGTACCGAACGGCGAGTGGACGCGAAGTGCTGCTCGTCGGTCAGAAGAACGGCGTGGTCTACGGGCTCGATGCCGACGCGGGCGCGGTGCTGTGGAAGCAACGGCTCGGCCGCGGGGGCATCCAGGGCGGAATCGAGTTCGGCATGGCGGCTGAGGATTCGCAGCTCTTCGTGCCGATTGCCGACCTCGCCGACGGGCACGACGGGCGCCGCTATGACAGCCCGCCACGGCCGGGACTGTATGCGCTGGATGCGGAAACCGGCGCGGCTCGCTGGTCTGCGCCGGCACCGGATGTATGTGCCGGCCGCAAATTCTGCGACCCGGGGATCGCAGCAGCGGTGACTGCGATACCCGGCGTCATTTTCGCCGGGCACATGGATGGCTGGCTGCGCGCCTATGACACGCAGACGGGCAAAGTGCTGTGGCAGTACGACGCAAACAAGCCCGTGCGCACGCTCTCGGGCACGACCGCCCACGGGGGAAGTTTCGGCGGACCGGGGCCGATGGTGCGCGATGGGTACCTGATCGCAACCTCCGGCTACGGGCTGTACTTCCACATGCCCGGCAACGTGCTGCTGGTGTTCGCGAAGGGCCGCTAGCGGAGCGTCACGCTTCAGGCCAGGCAGTCGAAGAACTGCAGGTCCATGTCCTTGGCGAGGCTCGCGAGGATCGGTGGCACCAGGCGGTCGTGAAATGGAGCCTTCATGTGCAGCTGAAAGGCCTCCTCGTCCCTGAAGCGTGCGTACACGACGTAGGTCTGCGGCTCGGTCCGATGGCGGATGAAGTCATACACCACGCAGCCAGGCTCGCTTTTCTTGGTGATCTCGGCGAGCTCGGTTTGCAGCCGCTCGAGCTGACCTTCCTGTCCCTTCTTGACGATGAGCCTCGCTATGAACGTGGTCGACATGGATCACCCTGTAACGCTTAAGTGGACTTCTCGAGCCCGAGCTCACGCACGAGCGCCTCGCGCAGCCGGAACTTCTGGATCTTGCTCGCCGACATCGGCCACTCGGTCACGAAACGCACGTGGCGCGGGACCTTGAAGCCGGCGATCTGCTGTCGACAGAAGTCAATCAGCTCCTGAGCGGCGACTTCCGCGCCCGGGGCCCGCTCGACGAAGGCCGCGGCGACTTCGCCGAGGCGCGCGTCCGGGATGGCAACCACCTGTGCCAGCTTGACGCCGGTGTGCCGCTGCAGGCAGCTCTCGATCTCCGCGGCGGCGACGTTCTCCCCGCCGACCTTCAACATGTCCTTCAGTCGTCCGTGGAACATCACGGTGCCGGCACCATCGATGGAACCAATGTCGCCCGTGTGGAACCAACCATCCGCATCGATCGCCGCCGCGGTCTTCACCGCATCCTTGTAGTAGCCCTCGAGGATCGAGTATCCGCGCACCAACACTTCCCCGCGGACACCCGGGGCGGCATCGCCGCCTTCGAGATTGCGGATCCTCACCTCCACTCCAGGGAGCGGCCGGCCGAGGCGCGTGATCCGCTCCTCGAGCGGATCATCGAGTCGACTGGTGCTCACGGTACCGGCCGTCTCGGTCATACCGAAGGTACCCACGTAGGTTGCCTGGGGCATGGCCTTCAACATCGCGGCGGCGATGCCCGGCGGCTGCACCGCGAAGTTCGAGTTCATGAGAGTGATGCGCGAAAGATCGGTGGTGGCGAAGTCCGGGTGGTGTATGAGGTCGGACATGATCGTCACGAAGCAGGGATAGGTGGCGGTAACCTTCTCCTCGGCGAGCATTTTCAGAGCCATTCCCGCGTCGAAGTAGCCCATGGTCGCATAGGCGCCGCCCACGTCGAAGATCGCACACAGGGGCAGGATCGCCGCGATGTGGAACATCGGCAGCGGTGACCAGAACACGTCATCGTGCGTGAGGGCGTAGCGGTGGCGGCCGAGGCTCATGGAGTTGCGCACCATCGCTTCGTGCGTGAGCAGGCAGCCCTTGGGGTGGGATGTCGTGCCCGAGGTGTACAGCATGATCGCGATGTCACGCACCCTTACCCTGAGGCGTGTCTCGTGGACGCTGTCTTCTGCGATCTCATCGGCGTGCCGGTCGAACTCGGCCTCGGTGAGGAAGCCCGGCAAGCTCGCCTTGCCGAGGAGCACGACGTTCCGCAGCCGCGGCGTCGCGGCGAGTCTGAGCTGCGCCGCGTCCTGCTGCCCGGCGAGCCCAGGCATCGCCAGCATCAGCCGCTCGGCGAAATTCACCTGCTCGGCAATGCGGTCCGTGGTGATGAGGGTCACCAGATCGCCGTTCTCGATGGCATAGCCGAGCTCGTGGTGCTTGTAGCGCGCATTGAGCGGCACGGCGACCGCGCCGCACAGGGCGATGGCGAACAGGCACTCGACGAACTCGACGCAGGTGGGCAGCAGCAGGCCGACGTGCTCCCGCGGGCCTACGCCGAGGGACTGGAGGCTGCGCGCCCGTGCGATGGCGCTGGCGGCGAGCGCGCCATAGCTGACGCGCGTACCCGGGAGAATGAGGGCGGGGGAATCGGGATAACGGTCGGCGGCGCTCAGCAGCAGATCACCGAGCGTCGTGACCTGGATGCGGGCTTCTCGCAGAGACTCACTGCGCCGGGCGGACACGAGTGTGCTGCCTCTAGGTGAGCGGATCGAAGTACTCGCGCTCCCAGGTACCATCGAGGCAGCCGGCGATCTTGGGGCCGAGCTCGGCGAGCTTGGAGGAAGTCATATGGCGATGCTCGCCGGCCTCGTCCTCGAAGGACTCGATCACGGCGTAGCGGTTCGGCTCGCGCAGCCGGAAGAACTCGTAGGCGAGCACCTCGGGCTCGTGCGTGCGCACGTACTGCTCGAGCTCGCGGCAGTATCCGATGAACTCCCGATCCCGGCCGGGTTTCACCGTCATGCGGGCAATGAAAGTGATTTTCGGCATCACCGCCCCCCGAGCACAATAATGGCGGATGGTAGCATCGGGCTCGTTCGGAAAGAAACAGTCAGGACTGTTTTTTTCTTGCGGCCGCCGGTAGAGTCCGATTCGTGCCCGCAGCACGGAACAGCAGACCCGCCCGGCTATGAGCGGCGAATACGTCGCGGCGCTGCCGCTTCGCGAGCTCGCACCGGGCAGCATGTGCGCGGTGGGGATCGGCGGCCGCGACGTGCTCCTCTGTCATATCAAGGAGGGTGTTACGGCATTCGACAACGTGTGCTCGCACGCCCAGGCGCGCATGAGCGAGGGGCGGCTGCGAGGCACACGCCTCATCTGCCCATTGCACGGGGCGTCCTTCGATGCGCGCGACGGCCGCGTACTTGCTCCCCCGGCCACGGCGTCGCTGTGCCGGCACGCGGTGCGCATCACCGATGGCGTGATCGAGATCGCGCTGGGCGCGACCACCCCGGTGCACCCCGGCATGTGAGAACCTCAGCGTCGCTGGTCGAAGCGCCGCCCGACCAGGGCGGAGGCGATGTTCACCTTCTGGATGTCGATGGCGCCGCCGGCGATGCCCCACCCCCAGGCGTCGCGCATGCGGCGCTCCATGGGGAACTCGCGCGAGTAGCCGTAACCGCCCATGAGCTGCACGGCGTGGCCGCACACCTCGCGCGCGATCTCGTTGGCGAAGCACTTGGCGATCGAGGATTCCAGCACGTCCGGCAGCCCCTGTTGGGCGTTGCTGGCGGCGCGCCAGATCAAAAGGCGCGCCGCCTCGACCTTCATCTTCATCTCCGCAAGCCGCAGTTGCACTGCCTGGAAGTCGATGAGCGGCTTGCCGAACTGCCGCCGCTCCTGAACGTAGGCGAGCACGTCCTCGAGTGCGCCGCTTGCCTGCGCCAGTCCCATGGTGGCATTGCCGCAGCGTTCGAGGTCGAACGCCTCCATGAGCTTCTTGAACCCACCGGCGGGCACGATGAGGTTGTCAGCGGGAACATCGCAGCCGTCGAAGTAGAGGTCGCTGCTCGGAACACCGCGAAAACCCATGAGATGCTCGGGTGCGCCATAGCTCAGTCCCCTGGTGCCGGCCTCGACGAACACCGCGCCGATGCCGGCCGCCCCGGGTGCGTCGCTCATGCGGCAGTACACCACGTAGCCGCCGGCATGGCCGCCGCCGGAGCACCAGCGCTTGGTGCCGTTGATGACGAGGCGATCGCCGCGGAGTTCGGCGCGCGTCGTGAGGTCCGTGAGCGCGGAGCCCGCCTGCGGCTCGGACATCGACACTGCCACCAGGAGCTCCCCTGCGCACACCTTCGGTACCACCCGCTGCCGCAGCGCCTCGTTCGCAAAGCGCTCGATCGCCCGCACCGGCCCCACCGAGGATTCAAACACCGGAAAGGCGAGTGCGGCGGAGACCTTGGCAAACTCCTCGAGCACGACCAGCGCCTCGATGTTGCCGAGGCCGAGGCCACCGTACCTGGAATCCACGTTGATGCCGAGGAACCCCATCTGCGCATATTCGCGCAGCAGTTCCCGCGAGGGCGGAGTGCCGCTGCGCTCGGTCTCTGCGGCGAGGGGCAGGAGGCGCTCGCGCGCATACTTGCGCGCGGCGGCCTGGAGGGCCAGCTGGTCATCGTTCAGTCGAAAGTCCACTTGAGCTCCTCGGGCCTCCGCGGGCGGGGGTGCACATGTCCGTGCTGAAGGATATCCGCGTACTTGATTTCGGCCGTTACGTCGCCGGCCCCTACTGTGCCACGCTGCTCGGCTATCTGGGCGCGGACGTGATCCGCATCGAGCGCCTGGGCGGAGGCGAGGACCGTTTCATCGCACCGATCACGGCTGCGGGGGAGGGCGCGATCTTCCTCCAGACCGGTTGCAACAAACGCTCCCTGGCGCTCGACCTGCGCCAGGACGGCGCGCACGAGGTGGTACGGCGCCTGGCAGCGAGTGCCGATGTCGTCGTGGCGAACCTGCCGCCGCAGACGCTCCGCACGCTGGGCCTCGATTACGCTTCCCTGCGCCGGGTGAAACCCGACATCATCCTCGCGACCCAGACGGCCTTCGGCGATGCCGGACCCTACCGTGATCGCGGGGGTTTCGACGGCGTGGGACAAGCCATGTCGGGAGCCATGTACATCACCGGCGTGCCGGGGGCGCCCGTGAAGGCGGCCGCGCCCTACGTCGATTATAGCACCGCGGTCCTCGCCGCCTTCGGCACGCTCGCGGCCCTCATGCACCGTGCCGCGACCGGCGAGGGCCAGGAAGTAAAAACGACCCTCCTCGGCACTGCCCTCGCCGTGTTCAATTCGCACCTCATCGAGCAGTCGGTGATACGCATCAACCGCGTCGGCACCGGGAACCGCGTGCAGACCTCGGCGCCGTCGGACGTATTCGCGACCCGCGACGGTCACCTCCTGACCCACGTAGTCGGTGGCGCGCTCTTCAAGCGTTGGGCGGCTTTGGTCGGCGATGAGGCGCGCTGGTTGAGCGACCCGCGCTATGCCACCGATCAGTCGCGTGGCGATCACTCCGGCGCCATCCTCGAACGTATGCGTGCCTGGTGCGCCGAGCGCACGACCGCCGAGGCCATCGAGACACTCGAACGCGCGGGCATCCCCGCAGGTCCTGTGCTGACGCCACAGCAGGCGCTCGATGATCCGCAGGTTGCGGCAATGGGATTCCTGAAGAGCGTTGCAGACTACCCGGGGCTCGAGCGTCCGGCGCTGGTCGCCGACCTGCCGGTGTCGCTCTCGCGCAGTGCGGGGGGAATCAGGCGCCGGCCGCCTGCGGCGGGCGAGCACAGCGCAGAGATCCTGGCGAGCCTCGGCTACAGCGGCGCAGAAATCGCAGCTCTGAAGGCGGCGGGCGTGGTCGGCTGATGTTGGTGCGGCGTGCCGTGCCTCGCTCACGGCACGCCGCAGCGGATGACACGCGCTACTTGAACTTGATGCCGGCCTGGGCACCGACGTAGCGCGGCTCGCCGTAGAACCGCCACACCCACAGCGGGTCGACGTTCTGCGAGGAGTCGATATAGGTCTTGTTGGCGAGATTGCGACCGAGCACACGCACGAACCAGCGGTCATCGGGGCCTGTGTAGGTGATCGAGGCGCCGATCAGCGTTCGGGCATCGGCGTAGGTCTGCGTGAAGGGCGCGTAAGGCAACGCGATCGAGTAGGTGTCGAGGTTCTTCGAGATGTAGTTCGCCGAGGCATCCAACACCAACTGCCCGTTGAGGCTGGACACCGGCAAGCTGTAGTTCAGGTCGACCGTAGCAGTCCACTTGGGACAGCGGTTCACCGGCAGCCCGGAGAGGTCGACGAATGCTGCGCCCTCACCGCTGGTGAAGTCATTGTACTTACAGTGCTGGTAGCTCAAGGGCAGATTGAGCACGAGCCCGCGCGCGAGCTCTGCGGTGAGCTCGTTCTCGATGCCGTACACGGTGAGCTTGGCCGCGTTGCGGAACAGCGTCTCCTCACCGGGCTGGCCGTTCGAGTTCGTCACCGGTGCGACGACCTGCCGTATGGCATCCTTGTACTGCACGTAGAAGAGCGCTTCATTCAGGCGTACCCGGCGGTGGGCGAACTCGCTCTTGAGGCCGAGCTCGAACGAGTCCGCCTTCTCGGGATTGGTGGGCTTCTTCTCGTCCGGCGTGATCGGGTTGCCCGAGGTGCCGATCTGATCGTTATAGCCGCCGGCCTTGAAGCCGTGCGAGTAATTGACGTACCCGAAGATGTCGGGCGTGAATTGCTGCGACAGCGTGATCCGGTAGGTCGGTTGCGTCCAGGTGTGGCTGTCGGTGACCACACCGAAGGGGTACTTGCTGAAGTCCGCGGCGCTCATGAGGGGCCCGAGCTGCTCCCACGTGAATGCCGGATCGAACGCACCGACGGGCGAGGGCAGCTGCTGCACGAACACCTGCTGCCGGCCGGTCCAGTCCTTGCTGTCGCGCGTCATGCGCGCACCCACGGTGAGGGTGGTGGCGTCGGTGAACTTGAAGTTCGTCTCACCGAAGAGCGCCGCAGATTTCTCGACCTGCGCATTGCAAAGGACCTGCGGGTTGTTGTTGTAACCGCCCGGCGTCGCCCCCGGGGGTGTCGGCACCCCGAAAAGATCGTAGATGCCGAGGATCTGAGCCACGCAGAAGTCCGTGTCGTCGTGTTGGTAGAAGGCGCCGACGACGTAGTTCCAGCGGCCATCGGTATTGGAGGCGAAACGCAGCTCTTCCTGCCAGGTCTTGCGGTTGTCCGAGCGGTTGGCATCGAACACCGACAAGGGCCCGACGACGCCGGTGTAGTTCGAGGGCAGGCTCGAGTCCTGCGACCTATAACCCTGTACCCACGTCAGAGTCCCCGGCGCCAGGGTCCAGTCGATGTTGAGGTGAAAGCCGTCGGCGTCGACCCGGTGGCCGCGTGCCGTGTCGATGAGATAGCCGTTGCGGATCGTGATGCCAGCCTGATTGAGCGGGTCGCCGGTCAAGTGACCCGGCAGGCCGAGCAGCGCAAACACGAAGTAGGGGAGCCCCGTGCTGGGGTCCAGGTCGGTCGGCGTGGCGTTGAGCGCTCCCGGGGTCTCCGAGCGATCGCGCAGCAGCTCGTAAGTGAACAGCAGCCGCAGCGAGTCGGTAGGCTGCCACAGCAGCTTGGCGCGCCCGGTGAATACATCGGTGCGGCCGACACGCGCGCCATCGCCGGTATAGGTCACCCCGCCTATGACGTTGGAGGCGCCGTTGCGCATCCAGCCGTCCTGGCGCTCTTCGCTCGCCACCAAACGCAGGGCCAGGTGATCAGTGATCAGCGGGAAGTTTATGGCGCCCTGGAACTGCGCGGCGTTGTAACTGCCGCCCTGTGCCTGCCCCTCGAAGCTGGCCTCGTTGAGCAGCGGCGCCTTGGTGTGCACGACGACTGCGCCACCGGTGGTGTTCTTACCGAACAGAGTGCCCTGCGGCCCGCGCAGCACCTCGATCGAGCTCACATCGAACGGATCGAGCAACTGCGTCTGCACGCTCGGCATCACGAAGTCATCGAGCAGGACCGCGATCGGCGCCTCGTTATAGACGATGATGTCGGTGTTACCTACGCCGCGCATGGCGAATGCCGCGGCATTGAAACCGTTGATCTTGTTGGCAGAGAAGTTCGGCACCAGCTGCGCGATGTCCTGCAGCGTGGTTGGGGCGAGCTGCTGGATGGCGTTGCTGTCGATGGCGGTCACGGCGATCGGCGTGATCTGCAGGTTCGACTCGCGGCGTTGCGCGGTGACGGTGACTTCCTGCAATTGCGCCTCGGTTGTACCCGCTGCAGGGGACGTCTGCGCCAGGGCGGCGAGCGGCGTGGCCGTCGCAGCAATGATGAGGCCCGTGAGCCGGGCGCCGTGGACCGTAAACCTGCCGGGTGCGTTTCGACGCATATTCCCCCCTGTGTTTCTCGCCGCAGCCGATCGCGGCGCCCCGTGACCCACGCGCAACGTACCTGTGCCCGTTAAAAAAAACAAGCATGATGGTTTGTTTTGGAGCGACTTGCCGGGCTGAAAAGTGGGGCGGAATGCGGGGGTCGGCCCCACTTCGGCCGTTGGTCGCCCGCGCCACGCGGGTGTTGCTTCACCGCATCAACCGGATCCCGGGTGCTTGCAGGTCCTGAGGAGGGATCGGTCTGAAAAAAACAGTCAGGACTGTTTCTTTTCTGGCGACACTTCTATAATGGCACCGGGCCCGTTCCGCGGACGTCGCTCAGCCACCGGGTGCGAGAGGCGATGGACAAATCGACAGTGCAACGCTTCCTGGACGGCATGAAGTACGAGGCCGAGCGTACCGCGCCGCCCGCTGGCTTTCCGCAGCTGCCCGATATCCCCGCCGGTCGCTACACGGATGCCGCCTTTCTCGCGCTCGAGAAAGCGCACCTGTGGAGGAAGAGCTGGCTGTATGCCTGCCACATGGATGAGCTGCCCAGTGCTGGCAGCTTTCTCCTGATTCACAAGACCGGCTCGCCGATCGTGATCGTGCGTGACAAGGACGACACGGTGCGCGCCTTCTACAACACTTGCCGCCATCGTGGCGGCCCGCTCGTGAAAGAGACTCAGGGATGCGTGCAGGGTTTCGTGTGCGGCTATCACGGTTGGACCTACGCACTCGACGGCAGGCTCATCAATCTGCGTGACAAACGCGATTTCGTCGGGCTCAACATGTGCGAGCGTGCGCTGATTGGCGTGCGCTGTGAACGCTTCCATAAGTGGGTGTTCATCAACGAAGACCCGCAGGCCGAGCCGCTGCTCAGCCACTTTGCGCCGTTTACGCAGTACTTCGAGCAGTTTCAGCCGGCCGGCTGGCGCTTCGTCACGCAGGAGGCTTTCGACGTCAACTGCAACGTCAAAGTGCTGATGGACGCGTTCCTCGAGGTCTACCATCTGAAGTCGATCCATACGAACACCGTCGACCGCTTCCTCGATCACCGCGGCACGACCATCGCGCTCTACCGCAACGGCCACTCGCTCATGGTCACACCCAACCGCAGGGCTGACTGGGTCGACCCTGGAACGCGCGGCATGCCGCGTGTCGAGACCGCGACCATCATCTCTGCCAAGAACAACCCGTCTTTCAACTTCTTTCCAAACCTGGTAACGCCAGTCGATCCGACCGGGGCGCCGTTTCTGCTGTTCTGGCCGACTTCCGACACCAGCATGCGCATCGAATGCCACTGGTTCGCGCCTGACTGGGGTGAGGGACCGCGTTCCGAGCGCTGGCAGATGCGCATCGAGAACTTCGACCGCATCCTCGCCGAAGACCTGCAGTTCGCCGAGGCCATCCAGCAATCGCTGCAATCGCCGGGTTTCCGCGGGATCCCGCTCAACTACCAGGAGCGGCGCATATACCATTGGCACGAGGAGCTCGACCGCCGCATCGGCACCGAGCTCATCCCGGCGGCACTGCGGGTGCAGCCGCGGCTCGAGCCATTCTGGGAGAACTGAGCTGATCACATCGCTCGGCAGCGTGCTCTCGAGCGGCGCCTGCGTGCCGCGCCTGCGTCTGCCGCGCGCCACCATCCACGAGGCGATGGGTTGGCTGTCACGACCGAACGAGCAACGCGCGCAGGGTGCGCGCGCGGTGTGCAACTGGGACGAGGACGCGCTCACCCTGGCGGTCGAGGCCGCGCGCGGCTGCCTGGCCGCTGCCGAGCATACCCCGGCGGCGGTCACGCTGGCCTCGACGACGCTGCCCTTCGCCGATCGCAGCAACGCGACGCTGCTGGGTGCGGCACTTGGCCTGCCAACCTCGATCGAGACGCTCGATGTCACCGGCACCTTGAGAGCTGCAACCACCGCCCTCGCTCAGGCCTGCCGCCGTGCCGATGGACGTCCGACGCTGCTCGTGGCCGCCGACGCGCGCAACGCAGCGCCCGGAAGCGACCAGGAGCTGCAGTTCGGCGCGGGTGGCGTCGCCTTGTTGGCGATGCCCGCGGCCGCCGCAGCGGATCGGGGGCTCGTGCAGCTACGCGCGGCCAAACACGTTGCGGCCGATTTCGTCGATCACTACCGGATGAGCGGCGCGGATTTCGACTACACGCTCGAGGAGCGCTGGGTGCGCGATGAGGGCGTCGCCAAGCTTGCTCCGGCCGCGATCAGTGCCGTACTCGACTCGGCTGGATTGAGTGCGGCCGACATCCATCACCTGCTGTTCCCACTGCCCCGCTCCACCGCGCAGCGCCTCGCCCGTGCCACCGGTTTCGATGTGGCGCGCCTCGGTCCCGACCTGCATGAGGATTGTGGCGACACCGGCGTCGCCCAGCCGCTACTGATGCTGGTCGCGACGCTCGAAGCCGCGGCACTCGGTGAGCGGATCCTGCTGCTGGGTCTCGGCCAGGGCGTGGATGCGCTGGTATTCGAGGTGGCGCGCGCGCCTGCCGCCTCGCACCGGCCGGTGACCGCGGCGCTGGCCCGACGGCGCGAGGAGAAGTGCTACACGCGCTATCTCTCGCACCGCGGGCTGTTGCAGGTGGATTTCGGCATGCGTGCCGAGCGAGACAACCGCAGCGCGCCGAGCGTGATGTGGCGCAAGGCGCGGCAAGTCACGGGATTCGTCGGCGGCCGCTGCGGCAGCTGCGGGACCGTGCAGTTCCCGCGCACCCGGGTGTGCGTGAACCCCGAATGCCGCAAGACCGACACCCAGGCGGAGGTGCGCCTCGCGGACACGCGCGGACGCGTCAAGTCTTTCACCGAGGACTGGCAGGCCTATTCGCCACGTCCGCCGCTCGTTTACGGCAACGTCGAGTTCGAAGGTGGCGGCAACCTGCTGATGGAGCTCACCGATACCGACAGCGGCGAGACGCGCGTCGGTATGCCGGTACGGTTCGTCTTCCGCATCAAGGACGTCGACCCGCTGCGCGCATTCCGGCGCTATTTCTGGAAGGCGACGGGGGCCTAGGGCATGGCGAGCGGAATCCGCGACCGGGTTGCCATCATCGGCATGGGTTGCACGCGCTTCGGGGAGCGCTGGGACCTGGGTCCCGACGATCTGATGGTCGAGGCCTTCAGCGAGGCCATCGCGGACGCGGGCATTGCCCGCGACGACATCGACGCGGCCTGGCTCGGCATATTCTTCGACGAGCAGAGCACCGGCAAGAGTGCGCTGCCCCTGTCCATTGCGCTGCGACTGCCGAACATCCCGGTCACTCGTGTCGAGAACCTCTGCGCCACCGGCACCGAGGCGTTGCGCGGTGCTGTGTATGCCGTCGCCGCCGGCGCCTGCGACGTCGCGTTGGCGCTCGGGGTGGAGAAGCTCAAGGACACAGGCTATGCCGGTCTTCCGGAGCGCACCAAAGGAACCTTCGAGGACCTGTACCTGCCAGGCAACACCGCCCCGGGGGCATTTGCGCAGCTCGCCGGCGCATATGCGAGCCGTCACAAGATCTCCATGGAGAGGCTGCGCGCGGCGATGGCGCACATCTCGGTCAAGAGTCACGCCAACGGCGCGGACAACCCCAAGGCTCACCTGCGCAACCGCATCACAGCCGAGCATGTGTTGAATGCCCCGCTCATCGCCTACCCGCTCGGTGTCTACGACTGCTGCGGCGTGAGCGATGGTGCCGCCTGTGCGATCGTGACGACGCCCGAGCGCGCGCGCGCGCTCGGCAAGCGGGACCTCGTGACCGTCAAGGCGCTTCAGCTCGCGCCGAGCAACGGGGTGGAGATGGGCCACCAGTCCTGGGACGGAAGCTACACGCTGACGACGCGCATCGCGGCGCGTCGCGCCTACGCCGAGGCCGGTATCGAGCGCCCGCGCGAGACGATCGACCTCATCGAGGTCCACGATTGCTTCTCGATCACCGAGCTCGTCCTGATGGAGGATCTCGGCCTGTCCGCGGAGGGCCGGGCGCCCGATGATGTGCTCGAGGGCCGCTATGACCGCGACGGCGCCATCCCTTGTCAGGTCGACGGGGGTCTCAAGTGCTTCGGACATCCGATCGGCGCCACCGGGCTGCGGATGGCATACGAGATTTACCTGCAGCTGCTCGGTCGGGCGGGGCAGCGACAGTTGAAGTCGCCCGCACTGGGACTGACCCACAACCTCGGCGGGATACCCAACCGCAACGTCGCAAGCGTCGCGATCTTCGGACTGATGACGTGACAAACAGAACAGCAAAGGTGAGCCGTGAATGACGCTCCGAAGGTGACCGGCGACCCAAAGCCCTGGGGGATGAGCGAAGAGGAGCTCGCCACGCGGCCGCTCGTCTTCCGCGGCGACCTGCTCGCGGGACAGACCTTCCTGATATCCGGCGGTGGCAGCGGCTTCGGTCGCGCGATCGCCTACGTGTGTGCGCGGCTCGGCGCGAACGTCATGATCTGCGGTCGCCGCGCCGAAAAACTCGCCGCGACCGCGCGCGGGATCCGGCAGCACTGCGGGCGCGAGATCGGCACCCAGGCGATGAGCATCCGCGATCCGGATGCGGTCGCGAACCTGATCGAGGCGACTTACGCGCGCTTCGGCCGTCTCGACACGCTGGTCAACAATGCCGGCGGCCAGTTTCCACAGGCGGCGCTCGATTTCAGCGTCAAGGGCTGGCTGGCGGTCATCGATACCAACCTGAATGGCACCTGGTACATGATGCAGTCGGCGGCGCGGCGCTGGCAGGCCGA
>Ga0335069_10000824_pt1 | contig 49965 bp, 42 predicted proteins | sample Lox_Sample_11_FD_206714 | JGI IMG/M metagenome (GOLD analysis project Ga0335069, IMG submission 206714) | Soil microbial communities from Loxahatchee National Wildlife Refuge, Florida, United States - Lox_Sample_1.1 | ecosystem: Environmental > Terrestrial > Soil > Wetlands | place: USA... | reverse complement strand
GTCCCGGCCGCCGGGTCGCGGGTCGTGGAGCTCTCGCTCGCGCGGGACGCGCGCCGCCTGCGCGAGTTCCAGGCGCGCTGCCGGGGGGTGGACGAGGTCAACCGCAAGTCGCTGGCCCGGCTGTTCCAGACCGGGCTCATCTACACCCGGCATGGCGCGCGGCTCGGCCGCGAGCTCTTGCTCGCTCACCAGCACCTGCTCCGGGTGACGGACCTTTTGGCGCGCGTGGGCGAGCTGCCCGACGCGGCCCCCGGTGGCGAGGCCGCGGCCCTGTACGAGGAGGCGCAGCTCCTCCTCGTGCGGACCACCGAGCTCACCGCCCGCTGCAACGGCGTCCTCGCCCGGGAACGGTGAGGGGTCCTCCCCCCGCCCTCCCCGGGAAAGGCGCGGGTGACGAGGCCATGACCGAACGACTGCGCACCGACGCGGAGGCCATCTTCCGGGCCGCCGTGGAGCGGGTCGATCCGGTGCCCATGATGCGCCGGCTCCTGAAGATCGAGGGGGACCTGCTCACCGTCGCCACCGAGCAGGTCGAGGCCGCCTACGATCTCTCGGCCTTCGATCGGCTCCTCGTGACCGGCATGGGCAAGGCGACGGCCCGCATGGCGCTCGGGCTGGAGGCCATCCTGGGGGACCGGATCCACGGGGGGCTTGTCTCGGTCAAGGGGGGCCACGTGGAGCGGCTCGGGAAGATCGAGGTGGTCGAGGCGGGCCACCCGGTTCCGAACGCCTCGAGCGTCCGTGCCGCCGAACGGCTCCTCGCGCTTTCGAGCGGGCTCGACGAGCGGACCCTGGTCGTGACGCTCATCTCCGGGGGAGGATCGGCGCTGCTCTGCGCACCGGCCCGAGACCGGGACGGCACACCCCTGCTCACCCTCGCCGAGAAGCAGGAGGTGACGCGCGCGCTGCTCGCCTGCGGGGCCACCATCCACGAGATGAACTGCGTTCGCAAACACCTCTCGCGCATCAAGGGCGGGCGGCTGGCGCGGGCCTACCAGCCGGCCACCTCGCTCAACCTGATCCTGTCGGACGTGGTGGGGGACGACCTGGACGCGATCGCCTCCGGGCCCACGGTGCCGGACCGGACCACGTTCCGGGACGCCCTGGACGTGCTCGGGCGGTACGGGGTTTCGGGCCGGATCCCGGCCGCGGCTCTGGGCGCCCTCGAGGCGGGCGCGGCCGGTGCTCACGAGGAGACGCCCAAGCCCGGGGATCCCGCCTTCGCCCACGTGAAGAACGTTCTCGTGGGCACGAACGCCCAGGCGCTCGTCGCCGCCGAGGCCCGGGCCCGTACGCTCGGGTACCAGACGATGGTCCTCACCTCGCGGCTCACCGGCGAGGCCAGAGAGGCCGCTCTCGCCCTGCTCGGGATCGCCGAGGACGTGGCGGTGAGCGGCTTCCCGCTGCGCCCGCCGGCCTGCCTCATCGCCGGGGGAGAGACCACGGTCACCGTGCGTGGCGGAGGAAAGGGAGGCCGGAACCAGGAGCTGGCGCTGGCCTTCCTGGCCGCAGAGGAGCGGCGTTCGCCCGTTCCCCGCCCGGTCGTCCTCCTGGCTGCCTCGACCGACGGGAACGATGGCCCCACCGAGGCGGCGGGCGCGTTCGCGTCGCCCGAGATTGCGGCGAGGGCCCGCGCGCTCGAACTCGACCCGGCGGTCGCCCTCGCCGAGAACGACTCCTACCGGTTCCACGAACGCGCCGGATCCCTCCTCGTGACGGGGCCGACCAACACCAACGTGAGCGACGTGGCCGTGCTCCTCGTGGGGTGAAGACCGGGTTGCGCGGGGCCTGCGGGCCCGCGCGTCAGGCGCCCTGGTCTCGGCGCGGCGGCGTATGATCCCGAGATGCACGGGACCCTCCGCCAGCTCGAGGTCGATTTCGACGTCCTCTCCGGCAACCCGCTCGGCGATCCCGCTCGGCGCCCCTTGCTCGTCTACCTTCCCCCGGGCGCCGACGGGGAGCGCCTGCCGGCCGTCTACTTCCTCCACGGGTTCAGCGGCAGCGGCCGCGGCTGGCTCAACGTGAGCATGTTCCAGCCCGCCCTGCCGGAACGGATCGACGCCCAGATCGTTTCGGGCGCGTTCCCGCCCTTCCTGGCAGTTTTCCCCGACGGGACCACGCGGCTGGGCGGGACGCAGTGGACCGATGCACCGGCTGTGGGCCGGTACCAGACGTACGTCGCAGAGAGCGTGGTGCAGGAGGTCGAGAGGCGCTTCCCTGCCATCCCGGCCCGCGAGGCACGGGCGGTGGTGGGCAAGAGCTCCGGCGGCTACGGGGCCCTGCGCATGGGGCGGGACCGCGCAGACGTGTTCGCACACGTGGGCTCCCACGCGGGGGACGCCTGCTTCGAGTACTGCTACCTGCCCGACCTCCCCAAGGCCATCTCGGCGCTGGTCGGTGCGGACTCGCCCGCCGACTGGCTCGAGGCGGCTGTGCGCCGGGCGCGGGAGACCAGACTCCGCGGCGAAGACATGGCGGTCCTGAACGTGATCGCCATGGCGGCGCACTACTCCCCCGATCCGACCGCGCCGCTCGGCCTGGCGCTCCCCTTCGAGCTTCCGTCCGGCCGGCTCCGCCCGGAAGTGTGGGCCCAATGGCTGAGAGAGGATCCGGTCCGGTTCGTACCCACTTCGCTCGATGCCTATCGGAGCCTCGCCACCGTCTTCTTGGACTGCGGCACGCGGGACGAGTTCCACCTGAGATGGGGGGCGCGGATGGTGGCGGAGTCTTTGCGGGCCGGCGGCATGGAACCGGTCCACCAGGAGTTCGAGGACGGCCACATGGGGATCAACTACCGATACGATGCCTCGCTGGCGGTGATCGCGCCGCGGCTCGCGCGAGGGTGAGCGCACCCTCCGCCTCGCCGGGAACGCCCGGCGCAGGCCGGTCGAGGAAGGATGAGGGCGGGGAGCGAGCGGCTCGTGCGCCGCTCCTTGGGGCCAAAGGCTAAGCGGGCGGCCAGGGCCGGGCATAGTACGGCCCTGGAAGGTAGGGCCAGCGTCCGGGCCCGGCAGGCCAGCCGAACCGGGGAGGGCCGTACACGCCGGGCCGGGCCCTCGGCCCGATCAGCCAGGGAGCCTCGACCCAGGTCCATCCGTAGGAGGGTCGGTAGACGTACGCGAACGGTCGCCCGTAGACCCTGGGCGGTGCCTCGGGACGGGGCATGAAGAGCCATCCGTATCGCTGGGTGAGGATCCACTGGCCAGTCCCGTGCGCCGGTGCAAGAGGAGCTGGGCCCGGGCCTTGGGGGCCCGGATAGGACCGCAAGGCAGGCGGTGCGGCCGGACCTGCCATGGCGGGAGGCGTCGACTGGGCCGGCGCCCTTGGCGGCGCCGGCGGCAGAGTGGAGAGTGGCGGGGTCGCCGGTGGGGTGACGGGCCGGGGTGGCGCGGCGCTCGCCTGCGGTGGCGCCGGAGCGGGCTCGGGTGAAGGGGTCGCAGGAGGAGCGGTGGGCGAGGATGGTGCCGCACTCGGCTGCGCCGGCGACGGAGCGGGTGCGGGCGGAGCCGCTGCCGGAGCGCCGGCGGACGGGGGTGGTTCGTCCACGATCGAGGGTGGCGCCACCGGTTCAGTGGGGAACTCGCCAGGCGGGTTCACCGGGCCGTTACTCGCGTCCGGGTGAGGGGAGGAAGGCTTCCGGGGAAGGAGGCCGGGTTGCGAGACGAGGAGGAGTGCGAGGACGAGGGCGTTCATTGGCCCACCCGTTCCGGAGAGCGTAGCAACCGCCGTGCCGGGAGGGCAGCACTGCCCAGCGGTGAGGGCGCGTGGTGGCGGGCGCGTGTCCCCGGAAACACCGTGCCTTTCGCGCACGCCCCGATGAGGCCGTGCGGGCCCCGGGCTCGTCGCAGCTACCTCCGGCGCTTTCTCTCGAGTCCCCGTCTCGCGGGGGAGCGAAGGCGGCCGCGCTACGAAGTCCCGAGAAGAAGAGCCCTTCCCCGTTGCTCGAGGGCGGATCTACGGGAACGACGCTCCCTGTCGACAGCTACTCGCGCGGGGCTCCCGTCCCTCCCCGGCGCAAGAAGGCCGGGATGTCATACTGGTCCTCGTCACCGGGGCGGTAGACGGCCGGCTCCCGGCGGATCGAGACCGGGGTCCGCTGAGGGGCGGCGGGTGCGGCGGCGAGGGCGGGCTCTCGACGGGCGGGTGCGGGTCTCGCCTCGACGGGCAGGGGCGGGGGCACGCTTCGCGGGGGCGCGGCCTCCCGCGCGACCTCCAGGGTCTCCACTCTTCGCGCCATGGCTCGGCTTCGCTCGTCCCGGCCCTGGAACCCGGTGGCGATCACCGTGATCTTCACCTCGTTCCCGAGCCGCTCGTCGATGACCGAGCCGAAGATGATGTTGGCCTCGGGGTCGGCCGCGGACTGGGCCATGGAGACGGCCTCGTTCACCTCGAACAGGGTGAGGCTGGGGCCGCCGGTGATGTTGACCAAAAGGCCGGTGGCGCCGTCCAGGGTGACGTCCTCGAGGAGGGGCGAGTTGATGGCCGCCTGCATGGCCTCGACCGCCCGGCGCTCACCGGTGGACCGGCCGGTCCCCATGAGCGCCATGCCTTGGCTGCTCATGATGGTGCGGACGTCGGCGAAGTCCACGTTGACGATGCCGTGCACGGTGATGAGGTCGGAGATGCCCTGCACCGCGTGGAGCAACACCTCGTCGGCCCGCTTGAACGCGTCCGCCAAGGACATGTTCTCGCCCGCGACGGAGAGGAGGCGCTGGTTCGGGATCACGATGAGCGTGTCCACTGCGGCCGACAGCTCGCTCAAGCCTGCCTCGGCCTGCTTGCGCCGCTTGTTCCCCTCGAAGAGGAAGGGCTTAGTGACGACGCCCACGGTGAGGGCCCCGGTGGCCTTGGCGATGTCGGCCACCACCGGCGCGCCCCCTGTTCCCGTGCCGCCCCCCATGCCGGCGGTCACGAACACCATGTCCGCGCCCTCCAGGGCGGCGGCGAGAGCGTCCTTCTCCTCCAGGGCGGCATTCCGGCCCACCTCGGGGTTCGCCCCCGCCCCCAGGCCGCGCGAGGCATTCCGCCCGAGGGGAATCTTCACCTCCGCCTGGTTGGCGCGCAGCGCCTGCAGGTCGGTGTTGGCGGCGATGAACTCCACCCCCTCGAGCCGCGCCGCCACCATAGTGTTGATGGCGTTGCCTCCCCCGCCCCCCACTCCGATGACCTTGATCTTCGCCGCGTCCTGCCTGTCCGTGAATTCGATCATCTCGCGCCTCCGCGGCTAGAAGATCTGCCCCAGCCATTCCTTCATCCGCCCCTTCACCTTCCGGTACACGTTGTCGTCGCGGATCTTGAAGTAGGGGCTGTCGTTCTCCTGCTGGGCGCCGTAGAGGACCAGCCCCACCGCAGTCGCGTACATGGGGCTCTTGACCACGTCCACCAGCCCGCCGATGCCGCGGGGCAGGCCGCGCCGGACCGGCACGCCCAGGACCTCCTCCGCCATCTCCGGCATTCCGGAGAGGAGCGTGGACCCTCCGGTGATCACCACCCCGCTCGCCAGCACCTCCTCCATGGCGCACTTCTGGATCTCGTGCTGAACCAGCATGAAGATCTCCTCCACCCGCGGCTCGACGATCTCGGCCAGAATGTGCCGGGAGAGGACGCGAGGGGATCCCCCGCCCACGCTGGGGACCTCGATGGTCTCGGCCTTGTCCACCATGGAGGCCACCGCGCAGCCGTACTGCTTCTTCAACCGCTCGGCCTCGTGCGTGGGGGTGCGCAGCCCGACCGCGACGTCGTTCGTGAGGTGGTTCCCGCCCAGGGAGATGACGGCGGTGTGCTGGATGGCGCCGTTGTGGAAGATGGCGATGTCGGTCGTGCCGCCGCCGATGTCGACCAGGCAGACGCCGAGCTCCTTCTCGTCCTCCGAGAGGGTGGCGAGCGAGGAGGCCAGCGGCTGCAGCACGATGTCGGCCACGTTCAGTCCGGTGCGCTGCGCGCACTTGACGATGTTCTGGGCAGAGGAGACCGCCCCGGTCACGATGAGCGCCTTGGCCTCGAGCCGCACGCCGCTCATCCCCACCGGCTCCTTCACCCCGTCCTGGTCGTCGACCACGAACTCCTGGGGGAGGACGTGGATCACCTCGCGGTCGAGGGGGATGGCCACCGCCTTGGCCTGGTCGATGACCCGATCGACGTCCTGGGGCCGGACCTCCTTGTCCTTGACCGCCACCACGCCGTGCGAGGGGAAGGCCTTGATGTGGCCGCCGGCGATGCCGGTGTAGACCGTGGTGATCTCGCACCCGGCCATGTGCTCGGCCTCCTCGATGGCGCGCTTGATGGAGGCTACGGTGGCGTCGATGTTGACCACCACCCCCTTGCGCAGCCCCTTGGACGGGTGCGAGCCGATGCCGATGATGTCGATGGCGCCGTCGTCGGTCACCTCGCCGACGATGGCGCAGATCTTCGTGGTCCCGATGTCGAGGCCGACGAGGATGTCTCCGCTCTTCGCCATGACCACCTCCGGGCGTGTCCGCGCGTCGCGCTTTCGCCCACCCGGGCTCTCTCGAGCCCCTACCCTCCGCGCCGCGTCGCCGCGCCGCGGTCCCTGCGCCTCCCGGCCGTCTCCGGCCGCGAGGGCACCAGGGCCACCACCTACCGCCCCACCTTGCCCGGAGCACCGGCCGAGCCGGCGCCGTCCGTCCCGGCGAACCGGACCGCCACCCACTCCGGGTGGCGCCGGTTGTCGAGGTGGATGACCTCCGCTTTCCTCCCTTCCGCTCGGAGTGCAGGCAAGAGCCTGCCGAGGCGTTCGAGCTTCGTCGCGAGGTCCCGCTGCCCCAGCCGGATCTCGGTGCCGTCGGCCGTCACCACCGTGGTGCCGAAATCGGGATCGACGTGGATCTCCGAGATCTGGCCCGGGCCATCGAGGGACCTCGCCGGCCAGGCCCCGGCCAGGGCCAGGGCACCGGTGAGGAGCGGCTCCACCTCGGCGCGGCGGTCGAGCCAGGCGTCCCGGTCGATCCCGGACACCACCGGCAGGTCCAGGCCGTCGCCCGGTGTGGCCCGCTTGAACACCTCGCCACGCGCGTCAACGAGGTAGAGACCGCCCAGCTCGACCAGCGCCACGGCCCGTCGCTCGGTGAGCTCCACGTCGAGCGCAGGGGGAAGCCGACGCCGCACCTCGGCATGGGCCACCCAGGGGTGCCTGAGCAGAGCGGCCTCGGCCAGCTCGGGATCGACGAAGAAGAGGTGGTCGCCACAGCGCACCGGGAGGAGAGCGAGGAGCTCTTCCGGACGGATGCGAGACAGGCCGTGAAACCGGATCTCCTTCACGCGCAGGAGATCGCCGGTGATGACGAGGCGAGTGGAGGCGGCGACCAGGGCGCCGACGAGGCCGAGGGCGAGCACGGTCGGGGCGGCGAGGCGCAGGGCTCGCGCCACCGCCCGGCGGCGCTGGCCCGGGCCCCTGTCCACCCGCCGCCGATTCGCTCCCCGTGACACGCCGCGTCTCCCGCCCGTTCCCCCGCCCTCCGCCGCGACCCGCCGGCCGCGCGACGCTCCCGGGCGCTATCGCCCGACGGGAGCATGCCCGAGGGTGGGGGCGTGGCAAGTTTTCGACCGCCCCCGACGGGCTGCGAGACCGTGGCGGCCTCGCGCCCCGGCCCGTACCCTTACAGTAAGCGTGGCGGAGGAAACGAGACATGCGCACCGCCAAGGTTCTCCTCAGGAAAAGCGAGATCGACGAGCGGTCCCACGCCTACGAGCAGCGCCTCAACCCCGACTCGGGCTTCGTGGGGACGGCGCTTTCGCGGCTCTGTGGCCTCGAGCGCGCCCACGTCACCCTGGCGCGCCTCGAGCCGGGAAAGGACTCCTTCGCCTACCACGCTCACCTCCTCGAGGAGGAGTGGATGTACGTCATCTCCGGACACGGGATCGCTCTCGTCGAGGGCGCGGAGCACGAGATCGGCCCGGGCGACTTCCTGGGGTTCACCGCGCCGTCCGTCCCGCACCTCGTCAAGAATCGGGGCCGAGAGGAGCTCGTCTATCTCATGGGCGGTGAGCAAAAGCCCCTGGACGTGGTGGATTACCCGCAGCTCGGCAAGCGATACGCCCTCGTGGCCACGCCGCAAGGGACCGAATTCTACGAGCTCGGGGCCCCGACGAAGCCCTTTGGACGGAAGACGGAGGGTTGAGGCCGGCCCCGATCTCACTCGAACCGCGCCGGCTGGCCGGTGCAGGCCAGGACCGCCTGCCATGACTGGTCGTCCGGGTCGATCTGCTTCCGCCTCGAGTTGAGCAGCTCGATGGGGACGTGGACGTATCGGTCGTGCAGGAGCCCGATCACGAGGCCGGTCTTCCCCGCCATGGCGGCGTGGACGGCGTGGCGGGCGAAGAGATCGCAGAGAACGGCGTCCTCGGCGTTGGCCGGGCAGCTCCGGATGAGATAGCCGGGGTCGAAATAGCGCATCACCACCGGGAGCCGCTCGGAGCGAAAGTAGGCCTCGATCCGCTCGCGGAGGAACACGCCCACGTCCTTGAGCCTGGGGTTTCCCGAGGCGTCCCGTGCCCCCTCCGAGCCGGCGATGAGCTCCTGGCCGGCCCCTTCCGCTACTACCACCACCGCGTGGGCACGCTCCACGACGCGGCGCCTCAGGGCCGAGAGGAATCCTCCGGAGCCATCGAGCGCGAACGGCACCTCGGGGATGAGACAGAAGTTCACGTCCTGGCTGGCCATGGTGGCTCCGCCGGCGATGAACCCCGCGCTGCGCCCCATGAGCCGGACCAAAGCGATCCCGTTGTGCACGCTTCGCGCCTCGGTGTGCGCCCGGTCGAGGACGAGGCAGGCCTGCTCGAGCGCGGTCAGGTACCCGAACGAGCGGGTGACGAAGGGCACGTCGTTGTCGATGGTCTTCGGCACTCCCACCACCGAGAGCGCGTGGCCCCTCCGGCGCGCCTCCTCAAAGAGGGCATGGCCGCCGCGCTGCGTGCCGTCGCCGCCAATGGTGAAGAGCACGTTCACGCCGCGTCGGAGGAGCTCGTCCACCGCCGCGGCCACGTTCACCGGCCCGCGCGAGGTGCCGAGAATCGTCCCGCCCTGCTTGTGGATGTCGTGCACCCGCTCGAGGGTGAGGGGGAGGGGCTCCACCCCGCTCCTCGGGTCGAGCCCCCGGTAGCCATCGCGGAACCCGAGGACTTCGCGGACGCCGTAGCCGTGGTAGAGCTGGAGGACGAGAGAGCGGATGACGTTGTTGAGGCCCGGGCAGAGGCCACCGCACGTGACGATGGCGGCCCGGGTCTGCTCGGGCTCGAAGAAGAGCCGACTGCGAGGCCCGGCCTGCTCGAACAGGTCGGGGTCCTCCGGCGGGCGCCCACCTCTCCAGTGGATTTGATCGGGAACGCGTAGGTCGTCGGCCAGGTGCCGGGCCAGGATCGGCGAAGGGACCTGGCACTCGCCCAGGCTCGTGACGGGGACCGTGGGCATGCGAGCCCGGCATGATACCAGAATCCCGACGCGCTGCCTCGCGGGTGCGCGTTCGCGCCCGGGATGACGCCGGCGCCCGGGACGCGTATACCTCCTGCCTCCGTGCTCGCCGAGACGCCTCTTCCCACCGCCTCCCCGGAGCGCCGCGCCGGGACGGACCTCCTCCTGTTCGCGATCCCGAGCGTCATCTGGGGAACCACCTGGCTCGCCATCAAGTTCCAGCTCGGGAGCGTCGCCCCGGAGCTCTCCGTGGGTTGGCGCTTCGCCCTGGCCGCGCTCCTGCTCGCCGGTTTTTGCGCCGCGCGCGGCGTCTCGCTCCGGTTCGGGGCGGCCGACCACGCGCGCCTGGCGCTGCTCGGGGTGCTGCTCTTCGGCCTCAACTACGTGCTCGTCTACCGCAGCGAGCAGGTCCTCACCTCCGGGCTCGTCGCGGTGCTCTTCGCCATGCTGGTGTTCCTGAACCTGCTTGGCGGGCGCCTCTTCCTCGGTGCGACCGCCCCGGGGGCCGTCTGGGCGGGGGCGGTCCTGGGGGTGAGCGGCGTGGCATTCGTCTTCTGGCCCGAGCTGAAGGCCGTCCGGGGCGGAGGGGCTGAGGCCGTGGGGATCGCCGAGGGACTCGCCGCGACCGTCCTGGCCTCGGCCGGGAACCTCTTCTCGCAGCGGCTCTTTGGGCGCGGGATCGATGTCGTCCCGGGGACGGCGCTCGCCATGGGCTACGCCTCGCTCCTCGTGATCCTCGGTTGTGCGGCGACCGGGGTCAGGTTCTCGTTCGACCTCCATCCTTCCTACCTCGTGTCCCTCGTCTACCTGGCCCTGTTCGGTTCGGTGGTCGCCTTCGTCTCGTACCTCACCCTGGTGAGGCGCGTCGGCGCCGGTCGGTCCGGGTACTCGGCGGCGGTGATCCCGGTCGTGGCGATGCTGGCCTCGACTCTCTTCGAGGGATACCGCTGGACCGGGACCGCTCTCGCCGGCATGGGCCTCGTGCTGGCGGGCACGGTGCTCGTGCTGCGGGCGAGGTCCCGGGCGGCCTGATCGAGGGGCGCTCCCGCGCGCGACCCGAGCTCCTCGAGCGCGAAGGCGTGCATGCCGGCGGGGTAAAGCGCAGCGCGGCGGAAGTCAGACGGGGAAGGGGCCGGCGTCCCTATGTGGCCGGACCGAGCCGCCCGTTCGGGCGGACTCCGGTGCGGCCCCGAGCTTTCTGTCGTGCATGGGATCGACCGCGCGTTGGCGTCCGCAAAGATGAGTAACCACCGGGGAATGCGGCCCGAGCGTCAGGTGCGGGGAGGGGAGTGAGCGAGCAGGGTACGGAGCTCGCCCCAGGCGACGCCCCGCGGGGAGTTGGTCAACAACGGGCGAGAGCCCGGCACCGAAGACTTGGGCCCCGCGCGCGAGTGCGGGACGACGACTCGAACGATCGGCCCGCTCTAGCCGCGCTTCTTCTTGAACTGGATGTCGGCGTAGACGGCCAGGATGAGCACGAACCCCTTGATGGCATAGTGCCAGTTCGAGTTCACGTTCATCATCTGCAGCCCGTTTCCGAGCGACTGAATGATGAGGGCGCCCACGATCGCCCCGAACACCGTGCCCTCGCCTCCCAGGGTCGACGTGCCGCCCAGGATGCAGCTCGCGATGACGTCCAGCTCGTAGCCCTGGCCGGCGCTCGTCGTGCCCGAGCCGACGTAGCCGGCGAGCGCGACCCCCGAGATGCCCATGAGGAGGCCCATGAGGACGTAGACCTTGAAGACGAGCCTCTTGACGTCGATGCCGGACAGCCGGGCCGCCTCCCGGTTGCCGCCGTAGGCGTAGGTGTAGCGACCGAACCGGGTGTTCTGCGAGATGTAGCTCATCATCAGGACGACGATGCCCAGGATGACCACCAGCACCGGAACGCCCGTGGGAGGCGTGAACGCAGCCTCGGTCACCTCCTGTTCCTTGCCGGCCGCCTCGATCTTGAGGGCGTCCGGGGTCGAGGTCCCCACCTTGCTCGCGTCCTCTCCGCCCTCGAAGTTCTTGAGCGCCCCCTGCGCCTTGGACTCGTCGAAGGTCTCCTTGCTCAGGTCGAGCGTGGGCTCCTCCGAGGACTCGGCCGCTGCCGTCTGCTCGGCCTGGGGCTTCGGCTCGAAGGTTCGGTTCACGATGAGCACGTAGCCGATCACCAGGATCGAGAAGATGCCGGAGCGGATGAGCTGGAGGGTGAGCGAACCCAGGTCCCCCCCGTGCTTTCGTTTCCGCGCCCGGGTCATGAAGACCTGGATGAAGAGGACGATGGTCACGATCACCGCGATGAGGTACCCGCCCAGCGGCGGGATGAGCCCCTGGGCGAGGTACTTGTAGGTTTCGTAGGAGGTGATGAAGAGCGACTTGCCCTGCGTGACGATGAGGATGCCCGACTTGAAGATCGAGAAGCCGCCCAGCGTCACGATGAAGGGCGGCACGCTCAGCCGGGCGATGATGGATCCCTGGAAGGCGCCGATGAGCATCCCGAGGAAAAGGCCCAGGACGATCACCACTCCGGCCGTGACCACGTCGTGGGCGTGCTTGCCCAGGAAGGGGAGGATCGCCTGGATCCACTTGTCCGCGACCCCGTTGTAGAGCAGGGCCGCGGCCACGACCGAGACGAAGCCCGACCCGTAGCCGACCGAGAGGTCGATGCCGCCGGTCACGATCACGAACACCATCCCGCAGGCCATGATCCCGATGATCGACATCTGCGAGAGGATGTTCTGGATGTGGTCGGTGCTGGTGTAGCCCGGGGCGGCGAGCCCGAACCCGATCCAGATGACCAGGAGGGCGACCACCAGCATGTAGGACTGCAGGTTCCGGGTGACGGAACGCAGAAAGGTGTCCCGCCTGCTCGGTTCTTCCGGGGCCGCGCTTACGATGACGTTCGGTTGCATGGTCGTCTCGGGTATCTACGAGCCATCCGCGACCTCGACGCCGGTCGCCCTGGCCATGACCTTTTCCTGGTTGGCGGCTTCGATCTCGAGGGTGCCGTTGGAGCGCCCCTCCCACATCACCATGACCCGATCGCTCATGCCCAGGACCTCCTCGAGCTCCGAGGAGATCATGATGATGGAGAACCCGGCCTCCGCCAGCTGGTTCATGAGCTTGTAGATCTCGAACTTCGCGCCCACGTCGATGCCGCGGGTCGGGTCGTCGAGGATGAGGATCTTGGGCTCGGACATGAGCCACTTGGAGATGACGACCTTCTGCTGGTTGCCGCCGGAGAGGGACTCGACCTTCACGTTGACGTTGGGCGCCTTGATGGAGAGGCTCTTCCAGTACTTCAGGACCGCGGCGAGCTCGGCGTCCTGGTCGATCCGCAGGAACTTCGAGAACCGGTCAAGGGTGGGCAGGCTCATGTTCTGAAGGATGCTCTGGATGAGGATGAGGCCGGTCTTCTTCCGGTCCTCGGTCACGAGGCTGATCCCGTACTTCATGGCCTCGCGGGAGCTCCGGATCTGGACCGGCTTCCCCGCGAGCAGGATCTGCCCCTTCGTCAACTGCGCGAACTCGCCGAAGAGGGTGGTGACGAGCTCGGTGCGCCCGGAGCCCATGAGGCCGGCGATCCCGAGGATCTCCCCCTTGCGGAGCTGGAAGCTCACGCCCTTCAGGATCTCGCGGCTGGGGTTATTGGGGTCGACGGCGTGCAGGTCCTTGACGTCGAGGACCACCTCGCCCGGGTGGCGGTCCCCCTTGGGGAATCGCTCCTTCATCTCGCGGCCCACCATGAGGTCCACAAGCTTCTCGAGCGAGAGCTCCTTGGTGGGCTGGGTGGTCACGAGCCGGCCGTCGCGGAGCACGGAGACGGAGTCGGTGATGCGGAAGAACTCCTCGAGCTTGTGGCTGATGTAGATGCAGGTGACCCCCTGGGACTTGAGGCCGCGGAGGATCTGCATGAGCTGGTCGACCTCGGCCTGGGAGAGGGCGGAGGTCGGCTCGTCCAGGATGAGGACGCGCGCATTCTCGGCCAGCACCTTGGCGATCTCCGTCATCTGCATCTGGCCGACACCCAGGTTCCCAACCACGTCGAACGGGGAGATGGGCAGCTTGTAGTTCTTGAGCACCGCGGAGGTGTCCGCGTAGAGCTTATCCCAGTCGATGACCGGTCCACGGCGGGGCTCCTTGCCCAGCCAAACGTTCTCGCCCACCGTCAGCTTGGGGACGAGGGTCATCTCCTGGTAGACGATGGCGATTCCCTGCTCCATCGCCTCGTGGATGGAGTCGGAGCCGAGCCGCAGCTCCTTGCCGTCGTACTTGATCGAGCCCTCGTAGGTGCCGAACGGGTACACGCCGCAGAGGATCTTCATCAGGGTGGACTTGCCGGCGCCGTTCTCGCCGCAGAGCCCGTGAATCTCTCCCCGCTTGATGGGGATGGAGACGTCCTTCAACGCGGTGACACCGGGGAACTGCTTCGTGACATGGGAGATGTCGAGGATGACGTCCTCAGCCACCGGGACCTCCCTTTCGTGGAGCCTTCATCTTAGAGAAGCCCGGCCCCCCTTGGGACCGGGCTTCTCGATCTTACAGCGAAGAGAACAGCTTAGACTGGCCTACTTGGGCGGGGCGTTCGGGATGTCCTTGTAGACGTCCTCGTAGGACTGGAAGCCGGAGTCGACCACAAGCTTCTTCACGTTGTCCTTCGTGACCTGGTAGACCTGCAGGAACTTGCAGGGCACCGTGCCGGTGAACTTCTTGTCGCCGGTCAGGTCGGCCAGCTTGTAGGGCTTTAAGCCGGCGACCTTCTGGCCCTTGGCCAGGGCGCCCGCGAGCTCGCAGGCCAGCGGGGTCAGCTTGCGGGTGTCCTTCAGGATCGTGACCGTGAGCTCGCCGCGGGCGATCGAGTTGCAGCCCGCCGCAGTGGCGTCCTGGCCCGAGATCGGGACCTTGCCCGCCAGGCCGGCCGGCTTCATCGCCTCGAGGGCGCCGAGAGCGGTGCCGTCGTTACTGGCGACCACGGCGTCGAACTTCCCGCCGGTGGCGGTGAGGATGTTCTCCATGAGCTTCTTGGCGTTGGCCGCATCCCAGTTCTCGACCCACTGATCGGCGACGACCTTGATCTTGCCGGACTTGATGAGCGGGTTCAAAACCTCCATCTGGCCCGCGCGGAACAGGTGAGCGTTGTTGTCGGTGGGGCTCCCGCCCAGGAGGACGAAGTTGCCGTGGTTGACCTTGGCGATGACGCCCTTGGCCTGGTTCCGGCCCACGTCCACGTTGTCGAAGGACACGTAGGCCGCGATCTTGGGGCTCTTGATCAGGCGGTCGTAGGCGATGACCCGGACGCCCTTCTTGGCGGCCTCGTCGACGGCAGCGGCGGCGGCGTCGCCGTCCTCGGCGACCACGATGATGGCCTTGCAGCCCTGGGTGACCATGTTGGCGATCTGGTCGTTCTGGAGCTTGACGTCGTGGGCCGCTTCCTGGGAGATGACGTCGAAGCCCATCCCGGTCAGTTGCTTCGTCATCAGATCCCGCTCGATGGGCCAGCGCTCGGTCGCGAAGTCAGAGAAGGAGAGCCCGATCTTGATCTTCCCGGCCGCCCGAGCGGCCGGCGATGCGATCAGTGAGACGACCGCGAGAGAGAGGAGAATGAGCCTTTTCACGCCTTGCCTCCTTTAAGGATTGTTGAAACGTCACTACGATGCGAGCGGTGCCAAGCCCCGGCACGCCCTCGAGTCGATCCCGGTTTGGGAACGTTTACCAGCACGCAGCCACCGCTCCAACCTGGCGCGAGGCGACACGGCTCGCCTCGCAACCCAGCAACTCCCGGGAATCGACTACTGGTCAAACCGAGCGCCGGGATTGCCGCGTAGGGTTGCACGCCGCTCGGGGGTCCGCAAGGGCGTTCTCTGGGGGCATCCGCCAGGCCTCATCTGGGGCAACGAGGTGCCGACACCGACGGGGGACGGGGCAGGCCGAAAATGGTCCAGTTCTCTTACGAATTCGGGTAAATGGTCCAACGGCTTTACGAATCCGGCCGCCCCGGGGCAAGGCGTGAATATTCTGGCCTGCTCGAGCGTCGTTCGCTGCTTGGGGGCGGGCCCGGTCAGGCCTCGAGCGCGGCGCTCTCCAGGATCCGCTCGCACAGCTCGGCGAAGGAGATTCCGTTCCCTGCGGCGATCTTGGGGACGAGGGAGTGCGAGGTCATGCCCGGCAGCGTGTTGGTCTCGAGAACGTAGGGCGTGCCGTCCTGGGTCACGATGAAGTCGGTGCGCGTCACCCCCGAGCAGCCCAGGCCGCGGTGGGCGATCTCGCCCGCCTCGAGCACCCGGCGCATGTGGGCTTCGGGAATGCGGGCCGGGTAGAAGAACTGCGTGGCGCTGGAGTGGTACTTGGCCTCGTAGTCGTAGAACTCGCCCTCGAAGACGATCTCGATGGCGCCGAGCGCCTTGCCGTCGAGCACCGCCACCTGGATCTCCTTCCCCTTCACGTACCGCTCCACGATGACGTCCCCCTTGTACCTCACCGCGTCCCGACAGGCGGCCGGCAGAGCCGCGGCCTCCCGCACGAGGTGCACGCCCACGGAGGAGCCCTCGCCCGCGGGCTTCACCACGCAGGGGAGGCCGAAGGGCAGGTCGGCCACGCTCACCGAGGGGACCCGCCCGGGCGGGAAGACGACGTAGTCCACCACCTTCAGGCCGAAGGTGCGGAACAGCACCTTGGAGAAGACCTTGTCCATGCCCACCGAGGAGGCGAGCACCCCGGAGCAGGTGTAGGGAATGCCCATCGACTCGAGCAACCCCTGGATGCACCCGTCCTCGCCGAACCGGCCGTGCAGCGCGATGAAGGCCACCTCGGCCTCGAGGGCCCGGAGCCGGGCGGCGACCTCCAGGTCCACGTCCACGAGGGCGACGTCGTACCCGAGCGACCGGAGCGCCTCCGCGCAGCCTCGGCCGCTCTCCAGCGATACCTCGCGCTCGCTGGAGCGCCCGCCGTACAGCACCGCGACCCGCTTGCCCTTCCACCTGCCGGTCATGGCTCCTCCTCCATGCGGCCCACTGCCTCGTCAAAGCTCCCCTGCAAGGAACTCGCCCAGGAGCCGGACCTCGGTCTCGAGGCGGACCCCGTGCCGTTCCCACACCCGCTCCCGGGCGAGCCGGATGAGGGCCAGGACGTCGGCGGCGGTGGCGCCGCCCAGGTTCACGATGAAGTTGGCGTGGACGGTTGACCACGTGGCGTTTCCGACGCGGTGCCCCTTCAGCCCGACCGACTCGATCAGGCGGCCGGCGTAGTCGTTCGGCGGGTTCGTGAAGGTGGAGCCGAAGGTGGGCCGGTCGAGCGGCTGGGTGCGGCGTCGCCTCTCGCGGGCCCCCCGCATGACGGCCTCGCTCCTCGCCACGTCCCCGGGCATGAGCCGGACCTCGATTCGCGTCACCACCGCGCCCGGGGGAATCCGGGAGGTGCGATAGGTGAGCCACAGCTCCCGGGCGGGGACGAATCCGGATCCGTCGGCGGTGGCGAGTTCCACCCGCGTCAAGACGTCCTTCATCTCCCCGGCGCGGGTGCCGGCGTTCATGGCGGTCGCCCCCCCCAGAGTCCCCGGGACGCCGGCCAAGAACTCGATGCCGGTGAGGCCGAGCGCGTGTGCGCGAGCCGGCAGGCGCGCCACCGGCGCGCCGGCCGAAAGGACGAGCCGCTCGCCGGCCGACGACTCCCCGGGGTAGTCCCGGGGCAGCTTCAGCACCACCCCGCGCACGCCCCGGTCGGCGAAGAGGGTGTTGGCCCCGCCCCCGAGGACCGTGAGGGGGATCCCCAGGGTCCGCACCGCGCCGAGGAGCTCGGCCAGGGCCTCGGGGTCGGCGGGGCGGACGAACAGGTCGGCCCGGCCACCCACGCGGATGGCGGTGCGCGGGGCCAGCGGCTCGTCGCGGAGGACCTCACCCCGGACCCGGCGCGCGATCTCGTCCCGCCAGTCGGCCACCTACTTCTCCAAGAGCTCGAGCAGCTCCGGTCCCACCGCCGTGACGTCGCCGGCGCCCAGGGTGAGAACCAGATCGCCGGGCCGAACCCGCTCCCGCGCGGCCCTGGCCAGGTCGGCTCGCGGCACGAGGGTCACGTCGCGGTGGCCACAGGCCCGGACCGCCTCGGCCAGAGGGGCGGCGGAGACGCCGGGGATGGGATCCTCGCCCGCGGCATAGACGTCGGTGAGGACGAGGACGTCCGCGTCGTTGAAGGCGGTGGCGAACTCCGCCAGCAGATCGCGGGTCCGGGTGTACCGGTGGGGCTGGAAGAGGCAGACCACCCGGCGCCGGAACGCCTCGCGGGCCCCGCGGAGCGTGGCACGGACCTCGGCGGGGTGGTGGCCGTAGTCGTCCACCACGGTCACCCCGGCCGTCTCTCCACGGACGGTGAAACGGCGCTGCACGCCCTCGAAGGAGGCCAGGGCGGCCCGGGTCACCTCGGGGGGGATGCCCATCTCGTCGCCCAGGGCCACCACCGCCAGGGCGTTCTGCGCGTTGTGGCGGCCGACCATCGCCACCTCGAACCGCCCCAGGGGCTCGCCGCGGCGGTAGGCGTCGAAGCGGACGGCGTGGCCCCGCACCTCGACGTCGTCGGCCCGGTAGTCGGCGCTGGGCGAGGTCCCGTAGGTGACGACCCGCGCCTCCACCTCGGGGAGGATCGACTGCACGGTGGGGTGATCGATGCAGAGGATCGCCCGGCCGTAGAAGGGCACCCGGTTCACGAAGTCGACGAAGCCCTGGCGCAGGGCCTCGGGGGTCTTCCAGTAGTCGAGGTGTTCCGGGTCGATGTTGGTGACGATGGCGATGGTGGGCGGGATGCGCAGGAAGGAGCCGTCGGACTCGTCGGCCTCCACCACCATGTAGTCCCCCTTCCCCAGCTTGGCGTTCGAGCCAAAGCCGTTCACCTTGCCGCCCACCACCGCGGTGGGGTCGAGCCCGGCCTGGGCGAGCAGGTGAGCGGCCATGGAGGTGGTGGTGGTCTTCCCGTGCGAGCCGGCGATGGCCACCCCGTACTTGAGCCGCATGAGCTCGGCCAGCATCGCGGCCCGGGGAATGACGGGGATCTTCCGGCGCCGGGCCTCCAGGACCTCGGGGTTCTCGCGCCGGACGGCCGAGGAGATGACCACCACATCGGCCTCCTCCACGTTTCGGGCGGCGTGGCCGCACAGGATCCGGCCGCCCAGGGCCTCCAGGCGGCGGGTGATCTCGGTCGTCTTCAGGTCGGACCCGGAGACGCGGTACCCGAGGTTCAAGAGGACCTCGGCGATCCCGCTCATCCCGATGCCGCCGATGCCGACGAAGTGGATCCGGGCGGGACGGGAGCGGAAGAGGGTCACGGCAGGCCTCGGAGAGGTGGGGGCGGCGGGCGCGTCACGACGCGAGCCCCGGCGGGCGGACCGGCTTGCGGTTCAGCTCCGCGGCCCGACCCATGGTGGTCCCCCAGCGCCGTCGCACCAGCTCGGCGCAGACGTCGGCGATCTCCTTGGCCGCCTGGGGGCTGCCCATCCGCCCGGCGGAACGGGCCATGCTCTCCTTCACCTCCGGGCTGAAGAGGATCCGCCGGATCTCCTGGGCGAGGACCTCCCCGGTGAGCTCCCGCTCCTCGATCATCACCGCCGCCCCGGCGTCCACCAGGCTCCGGGCGTTCACCACCTGGTGGTTGTCGGCGGCGGCGGGGAAGGGCACCAGGATGGCGGGCTTCCGGCAGACCGTCAGCTCGGCGAGGGTCGTGGCACCGGCGCGGCACACCACCAGGTCCGACTCGGCATAGGCGGCGCTCATGTCGGTGATGAACTCGCGCACGTCCGGAAGGAAGCCCACCGCGCGGTAGCCCCTCTCCACGTACTCGCGATCGCGGGCCCCCGTCTGGTGAGTGATGCGGATCCGCTCGCGGAGGTCGGCGAGGTGGGGGAGGGCCTCGATGACCCGCATGTTGAGGGCGTGCGCTCCCTGGGAGCCGCCGAAGATGAGGACCCTCGGCTCGTCGTGCTCCACCTCGGGGCGCATGAAGTTCTCGAGCAGGCTCCGCCGGATGGGGTTCCCGAGCTGGAAGACCTTGTGCCGGCGGAAATGGCGAGCCCCCTCGGGGAAGGCGGTGAAGGCCGCGTCCACGAGCTTCCCCAAGAGCCGGTTGGTGAAGCCGGCGATGGCGTTCTGCTCCTGCACCGCGGTGGGGATGCGCATGAGCCAGGCGATGAGCACCACCGGTCCGCTGGCGTAGCCCCCCACCCCCACCACGATGTCGGGGTGCCAGCGGCGCAAGATCCGGAAGGCCTGGAAGAGGGCGCGGGGGAGGAGGAGGAGGTTCGCGAGGAGGGTGAAGAGGCCCTTCCCCTTGAGCCCCTTCACGTCCACGAGCTCGATGGGGAAGCCGGCCTGCGGGACCACCGTGGCCTCCAGGCCGCGGGAGGTTCCCACGAATACCGCGTCGTTCCCGGGGTGGCGAGTCACCACCTCCTCGGCGAGCGCGATCCCGGGAAACACGTGCCCCCCGGTCCCCCCGCCGGCGACGAGCACCCTCATGGACCCTCCTCCGCCCCGGCCGCCCCGAGCCGCGGTAGCCGAGCGGCCCGGGGCCCGACGCGCACTCCGCCGGGCGCCCGGACCAAGAATCCGCCGCGGTCGACGCTCACGGCGAGCAGGACGCCCACGCCGGCGAGCAACGTGAGGAGAGAGCTGCCCCCGTAGGAGACGAAGGGGAGGGTCAGCCCCTTGGTGGGGAGCATGCCCAGCACCACCGCCAGGTTCAGGAGGGCCTGTCCCCCGATGAGCGTGGTCATCCCCAGGGCGGCGTAACAGCCGAAGGCGTCCCTCGCCAGGAAGGTGGCGCGCAGGCCGCGCCAGACGACGACGGCGAAGAGCCCGATGAGGAGGCCCAGCCCGACAAGTCCCGCTTCCTCGGCGATCACCGCCGCGATGAAGTCGGTGTGGGCGGCGGGGAGGTAGTAGAGCCGCCCGCGGCCCTGCCCCAGCCCCTGGCCCAGCCACCCGCCCTTGGAGGTGACGAGCAAGGATTCCCAGAGCTGGAACCCGATCCCGTCCTTGAAGCGGGCGGGCTCGAGGAACGCCACCACGCGCTGCCAGCGGTACTCGGTGTGGCGGACAAGGTGGTAGGCGAGCGGGAGGGCCGCGGTCAGGGCGCCGAGGAGGTAGACCACCCGCGCACCCGCCGCGAAGAGGACGACGAGGAGAACCAGGAAGAGGACCACCCCGGTGCCGAGGTCCTTCTGCCACAGGCACAGGGCGCCCACCGCTCCGGTGACGAGGACGTGAGGGAGGAGGCCGATCGAGAACACCTGGACCTTGTCCTGCTTGCGGGCGAGGGAGCGCGCCAGGTAGAGCACGAGGGCCACCTTGGCGACCTCAGCCGGCTGCAGGTGCACCGGGCCGAGAGGGATCCAGCGCTGCGCTCCGCCGGCGCTCTTCCCGACGAGCGGCACGAGGAGGAGCAGCCCCAGGGAGACGGCCATGAGCGGGTAGGAGAGGCGCGCGAGGCGCTCCGTCCCGAGCCGCATCGCCGCGAGAAGGAGCGAGAGGCCCACCCCCGCCGCGACCAGTTGCCGTTCGAGAAAGTGGAACTCGTCCCCGGCCCGGCCCGCCCGGACCGCGCTGGCCGAGTAGACGAACACGAGCCCCAGGGCCAGGAGCAGGAGGACGGCCCCGAGGAGAATGGCGTCGGCGCGTGGAGTCGGGCCGGATCCTTGACGCCCCTCGGGGGTCTCGCTCCTCATCGCGACAACTCCTGCGCCAGGCGCCGGAACGCCTCGCCCCGCTCCTCGTAGTTCTTGAACTGATCGTAGCTGGCGCAGGCGGGCGAGAGGAGCACCACCTCGCCCGGTTCGGCGAGGTCGGCCGCCCGCCGCGCGGCGCCATCCAACGTGGCGCAGGACTCGACCGGAGCGAGCCCGCCGAGCTCGCGCTCGACCACCGGGGCATCCTCGCCGATGGTGAGCAGGGCCTTCACCCGCCCGGCGAAGAGCGACCGGAGCGGGACATAGGGAGCACCCTTGCCGCGGCCGCCCATGATCAGGACGACCCTCGGGACACCGGCCGGGAACGCCGCGAGGCCCACCAGGGTCGAGTCGACGTTGGTCGCCTTCGAGTCGTTCACCCACTCCACCCCGCGGCCCACCGCCACCCGTTCCAGCCGGTGGGGCAGCCCGGGGAAGGCATCGAGGCCCGCCTGCGCCAGGGCCGGCGGGGTGCCGGCCAGGCGCGCGCACAGGAGGGCGGCCATGGCGTTCTCCCGGTTGTGGCGCCCGCGCAGGGCCACGTTCCTCAGGAGGTAGCTCTCCCGCGGCAAGGAGGGCAGCTCGAGCGAGATGGGCGTCCCCGATGGCCCGGGGTCGCCGTCCGGGCAGCGGGCCGCGTCCGGAGCGGACGGGCCGAACCCGAACGTGAGCCGAGCCGCGCGGGACGCGCCCGCCAGGGCGAGGGCGCGGCCGTCGCGCGCGTTGGCGATGGCGGCGTCGCCCGGCTGTTGGGTGGCGAAGAGCCGGCCCTTGGCAGCCGCGTAGGCCTCGAGGGCGGGGTGGCGGTCCAGGTGGTCGGGAGTGATGTTCAGGATCGCGGCCACCTGGGCCCGGAATCGATCCACCCCCTCGAGCTGGAACGAGGAGAGCTCCAGCACCACCATCTCGGCGTGACTGCCGCCAAGGACGTGCTCGCAGAGCGGGATGCCGAGGTTCCCGCCAGTGAAGGTCGGCCGGTAGGCGCCCAGCAGCGCGCCGGTGAGCGCGGTGGTGGTGGACTTGCCGTTCGTGCCGGTGATCCCCACCACCCGGGTGCCCGGCCGGAGGAAACGAAACCCCAGCTCGACCTCGGCCCAGACCGGCACGCTGCGGCGACGGGCCGCCTCGAACTCGGGGAGCGCCCCGGGCACGCCCGGCGACACCACCACGAGGTCGGCTGACTCGAAGTCGGCGGCGTCGTGGCCACCCAGGGCGCGCCGCACGTCCGCTCCCTCGAGAGACGCCAGGGCCTCCCCCAGCTCCGCCTCGCTCCGGCGGTCCGTCACCGTGACCTTTGCCCCCTCGCGCAGACAGAGGCGGGCCGCCGCAAGGCCGCTCCGGGCCAGGCCGACCACGGTCACCTTCTTGCCCGAGAGCGGCTGGGCCATGGAGGACACGGGCGGGCTACCTCAGCTTGATGGAGAGCAGCGCGACCAGGGCGAGCATCATCGAGAGGATCCAGAACCGGACGATGATCTTGGGCTCGGCCCAGCCCTTCAGCTCGTAGTGGTGGTGGATGGGAGCCATCCGGAAGATGCGCTTGCCGCGGGTCTTGAAGGACCAGACCTGGAGGACCACGCTCACCGCCTCGGCCACGAAGACGCCGTGGAGGATCCCGCTCGCGAGCTCGTTCTTGGTCAACACCGCCAGCATCCCCAGCGCTCCGCCCAGGGCCAACGAGCCCACGTCGCCCATGAAGACGGAGGCCGGGTAGGTGTTGTACCAGAGGAACGCTATCCCCGCCCCGAACATGGCCGAGCAGAGAACGCCCAGCTCCTCCGCACCGGGAATGTAGGCGATGCGCAGGTACTCGGCCAGGCTGAAGCCGGCGATGGTCGCGCCGGCGATGTAGGAGAGCGCGAGGAAGGTCAGGGCGGAGACGATGGTGGGCCCGATGGCGAGGCCATCGAGGCCATCGGTCAGGTTGACGGCGTTGGAGGTGGCGACCACCACGAGCACCATGAAGGGGAGGTAGAACCATCCCAGCTCGGGCTGGAAGACCCGGGTGGGGACGAAGGGAACGGTGATGTGCAGGTCGAGGTAGCTGCCCACGAACACCCAGGGGAAATGGGGGTGGGTGCGGAAGTGCCAGTCGGTGAGGACGCCGTAGTAGACGAGGAGCACCACCGCGACCTGCAGCGCGATCTTCTTCTTGCCGGAGAGCCCCTTCGAGTTCCGCTTGGAGATCTTCAGCCAGTCATCGGCGAAGCCGATGGCGCCGTACCCCACGGTCACGAGCAGCGCCGCCCAGACATAGCGGTTGCGGAGGTCGCCGAAGAGCAAGGTGGCGACCGCCACTGCCAAGAGGATGAGCGCGCCGCCCATGGAGGGGGTCCCGGCCTTCTTCTTGTGGGAGTCGGGGGTGTCTTCGCGGACGTTGGTGTGCCCGTACTGCAAGACCCTCATCCGCTCGATGAAGATGGGGCCGAGGAGGAGCCCGAGGAGGATGGCCGTGAGGCCTGCGGCCACGATCCGGAACGAAGGATAGCGCAGGACGTTGAAGACCCCGAACCGGCCCGCCAGCGGATAGAGGAGGAGGTAGAGCATGGTTCAGGGTCGGCGTAGCGCCTCGACGAGCCGCTCGAGCTTCATGCCGCGGCTGCCCTTCACGAGGAGGACGGCCGAGGGGACGAGCGCGGCCTTTACCCAGCCGGCCAGCTCGTCGATGTCCTCGGTGTGGAACGCGTCCAGTCCGGCCTCCCGGGCCGCCTGGGCGGTGAGCCGGCTCCGCGGACCGAAGGCGGCGAGACGACGGAGGCCGGCCCGGGCCGCCTCCTCCCCCAGGGCCCGGTGGGCCTCCCCCTCGAACGTCCCGAGCTCCAGCATGTCGCCCAGCACCGCGGCCTTCTCCCGGCCCTCCGCCAGGTCGGAGAGGGTCCGGAGCGCCGCGCTCATCGAGGCGGGATTGGCGTTGTAGCAGTCGTCGAGGAGGCACAGGCCCGAGGGGAGCGTCTCGAGCCTGAGCCGCCGGCCGACCGGCCGGACCTCGTACAGGCCACGGGCGATCTCGCGGTCCGTGGCGCCGAGCGCCACCGCCGTCGCGGCGGCGGCGGCCGCGTTCAGGGCGTTGTGCGCTCCGACCAGCGCCGGCATGTGCACCGGCACGGCCCGGTTTCCGATCCCCAGTACCGCCCGGAGCCCGTCCGTGCCCCGCGAGACGGTCTCGAGCACCGCCACGTCGCCCCGCCGCTCGGGACCGGCGGTGAAGGTGAGGAGCCGCCGGCCCGAGGCCAGGGCCCGCTTCAGCAGCCGGGGGTCGTCGGCGTTCGCCACGGCGATGCCGTCCTCCGGAAGCCCCTCGTAGAGCTCGGCCTTGGCGTCGGCCACGGCCTCGATCGTTCCCAGGCCCTCGAGATGCGCCGGCGCCGCCAGGGTGACCACTCCCACCTTCGGCTCGGCGATGGCCGCGAGCCGCGCGATCTCGCCGGGGTGGTTCATGCCCATCTCGATCACTGCGAACCGGTGCCCCCCCGAGAGCTGGAAGAGGGTGAGCGGGACGCCCACCTCGTTGTTCAGGTTCCCCTCGTTCCGGAGCACCGGCCCCATGGTGGCGAGGATGGCCGCGATCATCTCTCGGGTGGTGGTCTTCCCGTTCGATCCCGTAACCCCTACCACCGGGATGGAGAAGCGCCGCCGGTGGAACCGAGCGGTCGCCCCCAGGGCCCGCAGGGTGTCTTCCACCACGAGGCGCGGGAGGGGCCCGGGAGTTGGGCCCTGCGCCCTCTCCACGACGGCGGCCCGGGCGCCGCGGGCGGCCGCCTCGGGCAGGAAGTCGTGCCCGTCGAACCGCTCCCCCCGGAGCGCCACGAACAGGTTTCCTGGCGCGATCGCGCGCGTGTCGGTGGAGACCCCCGAGATCTCCCCGGGCGGTGCGTCGATCCAACGCCCGCCCGTGGCTTGGGCGAGTACCTCGGGGGAGAAGGTCGCGGTCACGTGGATCCCAAGAACCGCCGGGCCTCCTCGCGATCCGAGAAGTGCCGCCTCTCCGTCCCCACGATCTGGTAGTCCTCGTGCCCCTTGCCGGCGAGGAGCACCACGTCGCCTTTGTGAGCGCACTCGAGCGCCAGGGCGATGGCGGCGCGCCGGTCGGGCTCGATCACGTACCCACGCTCTCCGCCCCGCGCCTCCTCGGCCGAGAGCCGGCGAGCGCCGGCGAGACCGGGGAGGATCTCGGCGATGATGGCGTCCGGCGCCTCGGTGCGGGGGTTGTCGCTCGTCACGATCGTGAGCTCGGCGCCTGCCGCCGCCGCCCGCCCCATGAGCGGGCGCTTCCCACGGTCCCGGTCCCCGCCACAGCCGAACAGGCAGACGATGCGGCGCGGAGACAGGGTCCGCAGGGCGGAGAGGGCGCGGGCCAAGGCGTCGTCGGTGTGGGCGTAGTCCACGAAGGCGGCGACGCCCGGGCGGGAGGGTCCCACGATGCGCTCGAGGCGGCCCGGGGCTCCCCGCGAGCGCGACAGGCCCCGGGCCACCGCCTCCCGCGGGAGACCGAGCGCCAGCGAGAGCCCCGCGGCACAGAGCAGGTTCTCCAGATTGTGCACGCCCACGAGGGGCGAGTGCACCGCGATCTCGCCGCGCGGGGTGAGGAGCACCGCTTTCACCCCCGACATCGCCATCTGGACGTCCACCGCCCGTAGAGGGTCCTCCACCCGCGTCCCGAAGCGCCACACCTCTCGCCCCGGGCCGAGCTGATCGGCGAGGCGCGCGCCGAACGGGTCCTGCGCGTTGATCACCGCGATGGCGCCTTCGGCCAGGTGCTCGGTGAAGAGCCTCCGCTTGGCCGCGAAGTACCCCTCCATGTCGCCGTGGTAGTCCAGATGGTCCCGGGTGAGGTTCGTGAAGGCCGCCGCGTGGAAGCGGACCCCGCTCACCCGTTCCTGCGAGAGCGCGTGAGAGGAAACCTCCATCACCACCGCCTTCGTTCCCGCGCGCACCATCTCCGCGAGGAGCGCCTGGATCTCGGTCGACTCCGGCGTCGTGTGGCTGGCCGGGCGCTCCCGGCCGGCGAAGCGGTGAGTGACGGTCCCCATGACGCCCATCGGAAGGCCCGCCTCGGTGGCACACGCCTCCAGGAGGTAGGCGACGGTGGTCTTTCCGTTCGTTCCCGTGACGCCGGCGATGCGGAGCGCGTCGGCGGGGCGCCCGTGAAAGTTCGCGGCCGCGATGGCCATGGCGCGCCTCGCCGACGGGACGAGGAGGAGCGGGGCCCTCGCGCACTCCACCGGCTGCTCGGCCACCACGGCGGAAGCGCCCTGCCGCACGGCCTGGGCGGCGAAGCTGCGGCCGTCGAGCCTGGCACCAGGCAGGGCGAAGAAGCACGCGCCCGGAACCACCTCGCGGGAGTCGCAGGTGACGAGGACGATCTCCGGATCGTCCCCGAGGTCCCCGCTAGCACCCGTTCCGCGGATGAGGTGGGAGAGCTTCATCGGTGTTCCCACGCAGGGATTACCATGCCAGGGCCGGGCCAGGCGGATCCTTCCGGCCGCAGGCGACGTTAGCGAAGGTCCGCGTCCGCCGGGACACGCGGGCGGGGCCATCTTACGTCAGCCCTGGGGCGCGAGCGTCATTCGCACCCGCGTTCCGCGGTCGACCGCCCGCCCGGGGGGCGGGCTCTGATCCACCACCCGCCCGGTGCCAGACGGGTCGGCGGCAAGGCCCAACTCCTCCAGGGCACGGATGGCGGCGCGCGCCGCAAGCCCCGACAGGGCCGGCACCGCCACCCGCTGGGTCGAGGCCGCTGGCCCCGTCCCATCCGCGGGCGAGGGGTCAGCTCCGTCCTCGTCCTCGCGCCGCGGCTCCGGTGCGGCGGGCGGGGGTTCCGTCTCCCGCTTCGCCGAGAGCACCGGGGCGGGGTGGACGTCCATGAGCCGGAGCGCGTACTCGGCGATCTCCTTGAACGCGGGGGCGGCCACCTCCCCACCGTAGATCTCCCCGTGCGGCTCGTCGATGAACACGCCGATCGCGATGCGCGGCGATTCGTAGGGGGCGAACCCCACGAAGGAGCTGAAGTGCCGGTCGGGGGAGTAGCCACCCGAGACCCGGTCGACCTTCTGCGCCGTGCCGGTCTTGCCTGCCGCCCGCCACCCGTCGAGCGCGGCCCGGCGGCCGGTGCCCTTCGGGTCCTCCACCACGCCGACGAGCCACCGGTTCATTGTGGCCGCGATCTGGGCGGACACCGCGCGGCGAATGACCTTCGGCGCTCCCTGCTCGACCACCTCTCCGCTCACCGGGTCGAACACGCGCCGGACGATGAAGGGCCTGAGCAAGAGACCGCCGTTCGCGAGGGCGGCCATGGCGTTCGTGACCTGGACGGCGGTGGCGGTGATGGGCCCCTGGCCGAAGGCCTGGGTGGCGAGGGCCACGTCGGAACGGGCGGGAAGGAGCTGGCCCTTCACCTCGCCGGGGAGCCCCACCCCGGTTCGCTCGCCGAACCCGAAGGCCGCGAGTCCGGCGTAGAGCCGCTCACGCCCGAGCCGGGCGGCCACCCGGGCTGCGCCCACGTTCGAGCTCTGGATGATGATCCGCGAGGGCCCGGCCCAGCCCAGGGCGGCGTGGTCGTGGATCACGTGCGGGCCCACGGCCAGGCTGCCGCCGCCGCAGTCGATGGCGTCGAGCGGGTGGAGGGTCCCCTGCTCGAGCGCGGCCGAGAGCGAGAACGCCTTCACGGTCGAACCAGGCTCGAAGGCATCGGTGAGGGTGCGGTTCCGGAGCTCCTCGGGGGTGCGCGGCGCGTTGGCGTTGGAGGGAGGCCAGCTGGCCATGGCCAGCACCTCGCCGCTCCAGGGGGCGAGCGCCACCGCCATCCCGGAGAGGGCCTTCGAGGCGAGCACCGCTCGGGCCAGGGCACGCTCGGCGGTGGCCTGGATGCCCTGGTCGAGGGTGAGCTCGACGCGGTCGCCCTCCCGCTCCGCCCCGGCGACGGGCGCGTCGGACAACACGAACCGTCCCTTGCCGTCACGGATGGAAGGCACCTCGGCCGAGACGCCCTGGAGCGAATCCTCCCACCCCAGCTCGACCCCCTCGATCCCCACCCCATCCTCGTCCACGAGGCCGAGCAAGGCGCTCGCCAGCTCGGCCTTGGGGTAGTAGCGACGCGGCTCGGGAACGAGGCCCACCGCCTTCAGCTTCTCCTCCGCGAGGAAGGCCCCGAGGGCGGCCTCCCGGTCGGGGAGAAGCCGGCGCGCGAGCCACTGGAACCGGCCTCCGCGGGCCGCCTTTCTCTCCAGGGTCCCCGGATCCTGGCCCAGGATCTTGGCCACCTGCCGCAGGCGGGCCTCCCCTTCGCGGTGCTTCTCGGCCTTGAGCCGGGGGTCGGCCTCGAGCTCTTCGCCCCGAGCCCCGCCGCTGAAGAGGAGCTCCGGGTCCACGTAGGCGGACTGCGCGTCGGCGCTCACGGCGAGGAGCACGCCGTTGCGATCGGTGATGACCCCCCGGCGCGGGCGAAGCTTCAGCTCGGAGAGGTAGTGGTCGACCGCGTCCTTCTCCGTGCGGAACACCTGGAGCTGGACGGCGCGTGCCGCCACCGCCGCGAACCCGAGCCCGAGCAGCGCCGCCAGGACCGCCACGCGGAAGCCGATCCAGCGCGCGTTCGAGGGATCGGGGGCGAGGCGCACGGCTCACCGCCCGGGCGCGGGCGGCGCCGCCGCCCGCCACGCCATCCCGATGATTGGCCCCGCCGGCCGGGGACGGTGATCCACGCCGTCCACGCCCGCCCGGCCCGTCCCGTCCGCTTCACGGTCCGGGCCTGCCGCCCACACCGCGCCCCGGTCCGGCGGAGCCAAACCCAGTTTCGAGAGCTTCGTGCGCGCCACCTGGTCGAGCGCCTGGAAGGAAGTGAGCATGCCCAGCTCGATCCGGAGTCGGTCGTGGGCCGCGACGAGGCGGGCGTGCTCCTCCTCGAGCTCGTAGAGGGAATAGCCGGCCGCGACCACCCGCGTGCGGGACCAGACGTGGAAGACTCCCAGCGCTGCCACGAGCGAGGCGGCGAGCAGTAGCTCCATCCCCGTCCCGAGGATCTCCGCCCTCGTCGTTCGGCGGGGGAGAGGCCTGCGGCGCGCGCTCATCGAAGCTTCTCCACCGCCCGGAGCCGGGCGCTGCGGGAACGGGGATTGCGCCCGACCTCCTCCTCCGATGCCCGGAGGGCCCGGCGGGTCACCGCCGCGAACCCGGCGCGCGCACCGCAGGCGCAGACCGGGAGGTCAGGAGGACAGGTACAGGCACGGGTGAGGGCGCGGAAACGCTCCTTCACCATCCGGTCCTCGAGGGAGTGGAAGCTGATCGCGACCGCCCGGCCGCCCGCGTCGAGGAGCGAGGGGAGCCCGTCCAGCCACGCCGCCAGCGCTCCCAGCTCGTCGTTGACGGCGATCCGTAGCGCCTGGAAGGTGCGGGTGGCCGGATGCACGCGCCGCGGCCAGGCCTTGCGGGGGATGGCGCCCGCGACGATCTCGGCGAGCCGGGCGGTGTCGAGGGGGCGGTCCTCCTCCACCGCCCTCTTGATGGCCCGGGCCACGGGTCGCGCGAAGGGCTCCTCGCCGTACTCGCGAAGGATCCGCTCCAGCTCGCGCACCTCGGCGCGCCGCAGGAGCCCGGCCAGCGTCTCCCCTTCCTCGCCCATCCGCATGTCGAGCGGGCCCGGCCGGGAGAATGAGAATCCGCGCTCCGCGTCGTCGAGCTGAGGGGAGGAAACGCCCAGGTCGACCAGGGCACCGGAGACCGCTCCGAGGCCCAGCGAGGAGAGGACGCCGCGGGCGTCCCGGAAGTCGGCCCGTACCGCGCGGAAGGCCTCGCCGAAGCGGGCCAGACGGGCGGTGGCGGAGGCCAGGGCGCGCGGGTCCTTGTCGAGGGCGATCACTCGAGCGCCCTCCGAGAGAAGGAGGGAGGCGTGGCCGCCGCCACCCAGGGTGCAGTCGAGGATGAGCCTTCCCGGGCCCGGGCGCAGCACCTCCGCCACCTCTCTCGCCAAGACCGGCTCATGGACATACTCCCCGCTCACGCCGCCCGGACCGCCTCCTCCACGTCGCCGAACATCTCCAGATGACCGGCCGCCCCCCCCGCGAAGAGAAGGTCGCGCAGGTACCGGCTCACCCCCGCAGCGCGCAGGCCGGGGATGGCCCGGAGGAGCGCGGCCCCGGCATAGTGCAGGTGCGTGACTCGCTTCAGGTCGATCACCACGAGTCGACCCTCCGCCCGCGACCGGCGCGCCTCGGCGGCCACCGCCGCCAGCTCCTCGCGCGGGAGCTCCCCCTCGCACCGGATGATGATCACGTCTTCCCGCCGCTGCGCCTCGAACATGGTCGCCTCCGCCGCCGCCCCTCACCCCTTGCCGAAGAAATCCACCACCTGGTCCGCCGGGATCTCCGAGGACATCTGCTCGTCGTAGGTCGCCTTGTCATAGAGGTGCATGGTCCGTCCCATCCCCACCCAGACCACATCCCTGGAGAGCCGGGCCCAGGCCCGGAGCGGAGGGGGTACGAGCACGCGGCCGTGGACGTCGAGGTCCACCTCGTGGGCGGAGGAGACGAACCGGAGGACGTTTCGCTGCCAGCGGGCGTCGAGCGGGGAGGCTTCCATGACCTTCTTCACGAGTTCGCTCCACACCGACTGGGGCAAGGCCTGGATCGCTGGCCAGTGGGGGTACTGCATGAGCACGATCCGCGGCTCGCCCGCGCCGGCGAGCGCCTCCCGGAATCTCGCCGGGAGGCTGGTCCGCCCCTTCGCGTCGATCGCGTGGTTGAAGGTCCCGAAGAACACGCAGTGGCCGATCTTCCCGCCGAGATCCGCAAATTACCACTTCTTCCCACTAGAGGCCCGATCTACGGACTCCGGAGGGGGAAGTCAACGGGGAGCGCGAATGACCTCTTGCCGACTGGTCTTGCGTTCAGGATCGAACGAGGGAGATCCGCGTGCGGATTGGGGTGGGAGGGGAGAACACCCCCAACCCACGGGGGCTCGGGGACTCGACGATATCGGTAGCGCCCGGGAGAGGCGCCACATGTGTGCCCGCGCGGGCGCAACCCGAGCTTCAGTTGGACGAGCGGGCCCACCTCTGGCTTTGGTCGCTCATGTCATCCCTCACCGGACGGACCGTCTTCATCACCGGCGCGAGCCGAGGGATCGGGCGTGCCATCGGTGTCGCCTGCTCTCGCGAGGGGGCCAACGTCGTGGTCGCGGCCAAAACGGTCGCCCCGCACCCGAAGCTCCCCGGGACGATCTTCGAGGCCGCCGAGGAGATGCAGCGGGCGGGTGGACGGGCCCTGGCCGTCGAGTGCGACGTCCGCTCCGACGAGCAGATCGGCGCAGCCGTCTCTCGCTCGGTGGAGGTCTTCGGCGGCATCGACGTGCTCGTGAACAACGCCAGCGCCATCTATCTCGCGGACACACCCTCGACGCCGATGAAGCGCTGGGACCTCATGCACCAAGTGAACGTGCGGGCCACCTTTGCCTGCTCGCAGGCGTGCCTGCCGCACCTCGCTCGAGGAAAGAACCCCCACATCCTCGTGCTCGCGCCCCCGCTCTCCCTCGAGCCACGGTGGTTCCAGATCCACCTCGGCTATACCCTCTCCAAGTTCGGGATGAGCATGTGCGTCCTGGGTCTGGCCGAGGAGTTGCGGGAGCGCGGCATCGCCGTGAACGCGCTCTGGCCCCGCACCGTGATCGCCACCGCCGCGCTGAACCTCCTCGGGGGCGACGCCATCGCCCGCCGGGGGCGCAAGCCCGAGGTGGTGGCGGATGCGGCAGTTGCGATCCTGCGACGCGACGGGCGCACCTGCACCGGTCACTTCTTCGTCGACGAGGACGTGCTGAGAAGCGAAGGGGTGACGGACCTCGGGAAGTACTCGGTCGCCGCGGGAGCGGAGGACCTCCTCCAGGACCTGTTTCTGTGAAAGAGCCCCCGAAGCCCAGGGGCCGCCGCCTTGCGCGGGCTTCTTTTGAGGCCCCCAGCGGTCCGTGCGACGGCGCCCGGTCCGCCCTTACGGACCTCCTCGAGGCTAGAGTGGAGGCTCGCCTTTGACGAACCCCATCCCCGACGGCCACCACGCCATCACCCCCTACCTCATATTGAGGAACGCGAGCCAGGCGATCGCGTTCTACCAGGCCGCCTTCGGGGCGAGGGAGCTCTTCCGCCTGCCGGGACCGGGCGGTACGGTCGCCCACGCCGAGCTGGAGATCGGCGGCTCGCGAATCATGATGGCCGACGAGTCCAAGGATGGCGCGTGGCGCTCTCCGCTGTCGGTGGGGGGATCGCCCGTGTCCATGGTGCTGTACGTCGCCGACGTGGACGCCACCTTCCGGACGGCAGTGGCGGCGGGCGCAACCCCGCTACGGGAGGTCGCAGACCAGTTCTACGGCGACCGGATGGGCACGGTGCGGGACCCATTCGGTCACGTCTGGACCATCGGTACTCACCTCGAGGACGTCTCGCCGGAGGAGATGGCCAAGAGGGCGGCCGCGGGCCCGGAGACGGGATAGCGGTGGGGGGCCCACCCCCGAGAGCGATGGCCCGGGAGAGCGCTCTGCTCGCGGTGGAGTCGGCGCTCTCCGTTCGGTTACCGCGCTCCCTCTTCGCCCACGGAGCCCGTGCGGCGAACGTGGATCCGGAGGCGTTGCTCGAGGCCGACGGAGGGACCCTGCAGGGCGGACGCATGCCGCCCGACACGCTTCCCGTGGCGATCGAGCCGAGCGGCGATGGCCTGCTCCTGCGATTCGACGGATGGGGGGAGGTGATCGAGGTGCTGGACTGGAGCGGTGACGGAGCATTCCACCCGACCGAGCTCTTGCCGGAGTTCCGGTCGGCCCCGGCCCGCTCGCTGGCAGAGGCGCGGGCCGCGCTGCACAGCGGGCTCGGGGCCATGTGCGAGGTGCTCGGCCGCAACGCCCTGGCCCGGGACCTCGGGGTGAACGCCGAGGTGCTCGCCGGCTGGCTTCGCGACACGCGCCTCGTACCCGAATCGCTCCGGGCAGCGCTGCGGCGTCTGTCCGGCCGCGACGACGACGCCCTGTTCCGCCAGGACTGGAATGCGGCCGTGGCAGCGGCGCGCCGCGTGGCCCCCGTGCGACCCGACCTCGCCTGGCCCGGCCTCCTCGCCGGCTACGCGGCGGAGGGGCGGGGCGACGGACCGACGGCCGCCGCCGGCTACCGGGCGGTGCTTCTCGCCGAGTCCGGCACCCAGGCGTTCCGGGAACCCGGGCGGACCCTCGAGGAGTCGGCTCGCTTCGCCGCCGAGGCCTGGCGCCGCTGCGCCGTTCCGGCACGGGATCCCGAGCCCATGGTGGCGGCCGCGCTCGAGGGACCGGCCGCGGTGCGCGCCCATCACCTCGCGGAGTGCGATCGCCTAATCGCCGCGGGCCGGGCCGCCGAGGCGTACTTCGAGGCGCGCCGAGCGGGTTGGCGCCGCCACCTCCCGGTCGACATGGACGACGTGCTCGGCAGGATGGGAGAGGCCGCCCAGGCGTCGGGCGCCGTGGCGCACGCGGCGCTGGCCCGGCTCCACCTGCGGGCATGGATGGCGACAAGGTAGCTCAAGGTCCCTGGGGAGAGGTCCTTCGGGCCGCGAGAGGATTCGCTCTCCAACCCAGGGTTTCTCCGACCCGGGGTCGAGAGGGCGGCGGCCGCCGCAATCCCGCGAAGTTCGACGCCCTCGGGGTCGGCACGCCCGGTGCTCCGACCCCACCGGGGGCCGTGCCCGAGGTGGGAGAGCCCGGAGGTCGGGAATGCTCGAGGTCCGGACCCGCACCAAGATCCTGGCAGGTTTTGCTGCGGCCTTCGCCATCGCCCTTTCGGTGGTGCTGGCTACAGGCCTCGCCGCCCGCGAGGTGCGCCGCCAGCTCCGGATCGTCTCGACCCAGGAGCTCCCGGCGCAGCAGTGGCTCGCAACCCTCGAGGCGGCGTTCAAGGATGGTCAGCGATTCCTCAACACGCAGGCGCTGGCGCAGTCCACCGCCAAGGTGTTCGCCTCCGCCGACTGCCGGGGGTGCCACGAGGGCATGAACCTGTTCCGGGACGGTGCCGGCGATGCCCTCTCACGGGTGGACCGGGCCATGGCCGCGCTCGACGCGCTGCCGCCCTCTCCCCAGATGCAGAAGCGGTGGCCACCGCTCCGCGAGGGTGTCGGCTCGTGGCTCGCCCGGGCGCACCGGATGAGCAGCCTCGTGGCCGAGCGGGACCGGCTCCTCGAGAAGGGATCGAGCGCGCTGCCCGGCGTGCCCGACCGCTCGATCGAGGCCCAGGTCTGGGAGGAGTGGCGCCAGCTGCACGGCGAGACGGCTCCGCTCGACGAGGACATCGCCGCCCTGGGCGAGGCCCTCGCTGACGAGGCGGCCGACTGGCAGGCGCAGCAGGCCGCCGCCGGGAAGCGGGAAGAGGTCGTGGGGGTGGTGGCCCTCGTGGCCTTGGCGGCGGCGCTCCTCTTGCTCGGGGTGTTGGTGGGCCGGTCCGTGAGCCGGACCATCGGCTCCATGATCTCCCAGACGGCGGATCTGACCGCGGCTGCGCAGGCCGGACGACTGGGCGTGCGGGGCGACCCGGCCGCGGTGCCGGCCGAGTTCCGCCCAGTCCTCCTGGGCATGAACCGGACACTCGACCAGGTGGTCGAGCCGCTCCGGGTCGCGGCCGAGTGCCTGGAGCGCATCTCCCGGGGAGAGATCCCAGAGCCGATAGAGGCCGAGTTCCAGGGCGACTTCGGGGAGCTGCGGGACCACCTGAATGGTCTCATCTCCGCCAACCGCAGGCTCCTCACCGAGATGGCCCGGATGGCAATGGCCCATGCCGCCGGCGACACCGACGCCCGCGTCGACGAGTCGCGGTTCGAGGGGGCCTTCCGCGAGCTGGCCGCCGGCGTGAACGCCAGCACCGAGCGATACGTGGGGATCCTCGGGGACCTCGTCGGCATCCTGGGCCGCTACGGAGCCGGCGACTTCACGCCGGTCCTGAGGCCCCTGCCGGGGAAGCAAGCGCGGGCGAACGAGGGGCTGGACCTCTTGCGCAGGAACCTGCAGACGGTCGCGAGCGACGTGACCGCGCTGGCGGAGCGGGCGAGGCAGGGCCAGCTCGAGGCGCGGGCCGACGCGAGCCGCTTTCAGGGGGACTGGCATCGGCTCGTGTCCGGGCTGAACTCCACCCTCGACGCTCTCATCGCCCCGGTGATCGAGGCGGCCCGACACGTGGACGGCATCGCCCGCGGCGAACCTCCTCCCCCCATCGCGCAGGCCTGGCCAGGCGATTTCCAGAAGCTCCGGGAAAACCTGGACCGCTCGAGCGCTGCGGTCGGGCGCCTGGTGGCCGACGCCGGTCTCTTGGCTCGGTCCGCCGCCGAGGGCCGGCTAGAGACGCGCGCCGACCCCGCCCTCCACCGCGGGGACTTCCGGCGCGTCATCGAGGGGGTGAATCGGGCGCTCGATGCCGCGATGCGGCCGCTGGCCGAGTCGAGCGGGGTGCTGGCGCGGGTTTCGGAGCGCGACCTGGGGGCGCGGATGGTGGGCGCCTACCAGGGGGACCACGCCCGCATGGCCGAGGCGCTCAACGGGGCGCTGCAGGCGCTGAGCGAGGTTCTGGCCCACGCCGCCCGGACCTCGGACCAGGTCTCTGCCGCCGCCACTCAGATCAACGCCACCGCACAGTCGGTGGCGAGCGGTGCCTCGCAGCAGGCGAGCGGACTCGCCGAGGCGGGGGAGACCCTGGAGGGCATCTCCGGCTTCGCCCGCCGCTCGCGCGACAACGCCGCCAGCGCAGACGCCATGACCCGGGCGGCCCGGGGGGCGGCCGAGGAGGGTGCCTTGGCGATGCGGGAGCTCACGGGGGCGATGGACCGCATCCGCGCCTCGGCCGAGGGTACCTCCCAGATCATCCGGGACATCAACGACATCGCCTTCCAGACGAACCTCCTCGCCTTGAATGCCGCGGTCGAGGCCGCCCGAGCTGGCGAGGCGGGGAAAGGGTTCGCGGTGGTGGCGGAGGAGGTGAGGAACCTGGCCCTGAGATCCAAGGACGCGGCCCAGCGGAGCGAGGCCCTCATCCGGCAGTCGGTCGCCCAGGCCAGCGAGGGCGAGGAGAAGAGCCGCCTCGTGGGCGCCAAGCTCGACCAGATCGCCGGCAATTTCGGCCGGGTGAGCGAGGTGGTGGCGGAGATCGCGGCGATGGCCGCCGAGCAGGCCCGGGGGGTCGAACAGGTGTCTCGGGCGGTGAAAGCGATCGGCGAGGTGACCCAGCGAAACGCGGCGAGCGCGGAGCAATCCTCCACCTCCGCGGCCGAGCTGGCCGAGGGCGCCGGGGAGCTTTTGTCCACGGTGAGGTCGTTCAGGCTCGAGGGCCCGCACCAGCTGGCGGTCCCGAGGGAGCCGGCCGCCCCCCCTCAGCCGAGCCCGTTCGCCGAGCCACTCGGTGCGCCCGCGCTCGTCGGGCGGGGGTAGCTCGCCCCGGACGACGCCCGGGGCGGGCGATCACTCCTTCCCGCGCTTCCCCATCCGCGAGTCGAGGTACCAGATCCCACCTCCCTGGTCGCCCACCGCGTGCAGGTGCTCTACCACTTGGTGGATGGTGGCTTCCTCCTCCACCTGCTCGGTCACGTACCACTGGAGGGCGATCTCGCTCGCATGGTCGCGCTCGGCCCGGGCCTGCTCGAAGAGCGCGTCGATGCGGGCGGTGTTGGCTTGCTCGTGCTTCAGCGCCTGCTCGAACACCTGGATGACGCCGCCGTGCTCGGCGGGCGGAGCCGGCACCTCCTTGAGGGCGAGTCGACCGCCCCTGTCGAGCAGGTACCCGATGAGCTTCATCGCGTGCGCGGTCTCCTCGCCCGCCTGGAGCCTGAGCCAGCTCGCGAATCCCTTGAAGCTCCGGCGCTCGCAGCTCGCGCTCATGGCGAGATAGAGCTGAGCCGAGTACTGCTCCGCGTTGATCTGCGCGTTGAGGGCCTCCTGCATCTTGTCGCTGAGCACAGGGCAACCTCCTCCTAGGACACCTAGGGGCGCGGCCCGGCGCTCTCCCGTACCTACAGGGGCGGATCGGCGGCCCGGCGGGCGAGCGACGCCGCCCTTCAGAACACCCACTGCAAGCCGAAACCCGGGGAAATCACCCACCAGGCCACGTTCCCGGCCTGGGTGGGGAAGTAGTAGTTCCAGAGGACCTGGACGCGAAGCCGCTCCAGCACGGTGGCGGCGACCCCCGCGCCGAGCGCGGGGCGCGAGCAGGATCCCACCGCGGTCGAGGTCGGTTCCGGGCAGGAGCGGGAGCCGTAGCCGTCCCCGGCCGAGAGGAGCACGCCCCCTCGCACGATGAGGCTGGGCTGCAGGGCGGAGGTGGCGAGCGAGGCAGGCAAGACCTCGATGCCGCCCAGAGCCGAGAACGCTGGGGACCCGTGCTCGGAGGAGAGCATGGAACCGAGGTTGTTGAGCTGGAGCGCGGCGTGGAGGCGGACGGCGCCGATGAACCTCCGCTCGACGATGAAGCCCCCGGACAGGCCGGCCTCGAGCTCGCGCCCCGCGAGCACCCAGGCAGTATGGCGCGGGGGGACGTAGGTGATCTGATCCGCGGCGAGCTTCATCGCCGCCTCGACGACGCTCGCCTGGGCGCCGGGCTGCGAACGCGAGATCTGCCGGCCGATGGCGAGGAGCCGCTCCCGGAGCAGAACCGGGGCGGCGCCAGCCTGGTTGGGCCTGAGGCCGAGGTCCTTGAACTCGAACTCGTGATCGGCGAGGAGGCGCAGGGTGTAGGCGGTGTCGCTCTCGCCCTTGTTGTGGCGCCACCGGTCGCCCGGGAGCGGCGCCACCCCGGGGACCCGCACGGGAGGCTGCCCCTCGGCAGCGGCGCGGCAGTTCCGGTCCTCCGCGAAGGCCGTCTTGAGCACGTCCGGCGTGGCGCACCGGTCCCACAGCCGCTCGATCGACGTCTGCAGCACGATGCGAAAGTCGCGGAGCGCCTCGCCCCGGCAGGCCGCCTCGGCCGCGGGCGGATCGTCGAGGACGGCAGACAGACAATGGTAAGGCTGCCACGACTCCCCCGCGGGATCCCCGGCCAGGTTCTCGGGGAGCCGGAGCGCTCCGGTACGGCCGGCGCGCTCGAGTCGGGCGAGAACCCGCGCCTCCCCCAGGCGCCGGGCATCGTACATGCCGAGGGTGAAGTCGAACTCGCGGAGGGCAGTCTCGAAGAAGCCGAAGAAGGCGGCCAGGGGCGAACTGGCGGCCGGCAGGTGGCGTTCGGCGATGATGAGCCGGTCGAAGAACTCCGGGTCCTGATCGTAGAGGTAGAGGAGGTTCTTGGCGCGGGCGCTCTCCAAGAAGGCTTCGCCCACCCGGGTGGCCACCCCGAGGATGCTCCGGGGCTCTTTGCCTTCGGCGTCCCTGGCTGGGGGGGGGAAGGTTTCGACCTCGGTCGAAAGGTACGCGAAGCTCATCTGGGAAGGCACCTGCCGTCTGCGCAGATCGGGCCGATCGGACCAGCGGATCCGCTCCCCCTCGACCGTGAGCCCGGCAGCGGCCTCGCGCGCCGCGAGCTGGATGGGCATGTTGTCGAAGACCCCGCCGTCGACGAACAGGTCGCCCCGCGCCGATGCCTCCGGACAGCCGCTCCACGAGTCCCCCCCGCGGACGACGCACTGGTGGACCTCCTGCGGGGGGAAGGCGCCCGGGAAGGCGGTGGAGGCAAACAGGGCGTCCACGAGCGCCGGGAAGGAGACCTCGCCGTCCTCGTTCTCGGGAAGGAGCGACTGGTCGCCCTCCCATCTGGGGTCGGCGTAGTTGGTGAGCAGCGGGGGCGTTCCAAAGCCACGCCCCCGGACGCGCAGGACGAAGTGGTCCTCCACCCGCGGCAGCTGGAGCCGATGCGCCTTGACCCACACTGGCCGGGGGTCGAGCCGTGTCACAGAGAGTCCGTAGACGAAGTCGCAGTCCTTGGAGAGGCCGGCCGTCCAGGCGGTACGGATGAGCTCGAGGGGCGCCTCGAACGCGGCCCGGGAGAAGGCCGCCGTGGGCGGGGACTCCCCGGGCCTGGTCAGGTCCTCGAGGCCCAGCGGGATCCACGCCTTGAAGAAGAGGCTCTGGCGGGGATCGGGGACAGCCGCTCCGCAGCTCTCGAGCAGCGCCAGGAAGGAGTTCACCGATCCCGCCGAGGCTCCGGTGGCGAGCGCGAGCTTGGCGGCCCCGGCGTTGGCCCGCAAGAACTCCACCGCGTAGTAGGCGAAGCCCGCCTCGTAGGCGCCGAGGCTCACCCCGCCAGCGATGGTGATCGAGGCGGGGATGGGGGCGGCCCCGGCCGCGGCGCGTCCCCAAAGGAGGGGCAGCGCCACGATCAGGCAGCGAAGTCTCATGGAGCGCTCCCTCGTCGCCGTTCGACGACCTCCCTCCCCGCCGGCCCGGGAACGGGCCGCCCCCTCACTCCCCGTAGGAGTTGAGGCCGTACATCACGGCGAGGGCGTTGCTCGGCTTGGCCTTCGGGCCAAAGGCGCGCTGGAACACCTCGACGATGGCCTCGCTCGAGTAGATCCGGGAGAGGGCGCGGTTGACCGCCAGGCGGAAGGACGCGTCGCCCCGGGGGAGGACGATGGCGTAGGGCTCGAAGGAGAGTTCGTCCCCGAGCAGCTCGTACTGGGACGGATCCTTCACCTTCGGTGCCAGCCCGGCGAGCAGGAGCCGGTCGCTGGCGAGGGCGTCCACCGTGCCCGCCTCCAGGGCGGCGATCCCCTCGTCGCGGTTCTTCACCGGCACGACCGTCGCGCTGATGAGCGCGACCTCCAGGGCCTTCGCAACCGCCTTCTCGTTGGTGGTGCCGGCGACGACGGCGATCTTCTTGCCGCTCAGCCCGGACAAGGACTTCGCCCCCGAGGAAACGCGCACGAGCAGGGCGGTCGTGTCCACGAACACCGGGCTCGAGAAGTCGACCTGCTCCATCCGCGAGAGGGTGGCGGTGGTGGAGCCGCACTCCATGTCCGCCTGACCGTTCCGGACGAGCTCGATCCGGTTCTGCGAGGTCGCGACCACCCACTTCACCTCGAGGGGCTTCACCTTGAGCTGCTGCTCCAGGCTCGCGACGATCCTCTGGCAGAGGTCGACCGTGTACCCGGCCGGCTTTCCCCCGTCCTCGAACGAGAACGGCAAGGCATCGGTGCGGTAGGCCACCCTCACGGTCTTCGAGTCGCGGATCTTCTTCAGCGTTCCCTCCAGCGCCTGGGCGTGGACCAGCGCGGGGAATGCCAGAGCTAGGGCGAGTGTGGCGATTCGTCGGATCACGATGCCTCCTTGGGACCTCGAGCCTTGGGCTGTTACGCTAGCGTACCATGCACCGACGAGCCTCGCTCGCCCTCGCCTGCCTTGCCGTCTCCTGCGTTCCCCGGGCCACCACCCCGGGCCTCGGGCCGACGACGCCGGCGGACCCGCCCGTGCGCTTCGAGTACCGCCCTCCCAAAAACCCGGCCCACCAGGCTCTCTACGCCGAGCTCCGCGAGAGGCGGTTTTTGGAGCAGTTCGCCGAGGCGCTCTCCGTGCTCCGCTTGCCGCGGACCCTCACCCTCTCGTTCGCGGGCTGCGACGGGACCAGCAACGCCTGGTACGACCCCGAGAGGGCGACCATCACCTTCTGCTACGAGTACCTGGCCGAGATCCGAGCGGAGGCGGCCTCGAAGCCCCTGGGGAGGGTGTCGCAGAAGGAGGCGAGCGACGGCCCTGCGGTCTTCGTCATGCTCCACGAGACCGGGCACGCCGTCTTCGACCTCCTCGATGTTCCCATCCTCGGGAGGGAGGAGGACGCCGCCGACGCCTTCGCGACCGTGATCCTCCTCCGGCTCGGTCGCGACATCGCGCTTCGCACGCTCCGGGGAACCGCCTGGCAGTACGCGCGGGGGGCCGCCTCCCGCGCTCCCGACGAGAGCGACTTCGCCGACGTCCACGGGCTCGACGCCCAGCGCTACTACAACATCCTGTGCCTGGCCTACGGCAGCGACCCCTCCACCTTCGCCGGGGCGGTGCGGGAAGGACACCTGCCGGCGGAACGCGCGGAGGGATGCGAGGAGGAGTACGAAGAGGCCCTGTACGCCGTGCACGAACTCATCGCTCCCGCCATCGATGCGAGCGCGGCGGAGCGCCTCCGCGCCAGGCACGGGAGCCGGTGGGAGACCGGACGCTGATCGGCGTCCCCCGGGGGGCTCCCGGTCACGACGACGCCTTCTTGGGGGGGTACTCCGCGAGGATCGTCCTCACCGCGTTGTTCACGACCCCCTGGACCTCGCTCGTGCTCGAGACCGTGTCCGAGGCCGTGCCGCGCCACACGAGCTGGTTCGTCTTCGCGTCGACGAGGTCGAGGAGGAGCGTGCCGTCCCGGTACTGCCGCACGGCCACACCTGCGGGCCCAACCATCACCGGCCCGTAGGGGCCGTAGTAGACCGGAGCATAGGCGTACCCGTAGGAGGTCACCTCGATCCGATTCTGTGCCATGCCGTGCGCGATGACGAAGAGGTCGGGCCGGCCGCTCGTGTCAGGGGTGAGGCCCCGGGCGGCTAGCTCGCGGTCGACGGCCGTGCGGACCATCGCGTAGAAAGCGGGATTGCGGATCGCCTGCGCCTCCTCCGGGCCTGGCGCGACGGAAGACCAAGCGTAGGTCTTGTAGCTGGAGAAGTCGGCCTTGGGGTTGTACTCGACGCTCGTCCTGAGAGTGGAGCAGCCCCCGAGCAGAGCGCACAGGGCGGCGGGGAGCGCGGCGTGGCGCATGGCAGCCTCCGAAGTCTCCCATGATAACGAGCTCCGCGGTCGCGAGGGCCTTCGTCACGCGCTTCGCTGGTCGCGGTCCCCGTCCGGGCATCACCGGTCGCGGTCCGGGCGATAGGGGCCGTGGAGGAGCCCGACTCCCGGGGTGGAGAGCACCTCGTCGTTGGCGCGCCGGGCGAGCGGCATGTAGTCTGGGGACGCCTTGGCGACCGCCGCGGACACCGCCATCGCGACGAGATCGACGAGCGGGCTTCCGGAGGAGCTTCCGTTCCCGCTCGAGTACTGCGCCGTGCGGTGCTCGCTCCAGAGGGTCGCCCCGGTCTTCCCGTCCTTCAGGACGTAGTCGAAGGAGACCACGACGCTCGTGTTGAGGACGAGGTACTTGGCCGCCCACGACTCGATGGTCACGTAGAGGACCGAGTCGGCCCCGAAGAGACCGCAGAGCCGTACCGGGTCGGCCTGGTGAACGAGGTCCGCGTCGGAGAGGCCCTCGTCCTCGAGCACGCGCGCCACCATGTGGGTGGGGAAGACGTAGTAGCCGAGCTCGGCCAGGGGGATGGGGAGCGTGGACAAGAACAGGGAGGGAGCCTCGATGTTGGTGGTGTTGTTCACCACCGGCACGACGAGGATCGAGTGGATGTCGGCGGCCCGGAAGGCGTCGTAGTTCTTGGCCGGGGGGGCGGTGGCACAGCCGGAGAGGGCCAGGGCGGCGGCCGCTGGGAGAACGGGGAGCCGTCTCACGGAAGGTCTCCCCCGGCTCGTCGGCCGCCGTCGATCTGCCTCGAGGTCGCCGGCAACGGGGCGGGTGGCCCGTCTCCCGGCGCGGGGGGGCGGCCCTGCCGGAGCCTCTGCGTGTTCCGGATCATCTTCTCCATGAACACGCGGGACTCGGGCCAGGTGTCCCGCTCCCTCGCGTAATAGCCGATGGCGTCCTCGAGCTGGCCGTTGGTGAAGAGCGCGTACCCGTACTCAGCGTAGATCCCGGGCGGCACCTTGTCGTGCGAAGTCTCGGTCCGCTCGATGATCTGCTTCAGGCACTCCAGGTACCTCTCGTTGTCCTGAGGTGCCCGGGCCAGCGTGTAGAGAGCATCGTCGTAGCCGTTCCAGGCGTAGAGCTGCTTCTTCCCCGACGCGCAGGCCGCGGCGAGGGAGGCGAGCAGAGGAAGCGCCAGCGTCCTCCCCGGGAGCGGCATGTTCAGTGCACCTTGAGCGTCCGGTGCTCGCTCTCTAAGTAGACTTTCTCGTCGAGGAGGGTGCTGCCGTCCGGGCCCATGACGAGGACGAAGTGGGTCCCGGGCTCGACCACGAGAAACTGCGGCTGCCCATCATAGGCGTTGGGGTCGCCGATCGGCAGGCCGTCGACATAGAGCCAAGAGCCCCGGGGCGCGCCCTCGAAGGCGAGGGCGGGGCGGGTGTCCGGCGTCCGGACGGTGGTCTGGGGGCCGGCGCAGGCTGCCGCGGCCGCGAGCAGGAGGGCGAGGGCGACGGGGATGAATGGGAGACGCATGGCGCTCCCTACCTTTCATCGGTGACGAACAGGTCCGGCGGGACCGGAATGGGCAGCGCTCCCGAGACGAGTTCACAGGCCGACCCCTCGCTCGTCTCGGACTCGCCGAAGAGGCCCACGACCCGGATCTGGGCCACCGGCCGCGCAGGCAGGGTCACATCGAAGCCGGTCTGCTTGCTCTTCACCGTGGCTCCGGACTGCATCACGACAAGGAAGTCGCCGGGGTTGAGCCCCTGGCTCCTCCCCCCCGAGATGAAGATCTGTCCGCCCTTCGCCTCGAGGATGTCGGTGCGCCACCGCCGCTCCCCCAGTTCCTCCACGAGCTTCGAGGTGACGCTCGAGACCGCCGCTCCGATGGCCCGGTCGTTCAAGGTGGAGTCGTAGGCGGCCTGGCTTCCGAAGCCGGCAATCTCGCCGCTCTCGGTGCTCGCCTCCCCCGTTCCCTTGGCGGAGAAGTAGGCGTGCCCGCTCCGGACGTCCACGAGCCGGATGTCCACCGTGGCCCGGGCGGTCTGTACCTTGGTCGAGGAGAGGAACCCCGTCTTCCCCCCAACCGAGCGACCGAACTCGGTCACCGCGCCGATCACCAGCGTGTCGGCGCCCACGAGCCCTTCCACGCCGGCGAGCTGCTGCTCCCGCTCGACCTTGCCCAAGTCGGTCCGCTCCAGCACCAAGAACTGGCCGGACTGGACGAGCCGCGACATCAGCATGTCCGAGGCCTGCTTCCCGATCCGGTCGAGCTCGGCGTCGGTGAGGAGCGACCGGCCGTAGTTGGTCTCGTTGGTAAACCTGCCAATGGCGATCTTGAGCTTGTACCGGTGCGCGGCGGGGAGTTGCGCCTGCTGCTGGGCCGCCTTTTGCTGGGCGGCGGGGACGGGTGACTCGGCCCGCTCCTCGGGAGGGGAGACGGTGGCGCAGGCGGCGAGTGCGCCGAGGGCGAAAAGCAGGGGGAGGGGAGATCGCATCACGGGGCGTCCTTGGGAGCGGGGGCCGGCGCGCCTCATCCTAGAAGCGGAAGCCGAGGTCGGCGGTGAGGACGGCGCCGTCGAGGCTCGTGCTCGTATTGAACGTGCTCGCGTGGAGGAAGAGGTAGCGCCCCTCGAGCCCGAAGAAGAACCGCTCGGTCAAATTCACGTTGGCGCCCGCCCCGAGGAAGAGACCGAGGTTGGTGGAGTCGGACGTCGCGCCCGAGAGCCGATCCTGGATGAAGTAGGCGCCCGTCCCGAGGATGGCGTAGGGCTCGAAATGCTTCAGGGCGACGGTGCCCCGGATGGCGAAGGTCACGGGGATGACGCGGATCTCCCGAGCGCTGGCGCTCCCCACCGACTGCTGCGTGCTGAAGGTCCCGGAGGAGAACTCGAAGGCGAAGCCCGGGGCGGGAGCGTACCCGAGCGAGAGCTCGCCGTCGAAGCCGGTCTCGTAGCTCGAGACGTCGGCGGCCACCGGGAAATACCCACCCAGCTTCACGACCAGATAGCCGGGCGGTGGCTGCCTCGCGGCCGCGGCCTGCGGCGCAAGGATCGCGAGGGCGGCAACCAGGGTGAGGGAGCTGTGGTGCAAGAGAACCCCCTGCCGACGCGGAAGCGAGTGTCACAGACCCGCCGTGATCCCCGTCCTCGGCGAAGTGTCCCTCCTCCTCCCTCGGGTCGCAAGCGGAAGCGCGGAGCCCATCGTGCCGGATCCTCGCCGCGGGGAGGCAGCCGAGCGGGAGAGGTGTGCCGAAGCCCTGCACACGCCCACCCGGGCCGCTCCTTGGCTCGCCCCCTTTGCGCAGGGCTCACGGCCGCCCGGGTCCGCTGGCCACCCTCCTCCCAAAGCGGAGACCGGGTCGCCGAACGAGGGTCTCGTGCGAACTCTCTGGACGGGCGGTCGACTGGCGGGAGCGCCTCGAGGGTGGTCCTCGGGTGCCCAAGGCGAGCACCCGGCTCCCGCGCCTCGAGGGGCGGATGAGCGAGCCCGGCGGGACGGGCGAGGGGAGCCACCCCCTCAAGAGCGAGGTGGCAAGCGCCTCGAGCTTTGCGGTACGAGTGGGTCCGTGGAACAGCGCCTCGCCGCCGCCCTCCTCGCCGCCGCCGTCGGTTGCCGGGCCGGACCCGGTCTCCCCGCGCCGTCGCCACCTCCCTCGGCTGCGCAGGCACCCGAAACGGAAGCAGCGCCGGTCCCCCCGGATCTCCCCCCGCTCGTCCGGCGCGCCGATGGCGTTGACGTGCTCGTCCCCAATGCCTGCCTCCGGGTAGGCTCCCCGGCCCCGGGGGTCGTCCGCGTCCGGCTCTGGCCGAAGGGGGCCCCGGCCCCGGAGAAGTCATTCTCCATCGAGCCGGGTGAGCTCTCGTCGCCCGTCCTCCTCGATGCTGTCGTCGAGCGGGGAGAGGAGGTCACGGTCCGGGCCGGGGTCGCCGCGCTCAGGGTGAACCGCCGGACGCTCGCGTTCACCCTCCTCGGCCCGGACGGGGAAGTGGTAGCCGAGGTGCCCGAGCCGGCAGCCCTCGAGAAGGAGGGTGCGGGGGGCCGGATCGCCTTCGCGCTTCGCCCCGGGGAGCAGGCCTATGGCCTCGGGGACAAGGTCCGGGGATTCTCCCGGCGGGGCAGGTCGTTCGACCTCTGGAACTACGACGCGTTCGGCTGGGTGTCGAACACCGACCCACTCTACAAGTCGATCCCCTTCCTCGTCCTCCTCAGCGAGGGGCGCGCGCACGGGCTCTTCGTCGATACCGTGGCCCGGGCCCACGTCGACGTGGGGGCGGCGCGAACGGACCGCCTGGTCTTTGAGGTGGATCGCGGCTCCCTGGACCTGTACCTCATCCTCGGCCCCGATCCGAAGGCGGTGATCTCGGCCTACACCGCTCTCACCGGTCGCACCCCTCTCCCCCCTCGCTGGGCCCTCGGCTACCACCAGAGCCGCTACAGCTACGGAAGCGAGGCGGAGGTGCGGTCCCTGGTGCGCCGGTTCGGGGAGGAGCGCTTCCCGCTGGACGCGGTCTGGCTGGACATCGACTTCCAGGAGGGGCTGGCGCCGTTCCGGGTGAATCGGAAGGCGTTCCCGCACTTCGAGCGGATGGTGCAGGACCTCTTGCAAAAGGGCGTGCGCACCGTGGTCATCACCGACCCACACGTTCAGGCGCTGAAGGGGACCGAGCCGTTCGAGGGAGGGCTCCGGGGCGACCACTTCGTCCTCGACCCGGGGGCCTGGCCGGACCGCGGGGAGGCACCGCCCCCCAAGGCGCCCCCCTTCATCGGCCCGGCCTGGCCCGGGCCGAGCGCCTTTCCGGAGTTCACCCTCGCCCGGTCCCGCGCCTGGTGGGGGACGCTCTACCGGCCGTACGTGGAGGCGGGTGTGGCCGGGTTCTGGGACGACATGAACGAGCCTGCGCTCTTCAACGTGCTGAAGTCCATGCCGGCGAACGTCCGGCACCGACTGGAGGACGGAGGGGTGGCCGACCATGTCGCCATCCACAACGCCTACGGGCTCCTGCAGGCGCGCGCCACCGCCGAGGGTCTCCTCGCGCTGAGGCCCGGAGCACGCCCGTTCGTGCTCACCCGGGCGGCGGCCGCGGGCTCGCAGCGCTGGGCGGCGACCTGGACCGGCGACAATCGGGCGGAACGCGAGGGCCTTGCGCTCACGATCCCCACCCTCCTCGCGCTGGGCGTATCCGGGTTCGCCTTCGCCGGCGCGGACGTGGGGGGGTTCGAGGGTTGCCCGGACCCGGTCCTCCTCACCGAGTGGATGGAGCTCGGGGCCCTGGAGCCGTTCTTCCGGAACCACTCGAACAAGGGGACCTGCCGACGCGAGCCCTGGGCGAACGGTCCTCGGGAACTGGAGCGGCGCCGGGCGGCGGTGGAGCGGCGACAGCGGCTCCTCCCGTTCCTCTACACCCTCTTCGAGGAGGCCGCCCGCAGCGGACTGCCCGTCATGCGGCCGCTCTGGCTCGAGTACCCGGCCGAACCGTCCACCGTCGAGAACGACCGGGCGTTCCTGCTCGGCCGGGACCTCCTCGTCGCCCCGAAGCTCGCGGCCGATGACGGCCCGTTCACCGTCGCGCTCCCGGCGGGCGACTGGTACGACACGGTCAGCGGCGAGCGTGTCCCGGCAGGCCGGCTCGAGGTCCGGGCACCAAAGGGCGATAGCCTTCGGATCTATGCGCGGGCCGGCGCCATCGTCCCCGAGGCGCCCGCGGAGCGACGGGCCGGGGAGGAGCCGGCCGGCGAGCTCACCATCGAGGTGTGGCCCGGGCCCGACTGCCGCGGCGAGCTGTACCTCGATGCGGGCGAGGGGTTCGGCTACCGAACCGGGGAACTGCGCCGCGTGACCTACGACTGCGTGGAGGCGAATGACTCGATCACCGTGTCGGCGGCCTCACGTGGGACCTACCCGACCTGGTGGACGGCCACCCGGCTCGTCGTCCACGGTGTGCCCCGTGCCCCACGGGCCGAGAGCGAAACGCTTGCGCTTCGGTATGACGCCACCCGCCGGGAGGCGACGGCGACGTTGCCGGGGTCCGGGTCGGAGTTCTCCGTCACGCTCCGGTGGTGATGGGGGGTCCCCCAGGCGAAAAAGCGAGCGCTTCGCCCGATCGAGAGATCGCGCCGCGCCGATGAGCGCTGCGGGGATCGAGACCTGGGAGGTGGCGGGATCGGCGGCGTGAAGCAGGACGACGGGCGAGGTGAGGGGGACCTCCTCGGACGAAGGGCCGGCTCTCCGGGCGGACGGTCCGCCCGCCGAGATCGAGGCGAAGCCGGAGCGATCTGTTGGACGCCCGGTGCCCGACCGGGTCCTTGGTTCACGCCGATTCAGCCACCTCGGGCGAGGCGAGCGCGGCCACGTCGTCCCGACTGCGCTGGGCGTGCTTCAGCCAGCCGCGTCCCTTCCAGCGCAAGTACATCATGACGCCCCTGACCCACTCGTCGCAGGCCATCGCGATCCATATCCCCGTCACCCCCAGGGGTGTGGCCAGGGAAAGGACGCCGGCCAGCGGGACCCACAGGAGCCACATCGAGCAGGCACCCATCACCACAGGGAAACGGGCGTCGCCCGTGGCGCGGAGCGAGTTGATCACCACGATGTTGAACACCCGGCCCGGCTCGATCACGAGCTCGACCAGGAGGAGCGTCGCGCAGCCGTGGAGCACCGCCGGGTCGTGGGTGAAAGCGCGGAAGATCCATGCCCCCGAGAGGAAGAAGACCAAGGTGGCGGCCCCGACCAGGAGGAGCCCGGTTCGCACGCTCCGCAAGAGCCGGTGGTACGCCTCCTCGAAGGCGCCGGCGCCGACCAGGTGCCCGACCAGGATCTCGGTCCCGAGACCGATGGAGATAGCGAAGAGGATGACCCAGGTCATCACCGTCCGGGTGTAGGTCGCCACGGCGAGGGGCGTCTCCCCCAGCCGCGCCGCGAAGCTCGTGACCCGCATGAGAGCCAGCCAGTAGGAGAGGTTTTCGCCCGCGGCGGGCAGGCCGATGCGGAGGATCCGTCCCACCTCGTGCATCGGGAAGGTGAGGTAGTCGCGCCAGCCGAGCCAGATGCCGGTGCGCCTTGCCACCAGGAACCGCAAGGCGACAAACCCGGCCAGCCGGGCGAAGGCGCCGGAGAGGGCCACTCCGGTGACGCCCAACCGCGGGGCGCCGAACAGCCCGAACAGGAAGACGCAGTTCCCGGCCGCGTTGAGGAGATTCTGCGAGCCGGTCACGACCATGGCGTCGCGAGTGCGCCCGTGGGCGCGCAGCACCGCCGCCATGGCCACGTTCTGGGCGTCGAGGAACAGGGTTCCGCCCAGGATGGTGAGGAAGGGCCGGGCGTAGACGAACAGCCCGGGTGGCAGGTGCTGCGCCCGCAGAATGAGGGAGGCGAGCCCTGCCACCGCCGCGCTCACCAAGAGGCCGATCCAGGTGTTCACCCCGATGGCGGCAGCGGCGATCCGGTCGGCGCCGGCCCGGTCGCGGGCGCCGAGGTGGTGAGTGATGACCACGCTCGAACCGATGCCGATGAAGTTGAAGAGGATGATCGACAGCACCAGCACCTGCTGGGCGACGCCGAGCGCCGCCACCGCGCCATCGGATACGTGGCTCACCATGAAGGTGTCCACGTTCAGGATGAGGATGCGCAGGAGCTGCTCGACGAACAGGGGCCAGGCCACCCCCACGAGCGAGAGCCGCGCGGCGGTGCCGGGGGAGTTCATCCGAGCGGGGCCGCCTCGGCGTCCGCCCGGCCAGGGGGAGTGCGCCGACAGAGGTCGAGCGGGTGCGAGGTGCCCGGGCCCTTGACGAGGGAGGCCGCCGGGCCGACCTGTGCCGCCGCCCCTTTAGAGAGGGGGCTCGCCCTCGGGAGGGAGGCCGAGCGGAAGAGCTCGCAGAGCCGCTCCCCGGCGGAGAGGGAAGGGACCGAGGCGAGAAGAGGAGGCGTGCGCGCGGAGGCGGTCATGGCGTTCCCCGGAGGCGCGGCCCTTGCTCCGCCGCCAAGGTCTCCACAAGTTCCTTTCGTCGGAGAGCTGGAGTCGGTGGGCCACGGCGAGCGCACTCCCACGCCGCGGGGCGTCACACCCTTCAAGCGCCGGGACGTCGCTCGTCCGGCGGGGCCGGCGGCTCCTACACCGCGACCTTGGGGAGCCGAGAGAGGGCCTCCTGAACCCGCTCCGCCGGATAGGCATAATCCTCGAGCTGGCCGGC
>Ga0335069_10000823_pt1 | contig 50047 bp, 78 predicted proteins | sample Lox_Sample_11_FD_206714 | JGI IMG/M metagenome (GOLD analysis project Ga0335069, IMG submission 206714) | Soil microbial communities from Loxahatchee National Wildlife Refuge, Florida, United States - Lox_Sample_1.1 | ecosystem: Environmental > Terrestrial > Soil > Wetlands | place: USA... | reverse complement strand
GTTTCGCGGGAAGTACTACTGCATCCCGAATGGAGACTACAAGGACATTGCGTCGATCCTGAAGACCGAACGTGCTCGACGCTACAAGCCGGAGGGCATCGGGCGAGAGCGCATCGTTCCTCCGATCATAGAGGGAAGTTGACATGGCGAACCAAACCATTCCTGGCCTCAATACCATCACCTCGCCGTCCAGTGCGGGACTGCTGTGGGTCTCGGACCCGAACGCGAGCCCGCAGGATCGAAGCCTTACGCTCGCAAACCTCCAGGCGTATCTCATAGCGAAAAACATCGGAGTGAGCCTTGTAAGTCAGGTCATCGGAGCCTCGGGAAAGGCTCTGTCGAGCACTCCGTATACACTCGCGGTGCCGTTCCCTTACGCGGTTTTCTATGTGACTACGGGGGCATCAGCGTTCGTGTTCAATCTTCCCACGGCGGCTTCTGCGCTTGGAAACGGCCCGGTGACGATTGTGAAGGCCGACAGTGGGGCGGGGGCAATCCAGATTGCCCCGAACGGGTCGGATGTCATCGACAAGGCGGGGAATGTCTCGATCTACCTCGGGGCTCAGTGGCAGAGCTTGACGCTTCAGGCTTCGGCGAGCGGACAGTGGACGGTGCTGGGAGGAACGTTTGCTCCGCATCAAGGAACCGACACGGATGGCTCGCAGTATCAGCTTGGGAAGCTGCGACATCTTCCGCTTGGGAACACTACATCTCGGCAGTTGTACAACGCGGCACCTCCGGCAACAGGAGTGTGGTCAGCCGCTGTTTCGGCGGCAGGAATCGTAGGGGTGCCTTCGGGAGCCAAGGCAGTAAGGGTAAAGGTCAGACTTGTCACGAGTGTTCCTTCGACTGCATACGGCGAACTTGTGCTTTACTTTTCGGACAACAACTCCAACACGCCTTCAGACATCACCGCGCATCCTGCCATTGGTCTTCTGGCATACACTTTCTCGGGGGGAAGTACCTATCTATGGGGCGAGGTCGATATCCCACTCAATTCAAGCGGCCAGTTCTACTTCTATAACACGTCGGCAAACGTGACGGTGGCAAGTTGCATAGTGATCATTGCAGCGGTCGGATACTACATGGGCGATTGAGACATGGAGAAAGGGAGGAAAAGCGTGGCATCCTGGGAAGCGATCTCCTCACTTACTGGCGTTGCGATTGCACTCATCGGAGGAGCCGTGGCCTTTGGACGGCTACGCCAGAGGGTGGCCGATATGGGAAAGCAGATGGAAAAAGCGGTGAAAAGCGTTGAGGATCACGAGAAGAGACTCAACGACGGGGATGGGACGTTTCGCGTGATCGACACGAAACTGGACTCGATCCTGAAAGGACAGGAGGAGACCCACAAGCTTCTCATGGACCATATCCTTTCGGGGAACGGACAGTAGATCGTGGCCCGCGCGTGGCTCAAGGATCAGCTTGCGAGAGACAAGGAATACTCGGGGACCGTGGACTACTCGCCCGAGGATGCCGAGCCGCTCATCAACGCGTGGTTCGACGTCCAGGGAGTGAATGACAAGCTTTCCTACCTGCTTGTGAATGGGGCCTTCATCCGACGGAAGGTGTCGAATGGATACGTGGAGGGAGGGCACTTCTACCGGTATGGGTGGATTCCCGAGGACCAGATCTGGTTGGAGGATTTCATGAGCGTGATCGACCAGTTCTGCACGGGGATTCACGAGACCCATGAGCGGTATCGGATGAAGTGGCTGGGGTGGAACTACGAGAAGGCGCACGCAAGCGCATCGGCCTGCGAGCAGGAGGTGAGGCTTCTCTTGGCGAAGAAAGGCACGATCATCCCGATGGTCGAGGACATTCAGAAGATCTTCGAGATGGAAGCTCAGGGCGAGGATAGTCTCCAGACCGTTGAGAGGCTTCTGAAGGCCGAGGGCAAGAAGGCCAAGGAGGCGGAGTTCCAGAGCAATCACTCGGTTGGAAAGCAGGAGTTCGACGGACTCAAGGAAAACTGACATGATAAAAGGATGGCTTCAGACCGACACGAGACTTGACCCGGTGGTGCAGACTTTCGGGTGTGCGCTTCTGTGCTCGTGCTACATCGCACCCGATACGCTCTTCCAGCCCTCGGATGTAAACTCGATGTTCGAGGCCTTGAAGGGCGTGGGATTCGTAGACGCGGAGTGTACCATACTCGATTGGGACAAGGTGGTATGGAGCGTGTCACCGAAGATGCGCTTGAAGTTCAAGGCGCTTGAGGGCTACACCTGTCAGCCGAATGAGAGGGAGATCCTGAAGTTCTACCTTTCCAACGTGAAGGAAGATCACTTCGTCGTGGGAGACGGGAAGACCCACATCGAGTGGGACTCGATGAATCGGCCCGATGTGATGAAGGAATATGCAACCTTCGTGGAGAAGGTTGTCATTACCGTGGCATAAGGGGGGTGAGAGATGTTCGTGTTTGGAATGATCGTGGGACTGCTGATCGCCGTGGGCGCGATGTTCCTCGGGTGGTTTCTCTCGAAGTACGTGAAGTTCCCGTGGTGACATGAGCGCGATCACCGACATCATCTCGGGTCTCGTGACGGGGATCGGAGACTCGGCGAGCAAGGTCATGAACTCGGCGGGTCTGCTCCCGGCGGACAAGCAGGCGGAGCTGACGAAGGCGCTGGCCGACCTCCAGCAGCAGGCCATGAAGGCGCAGACCGATGTGAACGCAATCGAGGCGGCGAACCCCAATGTGTTCATCTCGGGATGGAGGCCGTTCGTGGGATGGGTGAGCGGGATCGGGTTTGCGTGGACGGTGCTGTTCGTTCCGCTCTTCGAAGGGTTTGCGGCGCTCTTCGGGCACCCCGTAACGCTTCCTCAGACCGATCCCTTGCTCAAAGAGATCCTTACGGGGATGCTGGGAATATCGTATCTGGCACGAACGGGAGAGAAGGCCCTGGGAGTCCAGGGCAATCATTAGGAGGGCTACATGGCGGCTTTGACGGCTTCAGCGGGGATCGTGACGATCTCCAATACCACCGACACCTACACCCCGGTGACGAGCACACCGAGGTTCCTTCCGGTAGGGGTGATCGCAACGTTCTCGGTGGCGGGGAGGATCATCCTCCAGGATGCCAACGGAGTGACCTTGCTTGACATCACCGGAGGGACGAACTCCACGCAGTGGTTGGACGAGCACTTCTTCCAGAGAGGGATCGCGCTGTGGGTGGCCCCGGTGAAGTGCGCGGGGACGTTCCCGGGAGGCGGGAAGCTAAGGCTGTACGGGCTTTAGGCCATGGCCACCGCGATTGTGTTCGTCTATGCCTTCAAGGCGAACGCCCTTGAGGGGATGAATCTCGGGAGCGACTCCTACAAGGTGTTTCTCTCGGACGTAGCACCAAACGTGTCTACGATGGCAAACTACGCCGATGTGACGGAGATCGCCTCGGGAAATGGGTACACCACGGGAGGGAATGCCTGCACGGTGTCAAGCCACGGGCAGACCTCGGGGACGTACAAGCTTGTGTTGGCCTCTCCCACGGCGTGGACGGCGACGGGAGGGAGCATCGCGCAATTCCGCTATGCGTGGCTCTATGATACGACGACCAACAACCTCGTGGGGTACTACGACTACGGCAGCGAGATCAACCTCGCGGTATCAAGTACCTTCACCCTTACGTTGGACGCATCCAACGGCGTTCTCCAGGCGTCGTAGAGGAGAAGACATGGACTACGAGTTGAAAGCAGCACCGGGATTCCTGACCCTGAGTGCGAAGGGAATTGAAGACCGAAAGCGTCAGTGCTTCGAGGAGATCCAAAAGGTGCTGGACAAGTACGGGTGTACGCTCTCGGCAAGCGTCGTCGTGGACGTGAGGGAGTAGGACCATGGCAGTACAGTATTATCGACAACCTCTGGTGGTGGGAACGGTCGATGGGCCGACCCTGACTTCTGCGGCTGCGGCAAGTTGCATCCCTACCCCCTCGCGTCTGATTCTTCCCAACAACTACTGGTACATCGGCAAGGCATGGCACGTCTTCATGATGGGGCGAATCTCGTGCGTCGTGACCACGCCCGGCACGGCCCGTCTGGACTTCCGCACTGGACCGTCCGGCACGATCGTCGCGTGGGACAGCGGGGCGGTCAACCTCAACGTGGTGGCGAAGACCACGGTGCCCTGGTGGTTCGAGCTGTGGCTGACTTGCCGCGCGGTGGGGTCGGGTACGTCCTCGAACCTCTTCGGCCTCGGCATCTTCCAGAGCGAGGCGGTGGTCGGATCTCCGCTGCCATCGGCTGGAGGAAACGGCAGCGTCAACGTCCCCGTGGGAACGCCTGCGGTTGGTACGGGGTTCGACAATACGGCCGCCAACGCGGTGGACTTCTTCTTCACGCAGACGGTGGCCACGGGCTCCTTCACCGTCCATCAGTACATCGTAGAGGAGATCAACTAACCGTGCCGGGGATCGCGGCGGGGCGCCCGGGAGTAGCGTCAGGATTCGCCTCGCCGGGCAGGATGCCACGGAAAGGGATGGCCTTTCGTGGCCCGGTCTTCAACACCCGCAATGCCTCCTTGAGCGGAGTCACGCGCGATGGCTCCGGCAATCCCCTGGGAAGCTGCACCGTCCACCTCTTCCAAGCCCTGAATGACACCCAGATCTCCACCACGATCTCCGACGGATCGGGAAACTTCACCTTCCTTCCCACCGCCTCGGGACCGTTCTACCTCGTGGCATACCTTCCGGGATCTCCCGATGTCGCAGGGACCACAGTGAATACCTTGGTAGCGAGCTGATGCCGGATGTCTACCTTCGATCTGGATACGCCAATCCTTACGATGTAGTCCTTCGAGACCCGACTCACGGTGACTCTGGGACGGCTTACACGCTTACGGCAGCGGTGGGGACGTTGGCGTTCTCCGCGAAGACGGCAACGCTGGTAGCCGGTCATGGGGTCATCGCTGCGAAGACTTCGATCACCTTTTCCGCCCAGAGTGCCACGGCGGTAGCGGCACATAAGGTGAGCGCGGCAAAGACCAATCTCGTGTTCACGGCAGAGAGTGCCACGATGACCGCAGGACACGGGATCACTGCGACGAAGACGAACCTCACGTTCACTGCGGAAAGCGCGACACTCGTGGCAGCGCACAAGGTATCGGCGGGGTACGGAACACTTGCCTTTACCGCTGAGAATGCTACACTGACGGTAGCAGGCGGCCCGGTGGCGTATACACTCGTGGCGACCGTGGGGTATCTTAGCTTCAGAGGCGGGTCGGCGGACTACGAATGGCATGTGGCCCAGCCGAGCTACGCCTACCGGGAAATGGGCTCTTCGGGGTACAACTCACTTTCCCGAAGGCCGATGGGAGGGTCGTAATGGCAGGGAAATGGATTCAGAAGGCAACGGCCAGGATGAAGAAGAAAGGGACACTGGGGTCGTTCGGGAAGGCCACGGAGTCCAAGATCGCGGCGGGAAAGAAGGCCGGTGGAAAGCAGGCGAAGAAGGCCGTGTTCGCCCAGAACATGAAGCGGATTGCCGCCAAGCGAAAGCGAGGGAAGTGATGGTGGGAGCAAAGAAATGCGGGGGGAAGAAGCCGATGCCCAAGCCTCCGATGAGCGGGAAGAAGTGACATGCCGAGACTCGGTAAGTCTGCCAGCAAGAAGGCCAAGAGAGAGCGAGTGCGAGAAGAGATGCACAAGTTTGCCCACGGAACCCTCAAGTCCTCCAGTGGGCAGAAGGTCACCTCGCGGAAACAGGCGGTAGCCATCTCGCTTTCCGAGAGCGGGCAGGGAAAAAGGAAGAAGAAACGTCGCGGATAAGGGTGTGGCTGGAAATGGTAGCCGTGGCGGTGCTCGCGTGGATTCTTCGGGATCTCATCGACTACCAGGACAAGCATCACGACTACGCAGGGCACCCGCCGTTTGACCGCTGGAAGAGAGACGAGAAATGAAAGAGATACCCCTGACCCGAGGCAAGGTTGCTCTCGTAGACGATGCGGACTTCGAATGGTTGTCCCACTTCAAGTGGAATTGTCGCCCCAACCACAAGGCATTCTACGCCTTCTCTTGGATAGACGGCCACTCTGTTTCCATGCACAGATTGATCTTGAACCCTTCAAGAAAAGATTCTGTGGACCATATCAATGGAGACGGACTTGATAATCGAAGGGAAAATCTCCGTATTTGTACTGCATCACAGAACACAGCCAATACCAGAAGATTCCGTGAGGGATGCTCTTCCAAGTTCAAAGGAGTAAGCTGGAGAAGGTCGAGAAACCGATGGCTGGCCTACTATCGAAAGGATGGTAGGTTCGTAGGCTTGGGTTCCTACAAGGATGAAGAAGAAGCTGCAAGGGCCTATGATGAGGCAGCGATAGAAGTCTTTGGAGAGTTCGCGTACACGAACAAAATGGCAGGGCTACTGTAATGTCGTACAGCGTCGGAGACATGATAACTGAGGTCTACGAAAATCTTGGAGAGAGCACGGACTTGTATCCGTATGGAGCTACCTACGGTACAGTAGATCTCACGACAGCAGGGGCACAAAAGATTCTCAAATGGCTTGGTCGTGCGTATCGGAAGGTATGCTCAACTCAACTTTCCGACGGGACATTCGTACGGTTTCGATCGCTGGAGCGCCGGAGCTTCTTCCAGAACTCGGTCGTGACGGGAACGGTGGCGTCGGTCCCGGGAACGAACCAGGTGGCGATCACGGGGCTCATCGCGATGACCAACAAGTACGTCAACTGGATCGTGGACATCGGCGCGGCCAACGCAAGCTCTCAGGGCTCGGAGCAGCACCTCGTCATCGCGAGTGACAACTCCACATCTCCGGTCCTGACGCTTGCGGACAACCTTCTTTCCACGCCGACGGTGGGGACCACCGTGAACATCTATAAGAAGTGGTGGGCCTGTTCGCTCAACTCGGGAACGGGCTACCACACGAATGAGTTCATCCCTGTCGATCCGAAGGAGGATTTTGCATCGGCTCTGTGGATCTACGACGTGCAGATGCAGAAGGACATACGGAGGTATGACGAGCGAACTCCCCTCTACAAGCAAGTTTTGACGAACCTGTACCCGGCGATGTTCTGGGACCTTGAGACCCCTGCGGGCGGGTGGTATGCGTCGGGGATCGGCGGGGGGATCGAGTTCGACGTGGCTCCGGTCAACTCGATGGTCTTCGAGCTTCATTACTACGGGTTGAGTGAGGCGCTATTGACCACGAGTCAGTTGCCGCTTGTCCCGGATCAGTTCTCCGAGATGATCGTGAAGTGGGCCACGAAGACCGGGATGCTCCGGGATCGTGAGTGGGACGGGGCGTACGCCCTGAGAAAAGAGTTCGAAAGCGACATGCAGACGGCGATCCAAGACGGGGCGCTTCGGTTTGAGTACGACTTCCCCAGCCTTTGGATCGAAGAGGACCGGTAGAAGATGCCCGGTGACTCGCCGAACTTCCCCCAGACCAACCCCCAGGACCAGAGCCAGCAGTACCAGAAGCAGTTCTTTCCGTTCAAGGCGTTTCAGTTCGACGACCCGAATGTCACGAACCCGCCGACGCTGACGCTTTCTTCTCCATGGCTTATGAAGGCTTCGGGAACGTTCTCGGGAACGGGGACGGGTCTCACGAATGCGGTCTGTGACACGGCAGCGAACCTTGCAAGTTCCAACCCCGTACTCCTGAAGGGTCAGATCGGCTACGAGACGGACACGAAGTACTTCAAGATCGGGGATGGGAGCACCGCGTACAATAGCCTTTCCTACCAGTGGAAAGCGCCCTACGTGGATCCGTCGACGAAGGCCCCCCTTCCGCAGTCGGCTTCGGGAGTGGGGCAGTGGGAGGTCTTCAACGGAGGCGCCCCCAATACCGCGTTGAACCTTCCCGCCGGAGGAACGTGGGCTTACTTTTCATGGATTTCCAACTTGAGCACGGGGACCTCGGGGGGATGGAACGCTGGTATCGCGGCGGGTGGGACGCAAATCCAGGCGGCCTCCCCATCGAACACCGGTGTCGCTCTTGCTTGGAGGATCGCATGATCGACTTCACCCAACCGGTCTACGCCCGCGCGGACGGCTCCTACGTAGTCACTTTCAACGGTCTTCCATATCAGGTTCTCCCCTCCGACCCTCTCATGGCGCAGGTGCAAGCGTGGCTCTCGCAGGGCGGGGTAACACAGACCGAGCCCGTTCCTGTGGCCCCGCCGCCGGACCCCGTGGCGCAGGCCAACGCGACACTTGCCCAGATGACCCTCCAAGCGATCAATAACCTTGTGGCGGTGCCGGCGAACGCGACAGCCTTCGGGGCTACATTCATCCAGGCATGGAAAGCGGCATGGAAGGCGGCGGGTAACTAAATGGCAGGACCGAAACCGGGCGCACCCGCTCCATTCTTCTCGATGGGATTGCCGACTCCTCAGGCACTCGTGACACGGCCGTTCCTTGGGATCGACTGGATGGACTCACCACTCAATCTCAAGCCCGGGAGCCTCCTTGACGCGCAGGGGGTGACGATCCGGCCGAGGGGACTGTATCGAAACTCGACGTATGTCTCGTCGTTCGGAGGGGCCACGTGGAGCCCGGCGGACAACCCGCTTCTCCTCGTGGGAACGTGGGGAACGAACGGAATCCAGTACCCGTATCTGTTCACGGAGAACTACATCTTTCTCCTCTCTCTCGCCGGCTACACCCAGCAGACGTGGAGCTACGCGGTAGGAAACATCGACACGAGCGGGACGGCGGTAACGCCGCACTCGGGATCGACGCCGTTGTGGAAGACCCTTGGAATCCTTGCAGGTGACACCCTCACGGTGAACAGCGTCATCTACACGATCGCCTCGGTGAACAGTGACAGCTCGATCACGTTGGCATCGTCGGCAGGCTCGCAGTCGAACAAGACCTACAGCATCACGCGGGGAATGCACGCGGGAAACCCGTGGATGGTCGATGCATGTAACGCGACGGACGTTACCCTCGGGCCGATGCTGGTCGTGGCCACGTACAACAACCAACTCATCTACATCAACCCGGCGACGGCGGCGATCACAAACCTTACGGCGGCCACCGCGAAGCAGCCGTCCACGGGAGGATTCACCGCCGAGTGCGTGATGTACTTCCTGGGAAGGATCTTCGCGGCGCATCTCAACGACGGGACGAACGGAGAATCTCGTCAGGTCGTTCGGTGGAGCAAGGCCACGGACCTAACGGACTTCTCCGACCCCACGGCGTACATCAATCTTTTGGGCCAAGGGAGCGCGTTCTCGGGGGCGGTGAGAAGGATGGTCCCGATGGGGGCCACGGCGATCGCCTATCTCGATGATGCGCTCATCGTGGGGACGGCGAGCAACACGCCGAACCTTCCCCTTGCGTTCCAGCAGGTACCGTCGGGAGGGATCGGGATTGCGGGGCCGAGGGCAGTGGCCTCGGTGGTACTCCCGCGCGATGAGCAGAACCTCTGGGGATTGAACATCTCGGGGCACTTCTTCGTCGGGCAGGATAACATCTACTTCCTCTCCGCCTCTTCTCTTACCCTCCAACCGGTTGGGTCGAAGATCGTACGGGATAGCGTGCAGAAGTGCCAGAACCCCGAGCGTATTCAGACCGTCGTGGACTGGCAGACGCGTCGTGTCCGTTTTGGGTTCCCTCGATCCAATACCTACATCGAGAACATCTACGACTACGATTGGGAGACCCACGAATGGGCCTATGAGCCGAGGAAGACATGGATGCTCGGGGACCCGTTTCTCACGCAGTCCCTTTCCGCCCAGAGCATCTACACGGTAACCGGGAATGCGATGGCTCTTCTTGGAAGCTCGACTCTCATGCTCGTGAACTTTTCCAATCAGGCGGTTCAAGCCCGTGGGATCTACATGGAACAGAGCGGGGCGCTGTGGGCGTACCTGGGAGCAGAGAACGCCACGAACCCCGATGGGACGGCCAACGTCATCTCGGTCCAAACCCAGGACTACGACGAGGGCGCCCCCGGGATGGTGAAGTTCTGGCGGATGCTTCGCTTGAAGATCGCATGGGACACCGCACCGGCTTCGAACATCGTGATCGCGGTTTCCATCTCACTCGATCTCGGTCAGACGTGGAGGAGTGTCGGGAACCTCACCGTGCGCCAAGGTGAGACCGAGGGGTGGGTGAACTTTCGAGCGACCGGCCCCCATATCCGCTTCATGTTCTCCTCGGTGACAGCGGTGACCCCGTACTACATCGTGGAGGCGACGCGGTTGGCAAGCGTGAGGGGAACCCAAGTGTCGGCGAGACAGCAGCATGCACTACCTTAGTGAGATCGCAGTCGATGACGGCTTGGTCGATGAGCTGTGGGAGCGGGTGAAGCACTGCGGAAGCTTCTACTCGATTGGAGATGGATACTCGAAAGAGCACTTTCGAAGCGTCCTCTTTCGAAGCGAGAAGGTCTTTCGGGGCGAGGGGATGGTGGTGAGGCTTGAGGCCTACCACGACTACCTTGAGATTCACCCGATCGTGCTAGGGCCGTCGGCCTTTCGCCATACGAACGAGATGCTGAATGAACTCATCGAGGTGTCGGCGAAGTCCTTTGACCGAAGGCCGATTTGCTGTATCATCCCTAACAGAATGAGAGGGGCAAGGTTGCTCGCACGATCGGCGGGGATGATCCTTCGCGGGTGCGTGGAGCGTAACCTCTCGGGCGTGATGATACCGTGCGGAGTGTGGAGGTAAGAGATGTCTACACCAAACCCTATATCGACAGTTTCGGGCCAGAGCGGGGCACAGAACTACGGCTTCGTGGATCCCTCGGGGGCGAGCGCTTCGATTGGAAACGCCCTCTACGGCACAGGTGGCGCGGTCACGGGTGGACCGCTTGGGACCTACAACTCCAACGTCAACCCGGTCCTCGGACAGGTGGCAGGGCTGTCGGGGCCGCTTCAGCAGACGCTCTCGGGCCTTGCGAACTATCAGGCAAACAACGCCTTGAACTCCGTTGCGTCGAACTTTGCAAACCAAGGAGGGCTCGGTTCGGGCGCGGCTGCCCAGGCCTTCGGGCAGGCGATTGCCAACCCCTTCGCACAGGCGCAGGCGCAGCTTCAGCAGGGGCAGCTCCAGGCGGGAAGCTCCGCCCTCGGGAACCTCATGAACATTTCAAGTTCGGCGTACAACACCGGGCTCAACCAGGCGGGAAACTACATGGAGCACGCCTCAGGCCTCGTGGCACCCACGTACTACACCAACCCCGCCTACACCGCCTCCCAGCAGGGAAAGCAGACCGGCACGGCTCTCGGGACCCAGCTTGGAGGGTCGCTTCTCTCCCCCTCGATCGCAGGAGGGGGAAGTCAGATCGCAAACGCGCTGGGCCTTGGGGGCGCGGGAAAGGGTGCGGCGACGGCCGCAGGCGGAACGAGTGCTCTGGGTGATGCGGCGGCTCTTGCCACGTTCGCATAGGAGAATGAAATGGTAACCCGTATTCCCCAGCCTCAGTTTGTGGGACCGGCACCTGCGGAGGTACAGATCCAAGCGGCGGACAACGCCACGCGGCAGGCAGCAATTTTCCAAAAGGGCGTGCAGGACGCGGCAACGAATTACATTCAGCAGAAGCAGCTTGGCTTGGAGCAGCAGAAGATTGGGGTTGCCCAGCAGGAGGCGAACACTCAGGCGAAGAACGCCCAGACCGAGAGCGACCGGCTGAAGATGAGCCTTCTTGCGAATGATCTCCAGAAGGATCTCACCGAGAACGGCGCGATGAGCTACGTGGATCGGAAGGCCGAGTGGACGCAGCTTTTCGGCTTTCTCGCGGGAGGGGACAAGGACCTCGCGCGGACGATGTACGAGGGAGGGGCTGCGGCACTGAACAAGATGTCAGCTTCCCAGATGCTCTCCCAGGGGCTCATCGGAACGGCTCCCGGAGGGTCTCCTGCGGCCGCAGCCCCGACGCCCCAGCCTGCGAACCCGGCGCTTCCGCCCAATCCCGCGATGAGCGCCCCCCGGATGCCGTTTCCCTCGGGCACAGCGGCCAACCCCTCGCCGGGGATGGCTCCGGCTGCTCCTGCTCCGAGTGCTGCTCCCGGAGTAGCGTTCCAGAGACTTCCCGATGCGATCGAGGGAAAGCAGGGAATCGCGCTGGCTCCCACGGGACCGGGTGCCTCGGTTTCGATTACCGAGATGACGAAGGGGCTGGCAAACAACGCGGTAACGCAGGCGGCCAACTCGGGCCTGTCGAAGATCGCGGGGATCGCGATGGGGAATGTCGATCCCTCGACGGCGGTCACCCCGAAGGAGAACCGCGCGATCGATCAGGCGGTGAAGCCCACGATTCAGGTGTTGAAGAATGGAAGGACCCAGGCGTTTCTGGATGCGGGAGGGACTCAAGAGGCGCTTCAGCGCGGGGCCGACCAGCTCAACGAGGCGATGCAGAACCCGCAGTTTGCCGAGTTCATCAAGACGGCGAACATCTTCAACGACAAGGACACGACGGCCTACGACACCTTCGTGGCAAACGACAACCGACTCCAGGCGGCACTCGCCCGCGTCCAAGCACAGGACCGCGCAACCAACCAGCGGAACATGGCCGTGGCCACGCAGGCTTTCGGGGATCAACTGAAGTATGCTACGGCGGTCCAGAGGCTTCAGATCGAGGCGGCCAACGGGAAGAACAAGCAGGCGCAGGAAGAACTCAACGCGTACAACGCCGCCCTGGCGGCGGTGAAGAACTACGACGCGGTGGCGGACAAGGTTCGGGACCAGTACCTCAAGGACCACAAGGGTGCGAGTGAGGAAGAGGTGAACGACTACCTCGGGCAGGAGATGATCCGAACGAACAGCGGATTGTCCTCCGCGCTCTCGGTGGCGGCGAAGCTCTGGGGAAATGCCCTTGGCTACAGCGACATCCCGACAGCAGAGATCCAGCTCAAGGCTCAGTACTTCGCAGGCATCCCCTTTCTTCCCGAGACGAGACCCGCGCAGTCGGGGACGGTGCCCCAGATCCCGAATCCCCAGACCTCCCCGGGTGCGCAGCCCGCGCCCAAGCCGAGGACGGGAGGAACTCCCACCCAACCCACGGCGCAGCAGAAGCAGTCAAGCGTCGATGACCTCATCGACCAAGCCATGAAGTAAAGGGGGAATCATGTCCGACCCCTATGCGCAGCAGCCGGGAAAGCAGGCACCCAGCCCGTTCGCTGTCCAGATGATGGACCCGAAGTTTCGTGACCTCTCCTACGAGGACCAGCAGCGGGAGCGGATGAGGCTCTTTGCGTCCAAGGCGGCATCGAGTCCTGCGTGGCAACAGGCCCCGGATGACATGAAGATCGCAGCGCTCAAGCGCGTGAAAGACCTCTATCCGCCCGCTTTTGCCGACACCCGGTATGAGAACCTGCGTCAAGTCCTCGAGAGCCCCACGGGACAGGGGAAGACCCTTCGGTTCCTCTACGACATGGACACGCAGATGGGCTCGACGGGGCTTCTCACGCGTGGAGTGGTGAACGCGGGACGGGCGCTCTCGGGTGCGGTGGACAGCGTAGGGAGGTTCTTTACAGGGGGAGCGCGGCAAACGGTTCACCCGTCTACGTACTCGGACCTCGATCTTCGTCTCCTTCAAGCGGAGGGAAGGACACCTGAGACCGGTCAGCGTGTGAACGCCTTCGAGTACTTCCAGAATGCGTCTCCCGACGAACTCATGGCGAGAGCCATCGCGGGAGACAAGGATGGGGTGAAGCTCGCCTCTTATCTCCAGAGGAAGTACGAGCACCCGGTGAACCCGAACATCCCGCTCATCGGTGGGCAGACTCCCACGCAGCTTCTCGGGTCGGCTCTGGGCTACGGGACGGACCTCCTTGCGATGAAGGGAGTGGCAGAGGCGGTCCCGGGGGCCGCGGGCGCCTCTGCTCTTGCGAAGGTGGGAGCGAGAGCTGCGGTGACCGGAACCCTCGGGGTGATCCGTGGCGAAGTGGCAGAGGCGGTGAATGCGGCCCGTCCCGGGGTGGCACCGATTGAGGGGGCTACCGACACCTCTCACGGGATCGTGGAGACGGTGAAGAGCATCGGGCTCCTTTGGGGCCAGTGGGCCGCACAGGATGCCGCTTTCGGGATGCTGGGACAGGGAGCGGCCGAAGGGGTCGCTCGGATCGGAAAGACCTTTGGACGGGCGCTCCTCGGACAGGGAGGGAAGGCGCTTCCCCATGCGGAGATGTTCGAGAAGACCGCTGGGGGGGAGTACACCCCGGAGGCTGCGCGACTCCAAGACCAGTTCTTCAAAGGGAACGTCGATCCCGCCGCACGGAGCCAGCTTGGGGCCACGGCGAAGGACTGGTCGCAGAACTACTCCGAGGCACTGGACTACTCGCGAGAGAATCCCATGGCCCTCATGGACAACCCGGTGGCCGCGATGAAGGTTGCGAATACCTTCATCCTTTCCGACAGCCAGAGGCCTCTCGGTGTTTCGATGGTCTCCGACGGTCCGAACACGTGGCGGATGCGAACGAGCCTCGGACGGGGCGGAGAACTCCTTGGAGAACACCTCACTCTTCCCGAGGCCGAGATGGTCTCGCACGGGCAGTGGAGCGATGCCATCGAGCAGGAGCGGGCGCAGACTGCGAAGTGGCAGGCCGCGTGGGAGGAGAAAGGCGGCAAGGAGGACCTTCGACAGATCCAGTCCCACGACATGCACCTGAATGCCCTCCAAGATGCGTTCCCTCACGACCGAATGATCCGTGACTCCCTCACCATCATCGAGGGAAACATGGAGAGGCTTCGGCCTGAAGGGGCGGCGAAGGGGCTTTCCGAAGGCCCGATGCTCTCCTACGGCGAGGTGGGGCAGCTTCGGGCCAACGGGATGAAAGTGGCTCGGATCTCCGTGGACGTACCGAGGGAAGGCCTTTCCAACATCGAGAAGCAGGGATCGCTCTTTCCCACCGACCGCCCGACGAACCTCCAGACCGTCTCCTCGGGAGATTACAACGGGGCGATCGTGTATGCGAAGGCCGCACCCGATGGGGTGTGGCAGGCCTCTCTCTCGTGGGCCGACCAGGCGCTCAAAAAGGGAGCCGAGGGAACGCGTGAGGACCTTGCCTTCTGGAAGCTTCGGGATGGAGGATATGACGCGGTTGAGCACGCCGACGGGTCGGTGACCGCACTCTACCCCAGGGAGCAGATCAAGCACGTCACTGAGTTCGTGAACAAGTGGTCGAGGGAATACACCGCTCCAGAAGAGCTTCCCACCGTTGGCGGGGCCTCGGTGATGAGCCCCGAGCGTCCGACAATGTACCGGGCACCGGAGGGTCTGGGTCCTCAGGAGCGGGCCGAGTGGTTCATGAACGCGGTGGCACGAGAAGGCACCGGGAACATCGCCAAGTTCGGCACTGACAACTACGCCCTTTCCATGAAGGGATACCCGCCGTTCCAAGGCTCACTCGATGAGGTGACGGATGCGTTCCTTCTTCGCTCGACCACACCCTCGCATCTCCGTGCAAGCCTTGAGAGCGAAGGGATGTCCCTTCGACAGGAGGGTGGTCAGTACTCGATCCTCGACACGGACGGGAAGGTGCTGGGGTCGGGAGCCAACGTGGCCCAGGCGATGTGGGAAGCCAAGTACCGCCCGAAGCTTCTGGACGGTCGGTTCGGGCCTCGAAACATCGAGATCCTTCCCGAGGGCTCTCGGTTTCGCTACTCAGGCGATGGGGTGAGCGGAAGCCTTCGGGATGTCTACAAGCTTGCCTCGCAGTTCATGGATGTCGCGGCAGAGGAAGGAAGGAAAACGGTTGCTTCCACGGGAGATGGCAAGCTCACTGCCGATCATGACGGGGCGTACACGGTTGAGATCCCCGGGTGGGGAATCCGCGAGCGCTTTGCCTCATCGGCAGAAGCGCACGAGTACCTGGACGGCAAGTACAAGGAGTACGACAACGCCGAAAGGCTTGCGAATGAGAGGGGCTTTGCCTTCACCTATGACCCCAAGCGTGGGTATGTCCTCTCGGATGCGACGGGAACCTACACCGTTCACTCCATGGATGAGGTAGGGAAGATCCTCGCGAAGACTCCTGACCCGAGGTGGGCTCCCGGTGGGCAGTTCGACGCGGGGGTGACGCTTAAGAACAGCGCCGACGTACCCAAGCTCGCCTCGGACGTGATCCCGCTTGGGAAGTACGCAGGACGAGGACCACTCGGACAGGCAATCTCACGCGCGAAGTCGGTGATCTCCGACTGGCTCGCACCGGCGAGGACCTCGATGGCACGGGCCGAAGTGGAATACGGGATCAAGGGATTGGGTCAGGCGTTCTCCAAAGTTGGTGAGGGGATCAAGGCCGCGAGTAACCAGAGCTACGTGGACGCGCAGAAGGCGTTTTCCATCGAGCGACTCTACAATCTCTCAAACAAGGACTGGATCGCCGTAGACAAGGTGATGCAGGCCCTCGGGGAAGAGGACCGACAGCGGACTCTCGAAGACCTCGGGTACACCGAGGGCTCACCGAAACGAGCACAGATTCAGGATGCGGCTTCTCGGATGCGAACGCTCTACAACGCCTCCTACACCCGTACGGGCCAGAACCCCGACATCATGCTCATCGACTTCGCTCGAAAGGTTCATGACTGGAAGCAGGCAAATCCACAGGCCTACCAGGAGATGGAACTCTCAGGACCCGACGGGATGCAACAGCTTGTGCAAAGGGTCTACGGGGGAAGGGTTCCCGAAGACCTCGGGTTCATGTCTCAGTACGAGCGTGTGGCTGACGTGGATGGGATTCTCAAGGACCAGAACGCAATTTCCAAGTTCATCGCCTATTCCCACATGGCAAACCGGTGGGCGCTGGCAGGGGAGAACTTCAAGGCGTTTGCCGAGCGCTTGGCGCAGCCCGACGTTCCCAAGCACGTACAGATCCTTGGGCAGCACTACATCGACGAGGCGCTGAATGGATCGAGGAGCGAAGCACTCGATGTCTTGAAGGCTCTCGGAAAGGAAGGCGAAGGTCCCCAGAAGATCATTCTTTCCTACCTCCAGACGGCAGCGGGAATGGGCGCGTACGGGTTCAAGCCTTCCAGTGCGCTCACGATCCTGGAACACAACTACCTCCTCGGGTCGGGCTTCCTCGGGACCGAGGCGATGAACCGGGGGTTCAAGATGGCCTCCGACGGAGGGCTCGATCATCTCAAGGATCTCTTCCAGAAGGGCGTGTTCACGGGCAAGGTTCCGATGTACGGGTTCAACGAGGCGGCGGGAGGCGGAGGGACACTGGCATCGCTCTTCAACCGCCTGGGGAAAGCCTCGGGCTACTTCGTCCAGAACGGGCATATTCTTGGGAGGGCCGGGGTCTACGACGCCGCCTCGTGGCTTTTCGACAAGCACCTGAGAGCGTGGTTCGATCGCGGGAAGGTCGGGGACTGGACCCAGAAGGCGAAAGCCATCAAGGCCTTCAGGCTTGACCCGGGCGCGTTGGATCAGGTCGAAACGCTTCTCTCCCAGGGAGACTACGAGGGGGCGAAGCACGCGTACGCGCAGAACATGACTGACCAGATCGCCTTCGGCTTCCGACCCGAGGACCAGGGGAGGGCACTGAATACCGGCATCCTTGGAAAGATGTTCGGCCAGCTCACCGTCGTTCCCATGCACTACATGGCAGCGCTCACGAGGCTCGCCGGGTCGGGAGGGTTCTTCGATCGGACGGCCGCGCTGGCGACTTTTGCGAAGAACACCGCCGCGTTCTACGGGGCGAACCGTATGGCGGGGCTCTCGGGCGGAAACCTCATGCCGTGGCGGGTGGTGACGCTGAGGGGTGGCCCGCTTTGGCAGGCAATGGTGAACCTCTCATCGAGCCAGCCGGGAAAGAGAGAGCTTCAGACGGCGATGAAGGAAGTGACGGCCCTCGCTCCCATGGGCTCCCAAGTTACCCAAGCCGTCGAGGTCATCAAACAGATCGAGGCGGGAAGACCCTACGCGGCGTTTCTCACTGCAGGCGGGTTCTCAGTGCGGCCTGACCTCCGAGCGCCCAAGTAGATATTTTGCTATATACCAAGCGGTAGTGTGGACTGTGTGAAGACCTTCAGGGTCCTCAATGTCAGGAGCGTCCGAAGGAAATATTGCACCACAGACAGGACATTCCACTTTTCCGTCTTTTCTTCTCATGCTGAAGCCTTTCTCACGCGAGAGGCGAATTGATCTATCGAGGCGATCACGACGGTCACCTCTTTTCCCTCAACGCTTCCCTGGATCGCCGCCCGCTCGCTGTAACGATGGATCGCGTAGTGGTAGGGGCCAAGGGTTCGGGAGGAGAACTTCTTTCCCTCGATGTCTTCGAGGACGAGGTTGACCTTTCGAAGGTCGGGAAGATCCGAGAGGATCACCCGTGCCTGCTTCCGTCGGCGGTAGAAGTAGCACCTTGCGACGTTCTCCGAGACCCCGGCGAGAGAGGCGATCTCTTTGAGAGAGAACGGGAGGTTCGGATCGGAGGCGTGGTCCTTGTGCCATTTCGCGAAGTCGGAGTACCTCCGCTTGGGATTGTAGGAGGGCTTCTTGGGGAAGAAGGCCTTGGGCTTCTCCACTCCGTTTGCCATGAGGATCTTTCGGGCAAGATCTTTCGAGATCCCGCAGGATCGGGCGGCAGGACGGAGTGACCCGAAGTGACGATACGCGGCAATCAGTTTCGAGGTTGAGACTTCCTTTGCGATCACTTCAACAACTCCGGGTTCTCATAGATGTTGCCGATGACCTTCACATTCTCTCCGGTGAAGGCATAGTCGTCGTCTCCGAACGGAAAGAAGTGACCGTCTTCCCTCCAGGAAACGACTTCTTCAATTCCTCCCCAATCGTCGCGCCATGCATGACCCACGACCTCGACGACGTCGCCCTCGTAGATCTCTCGGCCGTTCTTGTCCTTCAAGCCAGTGTACTGCATAAGGATGGTTCCTTCATCGAACCATACCTCCTGCGCCGGAATCAATTCGTCGAAGTCCATTATTTTCTCGTGAGGGTTCCACGCCCTGAACTTGATCTCTCTCATTTCGTTTCCTCCACGTCCTGGTAGCCCAGCCACTTCTCGCCCGTCCATCGATATATTTCCTTTCCATCGGATGAGGGATAGGGAAAGACCTTCTCACCCCGGCGGATCTCGACCTTCCCCTCGTCTACAAGCATCGTGATCCCGTCCTTCGCTTCCTGGGTGGTGAAGTGGCCCTGACGAAGGAGCTTCTGCCGGGAGACCTCGCCGCGCTCTCTTAAGTACTCTTCCATACGGCCAAGATACGGCTTCTCATCCCCGGCCTCAAAGCCTTTCATGACGGGAAGAGCCTCAAACCACGTCCGCTGGATGAGGTGGATCGCATCCTTGATGTCATCCTTGTCCACGAGTTTCGGCCCGATCTCGTAGCGCTGGATTCGAAGGAGCATCGCGATCTTAAGGACCAGGACGTGGATGCGGCTCTTGAGGCCCTGGTACTGCGTGTCTTCCTCGAGATCATCCCACCACTTGTTGTACCACTTCTCATAGTACTTGTCGGCCTCAGGGGTGAGGTCGAACTCGCCCACCGCGTGCTCGGTGATCCAGGCAAGTCTCCTTTGAAGTTCCTTCTTCGACGGGGCCTCCTCCACGATACGCGGGCGGGAGAACCGACGATAGGGAGTCTTCGGGCAGTAGACGATCGCAGAGCGAGAGAGGAAACCATCTGTCCGTACGGCGTCGGAAAGCGAGCTACGGAACCCGGTCATCGTCGTTCCTGCGAGAAGGGTCGTGTGAAGGTTCTTCAGGACCATGGCACGGCCGCGCTTGACGGTGCGCCAGATGAAGGGCCGGTCACAGTCATAGAGTCGAAGGAGGTTGTCGATGAGACCGGTGTTGTAGCGCTGCTGGCCTGCGAGGGTTGCGAACTCTCCCGCAACGATCCCGACCTCGGAGGTGAGGGAGTACCATGCGTCTCTTCCCGTCGCAGGGTTCTTCAGGCGGTTTCCTTTTGAGTCCTTGAGGTAACAGCCCGAAGCCCCACGGAACATCCCGGGAAGGAGCGCACGCTTGTTTCTCGGGTGGATGCTCTCCAAGAGCGCCTCGGGTGAGGCCTTGTCCTCTACGATGTTGATGGTTTTCATCACGGAGAACTCAGGACTTTCGATGTAGTCGCGGAAACCTTCGAGGATCGAGACCGCATCGTTGATCGCCTCGCCCTTATGGGCGATCCCGGCAGGCCCCACGAGGATGCAGTAGAAGTTCGACCACAGGTGGTTCTCACCGAACCGAAGCCACGCCTCGCGCTTGACGGCGGTAGAGAGGATGAAAAGGGTACTCCACACGGTGTAGAGGGTTGAGACCTGCTTTCCACGATGACGCGCCACGCAGTCGGTGATGAAGCCCTTTCGCTTTGGGAGTACCTCGTCCCCAGGGTCGGCCTTCCAGAAGTGATTCTTTGCCCGCTCTTCATCATACGCGACGGGAAGGTACTCGGCCTTTGGGGGAGAGAGGCTTTCGCTTCCGTTGTGGGAGTGAGGTTTTGCTGCCGGTGGTGCTTTGGTCCTTGAGCCACTCTTCATAGGCTTTCATCTCTCCCCAGGAAGTCGTAGACACACTGATGTCGGCAGGAAAGACGACGGTCTTTCCCCAGAGCTTTCGAGGCTTTTCCATGATCGCCTTCATGGTAGAGGCGCAAAGCGGGATGTCGGAAATCGGGCACTCGATCGTGTTGGAGTCATGGATCGGCCACAGGAGGAGCCACCCCGGGTGTCGCTCGCACTCTTCCCACAGCCCGATGAGCGACTCGTTTTCGATGTCCCCAGCGGGAGACTGGATGCGGGTGTTTATCCCTTCGCGCGAGACCTCATCTGGGGTGCCGAGGAAGAAGCGCTTTCGTCCCGTCGCAGTTGTACAGACACGAGTATTCCGTGCAGCTTCCGATGCCTGTTCAAAACCCTTTGCAAGCTTTGGATGAAAGTCGAAATACTTTCTATCCGCATCTCGGAACATTGCCATGGTAAAGTTGAACTCGGGGACTTTTGCACTGACACGTTCAAAGATACCACGCACTCCGCCGCCATACGATCTTCCAAAGACCGCAATCTTCGCTGCCTTTCGGATGTGCTTCCAGTCGGGATGGGACGGGGTGATGCCGAACATCGCTTTCGTGTTTTCATCGTGAATGTTTTTCCCTTCGTCGAACATCTTCTGAAGCACTTCGTCGTCGAAGTCATAAGCCATGACGCGAAGCTCAAGGTTGGAGAAATCGCCTGAGACAAAGGCATTTCCCGGGGCGGGGACGAAAACCTTTCGGGCGTCCTCCGGTAGATTCTGGGCGTTCACTTTTTGTCTCCGTACTCAAGCTTGCTGATATGGATGTAGTGTTCCTCGCTCGGGAGGTCTATCTTCGGATAGACAACGCTTGGCTTGTATTCAGTTATGTGCTTCCTGTACTTCGTGTGAAGAACGTCTCGTTTGAACATCTGCCACCAAGATGTAGGAGTCTCTATGATAATAGGGTCCATCCATTGCCCATAGAGCCATCCTTTGAAAGCTCTCACTACAGAGCCAGACAACAAGTCATCGTACTCTTCAATCTTTGCGGATTCGATTACTTTTCGAGAAACCATAGTAGACAATCCAAAACGGATCTTGTGCAGAATGATTTCTTTCATACGCTCTCACTCTCTTCCTGGCCCTCACCCGATGAGAGGCGCCCCGTGGCCGTCCCGTGGATCTTGAACCCGGCGTGGACGCGGCCGTCGGGTGCGGTCTCGAAGTCGGTATAGGTAGAAAGAAGTTTGGCCAGCTTTTGCCGTTTCTGAAAGAGAGTAAGGCAATCTCGGAGATGATTCAGCTCGTCGAACCGTGCGAGGTGCTCGGGCGTCGGACGGCGAAACCGAGAGATGAGATCAATCTCAGTAGTCGCCGCAAGCTTTGCCAGAAGGAGTGCCTTCTCATCCTTCGCAAACCCGGTCTTCGTCCGCTTGGTCTTGGAACGGGACCGGGCCAAGGGCGTGATCTTCTCGAAGATCGCAACGCGCTCTGTGAGATCCTTGTACTTGGCCGAAGCCTTCTTCTTTCGCGTGCCTTCTTCCTCATAGCTTGCAAGCTCCGCCTTCCACTTCGGAAGACTTGAGGGTGCCTCTCCGTAGAACCACCATGAGAGATGATGAGGAGACTGGAAGTTGAACCCCACCGGTAGTTCGGCGGTACTTCGTAGACTGCGTTCGGTCTCTGAGAGATCATGTTCGAGTTCCTTCTTCCACTTGGAAAGTCGGTTTCGGTCGAGCAGCATTCCGTTCCTCTGGATGGAAAGGATGGGGCGGATGAGCCTCAGGGAGTAGTTGTAGTAGATGTGCTCGGTTCCCGTGTCCTTAAGATCCTCAAGGAGAGGCGGGAGCACCTGATGGAGGACCACGGCATCCCGGGCATTGTAGGTCCTGAGTTTCTCATCATCCACCTCACCCATCTTCTGCCCAGGAAACTTGACGTCTTTCCAGTACGGGGTGGCGCCGTAAATTGAAACGATGTAAGCAAGCCGATGCGGAAGCTCAGGATGGATCGCGTGGTGTATGAGAAGAACATCGTGAGCGATTCGCCCGACGGGGTATCCGTGGTGCTCCAGATAGCCCACATCGAATGGAGCGTTCTGATACATAGTCGGACACTCGAAGAGAATCTCCTTGAGACAATCCTGGACCACATGGAGGTCTCCGTTCTTCCAGTAGGGCTTGTAGCCCTGGGAAAAGAAGGGGATGGAAAACGCCTCCTCGCCCGACACGGCGAGTGCCACCACGAAAATCTCCCCGTCCCAGGGTTTGAGGCTCGTGGTCTCGATGTCCACGCCGAGGAGAGGCTTTCGTTTGAGAAGGTCCTTTGTCCTTATCTCGATGTCTTTCACCGTAGGGAAGAGGAGGAAGTTCTCCTTCGGCGGGCTGTACCCTTTCAGGGCGATATCGACGGCCTTCGCCACGTCGGAGACCATGGTGGGTTCCTCCGACCACTGGCCCCTTATGATGTAGGAGGGATGGAAGGTCGGGACGGCCCAGAAGTTCAGACCCGCAACTGTGACTTCGTAAACTGAGCCACGTACTTTTCCAATTGTTCCTTCAATGCCGAGGGCATGTGTCGGGTCATTTCCCAAAGTAACCAGCGTCCGTACACCGAGTTTGTGGAGTTCGCCAAGCTCTTGTTCGAGTCCGGTCCGACACGCCACCATTGCTTCCGTTCCTTCAGGAGAGTCAAGGTCGTTCGCAGGTGGGCGACAGTTGATAAGATTGAGGAGATAAGCATTGTGTCGGTGGATTCCACCTTTTGCAAGCACTCGATCAAGCTCTTTACCCGCACTTCCAACGAAGGGATGCCCAAATCGGTCTTCCTCTTCGCCCGGTGCCTCACCGATGAAGGCGATCTTTGGCGTCTCTGTGACACTTTCCCCCCTCACTTTCGTGCAGTATCCGTCCAGAGGACACACCGAGCACTTGGACTTCGTACGGGTGATTCGGAAGAGCTTCACTCTTCATACTCCCATTCGTCTTTTGGGTTAAGCTCCCACGTACCACCTTTTGTCCACCAATATCTACCCGAAGGACGATAGATCGCGTGCCGAACACGTCGTTCGGGGTCTCCTCCTGGAATGAGTCTCACTTTCCTTCCACCTCTTGGAAGTTCCACCGAGGCTTGTTTCATGGCCTTGTCCTTAGAGAAGAGGGAAGTCGATCGCGGCCACTCCCCGGCATTCGAAGATCACCCCCCACAGGCGCTTGCAGTCGGTGACGAAGGAAAGGATGTCCTTTCCCTTCGCCTCGCCCGCGACAAGGAAACATGGGGTGGTGGCATTCACCTCGTAGACATCGGGCTCGATCCAGTCCTCGGTGGTGGGAAGGACGTAGCGGATCTCGGTGGCCTTGAAGTTCGGCCAATGTTGCGAGGTGACGAAAGCTGTGACGAAGCAACCCTCGAACCACGGGTAGCGGGTGGATTCCCCCACCCAGAGGATCACGATGTACTTCCAGTCTTTGAGGGAGCCGATAAGGGAAGACATCTCCTCGTTCGTGCCCACCGCTTCGCGGCAGTCCAGGAGGACGCCACGAACGGGGGATTTCAGCGAGAGGCTTTCGAAGGCCTCATGAAGTTTTGTGGAGAGAGCGGTGGGAGAGAAAACGACCCCGGGGCCGTCGCCGGCCCCAAGGGTCACATGAAGGGCGAAGTAGCCGCCCTGTCCCCCACCCTCGATCGGTTGGTAGCGAATCGAGGTTACGCGCATGTCAGGCCACCTTCACCAGACTTGTCACGCGGGGCCAGTAGAGCCTCTTGTTCGCGTCCTCGACGATGAAGCTCTTGTGGGGGCGCGTCGTTCCAGATACGGCAAGTTTCGGAAGCGCCCCGGGTGCCACCACGGCCACGATCGTTCCTTCGACCGAGTGACTTCCCCCGCGACCTCCTGCCTTCCACGCCACCTTGTCCCCTTTCTTGAAGGTTACCATGACGGTCTACCTGCGGCGCGAGGAGGAGGAAGAGGCCTTCTTGGAGGGAGCCTTCGAGGACCCCCCGATGGGCTTTCCGTCGTCGGAGAGAAACAGGTGGACGTGGCCATCTTCGTCGCGCTGCTGCTGGACCACGTTCTCGGGGCGCGGTTCTCCTGCCTCGTCCTTGCCCTGGCGGATGCCCAGGCGAACGCGGATGCGCTTTCCCGCGAAGTCCTCCGTCTCGTAGCCCTCCTCGGGATCGTACTCCACGCCTGCGGCCTTGCAGATGTCGGCGATCTCGTCGGCCGTTCGCTGCTTCGATGCCTCGGAGAAGCTTTCGTGCTCGGGGAACATCTCGGAGATCCGGTGGGTGTACTTCCGACCCTGCGTGCTCTTGCCCTTGTTCGGTCCTTCGGTGAACTCGGGGCCGTCGATCACCACGCCGGGGAAGTTGTGGCTCTGCCCCGGGGACTTTCCCCACTCCTTGATGGACGCCGCGCCCAGCTCCAGCACGTAGTCGCCCTTGGGAAGGGTGAAGTCAAGCGGCTTCACTCCCGTGGAACTCTCGGCCCCTGGAACCTTTACCTTCATGAAAAACTCCTCATCGCTTCCAACAGCATCACTCCCAGTTTGGTAGGTCTCAATCGAAGAGCGTCTTTCTGTTCCCCGGCGCGCTCACTCCGGAAGTCTCTGTAGAGGGTGTTCTTCGTGCGGTTCCCCGCGACGATGCACTCCTCCACATTCAAGACATGTCAGTTGGCCTCACCTCCTTTCCTTGAAATGAAAAGGGAGCCCTTCCGGCGAGGGCTCCCAAGCTTCTGAAGAAGATCCTTCGGAGGAGGTTGCATGCGAAAGGCCCAGGGAAGGCACCGGTTCGCCGGACACAAGTGCCGATCCGAGGGAAGTGTAGCACACAAAGCCCTCACGGTGGGAAGGGAAATCGTCGTGAAAGAGACACCCCGTGTGCATCGCCACTCCCATGCTTTCAACCCACGGAAGGGTATAGGACAGGGGCTTTCGGCACTTCAGGCAAAGCCTTCTCTTCTTCCTGACACGAGGCTCCATCCACCCATCCTTGTTTGCCGCACTTCGGGCACTGACATACCCGACGGCCGTTACATCGCGCAATCACGTGGGCGTAGAGAAGTTCCCACTCCCACCCGCAGGCCCTGCACTTCGCGATCATTCATGCCCCTCCGGGTAGTCCGACTTCAAGCACATCCATGCCACCCACGCAGTTGCCATGAGGATCACGTAGACTATGGCAGCGAGGACTATAGAAAGAAGGAGGTCACTCACTTCCCGCCTCCTGCGCTTGGGTCCTCCATGACGGGGCCGCACCACAAGATCCACCGTTCACCCTTCGCCTTTTGGTGGCCCGGGTGGTACCACTTCCCTCCCTGCTTGCTGAGGTCAGTCGCCTTGACCACTTCGCCGCAACGCGTGCACCGCCTCGCTGCCTCGGGAGGGGCGGGCTTCTCCTCGCCATGAACGGAGCAGTGAACATTCCTTATGCAGGTGCAGGGAGCGACTCCAATCGGCCCGGCGGGGGCTGGCGTCTCGCGCAGGATGTCTCCGGCGGTCATCCTATCCATTCCGTAGATAGGACCACGCGCCGCATCAAGCTCCGCCTCCGTTACGGGGCCGAACTCATCCTCATCGGGCGTCTCGTCGGGTTTGAGGAAAACATGCTCGGTTGCGTGAGCACGGTGGAAAGATCGAGCCGCCTGTACCGCCTCTTCCCGAGTAGCAAAGCGACGTGCTTTCCAAGCATCGATCGTGAATCCCGCTCCATCCCACCATGCGTGATCTACAGGGAGCGACAACTCCACGAGCCATGCCGAATCGGGCGTCTCGTCGGGGTAGCGGCGGAGTGCTACCGCCTCTGCCCTGCTCTTCAACAGATCGACGATGATCTCCGCGAAGCGAACGGGCGAAAGCCGTCCGTACTTCTCGGCGTCGGTCCGCATGCAGAATGCCTGCAACTCATCGAAGCACGGATCGCTTTGCACAAACGCCACAAACGCATCACGCTCTTTCTGACTCATGGCTTCCTCCGCTCGTCGTCCCGTCTCGTGTACTGGTCGCATCCGCAAGGCTTTGTGCAGCCGCAACGGACACAGGTGCTCTGGTGGCTCGGCGTGTAGTTGTCGCAAGCGCACGGCTTGGTGCATCCGCAGTTCTGACAAATGCTCATCCCTTCGTCTCCTTTGGCGGCTGGGCGCGGAGGACTGCGTCGAGGCCGCACGAGCATTGCTGATTGTCGTCATACTCGAATTGCACCACCGAATGTCGGGGGGCACAGTTCGTCTCAGTCCAGTTGATGTACTTGGCGCACCCCGGCTTGTGCTCAGCATATTCCCTAAGCCACGTCCCCTCGGCAGGCTCGGGCGGGTGGGAAGCTATTGCGTCCAGCGCCTCCCTTTTTGCGGTGTAGAAACCCGACCGAAACGCCATGTTGGTCTCGGACGTGTTCAACTCCTCCAGCGCCTGCCTCAGTTCATCCGTCTGGCTCATTTCACTACCTCTCCTATGCGGGCGAGCAGGGCGACTGCTTTAATCTCCCACACCTTCGCTCCGTCTTCATCCGTGTTCGCTATCCATGCAAGAGGCCCAGCATTACAGATCAGGTCCCGTGCCTCCCGGAGCAGCGCCTCGGCGCGTTCGGCACGGTCCTCGGCCTTTCCACAAGTGTCTATCCACGATTGGCACTTACATGGCGTTCCAAACTTGGCACGCTCTGCAAACTCAGCGCGTTCTATTGCGTCGTCCCGTTCCTTCTCGCAGGCTTCAAGGTCGGCGAGGATGGCCTGCTCACTCTCGGTCACCCCGCCCCTAAGCGCCTCACACCGGGCCCTGTGCTCACTTGCGGTCATGGTTTGCCTCCTAAAGCTTCGATCCGATAGAAGGATTGACTCTCGCGAGAAGCTCGGTGGCTCCCGCCACGGCCGGTCCCAGGCGTTGCTCGCGCTCCTTGTACATCTCGACGGCCTTGGAAAGCTCTGCGATCTTCCTCTGGTAACGCTCTCGTATGTCCTGCCCGATGACGTTGGGCATGTGTTCGACGTCCCAGGTCCAGCGGCGGTTGGCCTCTCGTTTCCCGAGGTGGTAGGAAAGCCACAGGATCCCCGCGACCACGAGGAGGGTGAGGAGAAAGGCACCGAGTGCGGGCGCGTGGAACCCGAGAAACTGGAAGAACTCGATGAAGGCCATGTTATCCTTCCTTCCCGAGGAGATAGTTGAGGGTTTCGATGATCTCGTCGATCTTGTAGTGAACGACATTGGGGATCTGCGCCCCGTTGAGCTGGCCGAGGGGTCTCACGAATCTCGCCTCATTCACTGCGATGGTCTTGTCGAGAATCTCCAAGGCAAGGTCGAATCCATCCACCCGACCCTTCACCTCGGTCCTGAAGGCCTCGTCGCAGTAGGAGAGATCGGCCATGGCAAAGAGATCGCGAGCTTTGGCAACCTCGTCTCTGGTCTTAGAAAGAAGGCTCATGGCGTCACCTCGTAAACCATAAAGGCCACGTACTCCTGGACGAGCCGCTTGATCTTCTCGGCTCCCTCGGTCTCATCGCTTCCGGCCAGAGAGTAGAAAACATTTCGCTGGAACTTCATTTCAACCACCTCGTGGTGGGAGATGAAGTACCCCACCTGCTCGCAGAAGCTTGCCTTTCCCGCGCCATTTCCTTCGTCCCTGACCTCGATGATGTTGAGGAACTTCATTCGGGCCTCCGTATCTGCGCGTAATGGGCGATCCGAATGGCGGGGGCGTAGTGGTAGTCCCGGGGCGGAAGGTGGAGCACCTCGAAGCCGTCGGTCCACGGATTCCCTGGAGTCTTTGCCATGTTTACGATGTGACAGAGGTACCAATCGGGTTCCATTTCCAAGTCCTCATGGTACTCCATCCAAGGGCCGCATGCCATGCACTCCTGTGCGCGGTTCCACAGGCACATCGTGGCGGCCATGGTGAGGTCAGGGTTGACGGATGCGGCCATGAGAGTGAAGTTGAGCCACGGTTCGCGCTTCACGCTTTCCCTTTCTTCACGTAGTACTTCTCGAACTTCTTGAACGACGGATTCTCGTGGACATCGAGGGGAATGCCCTTGCGGGACCCGGTGAACTCGATCCCCCGGGACTGGAGGGGGGTGAGGTAGAACTTCATCCCGCCCTCCTTGTCCACCTCGGTGTAGTGGTAGTAGATCTCGTCGAAGAAATGCGGGAGTCGGTTCCCGAGGGCCTGCCCGGTCATCGCCGGCTGCTGGTATCTCCTTTGCATGTCATCCTGCTTGTCGGCGAGTTCTGCGGTCATCCAGACGTGCATAGGGAGGGTCTTCACGGCGTCGAGAATGTTGAAGAACCTCTGCATGACGAGGTTGTAGTCCTGGAGCTGGAGGGTCTCCATGTGGGTTCCGCTCTTGTCCGTGTGGGCCTTGTCCACGGTGATCTCGTGGGCGAAGATGTCGCAGAACGTCGTGCCCGAGTCGATGATGAGGGTCTCGGGCTCGTATCCGTAGGACTTCACCTCGTCCCAGAGGTTTCCCTTTCGGTACTTCAGCTCCAGGACAAGCTGGTGAAGATCCCGCCAAGACCACAGCTCGTTCTCTCCCACGTCCTCGGTCCAGCGGACGAAGGGAAACACGCAAGGGTCGGTCTTGCAGTTCACCGGGATGTCAGTGGCAAGGCCCGCGTCGGCGTTCGCGATGACCGGGTTCGGGAAGGTCAGGGCAAAATGGGTCTTCCCGACCTTCGAGTATCCCACCGAGAGACCACGGACGTAGGCCGAGGCGATGTCCGAGAGTCCCTGAGAGTACTTCTTCTTCGCGGTGGTTTTAGCCAAGGTGCTTCTCCCATTCATTCAGAGGCTTGGGATCAAGCCGTGTGTGATTGGTATGGGCGGCGTACCAGCGTTCGGGTTCTCGCTGACGGTCTCCGTCCTGTGCCGTCACCTTCGCCGCGCCCCAATGTATCACCGGGACCGTCGATCTCGGGGTGATGGTCCACCAGCCCTTGGCCTCGTAGCGACGAGAGATCACCATGTCTCCCTGGCACCCTTGGGGATAGGCCTTCGGGTCGAAGACCTCTCCTTGGTCACGGTAGAACCACTCGTCGGTGGGGAACATCCCCACCCGGCGGAACATCTCGGTACGGTGGAGCTGGAAGTACCGAGCCGTTGCATCCACCCGCATGTGGTCGGTGAAGACGGTTCCCGTGTAGGCGACGTGACGGGTCCAGTCCACTACCTTCACCGCGTAGGCACCTGTGCACGCCACCCCTGCGTCCTCTTCGAGTTCGCGGACGAGGAGGGGAAGGGCCGTGGGACCGATCACCTTGCAGTCGTTGTCCATGAAAAGGATGTAGGGAGTGTCCACGAGAGCCGAAGCGACGTTGCAGCACTCCTCGGATGTCTTCTCGTACGCTACGACAACTTCTCCGACAAGGTTTCTCAAGTCTTCAAGATCTTCGAAGTCGCTCCCACCGTCGGCAAAGACCACCCGGACCTCGGGGTAGAAACGCTTGAAAGCCCACAGGGCGCTTCGGGTAAAGTCGATGTTGTTGAATGTCGTCATGATGAGGGTCACGCGGTCCTTGAAGTTCTCTACGTCCATCGGTTTCTCCTTCCTATGAGATACGAGCCGTCAAGGGGCTTGGCCTCGTACCATGTCCACTGGAACTCCTTGTGCTTGAACGTTAAAGTCGAAAAGTACGCCTCGTTGTCGATGAAATCGAACACCGGCTGGTAGGCGAGGAAGATCGTATCACAGCACTCGGCCACGGTTTCAAGCACGATGTCTCGGATGGAGATGGGGCACTCCGAGAGGCTCCATGTGGCGAAGAACGCCGTGGGGCCGAAGGAATTGTCCCGAAGGAAAGAGAGGAACGTCGAGAGGTCCGAGGTGATGTTCACCGTCTGGGAGATGTAGCGCTGAAGGAGGGTCATCTCGGGGAGGTCGTAGACGGTGTAGTTCATGTGGCGAACCCAGGAGCGGCGGGTAAGGAGACCTGCACCGAACTCGTAGACGTTGTTGAAATACTGGTCACCGTAGAGGGAAAGCTGCCGCCGCATCACCTCCTCGGTGGCGGTGACGAGGAGATATTTCTTGGTGAAGTCCCAAGAAAGGTAATCGAAGTCGCCCTTGGCGATCTTCTCGCGGATCTCTCCAAGCCTCCGAGACCACGACCCGCCGACAAACTGTGAGGGGATATCGAGGGCTTTCTTTTTGAGATACTCAACAATATCCATCGAAGTCATCTCCTTTGTAGGGTTTGAGGAGAGCGATCGGAAGGGTCACCGGCAGGATCAGGATGATCCCGATGAGGAGTGCGATGGCGAAAAGGACATCGCGGGCTTTCCTCCAAAAGGCCTGGAGGCGAAGCCATTTGAGCTGGCGCGTCTGGGGGCCGTCGTGGATGCTCATTTTTGGTACTTCTCCAGGTTTCGACGGCGGAACTCCATGAGAGTCATCTGGTCATGCTCGGGGGAGCCGGTCTTCCAGAGAAACCAATTCCGTCGAAGGGTCGTGTACCAGCCGCAGAAAAGACCTGCGAAGTACACGAGAATGTAGGACAAGATGAGGACCACGATGAGCCATGTGGTAGGCATTCAGGTGCTCCTTTTCGAGAAGGCTACGCGGCGCTTTCCACTGTCTCCGAGGTTCAAGCGGATCCAGTCGCGCCAGTAGAAAGGGTTCGAGATTTGGGAAAGCCGCGTGGCGTTGTCTTTGAGGTCGGCGGAGGGAAGCCGTGAGTGATCCTCGATGATCTTTCCCTCCTCGTCGTAGCGAAAGGACCCTCCATAGGACTTCCATCCCCACTGGCTACGACGTTTCTCGCGGTTACGTATGGATGAGACCTTCGGGATCTCGCTTTCCGAGAAACCCATCTCTCGAAGGAAGGCATCTTTGAGAACGTTCTCTTCCGGGGTAGGGGTCAAGACTTCCTCCCGAGGTGTTCGTTCAGGGCTTCGATGGCAGCGTTGATTTTACGCAACGAGGAATGGGTGAGAGTTATCCCCCTTTCCTGTTCGGGTATCGTCAGCTTCTCCAGCGGCTTCGGCGCGGGGGGCTTGGGGAAGAACGCCTCCTTCAGGATGTTCTCCATGTAGTGAGTGATTGAGAGTCCTTCCCGTTCTATCCCGTCGAAGATTGCTTTCCTCAAGCGCTCCCGCTCGTCGGCGCGGATGTCAACGCCATTGCGATATACTTCGTCGGCACACTCCATTTGGCCCTGCTTCCACGCCTTCTCGATCTCGGCCTCGGCGTCGGAAAAGCGAACCCATTCACCTTCTTTGTATGGATATGGGTACAACATATCATCTGGTCCTACGCTTTGGTAGCGCTGCATGTCATCCTCCTGAGAGAAGATCTTCTGTGGGCTCAAAGATCTCGGGGGTTGAGAACTTGCCCGGGCGTTTCCTGAAGCCGGTCGGAACCTTGGACTTCGCGGTGAGGTTTTGACGGCAGATGTCGGCAAACTCGCAGGGGCGCCCGTAGGCCGAGCAGTAGAAGGGATTCCGGGGAAAGATCGCCGGGTCGTGGCCCGCGTAGACGGCCTTCATCTTCTGGGAGATCTCGGACGCCTGCTGGAGCGTTGCGTTTGAGAAGAAGGTGAAGTCCTCGGGCTCGCGGTAGACGAAATCCCCCCGGTAGTTTTTGATCGACGCGGGACTGTTGGCGTTTGAGGAAAACATCGTGATGTCGGGAACGACGGCGGTGATCTTCCGCTTGTAGTGTTTTCCCCCGCCCCAGAGATACGCGGTGGCTTGGTCTCCGAGCTGGATGGAGATGAGGGTTCCTTTGATCGACCACGAGGTGGATTTCGTCTCGTAGATAAGGGTGTTGGAGAAACGATCCTCGGCTACCATGTCGATCCTCGCAGTGAAGTGCCAGGAAGGGCGGCCGGGGAAGGGAATCCGTATGGAGCGCTCCACGTCGATGATGGAGAGGTGACGAAGATCATCCCGACCGAACTCGGCGATCCACGAGGCGAGCATGGCGGGAGTTCTTTCGAGCGTCGAGAGGTATTCTTTCCTCGACTCGAACTCGGCCTTTCGCTCTTTCAGTTCCGAACGGATTAGGGCGAGGGCGTTCTTTTCCTTTTCGGTCTTGTAGAACTCGGCCTTGCCGGCGTGGAAGGCGCTGCCTTGGAGGAGCGGCGTGGGAATGTACATCGGCTCCAAGCGCGGGGGGCCGAAGCGGATATACCCCTTCCGGGGACAACATTGGAACAGGTTAAAAAAGTGAATCCCCGCCGGGGAAGCAGAACGCTCTGTCACTTGGATCTCTTAGGAGCGTCCACCCATGAATCCTTCCAGAAGTCCCGTATGGTGTTCGGAACCCTGTAGTCCATGTCTGTGTAGCCTTCTCCATAGACTGGCCCTCTGAACTTGAGATCGTTGGGACGCTTCTCGCTTCCACGGATCTCGGGCTTGACGCTCCACCACCACGCCGAGCCGTCGGCGTTGAAGGATGCACCGATGGTGTCGTGAGGAGCGCTGCTCCAATCGGGTTTCCAGATCATTTTCATGTCGCCTTCTCCTTCTTGAAATAGACACGGATGACCTGAAACTCCAGTTCTTCTTTTCCTCTTTCCACTATCCCCACAGAGTCGATGTAGGCTTCGTCAGGCAGAAGCCCGTTGAAGCCCTCGGGCTTGAACACCTTGGATATGTCCCGAAAGCGCACGGCGTTCTTCTTGTACCCTATCTGCTGGATGATCTTCTCTTTCATGCCTTCTCCACCTCCGGTTTCTTGAAGATGAGTTTGACCGAGGGGTCGATGTCATGGATGGCCTTCTCGACCTTTCGGGCCTCGGTATCATTCGGGACCGGGATCTCGACTGCGGTGGCCTTGCCTTCCTTCCAGACGCGAAGGGCGTCTTCCACCGCCGCGTCTCGGAGTTCGCTCATGAGCTTTTCGGTGAGGGCGATGAGATCGAGAACGAGCTTGTAGGTCCAGTGCTCGACCGTCACGTCGAGGCGCGAGTCGAGATAGCGGTAGGGGGCGGGGTAGAAGAGCGGACGGAAGGATGCGGGTGAGGCCCAGAGATAGAGGGAAGAGGCCTCGTGGACGAGATGGTAGCGCTTCTCGCGGGCCTTCTTCGCCTCCTCGCCCTCGAAGTAGATGAGACAGTGGATGGAGTAGAAGAGGCTCACCGCGTAGTTGAGCGAGGTCATGTCGGTCTGGCGGCGGGAGCGAGGCTCGGTGAGCATCTGGTTCTGGGGGGAATTGAACCATGAGCGAAGGCTCTCGGAGTAGTGCGGGAGGGCGAATCGGAGGGGGGCACGGTAGGGTCCGCCCTCGGTCCAGGAGTTCTCGATTGCGATGTAGATGCGTTTGGAAGGGTCCATACCGCAGGTCTTGTCGGCGAAATGGACGGCAAGGTTCGCCACGGAGCCCGCCTGGAGAAACCAGCTCTGGGAGATCTCGGGAAAGAGGTCCTGAAGCATCGCGTTGAAGGCGATCTGGGTGTCCCCGAGCCAGGAGAAGAACGGAAGGTAGAAGAAAAGGCGCGACTTGGGGATGATCGAGTCCTTCGCGTACCACGCGGGGTCGCAGGTGACAGGGAGAAGGAAGTCGCACGGGGAGTCGAAAAGGTTCTCGACCATGTGGCGGTATTGGGTCGGAGAGGGGTCGGCGACGAGGATGACCGTCGGGTGAACGTCGATTGCGCGAAGCGCCCCGTAGGCCGTGGGGCCGCAGAGGATTGCGGGCGAATCCCTCCAGTCGTTGTCTGGAAGGTCGGAGCAAATGCTTTGGATCGACGGACCTGAGCCCAAGACGAGGAAGTCTTGAAAGCGCGAGAGCTTCTCACAGAGGGGCTTGGCTCCTCGGAGTTCGATGCCCGAGCGGATGAGTGAGCCGATGTTCTTCGACCAGCGGGAGACGTACTTCTCGATGACGTTCTCGTTGGTCGTGGTCGCGTTTGTGTTGAAGGACTCGATGGAAGCTTTCTGCTCTGGGGTAAGGTTCAAGGGATCTCCTTAAAAAGACGGCAGCCCGCGCCTAACTTGCCTTTCGGCCCCATAGTACGCGGGAAGTGCGGCGGGTATTGTATTAGCGTAGTGCCCTGTCGCCAGTTCGCACCTGGTTTTTCCCGACGCCCCTACTTCTGCCGTCAATCTTTCTCTTTCCAGAGACGAGGCGCGGGTCGCCGGGAATAACCCGATCCCGGGAGAACCGTGGCTGTTCACGCCCCGGCGCCCGAGCCTCTGAGCGGCAACGCCGCTTTGTCGAGGGTGCAGGAATCGAACCTGCGCGTCTGCACAGCCAGCGGTAAGGCCGCCCCTACCGATCCAGCAGCAGAAAGGGGCGCGACCCCCGGTGTTCCCACTACACCTAACCCCCGAAAAAACCCTCCACGGTGTGCCTCGCCGAAGGCCGGAGACCCGTTCCGTGGTATTTCCTTTTGTCCGTGGAGGGTCGAGACGCCTGTACGACTCGGGATCAAGCGCAACCGGTGAGGGTGAAGTCTTCACCGGGCTACCCGTTCCACCCGTACAGGCGCTTCGAAATGGCTTGTCAAAGAGTGGGGCGGGTCGAAAGGTGTCTGTAAGCGGCAACGCCGTAGTAAGACTTTCCTCTCGACCACCCCGGATGCTGTTGGAAAGCAAGGAGAAGATACCATAGGATGGCCCTACGGTGTCAAGTGTCGTCTTTCTTTCCTCCAAGAAAGCGCCTTGCGATGCTGGAGTAGACCCCGAAAAGGACTACTACACCACCGATGAAGAGCCAGTGAATGGTGCCCGAGGGTATCACGGTGAGAAAGATCCCTGATACCCAACCCAAGACGAACGCCCCCCAGAGCCAAAATGGCAGGCTTTTCATGCTCTCACCGAGGAGGAGGTTTCCTTCACCGCCTTGACGCCGGGGATGGCCATGGAGTCCTTCTGGAGCCTCGCCAGAGCGTTCAAAGCGACCATGTTGGCATCCAGGTAAGCGAGGAGGTTTGCGTCGCTTGCAGCGGCCTTGACGAGCGCGTGGAGGCTTTCTACCTCGGCGTGCCAGTGCTCGGTGAAGGACAAGCCTTGGACGGGCGGTACGAAAGGCGTGGCGGCGATGGTGGCGGCCTTCTCGTCCTTTCCCTTCTCCATGGCGCGTTCGATGGCCTTCTCCTGCTTCCAGCGCTGCTCGGCGGCGTAGCGGGAAAGGGAGTCGCGGATGAGGTCCTCGGCGTCTTTGACGAGCTTCTCGACGCTCTTGTAGAGCTGGTCTTTCGTCTTCAGGTCGGCCTTGGCTTCGACGAGGGCGCGGTAGAAGGCGGTAGACTGGAGATCCTTTCGGAGCCCCACGGCGTCTTTCACGAGGTCGCCGGCACGTTCGAAGCTCGGGGTGTCTTTCACCTGGATGGAGCGAGAGGACTCGACGAGGGAGAGTGCGCGAGATTTGAGGGTCTGAAGCTCGCGGGCTTCGGGTGAGACGGTCGCGACGGCGCGGGTCTTCTTGGGAGAGAGCTGTCGTGACTTGGTTTTCATGCGTTCTCCTTTTCAAAAAGCGTGTAGTAGTTCGCGGGGCCCGCGAACTTTCCTCTTGACCACTCGACTGCGACTGCGCTTGCGGCTTGGTAGAGCGGGCAGTCATTCGCAGCGTTGAGAACTTCGGGCTTCTCTCGTTTGAATCCGCCCGGGTGGGAATAGGTGTCTTTCTCCTTGAATCGGTTTTTCGGTGAGTCGCAATCGAAGAAGAGAAACCAGTCCATCCCTCCTTCGACATCAATGCGGTACCACCGACAGTGCTCGCAAAACACTTTGCGCTTTTTCATGCGGAAAGCCTCCTTAGTTTGGCTATGGTGAGAGAGATGTCGTCGGTGTAGAGGCGAGGGTTTCGCCAGAAGGCAAGGAGCTTTCGGATCTCACGGTGGAAGCCAAGGAGAAGGATCGAGTTCTCCTCGGGACCTTCGATGGCAAGGACGCCGGCACGGGAGAGACGCTCTATCGCGTCCTGGGACGAGATCGAGGAGAGATGACAGACGAGGGAATCGCGCGAGACCGTCGCGGACATGGGGAGGCGATAGACGGCGGTGGTCATGACTTTCCTCCCCACTGCGAGGCCATCGCATCGGCGATGCCTTGGTAGGTCCGCGAGCGTTCCTTCCACCGGTCGGGGCCGGGTGACATGCGATGGACACGGGCTTCTCGGCCCTTGACGATGCACGTCGGGGTGAGAGGGGGAAGTCCACGGAGCCACAGGCAGGTACGCTTGGTTTCCCCGTGGCCGAATTGCCACGGCTGGATGGATTGAGTGAAGGTGGGGACCTTCCACGCGGACCACAGGTAGTCCCGGGCGTAGTTGTGCATGACGGGATTTTCGATGGCGATGCGGGGAATGTCGGTCCAGTAGAGAAGGGCAAAGAAGTCGCAGGCTTTCATCATGAGCTTGTGACGGGAAGGGTCCAGCTTTCCTCCCGGGGCAAGCCACCGGACGCCGGAGTTGCACAGGTACGTACACGGGGGGTGGGCGATCATGAGATCGAAAGAGTAGGACTTGTCGGAAAGGAGATCCCTTACGTCTCCCTGATAGTGCCCGTCCCATCCGTCGGGGCGTTCGGTTTCGCTGGCGAGGAGATCACACGACATTGCGTCGTGGCCTTTGAGAACAAAGGCGTTTCGGACACGGCCGGAGTACTCGCAGGCAATGAGGACGTTCATGAGGTTTTCCTCCCTTCGATCTTTGCCATCTCGCGGGCGTAGCACTCGGGGCAGATGCCATGGGTATCCCACTGGTTGAAGGACTCGCCCATGTCCTTTCGACACCAAGCGTAGATGCGGCGGCCGGGGGCGATGGGAAAGGGCTTGGAGGTGATTTTCATGACCGCCTCCAGAGTGTGATTTGAAGGACCACCCATGGGTGTTTGAGGAGAAGGGGGTCAGAGACAGCGCGATACTCCCCGTAGCGTTTGATAAGAGAGCGCAGGGCTGCCGAGATTACCGCTTTGGGGTTGTTCCCGCTGATGGTTGTGATTCTCACTCTTCTACCCTCCAGCCGTCGTTGGGCGCAAGGGGAGAATCCACGGCGGAGTGTCGCGGATCTTCGGGCTGTCGCGTCTTGGGTCGGATGTCAAGGCAGAAGCGCAAGAAGTAGAGGTAGCGGGAGCCGGCGGCGCCTCCGCCCCACGGAATGAGAGCGGGGGTAAAGACGGGGTTGTGGGAGAGCTGGACACGGCCGAGGCGGACGGACCAGTAGAGGCGGCCGGTTGCCTTGTGGCGAAAATGGATAAACATAAGGACCTCCGAAGGAAACGGTTTGCGACAGCCCTTAGACTGTCGAAGACAACGGCGCCTACGGCGCCGGCGAGAGCCTATTTCTCTTTCCATAGATCCACGGAGCCAGAGAACTTGAGATAAACGCTGTCCCGGTTTGACATAAAGCCGCTGTCGGGCCAGAGGAATGAGGAGAGAGTCATATGGTCGCACTCATGGACATAGCCGAGTTCGATACCGTGGGAACGGATGCCGACGGTCACGGTGTAGAAGGATTGAGAAGGGTTGAAAAGGCCTTGACCGTTGGATGTTTCCCAGGTTTCTACGGAACCACGAAGGAATGCGAGCCCGGCGATGACAAGCTCGGCGGAAAGGTTCGTGGTGAAGGTTCCCGGGGGCGTCATGTAGGCGGATAGAGATGCGCTGTCTTGCGTAGCGAGCTGGTAGTGCATGGTGCCGAGTGAAAGGGTGTAGAGAAATGCAAGCCACGTCATATCACACGATCCTTTCGAGGAAGGAAAGCATTTTCAGGGTGAGATCTTCGGAGAAACAAGGGAAGCTTTCGTCATCTTCTTTAGCAAGTTCGGCGATGGCCCATGCAGCGCTTTCGGGGATGTTGAAAGTGATATCGCCTTTGTCTCCCCATTCTGTGTCAATAGGCAATCCTTCACAAATGAGCTTTGCCATCGCATTTCCGTTGGAATAGCGATTGCCCACCCAATCAAAGGCCTCGCGTTCGGATTCGGTGAGAGTCAGAGTGTACATATGTCCTCCTTGCCTTTCATTTCATACGTCATGGTTTAAACCTCCGATTCTCTAAGGCCTCTTCAGAGCCGGTAACACCGGCTGACGGCGCGTGGGTACGCGCCGTTTCGGCCTATTCGCTTTGTGCGTCGGTGAGCGCTTTGGATAGGGGAAGATTTTCCGCCATCCTTTCTATTCGGTCCGCTCGAATGCGAAATTCGATACGCGAATGTAGCGCCCGAGGGCAACACCGCTTGCGATGCATGAGGGGCAGACTACCTTGCGGGCGGTTCGATCATGCGTGTGAGCCCCGGGGTAGTTGTACAGAATGAAGCCATCATTCGGTGGGGTGGGGAGTTCAGCGCCGCAAAGTTCACACTGCTTGGTTGCCATTGCTTTTCCTTTCTATAGAAGGGTTACGAGGGCCGTGCCGCGCTCGTCAACGTGCGTGGTGAAGGCACGAGGGAGGTGCAACGATAGGAACGTTGCCCTCAATTCGTTCCGGGAGATGGGTTCGGAGAGATCGGAGATGTGAAGGATTGCGCCGGAGGGTTTTGCGACCATGACGCGAGTGATCGGGGTGTCGGTCATTTCCACGCGACTCCCAGCGCCAGCAAGTCAACGTAAACCGTCTCGGCCGTCTTGTTGTAATCTTTGGCAAGCGCAAGAATCATTTCGGGAATGCTCTGACCCTCGCACTCTCCGAACCCGCCCCGGATCCACTGCGCCAAGAGGGACAATTCCCTCCGGTAAGAACCCTGTACCGTTTCGTTCATCGTCATTTCTTAAACCTCCGAGGGAAAGGATGGAACAAACACAACGTGTTTGTTTTCAAGAGAGAGTGTATCGGAGACGAAAAGAGCGGTCAATCACCTATCGAAAAAAAGATGAGATTTTTGTCTAAAAGACATTTATCTTCCTACACGCTTGTGTAGTGGGGAGGGAAAAAATTCGCGCGTTCGCGCGAAATTCGCGGTTTTCAACGCGAACGCTGTAAGTCACGTGGGGGCGTGATTTGCGATAGTTATGCACAGGCAAAAAGGGTGCTTTTCGCGTTTTCTCATCGCGAACGTTTAAGGGGGCAATATAGTCCAATATCTCCAAACCCGTGTTATATAAAGTGCCGAGGATACGAGAATTACGCGAAAAGTAGAGAAAAGTAGTAGTAAAGTAGTAGTATGTAGTTATGTAGTATGGAGTTATGATGTTCGCGTGATTTACGAGAAAGTCATGAGAACGTGCGAAAGGTTTTGATTTCACAAATCGGTTAACGTAGTGCATCATTTGTGTCCATTCCTTGCACCGAAACGATGCAAACGAACACGCGTTAGGCGATCCTAACGGCCGTTCGACGGCGCAGGCCATCCTGGCGCTGACAGAGTGGGCATGGAGGCGGGTCTCGGGCGCGAAGCTGCGCCGGCTTTGGGCGCGGAACACTGGCGCGAACTGTGCGCCCGCGTGCGATGCGAGCCGGCAGGAGAGCGAATGGGAAACGGCCATGCGACGGGGGGAGTATGTCCCTCCCGCTATCGTCCCCAGGACGTAAGACAACATCTCCGTCGCCACCACCCCGCTATTGACCCCAGGTCATTTCAGTGCTACACATCTCTTGGAAAGCGGAAAGCCGGATGTCCAGTGCGGATCTCCTTTCGCCAGAAGTGCTCCTGTTCCCTTAAGCCCGAAGACTTTCCCAAGCCTTCCTTCAAGACCATCCAGGTCCCCGACATGCTCGACCCTTATCCCGAAGCGATCCTCGACATTACCTACACCTGCTCCAAGTGCGGCACCCCTTGGGGCTCCAATCAAGTCGAGACGGCCAAATCCTTCCTCGAACGTCTTCGCGAGGAAAAGACCTCATGAGTGATTCCCTTCGGGCCCTCCATCGTCGCATCTTCGGCCGCGACGGCTACCGCTCTCTCACCCTCTATCTCAAGCCGGTAGGCTCCACGGCCGTCACCCAGCGCAAGTTCTCCCTTGACATCGATCTCGATGACGTAAAGATCCAGGCCTTGCGCCTTATGTCGGAGAACGAAATCAACCGTCTCTTTGATCTTCTCTATCTTCCCGAGAAGGATCGAGAGACCCTGAAAGGTCCCGTCTTATGAATCCCTTCGACGGTATTGACGGAAAGGAACTCACCACACTCTCTGACCCCGATTTCCGACAGACCGTAAAGGCCCGAAGCCGCTTCCTCGTAGAAAAAGCCATGCGGACCTACGAGGAGGTCATGGACGACGACGATGACCCCGGCGCCCGCGTCCTTGCGGCCGACCGCATCATGAAGTTCGCCGAGGCCGAGGACACCTCCAAGTCACTCCCGACCGGTCTCTCCGAAGAGATCTTCAAAGTCGCTCTCCTCGGCCTGGGTTCCCTCGCAAAGATCGCAGGGGCCACGACAGAAAGCGAGAAGCTACGAGACGTGACCCCCGCGAGAGCCGACCCCCGGCTCACCTTCATTCCCGATGACTCGCCTCTCAATCGACCTCCCGTCCTTCCGCCCCGGGTGCTTGTGGAAAATGGGCTTGAGCCCAAGGAGATTTTCGATGAAGAAGACCTCAAAGACCTCGAAGAAAGGTAAGCCCCCGCGCCGGGGCGAAGCCCCGGTCTCCACTCGTGGCCCTTCCACTCGTGGCGAGTCCTTCTCTCCCATGAAGCTCTCGGGGATGGAAGACTCCCAGAAGCAATACAACGCCGAGGGGTTCAAGAAATGATTCCCTTCGGCTGGACCCGGATACGGCTCGTCGGAGGCTCCATCCTCGCCGTCTTCCCTCCGTCCTTCTACCTCTCACCCGAGGCCTTTAAGCTGACCGCCCAGGCGCACAACTACGCATGGCGCGAGCCTTATGTCAAAAACGGCCGCGTGAGCGCCGAGGACCTGGCAACGCTTCGGTGAAAACCTACAAGCGCATCGCATCCGACGACGGCTCTCTCCTCACCTTCGAGATCCCCTCGCACTTCGCCATCCGACCGCATCCCGAGGCGTGGGACTTTCCCAACTTCTCTACCGGCCAGAAGGTCCTCACCGATCTCTACGCCGACATCACCTCTGCCCATCCCACGACCTCATCGCGCCAAACCATGGACGTCATGCGACAGGCCGGTCTTGTCAACCTGTGGTTTTTTCTCAAGGTGATTGCCGGTGCGTTCGGCCCCTACGAGTGGCTCAACGACACGCTGAATCTCGACATGTGCAACTGGCGGCAGAGCGACTCCTGCATGGCACCCGGGTCGAGGTGGCTTGCCCTCATGCCGCGCGGACATGGAAAGTCTTCGATCTTCTCCCACGGTGCGAACACCTGGATGGCAACGAGAGACTCAAGCGTTGCGATCAACCTCGTGAACGCCGTCATCTCGCGCGCGGAAGGATTCAAGAATCTTTCCAAGAAAACGATCGACTCGAATGCCCTCTACGCCGCTCTCTATGGTCCCGGGTGGGCGTACCCGGATGGCTCGCCCATTCCCTCGCGCGTTCCCGTTCCCAACTCCAAGGAATGGAACGGCGAGGTGATCGTGATGCCCAACCGGGTGAGGTTCGCCGCCGAGCCGACCATCAAGGCCTCGGGGATCACTTCCTCTGGAGAAGGAGACCACTTCACCGACCTCGATATCGACGACCCGATAGGGCTGGACGCCGTGGACTGGCAATACCAAGCCACGGTGATGATGGAGAACGCCAAGAAGTACATGAACACGAACCTATCGGCGCTCCTGCGGAGCGCAAAGCGTGGGCGTATCGGGGTTGTCGGGACGCGCTACTCCCAGGATGACTGCTACGCGGCGTTCGTCAAGGATGCGAAAGAGGTCGTCGGGGCCATGGACGAGGACGTGGGACCCGTCCCCGGAGGCTCTTGGAGCATCTACTATCGCCTCGTGCAGGAAGAAGGCGAGATGCTCGCCCCCGAGGTGATAGATGAGAAGCAGCTTTCGAAGCTCGACTCCTGGACGGCAGCCCTCCAGTACTGGAACAAGCCGCAGAAGTCGGGCCTGAATGAGTTCACCAAGTACGTCGTGAAGCCCTGCAAGCTTTTCGAGGACAAGCGAAGCAATCTCTTTCTTCTATCATATCGTGATGAGCTGTCGGATGATGTGAAAACTTTGAATTGCGCGACCCTAACGGGGGTGATCTCTACTGACGCGGCCTCGAAAGACCGCGAGGTGACGGCTCTGACCTCCCGGACTTCCATCGCCGTGTGGTTCATGGACGATGGAAACCGCGCTTTCCGTGTCTGGAACAAGGTCGGGTACCTCACGATGGACGAAACCTTCGATGCGATCTTCGAGGCGTGGGAGCTTTTCCCGGGATTGCTTCAGGCAACGCTCTTTGAGACCAACGCGATGCAGAAAGGGCTCTATCAACTCCTTGAGAAAGAGCAGGAGCGGAGGAAAATCTACATCGCGCTCCATGAAGCGCCCGCCAAGGGCGACAAGATCGCGCGGATACGGGCCGTTGTGGGGTGGTATTTCGCGCAAGGCCTCATCTATGCTACACCTGAGGCGGTGATCGAGCTTCAACAGGAGAAAGATGCCTTTCCGTCGCGCCGGGTGGACGTGCTGGATGAGACGGAGAAGGCGCTTTCGTGGATGAGACGGCCGGCGAACGCCGAGGAGATCGAGATGGCGGTGGAAAGCGACATCGAGCACGAGCTTTCACTCGTCGAAAACGACTCTTTGTTCGGTTATGGCATCCTTTTGGCCCTCGGAAGTGCAGCGTGGGTCGTGTCTCATCTTTTGCACTCCGTAGGAATGGCGTGACGCAAGGAGAAACGAGATGAGTGACCAGACCACCATAGAAATCGAGACCGATGATGACACCCCAAGGAAAGATCGGCCCTCGCCGAGCCCCCTTACGATCGAACTTTCGGATGAGAAGAGAGACGAGATCCTCAACTACCTTCTTCAGGAGCTTGAAACGTCGAAAAGCGAGAGGGCCGAACGCGTGAAGAAGTGGATGAAGTGGCGCCAGCAGCGGGAAGCCCAGCCCGAGACCACTGCGGCCGAGCACGCACTCTCGAATGCGTCTCGAATCATGCCGCCGCTCACCCAGATCCACGCGCAGACGGCCTACGCGAAGGTGAAGGGGTACTACGACACGGGAAAGCCGTTTTTCTGGCAACTGAAAAGCTACGCCGACACCCAGGAAAGCCACGATGACGCGAAGTTCATGACAAAGTACCTCGGGATTCTCGCCTACTCGCAGACGGACCTCAATATGCCGAAAATCAAGCGTATCGTAAGCGACGAGGCGACGTTCATGGGATTGCTCATGGTGAAAGTCGTGTGGGACACGCTGGAGTGGAAGTTCAAGGGCGATGACGGGCAGACGAAAACGATGACCTACCACGACGGGCCGGCGATCATCCCGATCTCGCAGGAGGACACCTACTATCCGCCGTTCTGGGACGAGATCCAGAGGATGCCGTGGATCGCGCATGAACTCCACCTCCCTCTCCATGAGTTCCAGAACAAGGTCGAGCAGGGAATCTACGATGAGCCCAAGACTGCCGACGGAAAAGAGATCGACCCGAAGACATGGGAGCGGGAGAACCTGAATGAGAGCGAGCAGGCGAATGCGAAACTGAGGTATCTCGCCCCGGGGAGCCCGAAAGTCATCGACTTCATGGAGTTTCACTTCTTCTGGGACATCGATGACGACGGGGTGTGGGAGGACGTGATCTTCACCGTCCATACGCCCTCACGGACGATCCTTCGGAAGGTCTTCAACGGGATTGCAGCGAGGGAGTTCCAGGAGTTCGGGTACATCCCGAGGAGCTTCATGCTGGAAAGCCGTGGGATCGGGCAGATCTGCGAGGGCCTTCAGGACGAGGCCTCGGGCACCCACCGCCTCCGAAACGATGGGATGAAGCTTGCATCCATAAAGATGCTCGCGGTGAGACGGGCCGTCCTTCGCGAGAACAAAAACACGATCTACCAGGGAAAGGTCTGGATCACCGACAACCCGAAGGAGGACATGGAGCCGATCGCTCTGGGAGAGGTCCCCGCTTCCTCTCTCCAGAGTGAGAACTTGGTCTGGTCTCTCGCCGCTCAGGCCACGGGAGTGTCGAGTCCCGACCGGGGCTTTGCCGACCCGACCCTCGGGACGAGGGACACGTTTCGGGGTCAGGAGATGCGGATGCAGGCCTCCCAGGGCATCATGGCCACCACCATCGAGAGCACGTCGGAGAGCTGGTCACGGGTGGGGCTTCTTGTGGTCTTTCAGCTCGTGAGGAACCGCGAGCGGGTGATCTGGAACGAGAGGCAGCTTGGAAGGCTCACCGACGAGGAGATCTCTCAGCTCGACCGGATTCTCAACATGGATGTGAGTGACATCCCGAGGAGATTCAAGTTCGACATCTATACCACCGACATCGAGCACTCCTACGAAGCGCGGAGGGAAACCCTCATCCAGCTCATGGAACTCACCTTCCAGGCGCAGCCGCAGCTCGTTCAGCTCTCTCAGGCGGTGTTCGGCCCGCAGGGTATGCAGTTGAAACAAGTCGCGCCTGACGCTTGGTCGCAACTTCTTGAGATCTACGTGGGAAGCGTGAACCTGCTCAAAGAGAGCTATCACTTCGCGGATTTCGACGACACGGAGAACTATCTCCAGGACGTGAAGAAGTGGGAGAAAGTCATTCAGATGTTGAGAGCGGTGAACGCCCAGCAGATGAGTGCCCTGGATGCTGCACGGAATCAAATGGGAGGTGCAAATGGCGGGAATCCTGGAGGACAGGCCGGAGTCCCTGTCGCTCCTAATGTCGCTGGACCCGCAGGAGCTGGCCAGCCCGGAGTACAGGGAGCAGTCGCGGGTGCTCCGCAGGTTGGCGGAGTTGGCTCGGGGCCTGCGGGGTAGCGAGTACTGGCAGTTGCTCCAAGAGGTTTTGATCGTCGATGGACTGGAAGTGGCGAAGGCTGCGTTGGAAAGCGAAGCCGTATCGGACAAGGAGTTGAGGGTGAGACAGGGAGAGGCGAAAGCCTACACCCGGGCGTATAACACTCTCATCGAGCTTGCCAAGATGCGCTTCGAGGAGAAGGAAGATGGCAAAGCAGGAGATTGATTTCTCTCCCGACAACCCTGAGAACGCAGCGATGGCGGACCTCAAGACTGTCGCCAAGAACGAGGAAGAGGCGCAGGAGGAGCTTGAGGTCGCAGTGGGGCCCGAGGAGGAGAAGAAGCCCGACGTGGTGACCCTCACGCCCGAGGAGTTCGCGGCACTGAAGGCGCAGAGTGACTCGACGAAGGCAATCCGCGAGGGTATCGAAGGACTTGGCTCAAGGCTCTCTCAGCCGACGGTCGTGGCACCGCCCGCGAACGTGCCCACCGAGACGCCCGAGGAGTACTTCGCCAAGCACGCCGATGACATCTTCGACAAGGAGAAGGGCGCGGCGATCCTTGCGAAGTACAACGAGATGGTGGCGGAGAAGAAGTACGGACCGCTTCTCCAGGGGCTTTCTTCCTCGCTCGCCAACACGAGGAAGGAGCTACTTGAGAGCCGAGACCCGCACTTCAAGCGCTGGAAGGGCGAGGTGGAGGCGCTTGTGGCCCAGCAGCCGGCAGAGGTCCGCTCGCAGCCGGATATCTACGAGCGAGCGTGGGCTTCGGTGAGGGCAAAGCATTCCTCCGAGATCGAGATGGAAACCGTCGATGCGAAGGTGAAGGAAGCCGTGGCGGCAGTCCTCAAGGAACACGGGATTGAGCCGGGAAAGCCTGCGGGGCGTCCCGCCGCGCATGTGAATAGCGAGGGACGGAGCGCGCCGACGGTTTCGACGGGAACTCGGAAGGTCACGGTAAGACTCCCGGATGCGGCGACGAGGAAAGCACTTGAGGCCGAGGCGGAACGCAAGGGCTTGGAGCTTTCCGACCTCTTGCGGATCAAAGGATACATCCAGTAAAGGAAGGAACAGATGGCAAAGGCAGGAGCATCAAAGGCCGCGAAGGCCGAGGCGATTCCCACCGTGGTGATGGACGTGCCGAAGGACACGATGGACCTCCAGCAGGTGTTCAAGGTGTCGGAGGACACGAGCGAGGCGGACATCGTGAGAGCCGACGGGATGCCGGGGGTTCGGATCGAGTTCGACTTCGTGCACTTCAAGAAGCTCTCGGATGACTTCGTCTCGGGGCTGAAGGCGCCGAACCAGAAGGCGTACTGGATCGCTCAAGGTGAGTGGGATAGCAGGGTTCGGCAGGCGAACATCGCCCTTCATTCGATCGACGGCGGGGTCGATCCGCTCTCGAAGATTCTCGACCGGCCGAGAGGAAGGAGCAATCCGCTGACACGGGACGGGGAGCGGGTGCAGAAGATCCTCGGCAAGGACTGGTACGTCACGTGGAGGGTCCAGGGGGGCGAGGGGGACATCACGAATGCCCTGGAGGCCGGGTTCAAGATCATACGGCATCCGAAGGACGAGGAGGAGGAGAAGGCAAAGAGCCCCTTCGACTGGACCGGGGACATCTGGAAGATCCGCGACGGGACAGCGGACAAGACCTCGGGAGACGAGATCTCAAACGTCATGGTCGTCATCCGACGGAAGGTCTGGGACGACAACCTCAAGGCGATGAGCATGGCAAGCCACAACGGGTATCGGCAGAACAAGATGCAGTTCCGCGAGGGGATGGAGAACATTTCCAGGGATATGCTGGGGGGCCGGGAGAAGGTGATCGCCCCGGAGTATGACCTTGACGATATCCGCGAGGAGGAGCATAATGGGATCAAGGAGTTGAGACGGGTCCGAAAGTGATCCGCCGATCAAGGCGTGGGGCGGCCTGACGAGCCCTGAAAGGATGCTGTAGGAATGGCAAATAGCAATGCGCCTTACGGGTTCCGGCTGTGGACCCGTGGGGTAGGAGGACCGGGCTCAAGCCCGACCACTCCGGGCGCTGCTGCGGGCGGCACGCTGTCCTCTTCAGGACCGCTTGCGATCGCTTCGGCCACGACGCTGAAGGTTGGAGACCCGATCAAGAGTTCCCTTGGCATAGGATACCTTGCCACGGGGACGAACGCGATCTACGGGATCTGCAACTCTCCGGTGCCGGGGTTCAACGAGACGGCCACGCAGAAGCATTACCCCGAGTTGATCCCGGCGGATGACTCGATGATCTGGAGGGTCCAGAGCATCGGGACGGTGAACGTCACGCAGGGCTACATCGGGGTGGCATCGAAGGCCTACCGGATCGGAAATGCGACCTCGGGGTCCATCGGGATCGACCTGTCGAAGACCACCGGTGGCGTGCTGGGGGTGATTGGGCTGGCCCCTGGATCGGCCCTCGGAACGTACGCGGAGTTGCTCGTCATCATCCGCCGTGGCGCGTTCTTTGGTGCTGGTTGAGCGTAAGGAGGTAGCAACATGGCACTGATGTCTGCTGCGCGACTTACGCAGCTTTGGGAAAAGGATCTCACAAGGGAGTTCTTCGACGAGTACGAACGGTGGCCGGCAATCGCCACGGGAGTGCTTCATACCACTTCCAACGGAGAGGACCACTACATCAAGGAAGGCTTGATGACGAGCTTCGGCTCGGCGCCCCAGGTCTTCGATGGCCAGGCCTTCCCGTTCGACGCGTTCTACCAGGGTCCTGAGAAGATCGTCTACTTCAACGAGTACGGGTTCGCCGCGCAGGCCACCCGGGTGATGATGGAAGACGACCGGCAGGACATCATGAAGAAGGTGGCAAGCGAGCAGGCGAAGGCCATGGCCTACACCATCGAGCTCCAGGGGTGGGACCTCATCAACTCGGGGTTCGTCACCACGGCTCGCGTGGGCCTGGACTCGCAGGCGCTCTTCTCGGCCTCCCATCCGATGTACGGGCCGCAGGGCGGCACGATCTCAAACCTCGTGACGGGAAGCCTCTCGAAGCTCAACCTCCAGGCGGCGATGGACAAGTTCGCCCAGCTCGTCAACGAGCGCAACATCCCGATCTACGCGATGCCTCCGTTTGAGCTTCTCATCCATCCGACCAACCGGTGGATGGCAGAGATCCTCGGGGCAAGCGAGTACGATCCGGACAGCGCCTCGAATGCGATCAACGCGGTGAAGGAGAAGTTCTCCTTCCGCATGGTCCCGTTCTTCACCTCGACCACCACGTGGGTGCTCGCCGACAGGAAGATGCACGACCTGCGCTGGGTCTGGAGGCGCAAGATCAAGTACGAGCCGGCCATGGACTTCATCACGGGAAACGTCCTGTGGAAGGCCCACATGCGGGCTCTGGCTACGTTCTTCCACTGGAGGGGCGTCGTAGGCTCGACGGGTTAGGAAAGGAGGTACGGGATGGCGTACGGCTCAACCGTATCGACGGGCCTGACGAGCTTCATCGGGCCGCCTGACATCTCGGGGAACCCCAAGGCGAGGGGTACCGGGACCAAGATGGCCATGGGGATCAACGCCACGGGGACCTCGGGGGCGTACACCATGGTCGGGGACATCCAGAAGAAGGGGGGAACGCCGCCCACGGGGAGCCAGTACGGGACGGCTCTTCCCAATACGGATGTCATCAAGAGCGCGTTTCTCGTGCCGGCAAGCGCCAAGGCGGCGCCGAGGGACGTGACTGCGACCGCCTCCATCACGGCTGACAACCAGGTGACGCTCACCGGTCTGACCGGTGGTGCCATTGGGTCGGCTGCGTTCCTGTTCGTCATCTTTGACCAGCAGGACAAGATGGGCGCGAAGAACTAAGGACTTTGGGTCATGGCCTACGCGGGTCAGATCCAGTTCTTTACCAAGGAGCAAGTGCTTGCGGGGACCTCCACTACGGGGGTCCCCACTGTTTCGGGGACGGATATCTCTTTCCTTTCTTCCGACAACTCGATCAACAGCACTTCCACGAACTTCGTCACTTCGGGCTACGCGGCGGGAATGCTCATCACGATTACCTCCTCGGGGGCGAATAATGGGCGACAGTATGTCATCCAGAACGTCGCGCCCAAGAAGATGATCGTGATTGATGGAAGCGTTCTGCCGGAGTCTGCGGGGGGAACCATCACGCTCTCCCATGGGTATGTCCTTTACGCCAACCAGGGACAGACCGATGCGAAGATGGGCGAGAGATCGTGGATCTGCACGGTGTGCAACCAGAGTTTTCCCGAGAGGCTCATACGGAAGTTTCGCGGGAAGTACTACTGCATCCCGAATGGAGACTACAAGGACATTGCGTCGATCCTGAAGACCGAACGTGCTCGACGCTACAAACCCGACGGGATTGGGCGCGAGCGGATCGTTCCTCCGATCATAGAGGGGTAGTCTTGTGAGGTTTTTTGTGCGGGCAAAAGCCCCAGAGATCGAGAGCCTGATGACAATTAGCACAAAGAACTTGGATATTCTTCGGCCAAGTCCTGATAATGATGTTGACTACTTGGGAAGTACCACCAACTCTCCTTGCCGAAGGAACACCATTCTGATGCTTGTGAGAGATTTGAAGAAACTCGAAACGCTTCTCACCACAGCACGCGCATTTGCCTCCATAGTGAACCAATATCTGTCTTCGTCGCTTTCTTTGGGTCTCTCTCGCCGACCTCCTTTTCTCTTCAGGTCGAGAGGCGTTGTAAGCGTTAACCCATGCGTTCACTTTTTCCTTGTTGGCTCTCCTGTAAGCCTTGTGCTGCTCGATAACCTTTTTCTTTTCCTCTGGGGAAAGTTCTTTCCACCTTCTCTGTCCTCGTGTCATACAGAGAGTGTAGCTTTGGCTAATCAAACTGTCAAGGAGGTGGTTTGATTGAGTAACCAGACCATTCCGGGGTTGAATACCATCACCACACCGTCCAGTGCGGGGCTCCTTTGGGTCTCGGACCCGAATGCTTCTCCCCAAG
>Ga0335069_10000821_pt1 | contig 50097 bp, 69 predicted proteins | sample Lox_Sample_11_FD_206714 | JGI IMG/M metagenome (GOLD analysis project Ga0335069, IMG submission 206714) | Soil microbial communities from Loxahatchee National Wildlife Refuge, Florida, United States - Lox_Sample_1.1 | ecosystem: Environmental > Terrestrial > Soil > Wetlands | place: USA... | reverse complement strand
CATACATGCGTTTTAAGATTGCATGTATGTTACCACGGCGCGAGTCTCGTTGTCAAGGGATTACCCACCCGGAGGCCAGCTACAGACTTAAACTCAATCGCGTTAACCATTTACTTCATTCTCGCGCTAGTTCTCTTCTCTAATCGCCTGCTATTGCGATATTCTAACGGAGTGCGATCCTCTTTCTAATCGCCTTTCCAGTTCGCATCTATTCTCTTGCCGATGTGTTGCCGATTTCCGGCCAGTTCTCTTTCGCTCGCGGCATCGCCTGGTAGCTTCTCGCCTGTCTGCTATCCTCTTATATGGCATTGCAGCGCGATTGTAGGCACATCGGCGCGTATTTGGCAAGGCATCGGCGCGAGTGTTTATAGATTGAGCACTAGTACTCTCAATTTTGCCTTAGTACTCGTTTTTAACTTGACAACAGTACTCCACTAGGCGCATTGTCGCCTTGTCAGACTGATTATCTGACTAGACTCTCAGGAGAAAACAAACCATGAAACGTCAAACGATTCGCCTTGCCGATGGATACAACGGGGATACCGTGCTTTTGTTCGCTGATCCTATCGAAGTAGAAGGGCATCTAGTCAAGTTGCAAGTTGCTGAACCGGGTCGCGGCCATCTTTTCCGCTGGGCATCTAAAGAGGAATTGAAGAATGCGCGCCAAAAGGCAACACGGGAACGCGCTAACAAGATTCGCCGCGAACGAGATCAGGTTATGCGCGATATGGGGTTGAAACGTGTTCGTGGCGCGTTGGGCGGAGTCTACTGGGAATAGATTGTCCTGCTAGTTTGCCGTGCTACGGTACGGCAAGCGCGGTACAAACTAAACTCGGGTCTGATTAACCTGAGAAACGGAGAAAAGGCAATGGAACAAAGAGAAACATGCGGTTATAAAGGGCATTACTGTATGCCCGGAAGCGTACGCTTCATTTCTCGCTATCGTTTGGTAAATGATTACTGCGTAGGCGGGAAGAGGGTTTCAGTAAATGACAACGGCGAAGTGTCCGCGAATGCGACAAACGAAGATTTGCAAGCCATTCTCGCGTTTGAGTGTGCAAAGTATGAAGCATACGTCAAGGAACACAATCAAGGGCAATTTGCTGATCTCCCATTGCAACCATTCGATTGTGGGATAGTTAACACGCGCATTTGCGTGCTTGACTATGAGAGGGGGATATAAATGTCTCTCTTTCCTACTCCACAAAGCACGCTAGACTTTCCGCAACCTTTGAGCGAAAAATACCGGCCACGCGCCATTGCCGATTTTATCGGCTTGGAAAAGCAAAAAAAAATACTCTCAGGATTCGCCCGTGCTCCTAAAAATGGCGCATGGATATTCTATGGTCCCTCTGGCGTAGGCAAGTCTACAATGGCAATGGCACTCTGCGATGCTATCGGTGGAGAATTGCACCTAATTCCCTCACAAAAAGCGAACATTCAAACGCTAGAGGATACGATTAGAATGTGCTGGTACGTTCCCAAAAATGGCACGTTCCACGTAGTTCTCTGCGATGAACTAGACCAATGCTCGAACGCTTTCCAGCTTGCGCTATTGAGCAAACTAGACTCCACGGATCGCGTGCCTAACACAATTTGGATCTTCACATCAAATTGGACCAATGAGGAACTGCAAGCCAAGTTAGAAAAGCGTTTCCTCTCTAGGTGTTGGATGCTCGAGTTTTCCAGCTACGGTATGCGTAGCGAAATAGCTGGCCTACTGGCCGATGTATGGCAAAAGGAAACCGGCAAACCTGGCGAATTGAACTGGGAGCGAATTGCAAAAGATTCTGGTACTAACGTGCGAGCAGCACTCTCCGCACTAGAACTAGAACTGTTAGCGAATTGAGCAAGTTTTTACGGTACTGGGTCTTGACACACGCTGGCCACTGGCGAATAGTGGCAAACACAGCGGGCGACCTGATTAGTCGCTCCGACAAAGGAGAAAAACGAATGACAAACACTCTCACAGAATACAAAGCGTTAGTGGATGCAGCTCGCGTGATCGAGCAGATTAAAATAGCGATCTCCCGCGAAGATGGAGCAGGTTACATTTCGCCGGCGTGGTCTAAACTGCATCGCGTCCAAAAGCACATTACCGAGCAGGCAGCCCTTCTGCTGAATCCGGCAGAACCGAAGTGACTGTCCTGCCCGGTTCGCCTTGAGTGAGAGGCAAGGCGAGCGCAGTACAGACACCACGCGCCAGCGTGATTAACTGGCGAGAAGGAGAACAGTTATGACGCTTAAAAGGCAGTTGAAAGCTCTTGGCGCTTGCACGGATGCGGTGGAGTGGGTCGCTGACCGCGATCTGCTCACCGCTTGGGCAGAGTGCGAACGCGGCGATTGGATGCTTTGGCTTGTAGGTCGAATGCAGGGAAAAGAAGGCTGGCCAAATCGCCAAGCGATTGTGTTGGTCGCGTGCGATTGCGCCGAACTCGTTTTGCCGATCTACGAGAAACGTTATCCCAACGATGACCGCGTGCGAAACTGTATCGCCGTAACACGTCAATGGGCCTCTGGCGAGGCGTCCATTGACGACGTAAGAACCGCTAGGAATGCTGCTGCTTATGCTGCTGCTGCTACTGATGCTGCTGCTTATGCTGCTGCTGCTGCTGCTTATGCTGCTGCTGCTACTGCTGCTGCTGCTGATGATGATGCTTATGCTGCTTATGCTGCTCATGCTGCTCATGCTGCTGCTGCTGCTGCTGCTGCTGCTGCTGCTGCTCGGCTCCGCACTTGGAAACAATGCGCGGATATTTGCCGTAATCGCCTGACCATCCCTGATTCGGTCAAGGTGGGCGCATGAGGCAAGTTGCTTGGCGTGTGGGAGTCGTTCTGCTGGCTGGTAAAAAGGAGAACAGTTATGACGCTTAAAAGGCAGTTGAAAGCTCTTGGCGCTTGCACGGATGCGGTGGAGTGGGTCGCTGACCGCGATCTGCTCACCGCTTGGGCAGAGTGCGAACGCGGCGATTGGATGCTTTGGCTTGTAGGTCGAATGCAGGGAAAAGAAGGCTGGCCAAATCGCCAAGCGATTGTGTTGGTCGCGTGCGATTGCGCCGAACTCGTTTTGCCGATCTACGAGAAACGTTATCCCAACGATGACCGCGTGCGAAACTGTATCGCCGTAACACGTCAATGGGCCTCTGGCGAGGCGTCCATTGACGACGTAAGAACCGCTAGGAATGCTGCTGCTTATGCTGCTGCTGCTACTGATGCTGCTGCTTATGCTGCTGCTGCTGCTGCTTATGCTGCTGCTGCTACTGCTGCTGCTGCTGATGATGATGCTTATGCTGCTTATGCTGCTCATGCTGCTCATGCTGCTGCTGCTGCTGCTGCTGCTGCTGCTGCTGCTCGGCTCCGCACTTGGAAACAATGCGCGGATATTTGCCGTAATCGCCTGACCATCCCTGATTCGGTCAAGGTGGGCGCATGAGGCAAGTTGCTTGGCGTGTGGGAGTCGTTCTGCTGGCTGTCGTCCTTGCTACGTTAGCAGGGGCGGCAGCTGGCGCGGTGATCGCTGAATCTTTGAAAGCATGGAGGGATTGAACATGAAGCAAGAGTATGATGCACTGATGACCGCTGCAAAGGATCTCGCACGAATCGAGCGGATACTGTCCGATGAAGATGGGCCGCTTGTTTCTTCCCCAGCGTGGCGCAAGGTGAACCACGCAAAAGCCTATGTTGTAACGATGGCTGAAAACCTGCTCAAGGAGGAAATTGCGCCGTGCCAAGCCTAAACCATCCATCACGAATTGACGTTGACGAAGCTCTCCGCGCACTTGAACGCGAAGAGGAAGCACGCGCCGAAGCGGTTCGCCAGTTCTACTTGCGCCACCGCACAGCGCGGGAACTGTGGCAGGAGTTCCCACTGTGGAAGCGTTTGCTATTCTCTGCTATCGGCGGGTTTGTTTTCGCCGGCATCTTCGTTGCCCTGATTCTGTGGGGTATTGACGCAGCACTCAAAAGTTTGGGACAGTAAGCACAAAAAAAGGAGAAACGGAAATGGCGACCATGACAGGCAAGAAAGCACGTAGGACTGGCGGCAATCGTTACGCATGCAAAAAAACGAACCGCCACACTAATCCCGTGAAAGCTGCTCGCTGGCAAGCTCAGCAGCGGGATACGAAGAAATTCTCAGACAAAACAAAAGAAAAATACGGACTCTAACGATCTTCGCGGCCTCTCTGCTACCCGTCCTGGGTGGCTCTCCGGGCTGCAAGCCTTCGGCCTAATCAACCGTCACGCGCCAGTAGGCAAGCTGGCGCACTTTTCGCGTTTGGGAGGCTCTAGGACATGCTCAGTTTACTTTTGGCTCTGGTAGGTCTTGCGAACGCCTTCCGCGTGCTGTGGCTGGAAGCCAAGCGGCCTAGCGATGATGCTGTGTGGGATGCCTGCTTGCTACGCTCAAAATAGCTTAGGGTTTTGTTTCTCGCGTGTTTGCCGTTCTTCTTCTTCGATGCCCTTCTTGATCCGTTCGAATTCGTTTTGCAGTTCTAGCCGCTTGATACACTCCAAGCATGGGCCGCGCCTTCCGCCGTCTACGCGGTGCTGCGTGTCCTTGCCGCAGCGTTTGCAGTAGACGGTACACTCTAGCGTGTTCCGAGTGTAGTGCTCGGGCATGGCTCACCTTGCGTCGAAACTCCGCTCATCCCCGCAGATGCTCCACAACGCTTCCACGTTAAAGTGTGGGCCGAACACTGCGCGGTCTTTATAGCGGAACCATTCCCGCGTCCGATGCTCCATGCTTGTCATCGCGCATTTGAAAACCGTCTGCACGATCTCGCTGTGCGTCATTTGTGGAGATAGAAACCATCGACGCGTGGATTGCAACTCTGGCTTGCCTGTCACCGTGTCTTTTTCCAAGTAGTGAGCCTGCAAGTAAATCTCGCCGCGCCCGTCCACGAATACCTCGAACTTGTATTCGCCAAACTTGCACAGAGCGACAACGTCCTGCATCTGTTCTGCGTTCATCGGTACGTCTCCACGATCTGCTCAATGGTCTGAGCAAGCCAGCGAGCAGCGTTAACCTGCGCGGCTGTCGGATGCGCTGGCGCAAGCGTGCGCTTTAGGTGCTGGGCGAGCACGTCAATGGTTTGCAGTTCTAGCGTGAGATTTTTTAACCGCTTTTCCGCGTCGCTCATGTGTGCGCTTCTCCCTCTCGGATCTTCTGCCTAGCTTGAAAACCTTTGCCCGAGTCCTGCACGGTATCTCTCTGATAAACGCGCAAGCAGGGCAGCGTGGCCCATCAAAGTACACAGGCGCGGGATGCTGGCGGCAGCATCTAGGCTTGCACGTTTCTGACGGGGATAATTTTGTTCCGATTAGCTTCGTGAATTTCCCGGCAGAGATACAGCGAACAAGCTGGGCAATCGCAGCGTCGTCCGCCTTTGGACTTTGAATTGTGGTGCCACTCGCCCTTTGGTGCGCCTTCGCCGTTCCATGAGATAGCGTGCGGTTCGACGCAGCCTTGACACGTCGCCGGCTTGAGATCAACAACGCTACTCGGGTCCGACTCATCTAGCCAGTCAGCCTCTCCGCCTGCGTTACGGTACACCTGCAAGCGCATCCGCGTCTTGTCCAGAATGCCTTCCACGAAAATGTACTCGTGCCCATCCCTACGATTCACCGTTCGCGTTTCTTTCTTCTTTTTTCGCTCTGGCTTCGGGAACATCAGTGGCACGTTGCACCTCTTCCGGCTCATCGCCAAACTTTAGATTGAAGATCAGCACCATCGCGTACTTGCGCGAGCCAGTCAGTGAGCGGTAGATACCTTTTCCCGCTTCATCCGAGCCAGCGCCAGGCACGCGGTATACTTTCGTCTCTCCGCTATCCACGTCGGTCAACGTCCACTCGACCAGCGTTTCTGTCACAGCGCCAAACTTGCTCACATGCGTAATCGGCTCTTTGGGTACGCTGCCCTGCAAAATGAGCTTGTACCGCTTTAGCAGTGGGTTCACCACGTCCAACACGTCCTCGATCTTGACGTAGGAATATAGCGGCTTGTTTGGGTCGCTGGACTCGCCTACGCCCTTGCGCTCAATCGTGGAGCACTTTTGCGTGATGGCGAATATCTTCTGGCTAAGCGTGAGTTTCATTTCTGGCGGTCCTCTGCCTCTCCTATGCTCATCGTTTCCTGAAACTCTTCCATTTCCGTTCGCGTGAGCAGGCGACCGTGGTACTTGTGATCTTGCGGAACTTCGCTGCCAGAACATTCGATGATGGCGATTTCCTTGATAGGCACGGGCGGCAGGTCTTTAATAACCCAGCACCGCAAATCCGGTCTGAGAAATTCGTTGCGGCCACTCTGTAGATACATTGTCCCAAGATGTCCGCTAGGCTCACCGACTACGCTCAAGCAGAGCCACTTGGGTTTAGGGATTACGACGAGCTTTGGCATGTACATTTCTCCGTTTCTTGATTGCACGTAAGGCAGAACCTCACGCCGTTCTCCACGCCTACCGTGAACGGCTCCGGCGCTGGCTTGTAGGCTGTGCGTAGCTGCCACTGCGGGAGCCAACGGCAGCGGGAACTAGGCCGCTTGGACTTCACGCGGCCAACGCATACCCACTTCTTGCGCGGGAACAGACTTCCCATCGCGTTGCCGATGTTCAACTCGCGTCCCTGGTGGACCTTGAACGCCTCGCGTACATCGTCGGCGGTGATTGTGCCTTGAAAGCCAGCGATGAACTCCGCGATCTGCTGCGCACGCAGCAAGTCTACCTTGTGGTGTGAGGCTGCGGATTCGATGCCCTGCAATTTAAGTTGCGTTCCCGTGCTCACGGTTCCACCACCTTTGCAAAATCCTGCTTGGGAAAGAACCAGTCGTCTTTAACGATATGGCCTATGCCCTCGACCCCTGAATGTGATGCCTTCACTCGGATGGTTTTTCCGGGCAACTGATTCCACTCGCTCACGCCAGCAATCTCCATCACGCGCCAAATGAAATGGCCAGCAACGGATTCCAGTTTGTGATGCGTGAAGGACTTCGGCAAATAGAGGCAGTAGCCGCCAAAGCCCTGTCCAGAGCCACCGTAATCAAGGAATAGCCACGCTGAAAGTAGCCCGTGGTCCTCATTGGTAAGTTTCACCGATTCGATAACCGCGTTTCTGATTGTGGCTTCGCTCACGGTCAGTTCTCCGGGGAAGTCTCATGGACTCGCGTGCAGGCCGCTTCCCAGTGGTCCATGCAGCGTTTCAGGTGCGCTTCGGCCTGCTGGACTAGCTCGTAGGCTTTGCGCTCTTGCGCTACCGCGCCAACGTGTTCAATGGCGCGGGACTCGCGTGCGGCAGCGATCCGAGCATCCCAGTTTTCTAGCACCCTTTCCATCGGCTCACCTGCTACGGATGGGTGCTCTTTGGTGAGGCCCAGCAGGTATTCGTTAACGTCGAATCCCTTGATTAGCGCCTTTTCCACTTCCTCATCGAACCGTTCCATGTGCCACCTCCACGCGGGATAGTGGCACAAAGTAGAAAGCGTGTCAAGCAAAATTTCACTTGACAACGCCATGCCGTGTGGTAATGTGTGCCCATGAAACGTCAAGCGCGTATGGAGATCAAGCGGCTGAAAGCTGGTTTATGCGCGAAATGCGGAAAAGTCAAGCGCCGTCCGGGTCGCCGCCACTGCGAAGCGTGCGCGGTAAAAGTGTCCAATGCAGCACTGGCGCGGTACTACGAAAAGAAGGCCGACCAATGTGGGTAAGGCACAATCACACTCGGGTCGGTTGGATGTCTCCGACGTATCGCAGTTGGGTATCAATGCGGTCGCGGTGCCAAAACCCAAGCGCACCTGGTTACAAGGAGTGGTATGGCGGCAAGGGAATAAAGGTTTGTAAGCGTTGGAATGACTTCGTTAACTTCCTTGCGGACATGGGCGTGCGACCTGCGGGACACACGCTAGATCGGATAAACAGCAAAGGAAACTACACGCCCAAGAACTGTCGCTGGGCAACCCCTAAAGTTCAATCTATGGTCAACATCAAGACTCGCTGTATCCGGGGGCATTATTTTGCAAAGACTGAATATTGGAATCGTCGAGGAGATAGGTGCTGTAAGCTCTGTGTGCGCATCAGAAATCGGAAATGGGCAAAGAAACGTGCCAAAAAGAGATAAAAGAAGCGAGGCACAAGTGTTGCTGGGTATTCATCTACGGGAACTGTCCAAGTCTTTGCGCATTGAGTACGAGGTCGAGTTTAATCCTGACCGAAAGTGGAGAGCCGATGTCTACCTGCCCGACCTACGCATTCTTATTGAGGCAGATGGTGGCGTCAGGCCGGGAGGCAAAGGGCACAAGCGAGGCGCAGCCTTGGAAGATGACTACGTTAAGCAGAATACCGCACAGATGCAAGGTTTTAGGCTGCTACGCTTCTCTAACGGGCAGATCGAGCGGGGAGAGGCCAAAGAGTTTCTGCGTAGGTGGGGAGTCGGACGCTGATGCCCTACAAGGACCCAGCGAAGGCGCGGGAAAACTTGATGCTGCGGAGTCGTGCATTCCGCGAACGCAAGGCGTGGGCGTTGGTCGGCAGGTGGGAAAAGGGCCTAGAGGGGCTTGGCGAATTGAGTATCGTTACCGATGGGCACATGGAGTCACCGATCTTTACTTGGGTGCCTCCGCGTGGCAAGCGAAGGAAGGAATCTTTGAGCGAGCCACTGCCGAAGTGGTGAGGGGGTGAGCGAAATGGGACACACAGCGGGACCAGTGAGAGCACTTACGCAGGAATATGTTTTGGCTTTGGAGGCCGAGCGTGACCGGCTGCGGGAGAGCAACAAGAGCTTAGCTGCCGATTTGCAATTCGAGCGGCAAAGCTATGAAAACTTGAAAGCGCAAATGGTTGCCACACTCGAATACATTGTCGCGCATCCACCTTCTGGTGAGTGGCTAGCAGGGCTGAACGAAGTACGCGAGGCTGCCGCCACGAGCGGGGGAGCGCAGGAGGGAAAATGAGCATCGGTCAACCACAGGGAATGTTACTAAACGAGTTCGGTATGCGCCTATGGGACGCCTTTGGCGAGTGCGCCTATCACGTAGGCTCTTCACTTACCACGGAGAAAACAACTCACTGGCGCGATGTGGACGTGCGACTCATGCTGGACGATGAGGTGTGGGAAGCGATGCAATTAGGCAACCCCGCGAATCCTCACAGCAATGCGAAGTGGAGAGCGTTGTGCATCGTGTTTTCGGATTACGGGCGACACCTGACAGGTCTTCCGATTGACTTTCAGCTACAGCAGCGAACTCACGCAAATGCGAATTACTCGCCTTCCGGGAAAAATGGCAAGCCAAGGTGCCAGCGTTCGGCGTTGATAACAGTGAATACGGAGCATGTCAGCGGGGGAGCGCAGGAGGGAGCAAGCGATGTGTAACTTCATGGGCCAGGATTTTGGAGCGCAGTATCCTGATTCTGTTTGTATTGATGGCTATTTGTGGGATGCGGATTCTGGTGATGCAGACCCGAGTGGCGATGGCTGGCTTTACACAGTTGGCGGAGAAATACCCTGCCCATCCTGCAACACCAAAGAAGCGGCGAGGTATTCAGGAAAGACGCAGAAAAAAGTTCGTGAGTATGTTGCGGCGATGAAGGCGAAGTGGGGAACGTTTGGAAATCCGGCATCAGGTGTGAGCGTAGGCGCGCAGGGGCAGGAAGGGGCGAGCAAGTGAAAACGAAAGTGAGAATCGCTCCGACTGAGCAGTGGTGCAAGTTTCACGCGAAGCACTTAAGTGATGCAAGGAAGCGTGCGATTTGCCTAAGCATTGTCGGCCTGCAAGTTGAGATTGAGACGAGCACCATGCGCAACTCAGTTACGCCGGAATGCTTGGGACGCATTTGGAGCGAGACGGAAGCCACCAGAAAACTCTTGCAGTCAAAGGGCTGCTCGCCGGATGGCAACGGAATTTGCGAGCACATGCTGGAGATGGACTAGCTGCGCGGAGAGGAGCACTGATGCGAACGCTGGGCGAGACGATTAAAAGCTGGTTGAGCATTGCGAACGACGCGGAGCCAGCAGATGAGTGCAAGTCACTGGAAGTGGCTCACGGGTGCGGAGCAAGCCCTCACGAAAGCTGGCTTGGCTTCGTCGGATGTCTACTACTTTCCTGCCTCCTCGCTGCCACGGTGCTTACTTTCGTTGAGCGAGACTGGCAGCGGAAGGAGCCGCCACGGTGAACGAATTTGGCCCTAGCTTTTCAATTCCCGAGTAGTAAAATCTCACACAAAGGAGAATCACGAACATGAAGGTAAATTGGAAGAAGTTTGCGGTTGTATTCCTGCTGTGCAACGCCCTGTTTTTGCTGAGTGGGTGCACGGCTACTTGGATCGGCGCGGTTCAGGCTCTCATGCCGGCCATTCAAGCGGCTATCTCTGCGGTGTTCGCGTTCATTGCTGCGCTTTCCGGCAAGACGATTCCGCCAAGCGTGCAAATGGCCATCCAGAAGATCGAGGCTGACGTCAGCGCATCCCTTAGCACGCTTTCCAGCCTAATCTCTGCCCTTAGCCAGAACGCAAGTGCCACGGTGTTGCAGCAGATCCAGACGGCATTTCAGTTCATCACCACGAACCTCAACAGCATCCTGCAAGGTTTGAGTATCAGTGATTCCGCAACCATCGCCAAGATTACGAACCTAGTCGGGCTGGCGATTGCAGCTATCGAAGCAGTCCTGGCGCTACTCCCGCTGGCCGCGAAAGCGGACCTGCTGAGCGACGAAGAGAAGTTGCATGCAGATAAGGCAGCCACCACAAACATCAAGGCTACGCACAAGGCGATCCGCGAAGCCTACCACGTCACCGTAACCACGCCGACGAGCAACGCAGTTGTGAACGAGGCGCTGGCGGCGCTACCCCAGCAACTTCCATGAACCAGTTCACTCACGTAACGCATGGCCCTGTAAAGCTAGGTAGAAAGCGCGGATTCAAGTTCGCATTTTCCATTGGCCATTACATGACGGGAGCCGTGATTGCGCCAACAAAAGTGGCGTGGGAGCGGTCAATCGCTTGGCTAATGCTGGTGAATGACCGACTTGGTTGCTGCGTGATTGCGTGGATGTTCCACTACATTATGGCGTGGAAGTCCGTAGCCCATGCTGGCGACCCAACGCCTACTTTCACCGACGACCAAATCATCGCGGTCTACTCGGCCATCACCGGCTACAACCCGAGTGATCCGAATACTGACCAAGGCACAGACCCAGACGCGGCACTCGCCTACTGGAAGTCCACAGGATTGTACGGCGACAAAATCGCTGGCTACGTAAACCTTGACATCACGGACATTGAGCAAATCAAGTGGGCTATCGCCACATTCGGCGGCATCGGGCTTTCGTTCGATGTTCCCGCCTACATCATGCAAGTTCCCGCTGGCGAATCATGGAGCGAGCCTCCGGAAGCAGATACTTCCATCCTTGGTGGCCATCAGGTGCTTGTGATCGGCTACGGGGCTTTGGGCTTCACAGTGGTATCGTGGGGCGCAATCTACCACGCAAACTGGGCGTTCTGGCAGAAGTATGCTGTAGCGGCTCAGGTTGCGGTATCAACGGACTGGATAAAACAGAGTGGCACAGCGCCTAGCGGCCTCGACGTAACGACTCTCTTGGCGGACTTGCAGCAGGTGTGACGATGCTTTCGTAAATTCTCAAGAAAGGAGGTTTGTAACGGGGGGAGGGGCCGTTTCTCCTTGCGGTGATAGCGGCCCCTACTTAAATTTTCCATGAAGCCTTACTACCAACACGCTGGCATCACGATCTACCACGGGGATTGCAGGGAAGTGCTGCCCAGCCTCGAGGTTGCCGATTTGCTGCTTACCGACCCGCCCTATGGGATTGACCGCGCCAATGGAATGGGCAGTCAGGGGTATGACGGTTTTGGAAATGGCATCAAGCGTCAGCCTCGAGTATACGAAGGCGAATGGGACAAAGTACGGCCCGATGCGTCGACGCTGGATCTTTGCAGGAATCGCGGCGTGAGCGTGATTGTTTGGGGCGGAAATTATTTCTCCGATGCGCTGCCGCAGAAAAACAAGTGGCTGGTATGGGATAAGTGCCAAACGATGCCGTCATTTAGTGATGCAGAACTGGCATGGACCAATCTGGGCGGGACGTCGGTAAAGATGTTTCGCTATAACGGCTCTGGCCTTATGGCAGAGGAGCAAGAACGCTGGCACCCCACACAGAAGCCTGTCGCGCTGATGAAATGGTGTATTCAGCAGATGCGGGGCGATGACATTTGCCTCGAGGTCCTCGACCCCTTCATGGGCAGCGGCACAACGCTGCGAGCGGCTAAAGATTTAGGGCGCCAGGCCATCGGCATAGAAATCGAAGAGAAGTATTGCGAGATCGCAGCCAAGCGGCTCAGCCAAGAGGTTTTGGAGTTCAAGTGATGTTCACCTACATCCAACTCACCGGAGAACTTCTGGACCCCACGGGTAAGCTACTGGCGCAAGGCTATTCAGGTCTGGGTATCGCTAAGAACGACCCTGCCGCGCAAATGCTCCCCAATCAAGGACCCATCCCGTGCGGCAAATACCTCATCCTCCAGCCTGAGAACTCGCCTACGCATGGCCCCTACGCAATACCGCTGTCGCCCTACGCATCAAACGAGATGTTTGGCAGGTCGGGCTTTATGATGCACGGAGACTCGCGGGAGCACCCCGGAGCGGCCTCAGAGGGTTGCATCATCATGCCGCGTGCTGTGCGGGAAGCAGTGTGGCAAAGTGGCGATCGAGAACTGCAAGTGTTGAGCGGCGTGGATGTGCCTACGACGACTTCGGACCTGGTAAGTATCCCCTCTGGACAAGTACAGCGAGGGGGTGAATAATGCCTTCTAGGGAGGACCTCTTTGTGTATCTGGCCTATATTGACGATTCCGAGACCCAGCGAAGGGGTAGTAACTTCGTGGTTCTGGCTGGCGTTCTTATTTCTGACTTGATTCTTTCTAAATTGGAAACTGTGATTGGCGCATCTATTCAATACTTATTGCCACCTGAAAAATGGGAGGATTTTGTTGAATTTAAAGCGTCAGATTTGTTCGGCTGTCATGGAGCATTTGAAGGAGTCGAGGAATTTAGGAGGCATGGAGTTATCAAAATATTATTGAACCAGCTTAGCGCTTTGAAGATTCCGGTTTTCTATGGTGCCGTGAGTAAGAAAGAGTGGGACGCCAAATATTTTTCGCACGGTTCGGCGAGCAAGGAAGACATTTGTTTTAGAAATTGTTTGCAGGGGGTCAAGGCATGGGTAAATACGCCTAAATTATTAAGCGGCTTTGAGGTTAATTCTTACACCGAACGATCTACGCTGGTTGTCATGGATGATTGCGAGGATAAGGGAAAAAGAAATCAGTCCAGAAAATCATTTCGTGAATTTCGCGTCCAACTTCGCCCACATAAGGTGGATTTGCAGAATCCTGACTTTTCCAATGTCGCATGGCATCTACATGATGATATGTACTTCGGAAGTTCCAGGGATTCCATCGGCTTACAATTAGCTGACCTATGCGCTTACTTCATTTCTCGGCATTTACAGAAATGGGATGATTCGGAACATTTTTACAAGCAGATAGAACCACATATTCTGTTCTCAAAGATTGAGCCAGAGGGGGTAGAATCAAGCAATGACGTCTCAAACCAGGAAGGCAAAACCACGCAATGAGAGCCGCAAGAAAATGCGGCCCTACACGCAGAGCGCATTCCACGCCCTGCTCAACAAGGCTATCAAGACGCCCTCTTCGAAGCCCTCTCCAAAATAGCCTTGAACTGCTGATTGCCTTTGTATCTCCGGTTATAGCGGAAGCAGAACTCATCCACGTAGCTCTGCAAGTATTTCTGGCCTACGGAGTGGTAGACTCCGCCGATTCCCCGCTTGAGCAAGCTGAAAAATCCCTCGACGCTATTGGTGTGAATGTCGCCGCGAACGTAAACGCGGGAGCGGTGATTAATTGTCCGATGCCGATACCGCTTGTCATGGCCCACTGTGTTGTAAGAGTTCAATTCGTCAGTGTAGACAGTGCTGCCGGGAACAACATGCTTGTCAATAGTCCCAACAAGGTTCTCGGCGGTGACGGCTGCAATCACTTTCGCAACCGCCATTCCCCGGCGCTGTACGACGGCGACGATCGGAGTCTTTTTGCGGTCGCCGCGCATCGGTCGGCCAGTTCCATACTTGCGAACGCCACCGTAGTAAGTTTCGTCTACCTCAACCGTCGGCCCCTCCAGTTGCAGGTCTCCATCGGAAAGAAGAGTACGGACCTGCCGGAAAATGCGCCAAGCGGTTTTGTAGGTGACGCCAGTTTCCCGCTGAATTTGTTTTGCGGAGATGCCACAACGAGTGGAACCCATCAAGTACATTGCATAGAACCAAGTCTTGAGCGGAGTTGTGGTCTTTTCAAAGATGGTCCCGGCCAACGGGTAGATATGATTACCGCAATGGTCACAGGCATAAGCGGTGCGGCCACTCACGCGGTAGTGCTTGCGTTCTTTGCGGCACTTCTCGCACTTGGTGACGCCATCGGGCCAGCGCTGCTCTTTGATGTATTCAAGGCAGGCTTCATCGTTCGGAAACTCTTCATTGAAGTCGGCCATTGTGTAACGCAGGTGCTTTGGGATGTGTTGCGGAACTCGCATATCAGCCTCACATCCAGAGAGTACCAAAGGAGCTTACTTGTTGTCAAGGGATAATTACCTCGGACCTTGATACGGGCGACCTGTAGACCTACTTGAAATTGGTGAACATCGTTTTGGGATAGCGCAGTTTGGATTCAGTCAGCGGCTCACCTGAACCCTTTTCCTCGTCATGGCTGTGAAGCGGATGCTCCTCCAGCGTGTAAATCAGGCGCTCCCATAGTGCTTTAGCTTCCTTCTTGTGCGCAGCCGCTTGGAGCCAGTTGGCCACAAGGACCGCTGCTATCGTGGCCGCTGAGACAATTACCGTATCCAGTGAAGGAATCTGCATCATGGGATACGTTGACCTGCCGGGGTGAAGAAGTGGTTATAGAGTCCCAAGAGAGCCTGCACGACGCTCAGCCCGCACATCACCCACGGCTGATACTTGGGTGGGACTGTGCCGGACGCCCAGTTGAGTACCTGCCCCAACGTCAAAAGCACTTGCCCTACAACATGCCAGTTGAACTTCATGCCTTTTCCTCCCTCATTGGATTGTCGTAGTCGTTGTTGCTGTCGTGCTCGAAATCGCTTTCGTTGGAACCGTGATGGAGCAGGCCGGTCCCGTGCAAGGCGTCCCACCGTTCACGCTGATGGACTGGATGCCGGTAGTTCCCCCAACACTTGCTACCTGCACGTAGGCCGATCCGTTCGCTGAAAACCATAGGCCATCCGAGGCAAAGCAGATTTGCGTGGTATTTGCTGTGACCGTGCAGGATGTGTGCGGCCCAGGATTTACGGCCCCTGAAATCTGCGAAGGGCTAGAAGTCGTAGTCTGCGCCCTGCCGATGAACACCCCGGCGAGAATTGCTGCAATCAAAAATATCGCTTTCTTCATTCGACAACCACCGTCCCTTCCACTTGAACTGTACCAAGAACTTTGTGAGAAATGCTAACACCTACTCCCGTACCGGAAAGCGTCGAGGTCTGCGGCGATGCTCCGTCGCCACCCGAATAGGAAATGCTGAGACTCGCCGATCGTGATCCCGCCGCGCCTGGCGTAAACGTCACATTCAGCGTACAAGTCGCCCCACCATTCGCCAGTGTGCCCGTGCAGGTATTGGAACTGATCGAGAAGTCTCCCGAGTTGGTCCCCGTGATCGTCGCCGAAAGGCTCGTCGCCGACGCGGAGGAGTTGTTCGTCAGCGTGAAAGTTGTGGGGCCGGAGTTGCCGCCTACGTTCACGGAGCCGAAATTGTACGAATAGGGAATTAGCGTGACAGAGCCGCCAGTGCTGGCACTATAGATGGATGCATCAAACTGCCGAACATCAGGATACAGCACCGAACCTGTGCAACTTACGCCGGGATTGATGGGCAGTGAATAAGTGAACTGTCCAGATGAGGCGTTGGAGGTCGTCATCAGGATTTCGTTGTCGGACCTGCCCGTGTATGACACGCCACTAGTGGGGATGCACGCGGAGTTTGCGCCGCTAAACCGGAAACCGCCCTCGAAGTAGTTGTTTGTCGGGAGGCCGCTAATGGTGATGGTTTCAACCCCACCAGCCCAGCTTGAGCCAGAGATGGAATAGGTGAACTGATAGTTTGTATCCACGGGAAGATTGGCATAAGCGACGCGAGCAGGGTTGTCGTAAGCGTGGCCATTCACGTAAGGTCCACCAGTAACATCGGGGCCAGCGTAGGGCCACGGTTGCGTGGTTGTTCCTGTGCAAGTCGGGAACGTGCTAAAGGACGTACATACTTTCCAGAATGGCGGCGGTGTGCCTGAATTGTGGAAGTATGACTTCGGCAATGTTTGGCTGCTGGGCACGGGATTCTGAAAGAAGCTGCTGCCGCCAACGTTTTTGACGGTGTTGACCATAATGGCCGTGCCGTTCGCTGGGGCGCTCTGGAACGTAACGCTCACTGCTCCTGTTGTGCAATTAATGGACCCGCTACTGCTTCCTGTTCCGCTCAGGCTGCCATTTAGTCCAGGGTCATTTACGGCCTGTGTTGGTTCAGCTACTACTGTTTCATTGCCGTAGATGCAGGGGAGTCCACCACTGGCAACCGTGCCACTGAATGATGTGGTGCTTCCATTACCCGTGCCGATTTGCGTCTGCGTCCCAGCATAGGCTGGCAGTGTCGAGGGAACCTCCGAACTCACGAAGCGGATACCGGAGTTTGCTGGCGTATCGCTTCCCTGCGTGATGTTCGTTACGTTGCCCCAGAACATGCTGGTAGGAGTGGCCAGCGTGTCCACTGGAGCGATTTCGCCGCCTGTCTGATTGACGCAGCCAAGCAAGTAGACGTAGTTAGTGTTGGGTGAGCAGCCCGTAGAAGTATCCGTGCGGTAGGTGCTGATTTTCGTGCTGGAACTCGTTGTCGGATTCCCGCAGACGTTGCCGATGAGGTTCTCGACACGTCCAGAAGCGAGGTCGAAACATCCCGGCCCAGTCGAGACATACGGCGGGTCGTAACCAACCTGATAGTTGCGAAACCACAGGTTCATGGTATGGATGGCGTGCGCCCCATCCTCATCAAAGCGAATCCCCTGATTGCCCTCATAGAGCAAATAGCGCCCGCCGACTACGTGATTGAATGAGCCTTCGTAGTAGGCCGTGTGCGTGTGGCTGAAATAGTTGTAGGCGATGACGTGCCCGGTCATGTGGCCAAAGCCTTCCCACTGGATGTGACCTTCCATGATGTTGTTGAAGTCCATGCTCAGGCCAGCGTGCTGCTGAATCTCGGAAATAACCGATTCGTGGTTGACGTTTGCCGGGGGCCAGTCGGGAACAATATAGTTGTTGCCAATGATGGAGTTCATCAGCACGTTGGCGTAGATGTTCTGCGTGACTGTGGAGCTTCCGCTGACCACGTTGTTGCCAATGATGCGATTGCCATAGATATAACAGCCGTAGCAGTTCTGAAATTCCAGTTGATGTCCAGCGGGAGAGAGCGTGGACTGGCTGAAATCCAGCGTGAAGCCGGTGATACCGTCGCCATACATCGCGTGGCCGAGTGTCGAAGGGGCGTACCATGTGATTTGAGGGCTATTCGCGGTTGACCAGGCAGAATCCACCAATGGAGGCGTGAAGGTAATAACGCAGTTTGTCGTGCAGTTCGATGGGCTGACATTTGTGACACGCACAACTTGAAGAATACCTCCAGCCCCACTGCTCAAGCCCTCACCGGGATAAATCTGGCAGATCACATTCTCACCGCAGTTGAAGTCCCCGCCGTTGTCGTAAGGGACGCCAGTCGTGCAACCGCTCCCACTTACGCCATTCGCGCACTGGCTGATTTCTGCAATCATCCCTACGCTGATTCCTGGACTTCCATTGGTGGCGATTGTGACTGTGGTAGAACCCTGCGCCGGAGTCGAAGTAATTGCCTGGCTGACGATGTTGTTGATAGCGCCAAACGTAATCTGACCGTCGCCTATCATCTGCATCGTGGCCTGCATCGGGCCGCTGCCGCGCAATTCCACATAGTTATTGCCCGTCCCAAAGGGATTGAACGATAGGTTGGAGTTTACGGTGAATGTCCCCGGCCCGATGAGCACGTAGCCTTTGCCACCGCCGCTACTACAATTATTGATGGCAGTTTGCACCGTTGCCACCGAGCTTGATGCCGGGAGCGTAGACCCGCATTGCGTGCGGACCGGAGGCGTGTAGCGGTCCACTGGCGTTTCCCCATTCGGATACGACGCGGGAAGTCCGTACTGCGAATAATCCACAGGGTCACGTGAGGGACAAAGCTGATTGGTCTGAAGCGTGCTCGTCAGTCCGAGCGTGCAACTCTGGCCGTAGCAGGTGGGAGCTACGAGCAGCAGAAGCAGAAGCAATTTTCTCAATTTGGCACCAGCGTCATGTAGGCTGAATAGCAATTCCCAATGTTCGTATTTGATCCAAATGATGCAGGCAGCGTGGCGCTTCCTTGAGTTGTACCGTACTTTGAGCCGCCACCGTATCCGGGGCAGCTTCCTGTGTTGTACTTTTCCGCGTTCGCGCTATCGCTAGTGATGAACCCTATCCAGTAAGTTATCCCATTAGTCAACGTGCCACATCCGCTTAACGAAAGCACATTAAAGCCAACCGAAGGCGAGCTGATAGTAGCTGATTGGCAGAGTAGTGTATTGGGATTCCCGCTGCTATCGGTATATACGCCGCATCTTCCCGCGTTTGAAGTTGCGACCGCATAGTAGGAACAGGACTGCACGGTGTAACCGGAAGGATCGGAGCCAGTCACGCAAGGAGTAGCAAAAGGAATGTCCGCGTTCCCACCGTCAGTATTTGATCCTGCCGTAGTCAAGCCACAGGTAACGGTGGTTACTCCGCTCCCACCACCAACAGAAGCCTTTCCGCCTAGTATTGCCTTTCCCCCAACTACTACGGGGTTTTGCGCATATCCAGAAAGCGGCGCGAGAACAAGGATCGCACTCGCCAGCCATACGGAAATTGTACGGTTCCAGTTCACAAGTTTCATGCTATTGCACCTTTGCTTTGAGTTCTTCGACTTGCCGCTTGAGTTCTTCTACCTGAGCCTGCTGCTGCTTCACAGCGTTCCAGAGCGTAGCAATAAGAGCGCGGTCAGATTTGATGGTTCGGTAATCCACTCCATCGTGATTTTCTGTTCCCACAATTTCCGGCATCACGCTTTGCAACTCTTCCGCGTTGAAACCAATTTGGGAATCATCTTGCAAGCCATAGATTAGGTTGTGGGCCAAGTCGTTCCACTTGAAAGTGATTGGCGTGACGGCATTGACTTCTTTTAGGCCGTATTTCAAAGTTCCTTCGATGTTTTTAAGTCGAGGATCAGAAGTGTTTGTGCAGGTGGTGACGAGTCCGTTGGTTGAGCCGAACGTGCTGTTGCATACCACTGCGGCAGTGATGCCTGCCGTTGCTCCCGTCCCGGCATAGTAATTGTTGGAGTAGACCTTTGAAAGGTAGTTTGTCGCATCGCCAATCGTCTGCGTGCCCACCGCTACTGGCTGCAACTCCCCTCCGGTGGTGAATGTGAATGTCGCTGCATCGTTCGGTTCCATGTAGATATTTCCCGAACCGCCAGCACTCAGGACCAAGTGGCTTGACCCGTTGATAACCCACATTCCGCAGAAAACGGTTGCGCCACAGGAGGAGAAACTGTATCCCGCCGTGGAATGCACTCCATCGTTCTGCGGCACTTGAATAACATTGCTGGAGACGATTGGGTTAGTGGCTGTCCCCGCAACTGCTGGCCAGGTGAGGGTTGCGGTTCCACTGGTTGAGCCTTGCCCGGTAATCACGCAGGCCGTTGTGGATGCTACGCCGCAGTTCAGCGCAGAGAAGCTAGGTGCCGTGCTGATGCTCTCCGTCACCGTTCCCGAAGAGTTTGACCATACAGGAACGCCGCTCGCTGCCGCCGAAGGCAGGGCAAGCGTATACGAAGTGACAGACGTAGGTGCCTGAATCGTGATGTTGGTTGTGCCAGCAGAGTTTGCAGTCCCTTGCGTGAGGACTAGTGCTCCAGCCGAAGAACCAGTCGTGGTCAGTGATTTGGCTGAAATTCCCGCGCTTCCTGCATAGGTCAGCGTGTTAGCCGTGGTTGCGCCGTCGTCAAGGTTGGAGTCGGAGGTTGGTGCTCCGCCCGCACCGCCGCCAAGCAGGACGTGGTTTGTCGCCAGCAAAGCAGACGAGGTAAGCGTTGTCGTGTTGCTGAAATATGGAATGCCGCCTGAGGTTGTTGTACCTGAGACGGTGATAGGGAAAGCAAAAGACCCGCTGCCGCACGAAGCCCATGATGCCACGCCGGATGAGTTTTCCTGCAAGCAGTTAGTCCCTGATGCGTTGCCTGCAAATTTTGTCCACGTAGTCCCGTTGCCTACCACAAGGTCGCCAGCCGCAGCGGAAGCCAGAAGGCTTTGCGCCACCACTCCCGCGCTGTTTGTCCACAGGTTGAGGCCCGTTCCCGCCGCCGTAGGCAGTTGGACTTCGTAAGCTGTCACCGAAGTAGGAGCTTCCAGCGTCACGGTGCTTGCTGTCGCGTGCCCTTGTGCCGTGCCCGCCGTAAACACGTCCGCGCCAGCGTTGGAGCCGCCTGTCACCGTCACCTCAGCGAACGATGCGCCCGCTGTATCCGAGCACGTGAAAGTGTTCGCCGTGGAGATGCCGCTGTCGCACGTTCCATTGACGATGGAGTTTGCGCCGTTCGCCTTTGCATAGTAGCCAGAGGTCAATGACGTTGACGTTGTGTTGCCACCACTTGTGCATCCTGATGTCGTCGCGCCGCCGTTCGCATCAGTGCAAAGGTTTGCTGCCGTCCCGCTCACCGTCCCGGCTGTCAGAAGTTTGGTGTCCGTTCCTTGCGTCCCTGTCTGGGCAGTCCCGCCGTTAAGGGTAAAACTAGTATTGGCCGTCAGCGTAGTAAACGTGCCCGCCGCTGGCGTTGTTCCACCGATAGCGCCGGGGCTTGGGAAAGATGAAGTGGAACCTCCAAGTGAAATCGGCGTTCCCGCAATAGTGATGGAAGAGAAGGCCAGTGCGTTATTTGGAATCGAACTCGCCGCCACCGCCAGTGATGGCGTGGTTGTAGAGTTTGTGACCGTTGGGACCAACCAAGATGGCCAACTCCCCGATGGAGCCGCAAAACTTGTGACAGTGCCACCCCCGCCACTCCCGCACGTTGCCCATGAGGGCACACCGCTTGTGTTTTCAGTCAAGCAGTTCGTTGCTCCGCTATTCCCCGCAAACTTTGCCCACGCAGAGCCGTTATAGTAGATCAGGTCGCCAGCCGCCGCGCCTGTTAGGGTAGTACCCCAAGCAGAGCCGCCCGTGACAGTCGTAATGCCAGTTCCAGACGGATACACCGTACTGCCGCCTGTTCCGTTGTTCGCCCACGTCGAGCACGCACCGCTAGTCAGCGCCGTGCAAAGCCGTTGCAACGAACTAGTCAAATTGAAATAAGTTGATCCAAGAATAGCGCCGCTAATCTCACCGTCCACATAAGCACTCGCCGTGGGATTTGCCACCAAATTAATGCTGATGGCCGGAGGAGTCACATTGATTGTCTGCGTGGCTCCCGTGATCGTCGCCGGCGTAGTGGTATAGCAGGGGAATGTGGCAAGCGAGCACACCTTAATCGTCCACTGCGAACCACCAGGCGTGATGGCGCTGTTTGTTGGCACGCTTACGCTGTACGTCCCAGAGCCTCCTAACGTTCCCTTGACCGAATAGCTTAGCGTCCCTCCGGTCCACGTGTACTGCGGGAGACTCGGGTACTGCGGGTTTGGCACGAAGTCAAATTCGATACTGCCGTTATTCCATGTTTGGCTTCCCAGGTCTTGGACTGTTCCGCTGACCGTGGTGCTCTGCCCGAAAGCGGGGAGTGCCGCCACGAACAAGAGCAGACCGAGCAGGGTTATTTTCTTCATAATTACCTCAGTAAAACGAGCATTGGAAAAGCAACTGGTCCCCGTTCGTAAAGTTTTGATTGGCCCAAGTCGTACCGAAAAGCGCAAACGCAGTGGCCGTGGAACTGCCTTCAATTACAGCGGCGTTGTTAGCCAGCGTCACCGTTTTTGCCCCGAGATTCACCGCCGTTACGATGTACGCGCCGTTGTTCGCATTGTTCACCGCGCCGTTGACCACCACTATCGAATTGACTGCGATATTCGCGGGAGTCGAAGTGAACGTGTAAACCGCTACCCCACCGCTTGAGGCAGCGATGCTGGAGATGGCTTGGCTGCCTCCGGCATATGTAGAATTGAGTGTTTGCTGCTGACTGCTAAAGCTGGCCGTGTTGACGCTGGAAAAAGTTTGAAAGATAGCGCGTGAAAAGTTTGTTAAATTCGATACCGCACAATTCCATCCATTCTGCGCGTACCACGGCATCGCAAGGTCTGCGCTATTGCCAGGGCTAACACTCCCCACAGTGATCTTGAACGCGCAGGGACTTGGGCCAGTGACGGTCCCAGTGTTGAATCCCGTTCCAAAAATTGCGGGAGCACCCTGGCACGGTCCCGGTGGAATCATGTTGACCAGCGCAAAAGCGGCAGAAGCGGAAGCTGTTTCGCTTACACCGCTTGAGTTGGAAACCGTCATCGTTCCACTGCCAACCCCAGGAACGCAGGAAACAAACGGGAAGTAGCCGTTATTGGCGGAAGTAGAAAATCCAGAAATGTTGACCAAGATGCCCACGGCAGGACATACGCTCACGGTTCCCGTGTACGTGGTATGCCCACCAGATGCGTTAGCTACGGATGTGAATACCGCCACCCCCGCATTGCTGTAGGTCCACGATCCACGTTCGCCACCATCATAGAGATTTACCGTGCAAAGTGTTCCGCAGGTGTTGAGCGCCGGGGCCACGTATGCCGTTCCACTCATGGAGTTGCCGCTGCTGTATACGTTTATTGTGCCGCCAGCCGGACCAATGTCCACTGCACCATTGACCATTCCGGTCATGGTGTTGTCACGCAGTATGTAGGTGCGGTTTACCGCAGTGGCGGTTGTGTTCAACAGAACCGCCTCGTAAGCGTTGAACGTGCTGTCCTTGATAATCGTGATCATTGCCGTGTTTTCTAGCGACCCGTCAACCACCACGGCAGGCGTTATGAAGGTTGGCCCCATCATAAGGCGCGAGATGTTTAGTTTGACGATCTGGGAACTGACGCCGGGGATTCCGTTGATTTGAATGAACGTAATGGGAGCGCCTATGCCAGAAGGCTGCACGTTCGCATCAGTCACATCCATTTCTTGAATGTTCGCTCCAGACTCGATTACGGGGACGCTGCCAACCGCGTGCGAGGTGCTGGTGTACGTGAGCTTTTCAATTTCGACTTTGCCGATAGTCACATAGCCCGTGAACTGAATGCACTCTTCGCCTTCGCCGCCAGAACTTTGCTGCGGATTGCAGGTGACGTTTTTTACCGTAAGGTGATTGACCTTCGTGGTGTCGGGCGAAGTCGCAGCAATGCGCACCTGCCAAGTGCAGGAACCGTTCACGTTTTCAATGTCTACGGTATCAATCGTGGTGTTGGGAAAAAGTGATGCCACTCCGACGCACGCCACGTCATTTGTTCCCCCCGCTCCACCCTGCAAACTTGGAGATCCGCCGATGTCCCGCGCATAGACGCCGCCCATGTATTCAAACTGGCTGCCGTAGAACATCACTTCGCCGGTGGCACCCGAATTGACGTTGTTTGGATTGAGCCGATTGATGTGGCGGAAGCCAGAGTTTTGCACGTCACCATAGGACAGAATGACGTTTGAGTAATAGCCGGAAGAGATGCGCGTCAACATAGACATCCCATCATCCCATCCGGTTGAAGTGATGTGGTCAACTTCGCCGTTGTAGCAAGGTCCCTGGCACTCGAAAAACTGCACGGCACCGCTACCCTCATCCGTAAGATCGTGCAGGTGGAAGTCGGAAACCGCGCCGAATAGGACAGTGTTGTACTTGGGCTGGATGAAATTGATGTCGCGGATTTCCACGTTCTGCGCCGCAAACATTACGATGGTGGACCCGATGGTGTAGCCGTTTGCCGAGCTATTGTTTGGCCCGTTGTAGTCCCACTGTCCGCCTTCGATGATGATATTTTGGTCCGCTTGCATGGCGACAACAGAGCCGCCGTGGTCCGTAGTGACACCGTTTAGGGCAACGACGCCGTTGGTGGTCGCGCTGCCGTTGGCGTGCGTCAGCGCGTAAGTGATCTGCGTCGAAGTGACCGTGGAGATCGTGTACGTCCCATTGAAGTAGGTATCGCTCCCGCTGAATCCGGTCACTGAGATAGATTGCCCTGCCGCGAAGCCAAGCAGTTGCGGGTTACTTCCTGCTGTCAGTGTCGCCACATTGCTTGTCACGGAAGCAGCAGTCGTCTGCGTGGTGAAAATCGGGTTGCGGCGTAGCCGGTAGGTGTAGCTGCTGCTGGATGGAACTGTCTCGACCAAACAGGTGCAATTCAGCGCGGAAGGGTAAGCGTTAGAAATTGTGGAGTACGCTTGCTGCGCCAGCGTGTTTCCGCCATTGTAGAACGTGGAGCATGGGGCGATTGCAGCGCCGCAGTTGACTGTGACCTGCTCGGGAGTGGACGCACTCCACGTGAGAGTAACGGGCGTAGTCGGGTTAACCACGGTCCCGCCAGAGAACGTCGCAGGGTTTGTCTGCGTTGCCGTGCTGCCGCAGGCGTAGGTGCCGCTGGAGTTGTAGATCGCCGCTGTGGTCGGTGTGGTGCTGCTGTAGTACGCACCCGGATTGTCGAGCGTGACGTTCCCCGTGGGGACGCCGCTGTTGTTAATTGAGATTGTCCCGTGGCCACCCACACCGTTGCCGTTGATGAAAGCCACATATTGCGTGGTGTTCGCTGGACAACCGCTTGCTCCAGAAACATACGTGAAGGTTCCAGACAGGTAGCCGCGCTGCGTGAACGCATGGCTCACGATCATATTGTTGTTGGTGCCGTTCGCCTGGAAGAGTTCCACGCACGGCGCGACAATAAAGCGCGTATTGCTGCTAATCACCAGCGGGGCGTTGACCTGGTAGGTCCCGCAGGTGGATAAAGTGTCCGTGCCGCCCACATTTAGCGCACTCTGAATTGCTGCCGTGTTGGTGGATGCGGAAGCGGACGGACTCGCACCAAATTGCTCCGCCGTGGCGGAAGCCGTAACCTGTCCCGTGCTAGAGCTTCCCCCGATGTTCTGCCATGCCGTGCACGCCTGATTAGCAGTGTTGACCGCTGTGCATTGCCGGGAGATGGACGAAACGAGGTTGTAGTAGATGGACCCAATCGCTGCCGCTGAAATTTCCGAATCAGAGTATGCGCGGACAGGTCCCTCAAACGGGAGGATCAGACTGATGCTGATGCCGGGAGGCGTTGGCGAGTACGTTTGCGTAGCCCCGGTTACGGTGATGCCTTGCGGCATCGTGTAGCACGTCGAACTGGCAAGCGGACAAAAAGTGAACACCCAAGTCGAACCAGCCGGCTTAATCGCTGTGTTGCTGGGCAGCGATTGGCTGTAGGCCGCTGAGCCGTTGAGCGAGCCATGATAGCTCTGGAACGTGTTGAACGGCGCACCTTGGTAATAGTACGGCCCAAAAGGGTTTGAAGGTGAAGGCTTGAAAGAAACTGAGTAGGTTCCACCAAACCACGCCTGCCCACTGGCGTCAGTGATCGTCCCGGAAACGGCTGTGGTCTGACAAAAGGCTAAGGGGCACAACAGTAGGAGGGCTAGGGCGAGATAAAGTGGACGCCACATGCTCCAATACTAGTAGTAATGGGACCGTCTTTCAATGGGAAAAGTCAGTCGTCCTCTTCTTCCATCTCGGGAATGCTATCGCTCTCCGCGCCTTCGTCTTGCTGGAGGATAAGTTCGGAGTCGTCAATCGCGTCCGGCATCATGTTCCGTAGCTTGTCCTGAGCCAACCACCGTCTCTGAGTTCAAGATACCTTTTCACGAAATTGGGTTCAAGATCGTTTCGGTACATCATGTCTGGAATTTTTAGCGCCTTCACCATGTCGGTTGCAGCCGAGAATGAATTGTGTAGCGTTGGTCCCACAGCGAGCACGGACCCGATCCAACCGTCCACGCCCGCCGTTTCAAGTCGGTCCTCATTATTTTCTTCCAAGCGAACGTCTCTGGCGAAGAAATGCTCTAACTTATCAGGAGATAATCCTTCGATTGGAACGCCCTCTCGGTAAAGTTTTTTAGGCAGTTCGGATAGCGGGTAAGGAGGGATGCCGATTCGGATGGAGGAGCAGAACGCTTCTTTCGGCGTGAGCGTTGGCATGGGTGCGTTTTCAGCGATGCGCCCCATGAATTCCCCAAAGTCTATCGGTAGAAGGCGCGTCAGATTGCATGTTCCTTCGTAGCCAAAACGCGGCGTCCATTCAAGCCCAAACACATCTTCGTCGGTGACGATTGAATTCAAGTCAATCATCCCGACGTAGCCAAGTTCCCTCAGCGGCTCAAACGCCTTTTTTAATCCACGCTGGAATACGGTTGGCTCACCAAGCCCCGCCATCCACAACACATTCCCGGCGCATCCGGTAGCAGGGCCAATATTGCCTGCCATGAGCTTCTTCGCTTCCAGTGTCATGTTGACAGCGTAGAAGCCGCTCTCGTTCATCCACATCTCTACGGAAACTTCGGTCCCCTTCACAACTTCTTGCAGTACAAATTCCTTCTGCGGATTCTTCCGGTAGAGCACGTCGATGTACTGGAGCATGTCTTCCGCCGACGTTGATACGTAGGTGCATGATGTATCGGCTCCATCCCCGCAAGGCTTAAAAACTACAGGCCGTTTTCTTTGCTTGATATATCTGATGCCGTCAGCAACGTCCGTGAAGTGCTCCCACGGAGGCACACGAATGCCGCAGCGTTCCATAAATTCAAGGCCCGCTACGCGATCATGTTCAAGAGTGTCTGCTAGTTTGCTGCCACCGATGGTGGGGGTAATCAGGCGGGATTCGTCTGCATCTTCACCAAGACCGCTGGTGTCGTAAACAATGAGATCGTAGTCGGCTGCGTTTCCGGGAGACGGCTTTGCATCAATTAGGCCGGAGAGGGCTTTGGCGTAATGGTCGTCCTCAACGACAAGCATAACGTCATGGCCCGCTTGCTTACAGAGCCAAGCGAACCATCCGCCCTCATTCCAGCGAGAAATGAAGCAGATGCGCACAAGAGATTTACTTTACCGGACCAACCCCTTCGGTTGGGAACGTGCGCCGCACCTCGCCGCGTGCCTTCCAGTTGGGCCGCGTCCGCGAGTGGGAGAACTTGTTCTCACCCTGCATCGGCGCCATACCCGCCGTCGAGGAGCCTTTCAGCACCGGACTGGTGTTGCTGGGATCGTTTCCGTCAATCTGAATATCCGCTGCCATGCAGTCAGCTTTCGCTTCTGCCATACGTCCGTAGTAGCCCATCGTTTCCTCCTAAAATTTCGCGGGGCACGGTCGCCATCGTACCCCGCTGCCCAGTTCACTCAACCTTACCGCATGCAGACCTTAACGTACCACAAAGTTAGGGTACAGGGGGAGTTTTTTTCCCCAGAAGTTCGTACAAATATCCGCCGCCCGCCGCCGCGCCGCCGTACATAATCGCTTTCTTGATACGGTCTGCAAGAATCGCCCGTGCCACCGCTTCACGGTCAAATGGCGTGAGTTGCGGAGGTTCTGGAGCCTTTGGTATATCCCTAAGTGTTGGCGCTTTTGGCTTATACGGAGCCTCTGGTGCTTTCGGTGCTGCGCCCCGTTCCGGCTCTTTAGGAAACGACGGACGGGATGGCGCTTTCGGCAATTCCGGCGCAGTGGATGGAAACGATTCCACTTTTTCAATAAAGCCTTTTAGCTGACCAGCGAGGGCCTTGTCCCCTCCATATTTTGCATACTTCCCGATGTCATCTACTAAACGGTCCCCCGCTTTTCCCTTGAATTGGTCAATCACATAAGCGGGATCTTTTGCGTCAAGAACTTTTCGGATGGGCGAACCACCTTTAGCGATTGCGGAAGTATCATCCCACACATCCTTAAAATCTCCGTAATCGGCCATCACCTTGCTATATTTCCCGCCAAGCCCAACTTTATTCGCCGCCGCCTGCAAGTCCTTGCCGAGTGAGTCTCTAACGACTTTCACCGCTTGATAAAGATCGGGAGGCAATTCCCTGTTTCCATAGAGGATTTCATTCAAATTAGAATATGCTTTACGTAGAATACCGAAGTCGGTCATTTTCAACTTCCCTGACACATTCTCCATTATATTGTTGAACGCTGCCACGCTGTCGGGATTGTAAAGATGGCCACGCGCTTCGCGCTCCGCATTGGCAACCTTGACCGTTGGATTTCTTTTTTGTACTGCGTCGTTCACTGCATCAAATTCCGCACCAAGTTCTTTGTTGATTTTCTCTTTGGTAAGTTCCAGATTTTCTTTGACCAGTCCAGCCATTTCATTTTGATGCTCTAAGGCCAACCCCTGCTTTGCTTGCGCTTGCGATTGTTTTACAGACACATCCTTAGTTGCCTTCTCATGCTGTGCCAATTTTTGCGCATAGTCTCGTTTTACGTCGGCAACCTTTTGCTTGTGTTCTTCGACGCGCTTTTTGTATTCCAAGTCTGCTTCTTGCACCTTTGCCTGATGCTCCGCAACTTTCTTTTGATAGCGTTGCTCAATTCGGTTTAATCTCTCTTGGTGCTCCGCCATCTTCTGTTCGTTTACTTTCTGAATTTTAGACACTTCTTCTTGATGGGCGGCCAGTTCTTTATCGTAGTCGGCCTTGATTTGCGCGGCTTCCGCTGCGTGTTTTTCCTCTAACTGGGTTACCTTGCTTTTCAAAACTTCCTTAACGAGTTTAGACCCAGCCACTTTTTCTGTTGCTTTCAAAACTCCAGCAGTTGCGCCTTCCGCAGCGCCAGTGAATAGCGTTCCAACGGCAGCATCATGCAGTGCTTCTTTAGGTTTTTCTCCAGTAACCAGACCACCTACTCCCATACCGGCACCAGCTCCCGACGAAGAAGCGAGCAACCGCATGAGCCACGGCAATCCTTTGGATGCTCCTGCGAAAAATTCTCCGCCCGCCATCCCACCAGCAAGTTCAGCCACGTTCCTGCGAACGCCATGAATGTATGGGTCCACCATCGGCAATCGCTTATTGACGTAATCTTCTTGTGCTTGCGTCGGATTAGGATGCGGCCCACCCATTAACCCAGGTATGGGTAGCCATTGCTCCATTCTGTAAGGCGTCGCTACTTTTGAATCGTACTCTTTCATTAACCCAGTTGCCGTGGGGTCGGGTTTTGTCGGGTCAGGTGTTTCAACTGCTGCTGCTTTTGAAGAAAAAAAGTCCGGTGGAAGCGTTTGCGGCGTTTCCGTAGCCTGCTTCTGAAAGAAGTCAGGCGGCAGCGTCTTGGGAGTATCGTTCGGCATTTATTTAGGCTTAGGCTGCAAAGTCCACGGATCGTTGGAACCCTTCTTCCGCTGATACACCGCGCCATTGTAAGTCTTTGTTTCCATGCCGCCAGCAGCGTCGCCATCCTTGTTGGAAAACTTCGCTTCGGGCCGTCCCTTGAACAAACTCTCAGACGTGCGCTGCGCCGCTTCCATCTGCATCTTTGCTTCCTTGACAGAACTGGAGCCGGGGCCGGGAATCAATCTCATCATGGCTGCGCGCATCATGTCGGAACCCTGTCCCATGCCGCCAACGTTGCGAAGCACAAGAATATCTTCCTGCATCGCCTTCATGTCGGTGATGTAGCGAAGCACTTCATCAGGTGCTCCCTGCTTCACTTTGTTCACCAAAAGCGTTTCCAACACTCCGGGGTTGTCGCTGCGCAAGGCGAGAGCAACTGTCGCCTGCGTCTCTGTGTCGAGGCCGTTTGGCAGTTTGTCCAAGTCCTTGCCAAGTGCGCCAAAGTTTGCGGTCAAACTGCGATGCACGGAATCACGCGCTGCGATCTTCTCAGATTCTCCAGGAGCTACGTACTTGCTGGGATTTCGCGCCACGTCCAGCATGGTTGCATAAGTGGACTCCCCGGTTTCATTGTCCGTGACAGCGATGGGAGTGTTGGCCGCACGCGAGGCCGCATACGAAGCGCCGCGAATAGAAGCCAGTTTTTCCTTTTCTTTGTCTCCCAAGCCCTGCGCATTCATGGCAAGGTCAACAGCCGCCTTATCGTCTGGGGTGTAGCCCGATTGCCCCGGCCTGATATATTGCCCGCCGTGCATCACACGGCCAGTGGGGATGCCATTTACAATTTCCAATTTCCCTTCGTTTTGGTAATGCTTGCCCCCCGGCGTAACCTTTTCACCGGAAGATGACTTAACTTCAATGTAAGGCTTTGTCGGGTCCGTCTGATCGAGCGCAACAATTTTTTCGCTACCATCCTTGTCCTTAACAGCTTGGAATTTATACTTTTCAGGACTGGACTTTACCGCCTTAATCAACTCCGCTTCTGCCCGCATCGTCTCCGCAGCAACCTTCGGGTCAAGTGCGCCCTGCGTCGTCGGAGCCTTCGCCTGGATCTCCGCAGCCATGCGCTTCTGTTCGTCCAGCGAGAGTTGCAACTTCTGTTTCTCGCCAAGCACCTTCATAAACATCTGCTTGAGCTTCTGTGCCGCCACCTGCTTCTGCTGGTTCTGCGCATCGGCCTGCTGCTGCTTCGCCGTAACCTTTTTCAGCGCCTCGCCGTACACCGTGGTCTTTTCCGGGTTGAGCCAGTCTTGGTTCAGCGCCTTCGCCATGTTCTTTAGCTTCTTCGGGTCGGTCAGTGTAACATCCACTTTTGCCTGTGCCGCCTTGATTGCTTCCGGGTCGCCGCTCTGTTGTGCGGAATAAAGTTCGTTCAGCGAAGATTGCAAATAAGTCCAGTCGCCTTCCGCCTTGAGCAGTTGATTTTCTTTTTGCTGTTTCACCGCATTCTTGATTCCAGCACCAATCATCGCTAGCGCCCGCGTGTGGCTCCACGCGCTAGGCCATGCGGTATTCATGCCAAGACTGCGTGCGGCCTGCATATCGCCACCTGCCGGGATTGCGGATGGGACAGCGGTATTTGCCACCTGCTTGCGCTGCGCAACCTGCTTCAACATCTCAAGAATCTGCTGTGCTTTCGCGTTCGGGTCCTGCTGTGCAGCAGGCACACCCGGAACTGGAGCACCCGAAAAAGAAGGTGTGGTCATTCCGCCGACTTGTGGTACCTGTGCCTGTGTTTCCATAATCCTATGCCAGAGCCAAGCTGCTTACAATTTCCATCAGCGATTGCCCTATCCCACCGCCTCCGCCACTGCTTGACCCGCCGCCTCCGCCGCCACCCGTAATATCAACAAGGGGGCTAACTATTTTTTCAAAAAGGCTTGGTTCAGCGGCCTTCCGGTTCATGTTCTTGTTCGCTACATCCATCAGCGTATTGATGTAGTCTTGCACCGATGTTTCATACATCTGTGCTTCAATCTGCCCTTCGTTAAGGTTCACCTGAGACAGATAATCGGCCAACCCGATTTGTGCTCCACTGCTAAAGCGGTTCCCGCTGGTGGAGAACTGCTGCATTAAATCTTCCTCGCCCCGGTTGATTCCCGGCTGCAAGGCCGCGAACAGGTTATTGATAGCCTGCTGGTTGAATCCCGCGCCGCCCTGCAAGAACGACATAATCATGTTCCCAAGCCCTTCACCGTAGGTCCGGTTGAGGTCGCGCTGTGCGCTCGCAATCTGGCTGGGTGAGAGATTCGCAAAACTGCCAACAGGGGATGCTCCGCCCGATCCGCTGCTTGCCAAATTCGTTGACGTGTACGGTCCAGAGTTCGCACCGAACGAAGGGATTACGCTGGTAGGGTCGTAGGCGTTTGTTGCCGGCGCTCCGCTGGGAATATTAGTAGCAGGCAGCACGGGGTTCGCTCCGCTGCTGGAACCGATGGAAGGCACTGTAGACGCCGTAGGTGCTCCCGCGCCGCCAGTGGGGTTGCGGTTCGGCAGAAGGGCAGCGTAGTTCGGATTTTGCATGGCCAAGACTGGATTTGCTATTCCCGCCATAATTACCTCACATGCGTCCAGATTTTCCCACGAAGTATCTGGCCAATCAACGCAACGGACACATTATACCTCTGGGCGATGTTTTGTTGCGTGTATTTTTGCCGCCTGTAGAGCCTAATTCCCCTAATCTTAGCAGGGTCAAGTTTCCTGCTTTTGTTCAATTCGCCATTCTGCGTCCTACGTCCCTTCTCCATCGCATCTCGAACGTTGTCCATCCCTGTCCCCTCAAAAAGATGGCGGGGATTAACGCACTTCGGGTTGTCACAGGTATGGCAGCACTGTTTTCCAGCATCCATTTTCCCTTTATGCAATTCAAACGAAAATCTGTGGACTGAAATTTTTCGCGGCCTCCCATCTTCGTGATGCTTGAAAAACCCGTATCCCTTCCTGAGTGAGCCTTGCCATTCCCAACACTCGTCAGTCCCCTTCTTATCGACGTGACGCCAGAATTTTTCTTCTTGTGTAGTTGGCCTCATTCAGTACCTCGAATACCCGACTTGCAACATCATCGGACTCAATCGGCGGTCACGCTCCGGTTGCAGCAGGTGTTTTGCAATCAACCCCGGCTTTTCCGGGTCCTCGGGATCGCCATACAAAATGTTGTGCAAATACGAGCTTTGGTCATTCCACCTCAATTTTACTGCTCCGCGCTCCGCGGCTGCAATAACTGCAATTTCATGCCAGTCGGAAGGAAGTAAAACCGGAGAAGAAGTCAGATTGTCGTCGTCAAACGGATGCCGTACCTGATAGGGCAAGTAGACTTGATAAATACTCCCCGGTTGAGTGCCGAATAGCAGTTGATTCCCGTGCCTACAGTACTTGAAGGGTACCCCTCCCGGAATAAAGAGGAGCGGTTGGATTGCCTTCATATCAACAAAATCCATCGAATAGCCCACGACATTTGCCGTGCTTGTAGCGATGCCTGCTTGCTGTGCTTGTGCAGGAGACAGGAAGATTACTGGGTCGAACGTCAGCGTCACATCGTCGCCGGGGTTCAGAAAGTAAGAAACTTGGTAGGCGTAGTTGGACCCTTCAAAACCGAGATTGGGTCCAATGTTTACAACTGGTCCGCTAACTTTCAGTTCTTCAAACTCGTAGTTCGCGGTCAGTTCTTGCAAGGCACGCTTGAGCCAGAACGAAGGCCGCATGGTTGCATTGGTCTGCGACTCGCTCGCATCCTGCCGATTCTGCAACCACCCTTGAACCTCAGTGATGAGGTCCTGAATGGTGATGTTCGTTGATGCTGGGGGTGCGCTGGCCACGTTTTCACCCTGCCAAGTAAACTTCCACGGGACACGTGCTCGAAAGTCCGGTTAGCGTCAGGGCAGTGTATCCGCCCGTGAGTTTCGACGCTGCATCGTACACAAACAAGTCTCCCGGCCCGAGCGTGAAGATGCTCGCATTCCCCGGCGAGACGAAAGTGATTCCAACCTGCACGTATATTGGCGATGTTACCGTGGATCGGTTGCGAATCCAGCAGACGTAGCACGTCGCAGCCGGAAGGCTAGGCGTTACTCCGCCCACGGTAGCCTGCAAAAACTCGTTGTAGAAGTCTGTCGTTGCGCCAAAGGTAGGGTTGCCAGCGGACAGCTTGGCAAGCAGCGGCGTGTTTGCCTGCGTGTTGTCGTAGGTCGCTAGGCTTGCGCTCAGCAGGACGTTTAGGTTTGGAGTAGACACGCTTTTTCTCCTAGCTCACGATGATGTTATACGTGGCGGACGCCGTAGTACAGCGGAATGTCACATGGGTTTTCGACCACGCCACAGAACCCCGGTAGACCAAGCCGCCATTGTTCGTATCCTGCCCAACTATCGTATTGGGAATTCTTCCTAAACTGTGCGCCAGCGTAAAATCTGTGTTTGCGGACCCCGGTGAGGTTCCTTGAAATTTTGCGCAACTGATGTTTATGTCGCCGTCTTGGTTGCTCATCGTGGAGCCAAACGACACGTTGGTATTCAGCACCAGCGCAAGGCGCTCAATCCACCGCGTAATGTCCAGTGGATTCCGTGGGCTTCCGAGAATCGTCGGTTGTGCGCGCATATCAGTACGTTGTGTCCTCTATCTTCCCTTCCATCCGAAGTTTCGTGATAGACACTGGCCCAGCGTTCGGCGCTCGCGTCACACTCGCTTGCAGGTTACACCCTGTCAGCGCAAGGCCAAGAACTATCGTGCAAATCTTTTGCGATGCTGCCACGGTACCAATGACGATCTGCTGCGAGTTGGACACTGGCGTATCTGCGTTGTTCGAGTCCTTCTCGCCTGATACCCCGTTCAGCCCCACCGTGATTGTCGCTACGCCCAGATCCCGGTAAGACAGAATTACGCGGTTGATCGTCATCACGCGGCCTGCAATCCCGTCCTCTACTTTCCAGTAGTAGTAGCTGCCGTTTGCAGGATCATTGAAGTTTGTCGGGTCCAGCGTGAACACGTTTGGCGTTCCGCCGTTTTGCGCGGGAATCAGCAGCAAGCCCAGCGGCCCACTCACTCCGCCATTAGAAGGCGTGGAGATTGTGAACGTAGAAGAGTTGCTGGCTACTCCGCCAACGGTCACAACCACCGGCCCTGTAGTGGCAGTAGATGGCACTACGGCGGAAATGCTTGTCGAGGACCAAGACACGATAGCAGCCACAACACCGTTAAACGTGACTGTGCTTGTTCCCTGTGTGGCCCCAAAGTTTGTCCCCGTGATGCCTACCAACTGCCCAGGATTTCCCGAGCTTGGGCTTAGCCCTGAGATGGTAGGCGGGGAAAGCGTCAAATACGTGAAGGTGATGCCGCCGCTACTCCCGTAGGCGTTGTGCACGACCACAGGACCCGTGGTTCCGCCCACCGGAGCAGTTACCACCATGCTTGTGTTGTTCTGCGAGAGGAATGCTGCCCCTACCCCATTGAATGTGACGTAGGCTTGGCCGTAGGCGGTGAAGTTATTTCCGTTGATGGTTACGTGCGTTCCCGCAATCCCTGATGTGGGACTGATGGAGCCGATGGTTGGATTCTTAGGTATCGGCATATCACACCACGTTTGGAGCACAGGTCAGAACTGGATAGTTGGGGCTGTTGATGAGTCCCAGGTCCCACGTTGACCAGTTCTGATCCTCGAAAGAGTACACGTACAGGCGCACGAAATTGTTCACGGTGACGTAAATCTGATACGTCAAGTAGGTGTAGCCTGCTGCGAAAAAAGGCACGATGGTTGCGAACGGCGTGAATTGCGAGTTTGCAATGTCCGCGAAGATGGCGTCTCTTGCTGTCCCGCCAATCGGCTGCGATGTAGTGATGCTCAGCGTGTAGATGTTATCTGTGGAGATGAACGCACAGTTTGGCCCGTACTGCGCGATGGACCACGGGAGCACGTTGCCAATGCCGTGCTCGCTGGCCCACATATGATTGAATTGCCACGGCAAGATACTGCTCCCGGTTGGAGCAAACTGTGTGATGCCGTTTGTGCGGAACAAGTAGCCGGCCACGCCCATTGTAGCCAGTCCGGTAATCACGTCCGGAACGTCCAGAAAAGCGTTGAATCCAGCGGATGTGTTTTGTGTCGGGTCCCACTGTAGCGGCAGGCCGTTCGCGCTCCACCACATCAGGTTTGGGTAGTTGCGGATGATGCCCGTGCCTTCGTCCTTCACGTTTACGTTGGCAAGGATTAGATAGTTGTTCAGTTCCCCGAGGTATGCGCCGCCGATGTCCAGCGGCCCTGTCATGGTTGGAGCACCAGGCAGCGATCCGCCCACTGTCGGTGAATCAGTTTTGGAAATTCCTGCTACGGAATTTGATGTCGAGGCATCGCCGTAAGTCTGCTGATACACCGGAGCCGATGATAGTCCGTCCCAATAGGCAAGAAACGGAGTGAGTATGCTGCGCCCGCTGCGCACGTATTGAAAGCCTGTATTGCCATAGAAAATCTGATTTGCGAATGCGCGGTACGTGACAGTGTTCTGTCCCATGTCGCCGGGAGACGCTGTGCCCACTGTCGCCCACGGGTTCCCCGGCAGCAGAGCAGGGTTGAACTGGTAGAGTGTGCTGCCTTCCCACATAACGATGTGCGTGGTGCCGTTGATGTCACCAAAGGAAGTAACGCCCAGCGCCCACCCTTGCGTGGAAGGTCCGGGGTAGATTTGCGTAACAGCAGGCCGCGAGCGGAGTTCCGCGTTGCGCAGCATGAAGTTATTGAAGGAAGGGGAAGCCTTGTCGGAGATTAGGGTTTCTGGATTCTCTACATCCAGGCCGGCGTATTTGCCCTCGTACTCGATGGAAACCGCGCCATTTGCCTTAATGGAGATTGCCACATTGATTTCCTCTACACGCTGATTTGCAGTTTCCCCGAAGGAATCGCGTTCAAGACCAGCCCAAAAATTGGAAACGACTTCATGTAAGTGTACGATCCGCCCGTTACCGCTGTCGGGTTCCACACCAGCCGTCCAGTCAAGTCGGTCAGCGAAAGCACATCCGCCGCCGTAGGCCCGTCCCAAAGCATCTGCGTCACTTCGATAAGTTGCGTGTAGGCCGCAGTGAGCACGGTTCCATTCGCGCCGTTGTTGGCAAGCAGCGATTGCTGCGGCGTGATTCCCACAAGCAGCGTTGTAGTGCTGGGCACCATGAGCACGCGGTATCCACCGCGCCAGCCCTTTTCTGTGGTAGTGCCCTGCACGGAGATGTACGCATCCACGGCGATGCCGTGTGCACCGGAAGTCGTAATCAGCGCGGAGCCTTGCCCATTTCGCACAATCGAAGAGATTGACGCGGACGTAGCCTGGTCGCTACTCGTGAAGCTCCAAGGATTGCCTGAAATTTCGGCCACGGCTACAGTCCTCCGCTACTCGCCGGCAGAGAGAAAAGTTGCTGGCTTGGGTCAACCGGGTTGATGATTTTTGGATCTGGTGTTAGCTCGCGCCGGTCCCGTGAAGCCTCGATCGCTGTTCGAAATTCAAACGAGCCATTTATTGCGCCGTCTTTTGCCCAGTTGCAGACCAAAAGCCCGTCATCCCACGACATATCTTCAAGCGGCCATTTTCTGTTGGTCCGCATGCACGTGTAGTAAACAAAGTCCCCGCAGCCCCTCCAAATCATGCGTCACCGCCTACAGTTTCAGTGTGAGGAACGGCTTCTGCTTCTTTTTTTTTATCTCCCTCCGGCACCGACTCCTTTTCGGGAGTCGGCTCAGAGGGTTGGTTGGGGGTGGCAGAGAGAAATTCGCCGTAGGCAATTCCGGTCAGCTTGGCAAAGTGCTGGGACTCCATCCAGTCGCGTGCTTCCGTCTCGGAAGCAAAATCCCCGGCCACTCCACACGAACACTCAACGTGGGACGGCTTGCGCTCGAAGCGCCCTTCGGAGATTGTCGCCAGATGCTTCAAGGTCCCTCACTTTAGAACAGGCAGTACACATTGTATTCGAGGTACAGATTCACCTTGCCGTCGCCAAGCGTAAGCGCCGGGGTGGTTCCAATCAATTTTACTTCCAAGCCCAGGTTGGCGCAATTGGCTTTTGCGATCTTGGATCCGGGAGAGGTTACGGAGTTTCGCGCAACCGTCACCGCCGTCTGGTCCACAAGCCCGGTCACCAGCATGGAAAGTAGCGCCGTGCTCTTGCCCACGTACTCGATCTGGAAAGCGTTGTCCGCGTTCCCGATGGTGTACGCCGTGGTGTTGTAGACGTACTCCGCTTCCAGCGCCGTTGGGTAGAACAGATACCCGTTGGGCGGCGCGGGGATATTGCTCGTCACCGGAGCAGGCACCAGCGTAACTGCCGTGGTCTGCAAGGCAAGCAACTGTGCACTCGTCAACTGATACGAGACAGCTAGCTTCGTGATGCCCTGCGTCTCAATCCCGTTGGGAAAGCCTGTGGGACGAAACTGGTCAAGCCACTGACTGAATGTGCTGTTTGCAATCTGAGTCATCAGTTCACCCGCAATTCCTTCCAGCGCTTATCAGACCACAACAGACCAACGAGTGCCCTACTCACGCCATATTGCTCGGCAACTTCTCGTTGGAACTTCCCAGTTCCGCGCAGCATCTTTATCTCTCGAACCTGGTCGGCAGTCAAGTGCGCAGCGAACTTGTTTCCCTTCATCTCTGGGCGGCGTGGGTCGGGGCCGCCAGTAAACCGCGTCACCTTTCCGCCCTCGACCATCGCTTTAACAGAACGCTCATAACCGATTCCGACACGCGCCGCTTCTAGTGAAGTAAGCACCTGCTCCTTGGTTACCCCGGTTCTGTGTGGGCACTGTCCGTAGTGCCCCTTCGCAAAATTGCAGTTGATGCAGAGCACCTCGTACTGCGTCCTATCCCACCCGCTTCTGCGGGCCTTGCGCAACTCAACGTAGGTGTTCGACTGTTCCCGATGCGCAGGCTTCATATCCTTGCGACCGTAAAAATGCTTACTCGAATCCCCGTTGATGTGTTCAAGCGTCAAGAAATATGGATGAGATTCTCCGCAGCACGCGCAGCGGTCGCCAAGATGCTCAAACATCTGGAGTCGCAGATTGGCGCAATCGCGCTTCGCGTGGCAAGATTTACAGATATTGTCTATGTGAAGAACGCCACGCTTGCTTACGCGAGTACGTATCTTCCCCAGAGGCAACATCCTCTCGCATTTCTTGCAGAAATAAAGTTTGCTCTCTTCGCTCATATTTCCGTAAGTTACTGAAAATAATCAACTTCCGAAAGACCACCAGGTCCCACGCCAGCTCGTCGCGCCCACGCTGAAACGTTGCGTCGATTTGAAGAGCAAAACTTCTGTCTTGAAGTCGTCGTCGGTTGCCGCCATCAACGGCTCTCTATCGTAAAGTTTGAGCATGTGCCCTTCCTTGTCGGTGAGCAACCCCCACCCGAACGGGGTGGTCAGGTAGTTCAACTCAAGGCCCGTCAGCGACTCGCCCTGGAGCCAGTTCAATTCGTTGTTCGCAGATCCCGGCACGCCGCCCGAGCCAAGCAGTTCGCGCACGTTGCGGCGGTTCTGCTGCGCGTGGACCAGATACTTCGGTTTCACGTGGATGGGGATGCCGCGGTCATCCGGTTGCAGCGCGATCATCGTGATGGCTTGCTGCAAGGCAGTATTGGTCAGGTCCGAGTCGGGGGTGGGCCGGTTCGGATAGGTGCCAGCCGAATTGATGATCGTGGAAATGTTCGGGGCCAGCGTGGTTGCCTGCGACCCGCCCATCAAGGGCTGCGCGGTGTTGAACAGCGTCGCACCGTTGGTGGTGGTGATGGAGGTCCCGCCGAGGTTGAACAGCGAGGCCGCAACCGCTTCCTTCGCGTACAGCGCGGAGCGTGCGTGAGACTTCGGCACGTTCATAATGATGCCGTACTTGTCGTCCGCGACAAGCTGGCGCGTGGCTTCCGTCAGGAGTCCGTACTGGATGTGTACGTACTTCCGGGTGCCGCCCTGGATGATGCCGTCCGCAGCCGGCGCGGAGCCTTCCTGCATCATCGGCATCGGTCCAGTGCCCGAGAGTTCGTAGTCAATCTCGTAGGCATCTTCCGATGTCATCTCATTGATGTAGTGCGTGTACTGCGGCGCATGCTCTTTGAGATCAGTGGCTTGCCAAAATACGTAACGAAGACCAGCCGCAAGGAGCGGTGGGAAGGTGTTGCGCACAAGAATGTTTCCGGCCACGGCTATTCACCTCTCTCGTTTTTCACTTGCACATCCTTACGGATTGCGGTATATTCCTAGAATCGGAGTCCTTAACAACATGCCTCTTAAAGACCCAGAAGCCAGAAAAGAGTACCAACGTCAGTACAGACTTAAAAACTTGGAGCGGCTCAAGGAAAAGGACCGCCAATACAGTAGAGAGCACGCCGAGCAGAAGCGCGAAGCCATGAAGCGATGGGTCCAAGAAAACAGAGAACAGCATCGCATGAATGTGGCTAAAGCTAACCGCGCTTGGCGAGCGAAGAATCGCAAACGTTTTGCGGAAATAGTCGAGAAATATCACGACAAGTTTCCTGAGCGCCGCATAGCAAAGAGTGCCGTTTATTACGCGGTTCGACATGGCAAATTGATACGCCCGGACCACTGCGTGCTTTGCGGTCAAAAGTGCAGGCCACAGGCCCACCATGACGACTACAGTAAGCCGCTGGAAGTGATCTGGTTGTGTTCCCCTTGCCATAAAGTAGCCGATAAAAAGCGTGCTCTCCTTGAAAATAGTTAAGCGATAATCTGAGCAACTGCTGGCAGCACGATAAACAGAACGTGTCCGCCGACTGTGCCGACTGCTTCCAACTGCCCGAGGCCGACCACGCGAACTGCCGCGCTGCCGCCCGTCTTGTTCACGTCTACATACCAGAAGCCTGTGAGCGTGTCCTTCGTCAGCCCGTAGGCCACGCCAACCTGCTGCTGCGTGGTGGCCACGGGGCCGGGGTTGGTCAAACTGGTCCCGATCTTGCCGATGAAAATCGTCGTTGGAGCGGCAACCGCAAAGCCGGAAAGACCAATCGAGATGGGCACTCCCGGAGGGCTAATCAGTGCCGAGGACTGCGTTGCGTTCGGCGCGTAGTTGCCGATATTGGAGCCGGGGCCAGTAATCGGGCCGAACGGCGCGGCAGCACCAGACCCCGTGGTTCCGAGGTTCTGCGCGGCCACTACGCTGAATCCCGCGATCCCAGCGGTCAGCGTGGATCCATCCCAAAGCTGCACGCCACCGTCCGTGCCGTTAACCTGCACAGGCACACCGATGGGGAATGTCTGCCCAGACTCTTCCGGGAGCCAGTTGATGGGATACGAGATTGCTCCACCAATGTCGCCGTATGCTTCAATCGCGTCTGCGAATGCGGTAGCAGCCATGTGTTATCGCTCCTTTTGTGCCAGAACGGAATTGCCTGGATTGGCCCGACGCCGTGTTTCGTCAATGGCGGCAGGATCCATCATCTCCGTCTTGAATCCGGGAATCAGTGAAGCAGCATCCATCGGCTGTCCGGTATTCCCGAACGCCTGCGGATACGACTGCTGGAAAGCCGCCATGAGTTGCGCCTTCTTGTTCTTGCGCCAAATGCTCATGGGAATCTTCATCAAACGTCGGTCGCCGCTGCGAATCTCATCCGAGAAACCTTCGCCGCCGTCCTTCGATGCCTTGTCCTTCTTGCGGCCAACCACGCTGGACTCCGCGCACATTTTCACATCGTTGGTGGTGGCAAACTCCCAGCCGGCGAATCGCAACTCTTCCACGCGCTCATGCCGCTCTGCGCGGTCGAATGCCCAGTAGTAGTGGTAGTCGGGGTTCAGGAACTTGTCTACCTTGCCGGAGATCGGGGCGGAAACCAGTTCGGGTTCGATGGATGTATCAAAGAGGTCGCGCAGTTCTTGGTTCCACTTTGACGGGTCGTTCCCGTTGTTCTCGATGATGCTTTCGCGCAACTTGGCTGGGAAGGTTCGGAGTGAGATTGCCATTAGACCATCCCCCGCTTCTGCATTTCTGCGAAGTCTTTGCCGGTCAGCCCGAGCTTGGCTAACTGCTGAGTCGCCGTCAGCGTCTTTCCGCTGCGCTCATCGTTCCAGTCGTAGTCGCCGGACAGGAGCACGTTGTCCTCACGGTTACCACCGCTCCCAGCATCTTCGATCACAAACTTTTCTGTCTGCTTCTGGAAGCGCAACCCGCCCTTGCGGGCTTCGCGGCCAATCAGCCCGTTGATAGCTGCTTCGCATTGCTGCTGGTAGTTCGGCAGCGCCTTCACTTTCCAGTCGGTGTTTGCGCACATTTGGCGGAACTCGGGGACCAACTTCGGAAAGTCGCGCTCCAGCGTTGCCGCGCACTCGTTTTCCGTGATGCGAGCATTGGTCAGCACCGTCTGCGCGAAAAGCGCCTGGTTCTGCTTTTCCAATTTCTCTTCGGGGGTCAGTTCAGCATCAGCGGCAGCGGCGGCACGACGGCGAGCCTCTTCCGCTTCGGCGGCTCCCGCGTTTTCAATTTCGTTCCACTTCGTTGTGAGGGTTTTTACTTCGGAGGCTTGCGCTTCTACGGTTTGCTTGATGGGAGCGACAACTTCTTCGACAATGCCACGGAACTTTGCAATCAGGTCATCCTGTGATTGCTGCGTCGTTTCCTCTCCCGGTTTCTTGAACAGTCCCATTACTCACATTACCTCTGAGAGATGATGTTAGCCCAAGAGTCCTAGTACCTGTCAAGGGATTTTTTGCATGGGCCAGCGCCCGGAGTTGGGAGCGAAGAAACTTGTCCCACTGCTGCTGGGTCACACTGCACCACAGTTCATCGTTGCACAGCCGGAGATGCAGCATTCTGCTCATAGCGTCGCCTTCCAGTTCTTAAACTCTTGTTCGAGTTCAAGCAAATCCTCAATGACGGAGATGCACCCGCGATACGTGTTTTGCAGGGCTATCTGCTCCGGCTTGTACGGAATGTCATGCACGATCTCTCCCGACAAAGTTTCTTTCTTAGCGCGGAGGTCCGCCAGCAGGTCCACCCATCCCACCGCCGAGAAGAGGGATTCCGCCTTCTCCGGGTCCTTGAAGAGCAGTGGCCATCGCATTGATTGGAGTTGGTTGGGGTCCTGCTTGCGGCGAGCCATTTGGTGCTCCTTCGGGCTTTTTGATTTCGTACTGAATATCGGGCACGTATTCTGCTGGATTGTCGGACACTTGGAAGTCTTTGAAGATTTGCTGCATCAGCATCGTCTTTGCCTTCACAACGCCGAGCAACCATTCGCGGTACTCTATCGGCAAAGTTTCGTTCATCAATGCCTGTAACTGCGAACTGATTTCCTTCACGTAGGCAGAGTGCGCCTGGTTGAGAATGATTTGGCTCTGCTTGCTGATTTCGCGGTTCAGGCTTGCGGACGCGGCGCGGGTTGGAATCCGCATCTTGCGCGAGAGGTAATCTTCAAGCGCCTGCTCTAGAATCTTGTCGTCCAGCCCAAATGTGCTTCCCTTGCGGCCCAATCCCAAGAATCCGTAGAAGTCTGTAAGTAGCGACATCAGCGCAACGTGCGAGTGGCGGAAGTCTGATGTTCGGTGATCGTTGCGGGAGTTGCCATCCTGCATCACGGACAGCGTGCCCATCGCGGAGTATTGGCCCTTCTTGTTTGTTCCACCCGCTCCTGCTCCAGACATTGCAGGACCCACGCCAGCGCGTTCCTTCGCCTGCATAATCATGGCCTGCTCGTTTTCCAGCGACAGGCCAGCGAACGCAGCGTTGCCCACATCGTAGTGCATGAACTGGTCTTTCTTCACGGGCAGGAACACGTTCGGCGCGAGGCGGAAGTTTGGCCCCAAGTTTTTGTTGTTCGGGTCTACTGTGTTGATGCCCCACATGGACACTGTGATTGTGTCATTGCGCTGGTTTTTAGCCGTGGAGATTTCTTCTTGGTAGTGCTCCAAAATATCGGGGAAGCCGCGCCCGTCTACGGTCAACCGCGTTTCAAGAATCGGAATTTGATTGTCGGGAATGAAGTTGTAAACGCAGTTCAGGATTCTGCGCGTTTTTAGGTGATACCACGCAATGAGCCGGAACTTCCTATCGTTGTGCCACCAAGAAAAATAGCATTCGTAGATTTCCCACGTGGACATCGTGCGGTCATTCGATGTGTCAGTGGTGATTCCTTTTTTCTGCTTTTCGCGCTGCTTTACTTCGTTGGGTTGGTCGGGTTGCTCTAAAACTTTTTCTGCATCTGCTTTGCGGTACGTTCCCTTGAACACGCGCTCCCGAATCTTCGCTTGCGTCAGTGTGCAGCGGCGGAATAGCGGATCCGTCTCCTCAAACACTTTCACATCGGGGTCGTACAAAATATCTTCGTAGTCCGCGTTGATTACCTTCGGACCTTCGTAGAGCGTTTTCTTTTCAAACTCGGCTTTCTTGCTGCCTTCCGCGTAGCCGATGTGGACCGATTCGATTCTGCTCTCCGGTGCCACAATCACCCAAGACCGTCCGCACACCGCGCCGTCATACCACCACTTGTTTTCTCGCGGGTACAGGTTCAGTTCGCGGGGATCGTAGGCCGCGTAGTCCATGAACTGAATCAGCGTCTTTGCACGTTTAGCGTACGCTTCCGCAATCTTCTGCTCCACCGCTTCGGTGAAGTAGCGATACAGCACAATCGGGGAAGTCATCCACGTAAGCTGTAAGACACGCGCAGCCAGGTCATCAATCGCTTCGCCGGCTGTCTGGTGGACTAGGTTAGAAGCTCCCTCGAACGGAAACGAGCGGGATTTTTGCAGCGGCCTGCCCTCAGCGATGCGCTTCCACTTTGGCAGGGTGGAGGTATGGATGTTGCGGAGTTGCTGGAGGCGTGCGTTGATGTGGCGTTCGAGGAAATGGTTGATTTCTTTTTCGACATCGGCACCAAACTCTATGGTACAGGGCGAGAAGTCGTCCCGGTCGGCTTTCTCGATGCTGGTGGTAATGGCAGTTGCCATGCGCTCACTTTAGCACAGTCAAGAATGCGTGATAAGTCAAATCTGCTCGCTCCCAGCCATCGGGAAAGTTCGGCCTGTGGATGCGTTTGGTACGGCCAACGTGCCAATACTTGCAGTAATCGCATTTATAGGCAACAAACGTTTTGACCTCTAAGGGATTGATGAATTGCATTTTTGCCGCTGCGGCGTTGGCTGACTGCAAACTGACGTAGCCGGATTTCCTCCCGCATTGATGCAGCCAACGTCTGGTCCGTTTGTTCAATACCCTGCAATCCCTGATTGTCTGCCCTGAAACTCTGCCATCTGGTCCTGTAAGAACTTACGCGCATTCTTCGAGTCGCCAATCTCTACTACTCTCGGGTAGTGGCCCAGCACGTCTAGCGCGTCCAGTTTTCCTGCTGGATAGTTCTCGTAGTCCTCCACAAATTCTTTCTGCTGGCCCTGCTCTGGATTGCACCAGATTTGCGCGGCCTTGAACGTAGGCTCCAGCGACTCGATCCGGTTCTTCATCGCAGCAAGCGAGTCGTCATCTTCAAACTCTTCAATTTGCAGCGGAATCCTTTCCCGCTTGTCGCGCTCCGACAGATAAAACGCGAGCAGTTCCCGCGCTGTTTTCCCCATGTACACCGTGGGAGTCTTGAACTGCTTCAACCCGTTGCGCATTGTCCAGTTGGCGTACTGGCTGTACATCTCTTCGACAAGCACGGAGTAGGTGGAGTCTTTTTGCCACAGCGATAGCAAGTAGATGCGCGAAGATTCGGGATCGAAGCCAATGCTCCAGATTACGTGTTTCTCGCGCTTGTTTTTCCGCGCATGGTTCGGGTCCACGATGATTGTGATTTCCAGCGTCGCGGCCATGAAGTCCTTGAGTGCCGTCCCCTCGTAGACCTTGTGCTCCACCATCAGCGCATTGCGCAAGTCGTCTTTGGAGAAGCGGGGATCTGCTTCCCGAAAGCGGTATTCACGCAACCACTGACTACCGAATAGTTGCTCCTCCGGCAGCATCGCCACGTTCAGGTAGAAGTGTGAGTAGTCTCGCTTCCCAAGCCTGTCACGTTCTTTGTGGAGCAGTTCAATAGTCCACTCTTCGGGGAGAATAGGCTTTCCTGCTGGGTGACGCTTGCAGCACCCGCCCTCCGCGCTGTGACTTTCAAACTTAAACTCTGGCTGATTTTTCTTGATGTAGCCGTTCAGGTCCAGCGCCGCCCACTTATTGCCAATGACCACTTGCCGCCGATCTCGCTTCACCTTCGGGTCAAAGCGCGTGCCCACCTGCTTGTGCCACTTAATCAAATCTTCGACTATGCGCCCATCGCCTTTGAGCAGGGAGTCTTGCGCTTCTTTTCCAAAGTTGTCGTCTTGGATGATGGAGTTTACGTGGATGCCCTGCAACGCTTGGCCGACTCCACGGTACACGAATGTTCCGGTTGAAGCGTCTCCGCCGCGCAATCTTTTCTGGAACTTTTCGGAGTTGTTCCACGTACACTCTGAATCGGGAATGATTTCCTTAAACGTGGCGCGGAACGTGTCGTTGTTCATGTAGCAGTCGTTCACGTCGCGCCCGATATTCGTTGCCTGGGAAGCAATTTCGTGCGTGATGAGCGTCCGGTGATTCTGATCGTGGATCGCCTTCATGTAGCGTATCCACTCATCCCCGTAGCCTAATTCGCGCATGTGCTTCTCGTCGTACTCATCGAATGGAAGTGCCCACCAGATAGACAGGGAAATTCCAAGTCGCGTGTTGTGAGTCGGGATAAATCCTTCCCCTGCCAAATAAAGAGAGTCAGCAGAATCCACCATGATGCACTTCACGTAGCGTTGCCCGATTCTCCTAGCAGCCCGTATATGGCGATAAGACTGCATGGACTGCGGAGACCGCGTTAGCAGCCGTGCAACTTTTCTAGGCATACGGAATGGAGGAAAATCCTTGAATGAGTAAAATGTTATGACGTGAAACAGTCCAACGTGTTTCCGATTCAACATTGACTTGTACGTTCTCAATTCCCCGCATTTCAGACCTAGCGAGCAAACCAATTCCCTTACTTGCACCACTAGATTCTTGTTTGTATTTGAAAAAGTACATTGCCCTAATTTGGAAGCGTGGCCGTCAGTATCCATTAGCCCCTGTAAGAGGGCCAATCGCTGCCTGGCTGATGACCTTAGATAGGCTTGCGGTATGTGCTTGTTATTTAAGACTCCCAGCTTTCTAAGCCTAGTTACAAAAGCAAATTTCCTGACTTTAGAATCCCTGTAATTTGATTTCCCATCATAGAAGCACCATTTCAATGGGGTATTTGCCTTTGTTAACGGTTCACCCTCGCGCCGTATTTCGTGAGCAAGCCACTCGTCCGAATTCCCAATAGTGATCGAACCGTTCGCAGACGTTCCATCTCCAAGCCAGCACCCAAGGACATATGGAGAAATTGGCAAATCCACATCGGGTAATTGAATGGATTTTGCAAGTTTAACTCTGTGATTACGCTGTTTTCCGTAATCAATCCTTGAAGAAATTTCTTTTGTGGTCCTTATCACTGAGCGATACATTCTCGGCTTGGTTCTGTCGTAATCTTCAAGCGATTGCGTTTCCCAAAGATGTCCGGCATCGCAATCAATTTTGTCCCCTCCAGTGAACTCCAACTCGTAGCAATCAGAAGAAAAATAAATCGGACTGACGCCTGTTACTTTTACAGGAATACCGTCCGATCCAAAAACAGTGTCTCCAACATTAATGTGCCCCATTAGCTTGAAGCCATCGGGTGTTGGTATCGGAGTACGAATGTCCAGTGCTTTAAAGTGCGACATCGGAACTTCCATCACCAAAAACAGGTGCTCGTTTTCAAGGCTCTTGCACAGGTCTTTATGGAGCGTGGTAAGGCGGGAGTAGCCGAGAGTGTGCTTTGCGAACCAGTAGAGCGAGCCGAGGCTGTTTAGCCGCGTGTTGCGGAAGTGTAATTCATAGTCGTCCGCTACTGGTGGGACCGGGAGTATTTTCCATTTCATGGATGCCCACCAGATGGTCCGATGGCCCCCATCCGTGTCGCGGGCATTTCGTTAGGATAGCAATGGGCATCCATGAAAGTTTCCTATTCGTTGGTAAACAACGCCTGCGAGCTAACCAGCGACCTGTACTCCAACTCGCCGTACAACTGCGCGATCACGTCGCCTTCGTTGATGAAGCGCAAGCGAACGGTTTTCTCTTTCCCGCTCTTTTTGTCCTTGCCCTTCACCACGAACAAATGCCCCGCGTAACTGGGGAACATCACGCGATGCCCCAGGTCGTACAGCTTTGCGTCCGGCCCCTTGCTCACCACAATCCCCGTGGTTGGCTCACCCTTGCTGGACTCTGGCAGCACGATCCCCGTGGATGTTCCCTTGCCGCCGCAATCCGGGCAGGGCAGGTAGCCGCGTCCTTCGCAGTCGGAGCATTTTACTGTGAGGTCTGCGTTTCCTGCCTTTTGCCGCTTGCCTTCGCCGGCGCACTCTTCGCAGGTGATTACCGATACTTCTTTCCCGTCCAGCGTTCGCTTGTCTTTGTCCATGCAGCGCAAGCATTCGTAGCCGGACTTGTGCTCATCCTGCATGATAGCGATGCGTTCGCCTTTGGCTTCGAATCCTGTCTCGCCTACCCACAGGATGTTTTCTGATTGCTGAATCAGTTCAACTGGCATCTCTTCTCCTCACATCGCCAACGTGGATTTCACAATCTCTTCTGTTCGTGATTTGGTGTCCAGCCGAACGATAAGCGGCTGCGGCTGTCCTGGGTGGCCGCTTGGTGTACATCACGGACCTACGCTTTTGATGACGCCGCGATCAAACTGCACGGCCCAAGTGTTCATCGGATATCTGCCCGTGACTTCGTAAAATAGATTCTGGCTGGTAATCCAGTTAATTTCACTGTCCGCCGTGTACCGAGGCCAGCCGAGTATCTCTCTCGCGGGAAATATATTCTCTGGACCGATGAGCAGTTTTCGTGGACAGCCAAGTTTTAATTCATCACCTCGCCGCAGAACTTCGTGGAGCGAAGTCATTGATAAATCGCACCCAACTGGCAGTTCAAATTCACAGGAAAATTTAGCAGCGATACCCGCTATCAGCGGGAGCGTGAGTAGCGTTTTCAAAAATCCGCGCCTGTCGCTCATTTCCCGGCCTTCCCGTTCTTCCTCGCAGCGAGCGCGGATTCCAGCAGCAGTTCGACCATGTTCGAGAGGCTGCGCCTTTCCTGTGCCGCAACTTCCCGAGCAGCGTCCCTAACTTTTACTGAAACCCGCGCTGCTAACATCACTCGTTTACGTTCTCCACTCTTCACGCATCAAAGGTATACACTTGAATGCACACTGTCAAGCATAAAGTTATTTTAAAATTCCTCTTGACAAGGAAAGGTGTAATTCTATACTAGTCATGGTACCTGTCATAGGTACCTCCCTAGCAATCTCCGGGGGTGGATTGGCCTCCACCCTCCTTCCTTTTAAGAGATTGCCAAGGACAGGAAGATTCGCTAGGGAGCTGCGGCGACCTCCCATAAAAACCACCGCGATTTTAAAGAACAGTATAGGTGTGTCCACATGAAGTGTGTTTGTCCTAATTGTGGTGACGACATAGACATGGGCGACGGACCAGTTACCGAAGAAGATTTCCCATTTACATGCCCTCACTGCGGTTTTGAAATAAAAGATTCTACGGTCGGGTCACTTCAAAAAGTGGAGTGGTCAATATGACCGAAGCGCAAGCAAAAAAAGAGTTGCGCCGCAGGTTGACTTTTGGCGATGAGCGCCAGATCCTCGCAGTAAGATTCCTTGATTCTCTCGCTGACTGCATCGAACACTTAAAAGAAAATCCCGAATGTGAAAATTGCGACTCTCTCGGTGAGTATTATCAAGACTGCCCTTCGTGTGAAGGTGCCGGATGTGATGAGTGTGACGATGGAGAAGTTTTAGAAGAGTGCGCAATTTGTGGTGGAACTGGAATTTTAGTTGTAAATGAAATACCGCATTACTCTCTGGACGTATTAGAAGCGGCCCGAGCGCGCTTAGTCCGAGAGCACACAAAAGTTTCGAGAGGTGCGGCATGATTTACTATCATGCTATCCTTTCCGACGCAGTAAACACGCTACACGTTCCCACACGATCCCGGCGACAACCACTACAGAGGCGAAGTTCTGCGTCTGTCGAAAGTGCATTCGCCGTTTCTACCAAATTGTGCGGGGACAGTTCGAGTTAAATCGAGCTGCGCGTCTACCAGGGGCGTCGTAAAACATGGACCGGCGCGAAAGCGCTACACCAAGTCTGGTGGGAAGAGTGTCTATCTTCGCGAAAACTCGGCTCCTTTATACCGTTAACACCGAGAAACGCGCCGATGGAGACGCAGGTAAACGTCTCTATTGGCGCGTACTCTCACCATTGCCCGTTAACTTTAAAACAGTGCGGTGCTGGACGATGTGAATATGTGATGCGCAACCGAAAACGTGAGCATCCGACAAGGATGCGATGGTAGTTGTAAAGTAGTTACGGTTCGATAGAAGGTGAATCGTAGGTGTTGGCTAAATAGATAACGTGCAGTGTTTTCCTTGCAGTACTAAAGTCCTATTGACAGGGAGTGAAGCAAGGGAGTAAAGAAGTAAAGTGTTTGCGTAAGAGTACTGAAAGGAAAAGGCTCCACGAA
>Ga0335069_10000820_pt1 | contig 50146 bp, 36 predicted proteins | sample Lox_Sample_11_FD_206714 | JGI IMG/M metagenome (GOLD analysis project Ga0335069, IMG submission 206714) | Soil microbial communities from Loxahatchee National Wildlife Refuge, Florida, United States - Lox_Sample_1.1 | ecosystem: Environmental > Terrestrial > Soil > Wetlands | place: USA... | reverse complement strand
TAAAACGCCGGGAAGAGCAGATACATCTGGACCTCCCAAGGCAAACTCCAGAGCGGCATCTCGACATTCGGATAGCGGATAACATTTTGAACCAAGAAGATGTTGACAGGGAGGCCCCGCCACCCCATCTGAACGATCTTTGCGTATGGAACGTCTGTCAAATGCGTGGTAAGCACCAAGGCGATGCACACCCAACACAAGGGATAGATGCGGAGCGCCCGCCGAATGTAGGAACCCAAGGTGAGGTGAGGGCTCTTCGTACGTTCCATGGAGAGCAGAAGAACCAGCGCCGTGTGGACAACGAAGAACAGGACGCCACCTATACCGAGATTGTCAACAAAAGTCGCCCAACTGGGAGCCTTGTTACAATACCGATACAGACGCGATCCGGCGACGGCGAGCACGGCAAAGGCACGAAGAAGGTCGAGGTTCCGCAGGTCATTCGTCGGTGATTGAACACCAGAAAGACCCGCGGTGAGACCAAGCCGCCGTGCCTCGATCTGTTCCGCGGCGTGCACTGTTTCTGCCTCTCCCCTTTCCATAGCCAAAAGACCGTACCCCAAGCCAACGAAACTCCGACCGTCCAAAGAGCCTTTCCCTGACCTTGCACCTCCGCCGTCTCTCTCCCACAGGGCAGCGCCGGTCCCCCTTGATGCCCGCCCTCCCTTGTCAGGCGTTCCGACAGACCATGCCAGCCAGTTACGGGGCTACTTCAAAGGCGCGTTGCCGCATAAACAAGACCCACCATGTTTCCCCAGGCGCGTTCGAAGTAGGCTCCCTCCCAATGCGTGATTCCCAGGTACAGACTGATCAGAAGGCGGATCATAAGGGCAAGGCAGCAAGTTGCCGTCGAGAGTTCAGCATGCTTTCTAACAAAGTGGAGGCGATTCGCGACCTCCATTTTACCGAAGCTAAACGAATCCAACCGCCCTATGGGGGATGGGTAATGACAAAACCGCGCGTCGGCCACTACGGCCAGTCGGTATTTCTTTCCGAGAGAGTAACTGAAATCCAAGTCCTCCAAGTAGCTGTACCCACCAAACCACTCATCAAACGAGTTTTCCTGAAGGACTCGCCGTGGGAAAACCGTCGCACCACTCGGCAGCCAGTGGACGAAGCGGGTTTCAGACACAATGCCGATGACTGTCTGAAACCCCGAGCGCATCACCCGGCCGCCTTGCGAAGCGTAGAGACCCAAGCGTGCCGCCAGGGGAAAATGCTTCAGGCGCAACGCGTAAAGGGGAGGCTGATTCATCCAGTTACAGCAAGCGCCTCCCGTGTCCTCGGGGGCGCTCTCCCAGAACTCCAGCATCGCCTCCAGGGCGGTGCGTTCCAGCACGATGTCATCGTCCATGAAGCCGATCAGGCCAACGCTAGGATCGACACAGGTGACGCCCCAGTTGCGCTTCGCCGAGGCTGATCCGCGCGGCAACGTGGACACGGAAATGCGCAACTGCGAGAACTCACTTGCCAGCCGGCGGCCCTCTCCAGCCTCGTCGACGATGACCACTTGCTCAGGCAGTCTGGTCTGCTGCGTCAGACTATGCAGCATCTTCCGTAGCTCGTCCCAACGGCCAAGCGTGGGAATTACAATCGCAATTTTTCCCGGGGTATCAGACATACGATGTCACGCGGCTCGTGCCGCCGCCAAATCCGACTCCAACATCATGCGAACGAGCTTCGCGAAATCCACGGTGGGCTGCCATGCTAATTCGCGGCGCGCCAAGCCGGCATCCGCGCGTAAGTCGTGAATTTCCCCAGTACGTAAGAATCGCGGATCGACCTCAACCCACTCTTCCACCGATTGGGGAACATTGGCAGGCGCTCCCAGTTCGGCCATCGCCGCCATCGTCTCGCGGAGGAAGTCAGCGACGCTGTGCGATACGCCGGTACCGATCACGTAATCCCTCGCCCCTGGTTGCTGCAACATGGCGTGCATGGCCTTGATGTAGTCGCCCGCAAAACCCCAATCGCGGCGGGCCTCTAAGTTTCCCAGGGCCAACTTGGCATGGTCACCGAGCAGCCAGCGTGCCGCCGCGCGCGTGATTTTGCGCGTCACCATCTCCGGCCCACGTCGCGGCGACTCATGGTTGAACAGCACACCACCCACCGCAAAAACCCCTCTCTGCCGGTACACTTCCGCCAGGCGATGAGCGGCCAGTTTGGAAATTCCGTAGGGCGAGGTCGGCCGTAGCGGGGTTTGCTCGTCGCAGATGCCATCCCAATTGCCGATCATCTCTGAACTGGATGCCTGGTAGATCCGCGTATCCGGCTTCGTGCGTTCAATAATCTGCAGGAGACGCGCCAATCCACCCACATTGATGTCAAACGTCTCCGCAGGATACTCCCAGCTCGTAGGGACGAAGACCTGGCCGGCGAGATTATAAACCTCATCAGGCCACGCCTTTTGGAAAGCCACACCCAACGATTCTGCATCCCGCAAGTCGCCGTAAACTACTTCGATACGGCCACGAACGGCATCGAGCCACCGCATGGAGGCCGGGTCACGCCTGACCAGGCCCCAAACTTGATAGCCTCGCTCAAGCAAGTATTCCGCCAGATAGCTTCCGTCTTGCCCGGTAACACCCGTGATCAATGCTGATTTCACAATAATCTTCCCTCACCCGCGTAGTCGGAACCTAACAACGTTCCTTTTATCGCATTTCCTGTAACAGTTTAACCGAAAACTCGCTGGATCTTTAAGATTGGCCGTCGAATGGTTGGGGCTGTGATCAAAGCCGGGATCTCCGCTGCGCCCTTCTGGTCAATTGCTAACATACCCGTCATCTTGCCGCTCATCCCGTCTTTCCCAGTTCCGTTTCACACCGCTCAGCCCATCCCTCCAACCGCAAACGATAGCGCGCGCCACATCCGGCCGACCAAACTTCAGTACTTTGGTTAACCGGAATAGGCTCAGCACAACGTACCAAAGATGAAAGGGCAAGCGCCAAGGAAGCGGCAGGAAATCCGTCGCAAATAGCAGAGTATTTCGCGTGGTGTAGTAGTAACGCTTGGGACTGAACCGGCTGCGCGCGGAACGCTCACCCTTATGCCGCACGAATCCTTTGCGCGTGACGAGACTCCGGAATCCCGCCAGGCGACTGCGTGAACAAAACTCAAACTCCCAGCCGTCCATGAACGTCTCAGCGGCCAGATAGCGGCCAGTAGCCGCCCGAACCGCGTCCAGGACGTCCCGGCGGATCAGCATCGCGCCGCCGCTAACACTAACCGAGGGCCAATAATCGACTTCCCTCCCGGGCAGCGGCATGTTCGCTCGGACGAGCGGACTAAAAAACCAGCGAAGCAGCGTGGTCCTCTCAGCCAACTGAATTTGTCCGGTCCGCTGGCTGATGATCACACCACCCACAATTCCCGCATTCTCTTTCTGGTCCAGGGTGACGAGATGAGATAGAGTAGCCTCTTCTACCGTCGCATCATTGTCGAGGAGAAAGACGTAGTCGGCCGCTAGTTCCCTCCCCAGCGCGTACTCGATGCCAAGATTGCCGCCACCTGTAGGCCCGGAATTAACGGTGTTGCGGATAAGCACCACCCGACTCGCGGGCATCGCTGCCGTGAGAACCTTCTCCTGGGTAGCTTCTCCGCCCGCTCGTGCCGTTGCCTCCGCATATTCAACCAGGACGTAACCACGCATCTCTTGTGCCCATTCCCTCATCCGCGCCACGGAATCATCCTGCGAGCCATTGTCTACAACGACCATCAAGTAATCTGGGTAAGCCAGACGGCGCACGGATTCCATGCATTCAATCGTGTCGCGCCAAGCGTTCCAATTGACAATGACAATGGCCACCGGGCGGCTTGAGGTTGCCAGTTTCTGGCTCTCTTCGGGCATTACATCCTCTCCTTGGGGATCTGTCCCGAGAGCGGCGCGGAGCCGACCCAGCCAGCCACCGAGCGGCGAACCTCCTGATCATGGTATTTCCACTTTCCTCCCACTCCCAGATATCCGTCCACTAACCCAAGTAAAATGGCCAGCGCCGCCCGGTGGTTACCTCTCAGCAGTTGTCGCAGCGCTTCACGGAGAGCAATGGGGATGTGGAACGCAGGAAAGAGCATGCGCAAGGGCCACGGCACAAGAAGCCCTGCCACTCGGACTCGGTTGCGCGTGCAATAATAGCTAAGAATAGGGTTGGCAGGTCCACCGCTGGCGGACGCTTCGCGATGATAGACCAGCGCGCGGCTCACCACCACGGTTCGGTAACCCAACCGCCGCGCTTGCCCACAGAGTTGGAGTTCCTCTTCGTAGAGGAACAGGGCATCGTCAAAATAATGTCCCGTCGATTCCCGCACCGCCTCCAGCACATCCCTGGCGACCAGCATTCCAGCCCCGCTAACCCAGTACGATACTTGAAATCCCTCCTCGGGATTCGGAAGGCCGAGCCGGAAGCTAAAGAGAGGGGAAAAGAACTGCCGGAGCAGCGGGAGCGAGCCCACCCAACCGGTAAAGAACACGTGCCCGCTCTCGCTGTCCTTGATAACCGCACCCATAATGCCTGCCTGCGCCTGCCGTCCTACCTGTAGCAGATGCCTTAGACAGTCTGGATCGACGGTGGCGTCGTTATTGAGCAAAAACACGTAGTCCGCGGGTTGCGAACGCCGCAGAGCATACTGGATTGTGACATTGTTCCCACCGGCAAAGCCCAGGTTGTCCTCATTACGGATCAGCACTAATCGGGCCGGAGAAGGGTTTTGGCCCAGGGCCGCCTCGGTCCGCTCTTCTCCGCCCTGAAGTGCAATCTCGCGGTGGTAATCCACAAGGATGTGGCCGGAACCAAGACTCTGTTCCGCCCAAGCTTTGATCTTATCCGCCGAATCATCCGCGGAACCGTTATCGACGATAACCGCGAGGTAGTTCGGATAATTGAGCTTGCGAACGGACTTGAGGCATTCGATCGTCTCCCTCCACCCGTTCCAGTTGAGGATACTGATGACCACCGGCGGGGAGATTTCTTCCTGAACTGTAAAGTCCCTTGGCATTCCATTCCGTTCTTGGGCGAGCAACGTTGCGTTCGGCGCCGCCTCCGCACCCGCCGGGAGTTAGTCAACGCCGCTGGCCCGATGCAGATGCTGCACCAAGCTTCTGCCCGCTTGTTCCAGCGTCCACGAATCGCACACCAACTCTCTCCCTTTATCACCCATTTGCTTGCTGACGCTGTCGTCCTGAAGTAGTGCCGCAATGGCATCTGCAAACACCTTCTCATCGCGGTCTGTCAGGATCCCGGTCTGCTTGTGAATGATGGTTTCTCGCACGCCCCCCTCTTTGACCGCCACGACGGGCGTTCCGCATGCCATCGCCTCTAGCGGAGTTAGCCCGAAGGGTTCGAGAATCGAGCTATAAACGAAGAGCTTAGTCCGGTTGTAAAGATGGACCAGTTCTGAATCAGAAATGCCGTTCTTGATTTCCAGGCTCACGCCCAGTTCCGCCGCCAAGTTTGTCAGATACGTATCCCAGCCGGGGGTATTTGAATTCGAGACAATCACCATCCTCGGCCGGCTCAACTCGTTAATCAGGTGCAGTGACCGAATGGCGAAGTCATACCCCTTATGGGGACCGCAGGACCCCACAGAGAGGATGAAATTCTCTCGAGGCAAGTTGAGCGGCCGAAATAACTCGGTATCTATCCCCAGGTATGAAACGAAAGAATTTAGCCCGTACGCCCTCAGGATCGTTTCTCTTGTGAAGTAGGAGTTCGTAACGATGTACTTTGCGTACGAGGCATTCTCTTTGTCGATCGCGGCCATCCGGCTCTTGAAATAGGCCCGCCATAGTTTGCGGTAGGTTGGAACACGAGCCGTGGGAAACGCGGTCTGCACCGCTCTATCGAGAGCCAATTCCTGGACGCGCGACGGTTGCTGGCAGTAGTAAACAGTGGGTTTCTGGGTGTACCTCAGTAAGAACGGTGAATACGTGCATTGGTCTTGTTCTGAAAACACCAAGTCGTAAGGCCCTGCGTTGATTAGCGCGGCAATGCGCTCCTGATCTCGCTCCACGTCCGCGACAGAACTGAAGGGATCCAGACCATGACGGACCAGCGATAATACCAACCCACGCCATGTCCGCCTCACCGGATAGACGTGAAATCCGTTCGCGATGCCTTTCAAGGAAAGGTAGTTCTCATCCGCCGAGGACGGAACATATACATCCACCTGATGGCCGGCGCCGGTTAGATACCAAACCGCGCTATACAAGGCCCGCTTGGCGCCACCCGAAGGCAGGTTATGAAATACGGCAATCTTCATTCTTCTTGGTCCCGGAAGTGGCGGCACAGGGCTGGAGGACATAGCCCATCTATTGGGGCGCTCCCGCAACAGACGGCGTCACAGGGCCCCGGATTTCATCTTAACCCTGCGAATCAGCGAATCCATTAATGAGACAGGGTGAAACGCGCGCTCCAACCAATAGGAAAACTCTTGGAGCGTCTTGCTGTAAAGACGCACTCGAAACCACGTCGCACGTGTCGAGTCAATGAAGGAGGGTATCAGGCGTTGCGAACGCGGGGAGGCCTCCGCAGCCGCCATGGCTGTTCTGAATCTCGCGAAACGCTGCCGGTCCTCTTCTTGGGGTTCGGTCTTCTGCCTCACATAGGAAATGCGTAGGGTTTCCTCAATCCCATCGGTCATGTCGAACGCAAGCGATGGCGTCGTCCCGAGTGAAGCCAAGCCGCGCTCATACAGATGGCGTGAAAAACCCCAGTCAGCACTATGCCGCCAGTCCTCGCGGCCGCACCACAACTCCCAAACGTCGCCCAGATCGACCCCGAAAGTCTTCCCATAATACCGGGCCATCCCTTTTGCGGACTCACCGGCAAGCGTATCAAGAATGATCTGGGCCGCCTGACGGGTAAACAGGCACATCCCAGCCCCTATAGACCACATTGCCACGTAGTCAGGGCGAGCGAATAGCACCCGGGTTGCAATGGTGCGAGATGTCACGGCTCCAACTGGAAAGCCGTCTCTTTTCCCCAACTCAAAAAGTTCCATCAGGCGGGGAAACCAGTCCGCTTGAAAGAGAGTATCGTTCTCAATCACTCCGCAGTAGTCATAGCCCAATTCGATCAACCGGCTCAGGCCAAAGCGAATGGCCGTAAATGAACCCACTCGCCCAACCACATGAAGAGCATGACGGCCCGTATGGCGGGGTCTGAAATCTTGATGAACCTCAGCGATCCGGAAGTTGCGCGGGCTGATTGTCCGGGGTAGAACTCTTGCCTCAGAGGTGACGCTTCCGTCCAGCCACAACAGGTCAAACCCTCCGCACGTATCCATGCTCGCGAGGCACCGGCGGGTGAGTTCCGGCCGTTCTTTCGTCGTAAAAACAAATCCCACTTTAGGTTGGCTTTGGGAAACCATCCACAGCCCCTCAACAGGAATACCTGCAAAATCCAGACCCCAGCCAGAACGGAACGAGGCGAATCCAGCGAGCCGGCGCTCGCACACGCCCGCCTTCCCGCAGGCAAAAGAGAGGTGGAGCATTCCACTCCACAACTCCCCCACGCGCCCGCACTTCCATCACCCTACGGGACCTTTCTTTTCTGGTCCTGCTGCCAGCGCAGTCCCCGAAGGGAGGCCGACGCCCAACGGAATGTACCTTATCTGCGCTCCGAGCCTGGACGGGTCAAGAATACGCCAACAGTCAATCACGGTGCGCGCGGTTTGATGACGGCCCCACTGCTCGGGAGTGAGGCTACTAAATTCTGGCCAGGGAGTAACCACCACCACGACGGCCGACCGCTCGATGCATTCCTGCGCTGAATCTGTCAAACCTACCTTCGTACCCAGGGAGAGGGCCACGTTTCCATTGGCAGCGGGATCATAGGCAACCACCGAAACACCCTGCGAAGCCAGCTCTTTCCCCAGCAGCGTGCCGGCGGCCTGCTCGATAACATCGGTGTCCGGCTTGTAGGCGAGTCCGAGAATGCCAATGGTTTCTCCGGGCTGGGCATAGTGTTGCGCAAGGCTCGCGAGCCAAGCGATCTGGGAACGATTGAATTGATCGGTAGCTTTCGCGATGTCGGCCGGAGCACCTACGCTACGTGCCAGCGCTGCCAAGGCAATGTTGTCGCGCGGGAAGCAGGGCCCGCCATAACTGATTGCCCCTTTGAGGTACTTGCGTCCGACCCGCCGGTCCAACCCGATTGCCGCGCTGACAACATCCACATCGGCGCCGGGCAGCCTCTCACAAATTCTGGCAAGCATATTGGCGAAGCTGATCTTGGTCGTCACATAGGTATTCAAAGACAATTTAGTAATCTCAGCATTCATGGAGCTCATTCGCGCCGCCGTGGGCAAATTCTCACAGACCTTCTTGTAAAGCTCTTCCAACATGGCGCCTGAGCGTGGGTCGGACTCACCGATAAGGACAAAATCCGGATTCAAGAAATCATGGATGACGCTGCCCAAAGCAATGAATTCCGGGCTATAGCACAGACCAAAATCGCGCCCCGCGACCTTCCCGCTCGTCTTCTCCAAGATGGAGCGGACCGGACCTCCCGTCGTCCCCGGCATAACCGTGCTCGTGAGAACCACGAGATGGAAAGCTTCCTTGCTGCGGAGGGCTCGCCCGATCGCCTCGCAGGCAGGCTGCACGTACCGGAGGGAGAACCCCCCTTCCGGCTCGCTCGGCGTAGCCACAACAATAAACGTGACGTCTGAAGCCAGCACCGCCTTCTCAATGTCCCCTACGGCTGACAACCGCCCCTTCGACGCCTGGATGAACTCTTCCAGGCGAGGTTCGAAGACTGGTGCGTGGCCTTGGTTGATCATCTCAACTTTGCGGGAATCGGTATCCACTCCGATGACATGCAGCCCTTTGGCCGCAAGGCAGGCCGCCAAAGGAGCTCCCAGCTTACCTAAGCCCAAAACCGAAATGGTGCTCATCACCGTGTCTCCTTCTCAATGGTCGGGCATGTCAACAAGCGAGTCCCGGTTCTCCCACTCTTTGCGTGCCACAGGCATCCTCCAACCCACGCCAAAAGCCCGATCGGTCACCTTCAGACCGGGGGCAGCCTGCTTGCGCTTGAACTCCGCAATCTTGACCATATGCAGGACGCGCCGCACAATGGCTTCGTCGAACCCCTCCAATGCAATTTCCTTTGCGGACTTGTGTTGTTCGATGTGGCGTTCCAGAATCTCGTCGAGCAAATCGTACGGGGGCAGGCTGTCCTGATCGGTCTGGTTGGGCCGAAGTTCGGCTGAAGGAGCCTTGGTCAGCACGGGGTCAGGAATCACCGGCCGCTGAGAGTTCAACCATCGCGCCACCCGATAGATCATGGTCTTCGGAACATCCGAAATGACCGCCAAGCCTCCTGACATATCACCATAAAGCGTACAATAACCCACCGCGAGCTCGGATTTATTGCCTGTAGTCAGCAGCAACGCACCGTATTTGTTCGAAAGCGCCATCAGGATGTTACCCCGAATGCGGGCCTGGATGTTCTCCTCAGTCACATCGGGCTGGCGACCAGCGAAAGCTGGCGCGAGAGTTCCCTCAAAGGCTTGCATAATGCCCGCGATACGTAACTCCATCGCCCGAATGCCCAGGTTCCGCGCTAGCGCTTCAGCATCCTCGATACTCCCCCGGCTCGAATACGGCGAGGGCATCAACACGCCCAGCACGTTTTCAGCCCCCAACGCTTCGGCAGCGATTGCCGCAGTAAGGGATGAATCAATGCCACCCGAGAGTCCCAGCAGCACCCGGCTGAACCCGCACTTGCGTACGTAATCACGCGTCCCCAGAACCAGAGCTCTCCAAATCTCTCCCTCCGGTGAGGGATCGTCTTCCTCAATCCGACCGCTGAGCGAGTCAAGGTCCACCAAAACCAAGTCTTCCTTGAACCCCCGTGCGCGTGCTATGAGCTTACCCGCAGCGTCAAAAGCGCAACTGCGGCCGTCAAAAATCAGATCGTCGTTACCCCCTACCTGATTGACGTAAAGCAGCGGCAAGCCATGCTTGGCAGCCATCTGACCCAGCATTGCCTCACGCAAACGCTGCTTACCAACTCCAAACGGAGAGGCTGAGAGATTGATGACGCATTGCGAGCCCGCCCGAGCCAACTCCTGCACCGGGTCACAATGGTAACGCCGTCGTTTCCAGAAATCCCGGTCATTCCAGACATCCTCGCAGATGGTAATACCCAGCACCGCGCTGCCCAGGTGGAAGGTTTGCGAGTCCGCAGCGGGTTCGAAATAACGATCCTCGTCAAAGACGTCGTAGGTGGGTAGGAGTGACTTGCGAAACCTCGCCCTAACCTCGCCACCCGCGAGAAGCGCCGCGGTGTTAAACAATGGCCTGCCCTCAGACGCCCCGTTCGGTTCGGCCACTCCCACAAGCACTGGGGAAGCCTCGCGCAGTTGAGACGCCAGCACCCCCAGGGTTTCCCAGCTTTGCCTGATCAAATCCTGCCGAAGGAGAAGATCGCGGGGCGGATAGCCGAGCAGCGCCAGTTCCGAGGTGACAACCAAGTCCGCGCCATGCCCTTTGGCCTTTTCCACACCGGCACGGATACGGGCAGCGTTACCTGCCAAGTCACCCACAATCTGATTCAGTTGTAAGAGAGCAACGCGCATTCGTCTCTATCCCAAAGGCCAGATGCAGTCACGGCAGAACGAAGCCTTTGCTGCAGGTGTCTTACCAACTCGCTCCCTCGAGGCACGCTTCCACCGAGCGATCCCCACGCCTTACCGGGGATTAAACACCGCGATCAATTAACGAGTTACAGCAGTCAGGCAGAGATGCCACCCTAAAGTCTGTTCCAACCCGCGGAAGACCCCGTTCGGCATCCAACGGAAATACCAGACAGGAACGTAGTGGTACTGCAAATAATCGGGAATGCGGTAGCGGAAAATGTGCTCCACTCGGGCATCGCTCACCTCAAAGCCGTTACTTGCCAAAAGATCCCGAGCCTCCTGCCGTGTGTAGGTATAGGTCACCGGGCAACCCGTCTGCGCCTCGGAATGCCGCGCCACCAACTGTTTAAGCTGCCAGAACCGGCACTTGCCGTAGGTGGCCAGTATCCAGAACACCTTCCAGGAGCGGCGATGGTAAACCATGATCTTGATCGTAGAACCGGGCCGGGTGTACGACCGTAACTCCGCCAGGACCCGCTCCGGATGAGGTGTGTGGTGGATAACTCCAAAGGAGTACACGAGGTCATACACATCGAGGGGTACGAACTTACTCAGTTCCTCCGCATTGCCAGCATAGAACCGGATGCGGTCCTCCAAACCGAAAACGGCCGCCCTTTGCTTGGCAATTTCCAAGGAGTGTCCAGAGAGATCGACCGCCGTTACGAGGGCGCCGTGCCGGGCGAAATTGATCGTGTCCGTCCCAATCCCGCAGCCGATTTCGAGAACCTTCTTTCCCTGCCACCGCCCGAAATCTGCGAAGAGGGGAATGTGCGGCTCAACGAAGTACTTCCGCGCTTCTACCTCGTCAAAGTACTCTCTGCTGCCGACAGGTTTGGGGGAGTGGCGAATATTACACGGCCGGGCATCCCAGTATTCCTTGACGTGTTCGATTGCGGTACTCCACCGGAAATCATCTGAGCGTATCTGCATGATTCTTCGACATCGAGAGAGATGTCATCTGAAAAAGTGCGGGGCAGTCCCCATCAAATTAATCGAGTAAGATAAGTCATGTCCCCTTGCAGTGTCAATGTTCTGGAACCTCTGTTCCCGAGCCTCTGCCCCGGCGAAGTTCGGAATGCTATGGAAGTGCCCTTTCGATCATGCCCGTACCATTCTCTCGCAAACCTTAATCCCCCCCTTGTGGCACTCCCAACGCCACTGACCTTCCCCCGTTCTGTAGTCCAATCATAATGTGAGTTCCAGGGTGCCAACCAGCGGTCAATCACCACTGGTTTGAGAGTCAACGACCTCCAGCGTTTTCAAACCGCCAACACCGTTGCCGTTAGCCGCCTGGGCGTGAAAGAACGTGGGTATACCGCAGCTTGAGTCTCAAGAACGGTTGTTCCAGATAACGATACGACATGGCACTGAGGGCTATTGTGAGGGCCAGGCTTGTCAGCAGGAACATCCAGAAGCCTCCTCCCCGAGCTACGTGCGCGAAGACTGCCGTCTTGATGCCCAGCAAATGAAAGACGTACAACCCATAGGATATCCGGCCCAAATAAACCGCCAGACGGCTCAAGGGTCTCGGGAACCTGGAAAGATCACATGTTAGCGAGAGAAAGACCATCAGAGCGCTTGCTGCCGCAACCGCAGGATAGCCGACAAGCAGACAAACAGGAAGCGCCCCATCCAGGGGAGCGTACCGTGCAACCACCAGCCAAGTCGAAACGGCGACCAACCCGAGCACAATACGCATCCAACCCGAAAGGCTCGGCTTGCGGCCCCTTAGCCAAGCAGCTAGAAGGATACCCCACGCAATCGTATCCAGGCGCGCAAATGTATTGCACCAGACGCGGGGATGTTGCGCACCGACAAACAACAGAACGATCCGCGTCGAGACGGCCAGAACAATCATGCAAAGGGCAGCAGGAACCAGCCGTTTACCCCTCATCAACCGCATGAGGGCAGGCCAGACTAAGTAAAACTGCTCCTCGAGGGAAACGCTCCACAAAGGCGCGCCGACGGAGTTCGGATACCCTCTAAGTACACATATCCAATTCCCGGCCAGGAAAATGTAGGCCAAAAGGTACGCCACGCCAAAATGATCGTCGAAGACCCGAAACAGGCTCACTACGACACTCACAATTAGGAAACTGAAATATAGGGGCCAGATTCGGAGAATTCGTCGGACGTAAAACGCGCGAACGTCGAGTCGGCCCTCTGAGGCAAACTCACGCTGAAGTAACTCGGTTATCAAATATGCGCTCAGAACAAAGAAGAGGTCCACGCCGTATGCCCCACCAACCGGGATCGACAATATCCAAGCCGCCAACCCAGCGGATGCACCGTGGGTTTTATAGGCATCGGCTGTATGGGGCACAGCATGCTGCACAAAAACCGCGAAGAACGCAAAGAACCTTAGAACGTCCAGTTCCGGGCGATAAAAGGAGGAGGGTACAGTACCGGAAGCAGGCTTGAACTCTGCGGAGTGGTGGTGTTTAGTGATATCCTTCGTTAACCCGGTGGTGGACATAAGCGGGCCTACCTCACTGCTGACGGCGCCATATCAATGCAAGCTCGCCGGGCGTACTGACAGGGCCTCTGGCGCACAATCGTGAAGGAAAACTCCGCCCTGTGCCACGGGATCGGCAGGCGCGCCCGGCGCATGGTGCCGTGGCGTTAATCCGCGCACTCAAATCTTTGTTCACGGTCTGCCCGCCCAGCCCGGAATCCGCCACCCCGACAGTGAACTTGGCTATTCCAGCGGCCGAGGCGTACCTGAAATGGTCCTTCGAGTGCTCAAACTCAGGCACACAGGTGACACGGAGCGTGGTGCTAAGTTCCAAATGAGCCACCCAGTATCGAGGTTTAGTCTGTGGCGCACAGTGCAGCTGCACTGCTTAGATCTATGGGATGTCGCCGGCAAACCAATTCGTCCATTGCGTTCTGCTGTCACCCGGCGGGTCGGTGGTCATAATCGCGGAATTAGCCCAACTGGCCCACTTATACTCATTGGGCCCGGAGAGACTCCAAGTATAAATCCCCGGCACGCCCGACGTTAAGTCCGTATCACTGACACTCAGGATGCAAAGCCCATTTTTGTAAACCGTGATCGTACTCCCCGATGCAACCAGCGTATAGATGTCCCCGATACTGTCTCCGGTTTCGCCCAAGGGAAGATTTTGAAATGTGCAGGTTGTGCACGGATGCACACTCCCCACTGCATAGTCCCCTGTTGCAATCGCGTCATCCCAGTATGCTAGGACTGTTTCAACACCGTTGACGATCTTCCACAATTCGCGATAGTACACAATATAAGGGGTTCCCGTCGTGCGGTATGAATTTGCCCCGGCATGAAAATAGTATCCATTTTTCCCATCTTCCGTGCCGCGAACTACTATTCCGCAACCTGAGTCACTGGGTGATACACCCCTTCCGGTCTGGCCGGAACTTGTCACTCCGGAAGAATTAGTAACCGTGAAGGTGCCGACGCCAAGCGACACGGTCAGGAACTCGCCGTTGTTCCCTGCGTCGGACATCCCGCTGATGATGATCGCCTGGTTCACCATCAAGGGAGAGCCGCTGGTGAGCGTGTAGGTGTAAGTCGTAATGCTGCCGGACTGCGTGGCCGCCGTAATCGCCAGCGTCGAGCGAAACGGCGCGACCGCTGATACGGTCGCCTGAGCATACTGGTCGTCACTGAAACTCCCGGACGCCCAGGTAGAGAATCCTTCAGCCCCCGCCGACGAAAGCGGAGCGTAGGCACGGTTAAGAACCTGTATACCCCCACAACATCCAACTTGGCCCTCGCCGTCCAAACTAACCACGGTGCCCCAATTTGAGCCTAACGCCCCGTCAGCTTGTTCAAAGCTATCAGCCGCCAGTGTGTCGGGTGGGACAGCCGCATAGACACCTCGCTGCGACTGCCAAAGTTGGCTGATTGCGCTTGCCGCGAGAGCGGAATTGTAGACACGAACGTCATCTATCACACCAGCGAATTTCTGATACGCAATTATCGCCGCCGCGTTTCCCTGCGCGCCGATGTACAAGGGATTGGATAGCGTCGGGCCGTAGGTTCCGGAAGGAGCAGAAGTCGCCGTGCCGATCTGAGTCCCATTAACGTAGAACGTCACCGTCGCCCCGTCGCTAACGACGACCGCGACATGCTGCCAGACTCCCGCGCTGAGCACGGAAGAAGCAGAGTCCGTCCACGCCCCCTTGTAATAGAGGGTTAGCCCGCCAGAACTATTAGTGTCGAAGAGATACTCATTATCCGCAGTGCTGCCTATACCCTTTCCGAGGATCGGCATTTTCGAGGCGAATGAAGCGGAATTGATCCATGCCGCGAGGGTGAAGTCGCCCGCTGAGAAGTTCAGGTTTGCGGGACTGGCCGCTGTGCCGATGTAGTCCGTGGCTCCATCGAACTCTCCACTCCAGGCGCCGACCTGGCCGAAGGCGAAGTAGTCGGACATCCCCACTTGGCTGCCCACCCATGTTCCATTATTGCCGCTCCCACTGCAGTCGGTTGCCGCGCTCCCCGCCCCATCATCCAAGGTCCACCACCCGACCAAGCCGGAGTCGGCCGTACCGGGGCAAACCGCAGTCGTGTTAGGCACGGCACTGACCGTGATGCTGAGTTGCTGGGTTAGGGATTGCTGCTGCGAACTGGAGTCCTCCATCGTCACGGCGAAGGTGGTTGCGCCAGCGGCGGTCGGCGTGCCTGAAATTGTTCCCGAACTGTCCAAGTTCAGACCCGCCGGAAGAGACGATCCCGACGCTAAGCCCCAAGTGTAGGGCGACGCCCCTCCCCCGGCGGCAAGCATGGCCGTGTAGGAAGCACCCACGGTGCCGGTCGGCAGCACTACCGTCATAATTGACAGTTGGACGCCTATCGTCATGCTCAGTTTCTCACTCACCGACTGTTGCGGTGAGCCAGAATCCTCGACCGTCACCGTGAAGCTCGACGTACCTGCCGAGGCAGGAGTACCGGAGATTGACCCTGAACTGTCCAAAGTCAGACCTGCCGGCAAAGAAGGGCCCGCCGCCATGGCCCAGGTGTATGGCGCCGTTCCTCCGCTGCCCGTGAGCGTGCCCGCGTAAGCTGTGCCGACGGTGCCGTCAGCCAGGGCCGTCGTCGTAACCGACAGTGGCGGGATACTAAGCGTAATACTGAGATCTTTGCTTGCAGACTGCGGGGATGAACTTGAATCCACGACCGCCACAGTGAAGGTCGCCGTACCTGCGGCAGTTGGCGTCCCGGAGATTGTCCCGGCGCTGCTCAGGCTAAGGCCCGCCGGTAGCGAGGATCCCGATGCTAGACTCCAGGTGTATGGCGTGGTGCCACCGGTGGCCGTGAGCGTGGCACTATAAGCGGAGCCTGCCGTACCGCTAGCCAGAGACACCGTCTCAATACTCAACGTAAGCGTAGTCGTGTCGCTGTCCGACGCACTCCTAACAACAAGCCCCCCTGCGTGACAACCAGCCAACACAATCAGCAGGCACAGACCAACTCCCAGACGCAAACGGCTCCGACTTCCAGTACGCATCTTCAACTCAGCTCCGGCTTGCGGAAAGCCATTCTCGATTCAATTGGTCATAAACAACGCTATCACTCTCCATGGGCACAACAGGATGTGGTCGTGAGAAGTGCCCCTCGCACGGTGGCGCGCACCGACGAGATACGCTGTCGGCAACCCAGCAAGAACACCTAGTACACTCTTCCCTTTTTATAGTCAAGCACCCATCAACATGCGGATTAATGAACTCACCTGTCACGTGCACAGAGCAGTAGGCGGGCCCCCTTTGCAGGCTATGGAGACCAGACACTCTCCCTCACTTTGGAAGACTCGGGAAGTCTACTCAGAAGTCTAAACGTGTACCATGTCAGGGGTACTCCATTCAGCACAGATGTCAAAACCGTTGCCCAAACCACTCCAGAAAGCCCAAAAGACCTAGCGAGGAGGATCTTTGCAAGAAGATTTGCAACGGCCATCACTATGGCGAGAATCACTTGGAACCTCAACATACCGATCCCGGCTAGAAAGATTGAAAAAACGTTGCCCAACACCGCAAGGACTGCCCAAGTGGCCATTCCAAACAACAAGACGTAAGAGGGTTGAACTTGGTTTCCGATCCAAATGCGAACAATCAGTCTTCCCGACACCGCAAGGCAAAGCGCCGCCGGGCCGAAAACCGACAGGCCATATTGAAGAGAACGCTGAACCGTCAACTTGGTCCACTTGACGTCACCCCGAGCCCACGCTTCTCCATAAGCAGGCCACAGAGGCGCAACGAACATGCTCGCGACAGAAACCAGCAACAGGAAGAGCCGCATGGGGACAGCGTACTGCGTAACAGCGGCAGAACCAAGGACTTGGGCGATAATCACGTTATCCACAGTGGCCGTGAAGATGCCACTCACACTCAGAATCAGAAACATCACGCCGGTTCCCATGATCTTCCGTGCCGCGTCATGATCCCAATATCTCCAGGCGGGGACCAGCCAAGGGCGGACCGAGCCAAACTCATGACCCCAATTGCCCAAGACCCCAACGAGAGGGCCGCCCGACATGCATAACACCAGCCACGGCAGTCCAGCTCTAAGGTGCATGGCCACCAACAGGCAGATGAATGCCGTGATGTTTCCCCCCGCAGTCCAGAGGTTGGTCTCGAATCCTTCTTGATACCCCGTTTGCACTCGTTGCACGACATCCAGCGGCAAATTGATGGCAAAGCAAACCAGGAAGACCAGCACAGCCGGACCGGCCTCACGCATGGCAGTCGGCGAAGAGACATTGAAAACCCTGGACCACGGAACCAGAGGATAGGCAATCGCAGACAACGCGATCAAAAGCAACGCAATTCCAAGAAGAACCAGGAAGGCACTGGAAACGTACCGATGGACAGATTCACGATCATCCCTTCCATTCGCCTCCGAAATGGAGTTCAGCAAGCCATTTCCGATTCCCAGGTCGGCAAAGGACATCATGGCCACGATCGAGGTGACGGTCATCCACAGGCCGTAACGCTCCGTTCCCAGGTAACGAACGGTGAGCCGTACCGTAACGAGCCCGGTAATCACCGTCACAACTCGCGCGGCAACAGAGGTGAAGGTCGTAAGCCCAGCCCGACGATAACGTTCGTTTGAACGCCCCTCATCCGTCGATGTGTCAAAGGGTGTTAGCCGTAGTAGTCGCCGGAAGGCACGGGCGCGCTCGAACGCCCCGCGCATGCTGAAGCGCCCTCCAAACCCCACGGCGCCTGCAGGGTTCAAAGATGCCCCGTCGTCCGCGGCCGTCGTCCGGACGCCAGGTGGCTGTGGCGATCTGTCGATGAGAGGGTTAGAAAGCACTAGGCACAACCCTTTCCTACTCACCTAATAACAAGGAACGTCTGATCCGAAGGCCGGCGACTCATGGAATGGCCACCCTCGCAAAGTCAGCGGTCATTATGCACTGACTCCTGTTGGGGTGGCAATGCATGACCGGGGATTGCATCAGCATCGGCCGGCTGAGTCCGCCCAGACAACTCCGGACCAACCTGAACTGCGGCGCGCAACGGAACGAACACACAGGTGCAGATGTGTCGCGCGCCGCCTCCGGCAGGGCTGCTCTCTCCCACTGCCTTTCACCGTCACGCGTTGGCTTGTTACCATCGAGGAGTTCCATTGACGCCCGGTTCCGAAGCTCGATCATAGGTCAAAGTCATTTCCCGCAACCGCTCACCGATTTCAGGGGTGAGTTGGTCTCGTGTAAAACGCCACCGCCAGTTGCCACTGGCGGTGGCGGGTAAGTTCATTCTCGCGTCGCTGCCCAGGCCCAGAACGTCCTGGAGGGGCGTAATCGCCACATCCGCGACTGACGCCAAAGCGGTTCGAATCAGGGCCCAGTTCATCTCGCGGCCGTCCGTTGCCAGGTATTTGCGCGCGAACTCTCTTTCTGCGCGGATGTTCTCCGGCGTCCGCGTGCTGTCGCCTACGCCCGACGAGGTCCACCATCCCATCGTCGTGTCGTTGTCGTGCGTTCCGGTGTAAACCACAAAATGCCGGTGGTAGTTGTGCGGCTTGAACTCCGGCGCTTGCGGATCGACGCCAAAGGCGAATTGCAGAATACCCATACCCGGGAAACCGAATCGATCGCGAAGTTCTGTGACCTCAGGAGTAATCACGCCCAGTGTCTCAGCCACAACGGGCAGATCTCCGAGCGTCTTCCGGACGGCCTCGAACAACCCAGCGCCAGGCCCTTTCACCCAGCTACCGTTGATCGCGGTCTTTTCACCGGCGAAAACCGCCCAGTAGGCCTCGAATCCGCGGAAATGGTCCAGACGAATGATGTCAACCAAACGCAACGCCGAACGAAAGCGTTCAATCCACCACGCATAGCCAGTCTCCGCCATCACGTCCCAACGGTAGAGCGGATTGCCCCAAAGCTGTCCCGTGGCACTGAAGTAATCGGGCGGCACACCGGCTTGCAAAGCGGGATTGCCCTCAGCATCAAGGTGGAACAACTCAGGATGAGCCCACACGTCGGCGCTGTCGTGAGCCACAAAAACTGGAATGTCACCCATCATCTGAATTCCGCGATCGTGGCAATAGGCCTTGAGTTCCAACCACTGTTTGAAGAACTGGTATTGCGCATACTTCTGAGCGTCAATCTCGCCGGCCAGCCGCTCCTGCCATTGAGCGAGCGCCTCGGGCTGCCGTGCGGCAATATCACGCTCCCATTTGTTCCACACCGCCTCGCCACCGTGCGCGCCCTTCAGAGCGATAAACAGGGCGTAGTTGTCGAGCCAGGCCGCGTTTTCGCGGCAGAAGCTCTCGTATTCCCTGCGTCGCTCCGGCGAAGCATGGAGATGGAAATTCCGCGCCGCCTTCCTGAGCAGAGGAAGCTTGTAAACAATGACCCAGCCAAAGTCTGTCTGACGGGCTGGAAACGGTGGCAGATCCTTCTCGATGTCGCCCCCTGCGAGGTCCCCGGCTTCAACCAGCTTCTCCAGGCTCACCAGCAGCGGGTTCCCGGCAAACGCCGAGAAGCACTGGTAAGGCGAGTCTCCATAACCCGTCGGCCCTAAAGGTAGGACTTGCCAGATTCCCTGCCCCGTGCCGGCAAGGAAATCTGCAAAGTGATAGGCCTCGGGGCCGAGCTCACCGATCCCGAACCGCCCCGGCAACGAGGTCGGGTGGAGCAAGATGCCGCTGCAACGGCGAAATCTCATGGTTCAAGTCCTTCGGTGTTTCGTCCTTGCCCGTGGCAATGGCCTTCCTAGCAGAACGGAATTCCCAATGGCACCCAGGACCCACTCAGTCGCACATTACGAGATGGATTCACACGTACATTTGTTGCCTGCTGGGAGTCAAAGCCAAGGGGAGCATTATACGCCCGGCCCGTAGTCTGCCGGTAACCGCGGGCAAAGATCGCCGGGGCGGCCAGCGGCGTGCCCCGGCGGCTCAACGCCGCTTCCCGTGCACGCGGGGGGCCCGTTTTCCGGCAATGCGGTTGCCGCCTTCGCGGGAACGACAGGAAAGGGGTGCTTTTCGCGAGCGCGCAGCGGACGGTAACTGGCATTGTTTTCAGCAACATCGTAGAGTGTGGCGCGTAAGTTCCTTATTTTTCATCAACATCGTAGCTATTGCCAACATGTCGCTTTTTAAGTCTATTCTTTTCATCAACATCGTAGGAGTTACCGAATGTTTTTTTCGCGGCCACGAGGATTGCTGAAAAATATCCCTTGTACTTTCAACAGCTTAACGCTCGCTAATCTTGCCCGAATTGGTTGTAAGTGCCCGCGTTTCATAAACATCGTAGGGTAGCGGCTGGCGGGGCGTGAGCGTCTTGCCCGCCGCGCTCCGGCGAAGCGCTGCCAGCGTATATCATTATGGTAAATATGTCAAGACTAATAATGTGTACCTTCAAGGTACGATCCCAGCGCCCCTTTCCGCGCTTCGGGATTCTATGTTTCGTCGGGGATTTGAGCCCGGACCCGCGTGCTCGCTTACTGAGGATTGCAGAATGGAGTGACACCGATGTTGGTAGCACGGGCGTCTCGCCCGCCATGGCGTGGGCACCCTTCCCGCGCCCTGACTGGGGCGGGACGCCCCAGCGACAGCGGCCGGGACGGCTGCGCTACGTCGGATTAGGTCACCCTATTCTGTAATTCTCAGGAGGCGGGCGGAAAAAGGTTTCACACCGAGGTCACGGAGCCGATCAGCTCTGGCGGCACCGCAGCCTGGAATCGCAGAGTCCACAGAGAGGGTCGCGAAAACGTCTCCGTGTTCTCTCGGCCCTGCCTCGGTGGACTCTGTGTGAACCGTTCCCCGTGCGCCCCTACACGCCGGCAGGCCAGCGGCCTGTCCGTTGTCGACGAATTAAGGACGGCACGGAACCGGCACAGGATCCCGGATTCATGTAGAATGATGAGTTGTTAAGGGCTGTTCGGTCGCACAAACATTAGATGCAACGGACTCCGGGCACGACGCCCCTGGAAGGGAGCTACTGTCACTCCGTGCATGGGCAGACACCGTCGAAGCAGGTATCGCAGCACGTGCACCCACGCAGGTGCGCTCCGGCGGGACGCTTGAGCCTGTTCCCAAGATCGTTCGCGTAATTTCGAACGCCGGAGTGGCGCCAGACGTATGGGATACATCTGCATTCATGGGCACTTCTACCAACCGCCACGCGAAAACCCCTGGCTCGAGGCCATCGAACTTCAGGACTCGGCGCGTCCCTATCACGACTGGAACGAACGGATCAACGCGGAATGCTACGCGCCGAACGCCGCCGCGAGGATTCTGGACGAGAAGAAACGCATCGTCAGCATTGTGAACAACTACTCCAAGATCAGCTTCAATTTTGGTCCGACGCTGCTCTCCTGGATTGAGGCGAACGACCCCACCACCTACCGCGCGATCCTGAACGCCGATGCCGGAAGCATCAAGGCTTTCGCAGGGCACGGCTCCGCACTGGCACAGCCCTATAACCACATGATCCTGCCGCTGGCGAACGAGCGTGATAAGTACACGCAAGCGGTTTGGGGGATGCGTGACTTCCAGCACCGATTCGGGCGGGAACCGGAGGGAATGTGGCTTCCGGAAACGGCCGTTGATCTCGCGTCTTTGGAAGTATTGGCGGGACTCGGCATCAAGTTCACGATTCTCGCCCCCAGCCAGGCGAAGCGATTGAAGAAGATGGGAGGGCATCACTGGAAGGATCTGAACAACAGTTCCATCGATCCCACCATGGTCTACCGCCTCCGGCTGCCTTCAGGAAAGAACCTCAACCTTTTCTTCTACGACGGTCCGGTCTCGCGGGCGGTCGCGTTTGAGGGCGTGCTGGACAATGGCCAGCAGTTTGCCGAGCGGCTCCTTGCTGCCTTTTCCGAGGACACGCGGCCTTGGCCTGAACTGGTGCACGTCGCCTCGGACGGCGAAACCTACGGCCACCATCATCGTTATGGCGAAATGGCGTTGGCCTATGCCTTGAACTACATCGAATCGAAACACCTGGCAGAGCTGATCAACTACGGTCTTTACCTGGAAAGGCATCCGCCGACGCACGTCGTTGAGATCTTTGAGAACAGCTCCTGGAGTTGCGCTCATGGAATCGAACGTTGGCGCAGCAATTGTGGCTGCAATTCGGGCGGGCGGCCGGGTTGGAACCAGGAGTGGCGCGCTCCCTTGCGTGCGGCTTTGGATTGGCTTCGCGACACGTTGGCCCCGCTGTTTGAAGAAAAGGCCCAAGGATTTCTGAAAGACCCCTGGGCCGCGCGGAATGACTACATTGATGTGGTCCTTGACCGCACGCTGGAAAACCGCGAACGCTTTCTGGCGAAGCATGCCACCCACTCGCTCAACGAGGCCGAGAAGACTACAGTCTGGAAACTCCTGGAGCTGCAGCGGCACGCGATGTTGATGTACACGAGCTGCGGCTGGTTCTTTGATGAGCTTTCGGGAATCGAAACGGTACAAGTGATTCAATACGCGGGCCGCGCCGCCCAACTGGCGGAGGAACTCTTTGGCAGCCCGCAGCAGGACGCTTTCATCGAGAAACTCAGCCAAGCTAAGAGCAACCTTGCCGAGCATGGGGACGGCGGCCGCATCTATCAGAAATTCGTGCGACCGGCTTTCGTCGACTTGCGAAAGGTCGGCGCTCACTATGCCATCCGGTCTCTATTCGAGCCCTACGAGACTGACACACACATTTACTGCTACAAAGTGGAACGTCAGGCGGCTCTGAGCCTGGCAAAGAGCAACTCACATGAACACAAGCTGACAGCGGGCCTGGCGCGATTCAGTTCGGAGATCACCCAAGAGTCTGCCGTGATGGCGTTCGCGGCGGTTGACCGCGGCGACTACAATCCGGTGGGCGGAGTCCTTAAGGCCGGCGACCCGGCGGCCTTCGAGGCGCTGAGTGGACCGCTCAGGGAGGCCTTCTCACGGGGCGACACCGGCGAGGTGAACCGCCTCCTCCAGCAGAACCTCGAGGGCGAGACATGCGCTCTCACCGCAATCTTTCGCGACGAGCAGCAGAGCATTCTGAACCGCTTCATCCAGTCCGAGTGGGGCGAGGCAGAGGCCGCGTTCAGCAGCCTCTACCCCCACCTCATGTCCTTGATGCGGGCTTTGGTGAATATGGGAGGGTCGCCGATGATCCCCCGCGCCTTCTACGCCGCGGCCGAATTTGTGTTGAACACGCGGCTCCGGCGCGCTCTCGAAAGCGAACAGTTGGACTTCGATAGCATGCAGAATCTGATCGCCGACGCCGAGGGCGCCAAGGTGGCCCTCGATGTACCAACCCTGGAATACACTCTGCGGGTGAGGCTCGAACGCATGGCCGGCGTTTTACGGGCTGAACCGGCCAACCTGGAGCTTCTCAAGGCACTCGATGCGGCGGTTGGCGTTGCGCGTGCACTACCGCTGGAAGTAAACCTCTGGAAGATTCAGAACAGTTGCTACGAACTTTTGCAAACGGTGTACCCCACCTTCCAGACCCAGGGTGAGGACCAAAACCAAAACGCAAAAGGGTGGGTTGAACAGTTTCGGTCGCTGGCCGAGAAGCTCTCCTTGCACGTCGCGTAGGCAAGTTACCGAAGAAGGCGCCCAGCCGTGCCATTTCGGCAAAGTCTTTGTGGCCCTTCCCACAACATAAAACGTGTGTCATCCTGAGCACGGCGAAGGCCCTCAGCCGCCCTCTGGCATCAGCAAGACGGCGACGGCGCTTCGCTCAGCTCAGAACGATAGCGTAGGTACCTTGGAGCAGGAATGGGCGGTGCGCTTATGGCGAATCGCAAACTGAGCACCTATCAGCCTCCGGACGATCCGCTTTGGTACAAAGACGCCATCTTCTATGAGGTCCATGTCCGCGCCTTTTGCGACAGCGATGGCGATGGAACAGGAGACTTCCGCGGGCTCGCTCAGCAACTCGACTATCTGGAAGATCTGGGAGTCAACACGGTCTGGCTCCTTCCTTTTTATCCTTCACCCTTGAAGGACGACGGCTACGATATCGCCGACTACACAAATGTGCACCGCTCCTATGGCTCGCTGCGTGACTTCGAGACGTTTCTCGATAAGGCGCATCAGCGGGGAATCAGGGTTCTCACCGAAATCGTGTTGAATCACACCTCAGACCAGCACCCCTGGTTTCAGGAAGCGCGGCGGTCAAAGAGCAGCGCGCACCGCGATTGGTACATCTGGAGCGACACTCCCGATCGTTATCGCCAGGCCCGCATCATCTTTCTTGACACCGAGCGTTCCAACTGGGCATGGGACCCGATTTCCAAATCGTATTACTGGCACCGCTTCTTCAGCCACCAACCGGATTTAAACTATGACAATCCGGCCGTCCGCGAGGCCATCTGGAATGTCATGAAGTTCTGGTTGGACAAGGGAGTCGACGGGTTCAGGCTGGACGCCGTGCCCTACCTGGTGGAACGGGAAAACACGAACTGTGAGAACCTGCCGGAAACTCACCAGATCCTCAAAGAGCTTCGCGCGCGCCTTGCCGAGAACTACCCCAACAGATTCTTGCTAGCCGAAGCGAATCAGTGGCCGGAGGATGCGATCGCCTATTTCGGAGTCGGCAACGAGTGCCACATGGCCTTCCATTTTCCGCTCATGCCGCGGATGTTCATGGCGATTCGCCTCGAAGACCGCAAGCCGATCATCGACATCATGCAGCGCACACCGGCCCTTCCGGACTCGTGCCAGTGGGCGTTGTTTCTACGCAACCACGACGAACTGACGCTGGAAATGGTCACTGACGACGAGCGGGATTACCTGTACGACGAATACGCCAAGGACAAAACCGCCCGGCTCAACCTGGGTATCCGCCGGCGCCTTGCACCGCTGCTTGAGAATGACCGCCGGCGCATCGAGCTCATGAACGGCATGCTGATGTCCCTGCCCGGAACCCCCATCATTTACTACGGGGATGAAATCGGCATGGGAGATAACGTCTACCTCGGGGATCGCAATGGAGTGCGCACTCCCATGCAATGGAACACCGGCTGGAACGCGGGTTTCTCCGCGGCCGACCCGGAGCAACTCTATCTGCCCCTTCTGTCGAATCCAGTGTACGGGTATCAGACAATCAATGTTGATGCGCAGCGGAGGTCGCCGCACTCGTTCCTCTCCTGGATGAAACAGATCATCCGCGTGCGGAAGTCAACCCAGGCCTTTGGACGTGGCACACTGGAGTTTCTGGAGTCGCCCAACCACCACGTCCTGGCCTATGTGCGGGAGTTGGGAAAAGACAAAATACTGGTCGTCAACAATCTGTCAAATTCCGCGCAAGCGGCGGAACTCGACCTGCATGAATTCCAAGGCGCGATCCCGGTGGAAATGTTTGGCGGCAATCCTTTTCCCCGGATTGGTGAACTACCCTATCTTCTGACTCTGGGGCCTTACCAGTTCTTTTGGTTCCGGCTGCGCCGGCTCTGAACGATTGGCGATTGATGATCGTCAACCATATGGACGAGACACTTCTTACAGACGATTTCTTGCGGCAGATCACCGCCACCGGTGAGGTCGATATCCTTGTCGGTGTTCCGACCTTGAACAACCACGACACCATCGCCCGAGTCGTCAGCGCCATCCGCGTTGGTTTCGTCAAATACTTCCCGCGCGACCGTGCGGTGCTGGTCAACGTAGACGGGGGGTCCAAGGACGGGACGCCCGACATTGTGAGGAGCACGGTCAACCCTGATTTCCGGGCCTTCCTGGCTTCCAATCCTCTACGGACCATGCAGACGCTGACCACGTCGTACGGCGCCATGCAAGGAAAGGGAGGAGCCCTGCGCGTCATCCTGGCAGCCGCGGAACTTCTGCGCGCCAAGGTTTGCGCCATTGTCTCGCCCGACCTGGAAAGCCTGACACCGGAATGGATCGAAGCGTTGGCCCGGCCGATTTACAAAGAAGGATTCGATTTTCTCGCTCCGATTTACCAGCGGCACAAATTCGATGGGCTCTTGATCAGCCACATACTCTCTCCGCTGGTGGCCGCGGCTTATGGATGTGAAATCGATGAACCCCTGGGAAGCGAGTTCGCGTTCTCCGGACGCCTGGCGTCGCACTATCTAAGCCAAGATGCGTGGCAACTCGACCCCTTGCGGTCCGTGCCCGAGATTTGGATGGCAACCACGGCGCTGGTCGGAGGTTACAAAACGTGCCAGGCCTTTCTCGGCCCCAAGGTGCAGTCCGCCAAGCCTGCCACCGCAAGCCTGGCCATCACCATTCAACAAGTCGTCGGTGCGCTTTTTAGTTGCCTCGAAGCCCACCAGTCGTACTGGATGGCCCGCCAAGGGAGTCACGCGGTCCCGGTCTTTGGTTTCGAATATGACCTCGATCTGCCGCCCATTCGCGTCAACCGCAAGCGCATGCTCAGCACGTTCCTGAAGGGAGTCGGAGAGCTCAGCTCGATCCTTGAACCAATGCTTTCTCCTGAGACGCTGCGGCAGATTCGCGAGATCGCCAGGGCTGGCGGGGAAGGTCCGTATTTTTCCGACGAGCTGTGGGTTAAGACCGTGTACGAATTTGCCGGAGCCTTTCACCGATCGGTGATTAATCGCGACCATTTACTTCAGGCACTGACGCCGCTATACCTCGGCCGGATCAACTCTTTCCTGTGTGAAGATCACAGGCCAAGCGCCGAGGGAGCAAGGGAGAGAATCAAGAAACTGCGCGGCCAGTTCGAGAATCTGAAACCCTATTTGGCGGAACGCTGGAACCCTCAGGCGTGAGGTGATCTATGGGAGATTTCATTGCAAAAAGCCTGATTCAAACGCTGCATACGTTTTCGCAGATGGTCACGCAATTTCTGCCGCGCCTGCTGGCGATGCTCATCATTGTCGCCGTCGGTTGGCTGGTCGCGTGGCTTGTAAAGATCATTGTGCCGCGGCTCCTGGGTTTGGTCAGATTCAACTCGCTTTTTGACCGCGCCGGAGTCACGCGGCTTCTTACCAAGGCAGCGTTGCCCGCTCCGGGTGAGCTTCTTGGGCGCCTGATCTTCTGGGTACTCTGGATCACCTTCATCCTCTTTGGTCTGGAGGCGCTCCAGATTCCGGCCCTGCAGGAAGAAATCGCCAGCTTGTTCCGGGTGCTTCCCCAGATATTCGTCGCCCTGGTCATCCTGTTCGTCGGAGTTTTAATCGCGAATTTTGTTTCGCGTGCCACGCTGCTCGCCGCGGTGAACGCCAACTCCCCCTCGCCTCGCCTGATCAGTGTGGTGGTCAGATCGGTCATCATCGCGCTCGCGGTAACCATGGCCCTCGAAAGAGTGGGACTGGGACGCGGCGTCGTGCTGATCGCGTTCTCAACCTTCTTTGGCGCCATCATGCTCGGTCTCGCCTTGGCTTTCGGCCTGGGAGGCCGCGACCTCGCCAAGCACCTTCTGGAACGCCACTTCTTGGAGGAAAAGAAGGAGGAAGACCAAGGGATTTCCCACCTCTAGGGAGTCTGCGTAACAAGTTCAGAAACAGAGACACCGCGGTTCGGTCAGATACACCAGCTTGCTGCTCTTGCGCTGCTTGCCACCCACGCGCGTTTTTCTTTGCCGACTAGCCCAGATTATTCGTGAAAATAGCAGGGCAGAGCGGATGGAGAAAAGGCTTCACAAAGAGTGCACGGAGCCGATAACGGTTAGAATCACCTAACCGCCAGGCCGCAGGGTGCACCGAGAAAGTCTCGAAAACGCCTCCGTGCTCGCTGTGCCCGAACTCCGTGCCCTCTATCTGAAGGCTTTCCCTTCCTGCATCGCCCCAAGAGAGCCATGAATAGTCCAGGATAGGTCTGTGAACTTGCTTGAAGCAGCATTCAATTTCGACCCGAATCGAACCTAACCCCTGAGTAATCTTCTTAAGAGTCCCCGTCCTAGCCCGTGCATAAATCCGCGTCGTGCGCAAATATGGCCCGATTCTCGTTTTTCGCTTGTAGTAGATCATCTATGGGAGTATAAGGGCAGCATGCCAAAGAAGGGTTCACCCCCACTGGAAGGCGAGCTGCTCCAGGGCACGCTCGATTTGTTGATTCTGCAAACGCTCGTGCTGGGTCCCGCGCACGGGCACACCATCGCTTACGCGATCGAACACCGCTCCGAAGATGTCCTGCAGGTCGAACACGGTTCGCTCTACCCCGCCCTGCATCGCCTGGAAGATCGCGGCTGGATCGCGTCGTTCTGGGGCACTTCGGAGAATAACCGCCGCGCGCGCTATTACCGCCTGACACGCGTCGGCCGCAACAAATTGGTCCAGCAAACCAGCCGCTGGGAACAACTGGTCCGAGCCATCAATCGCATACTGCGCCCGGCGGAAGAGTAGAAAGGCAGTAGGCTGTGGACAGTTGATAGTTGGTAGCGCGCTTTTCAGGTCCGCGGTTCTTCGCTGCCCAAACCCGCAGACCTCAAAGACGGAGTCCTGCGCTACGGCTGCACAAACCTAGGGGACAGAGCACAACATGAGTTGGACCCGATTCTTCCGCCGCAAACGCTGGGACGAAGAACGAGCACGGGAACTCGAAGCGTATCTTGAAATTGAGACCGCCGAGAACATTGCCCGGGGAATGTCGCCGGAGGAGGCTCGCCACGCGGCGCACCGGAAGCTGGGCAACACCACGCTGATCCGAGAGGAAATCTATAACATGAACAGCCTGGGTTGGATCGAGACGCTTTGGCAGGATCTCCGTTTCGCCGTACGGATGTTTGCCAAAAGCCCAGGCGCGACCGCTGTTGCCGTGATCTCGCTGGCCCTCGCCATTGGGCCCAACTGCGCGTTGTTCAGTGTAATGGACCGTCTGTTTATAAAGCCTCCGCCAGTCCAGGGTATCACGCGCTTCTTTTTCCTATCGATGCATACGGACCAGGGCAACTGGGAAGGTCTCTCGTATCCCGATGTCCTGGATTACCAGGCGCAGGCAGCCGATATGGGGTCGTTCGTCGCCTACGAGAGGATAGGGGCCATCTTGACGACCTCAGCAGGCCAGCGGGAAGCGGTGCGCATGTTCCCGGTGAGTGAGAATTACTTTCCGGTTCTGGGAGCGAGGGCAGCGGCCGGCCGGGTTCTACGCGAGAGCGACGCTCATTTCGAAGGCCAACCTCCCGCTGTGATCAGTTATTCGCTCTGGCAGCGACAGTTCAATGGAGCCACCGATGCTGTCGGGAGAACACTCTTCCTGGACGGCCGTGCTTTCTCCGTGGTTGGAATCATGCCGCGTGGGTTCCGCGGGCCGGGTGTCGAGCCAGTGCCTGTGGACGTGTGGATTCCATTCAGCGCCGAAACCGCTGGCAGCCAGGCTTACCTCATGCAGCGTGGAAACCATAGTCTCACGGTCTTGGTGCGGTTACGAGAGGGCGTGGATCGGGCCCGGGCGGAGGCCGAGCTGAAAACGGTGGCGCGCCGGATTGCCAGCCAGTACCCCGACACAAACAGGGGAAAAACGCTCGTCCTCGACAACCCCGAGGGCAGGGGGGTGCTGGGGGTGATCGTCCTTTGTGTGGCCGGACTGGTGATTCTAATTGCCTGCGCCAACATCATCGGTATACGTATGGCGCAGGGCGAGGCGAGGCGGCAGGAGTTCGCCGTGCGCGTAGCCATGGGCGCCTCGCGAGGCCGCTTGGTGCGCCAGTTGATTGCGGAAAACCTGCTGCTTTCGCTCGCGGCTGCCGGCGTGGGCCTGTTGGTGGCGCTCTGGCTCCTCCGAGCTATGCCGGCGCTCAACCCTGTTACCGGTTTCACCGTGGACTTTGACTTTCGCATCGATAGCAGGGTGCTGATGTACACGCTCGTGGTTGTGCTCCTGTCGACCCTGGCAGCCGGACTTGCGCCGTCGTTGCGGGCCTCTCGGCCCGACCTGGTTCCCACACTAAAAGGGGATGCTCCCCCAGCGGGACGGCGTTTCAGGTTTCGAGGAGCGCTGGTGATTGCACAGGTCGCAATTTCGCAGTTCCTGCTGGTGGGAACTGGGCTGCTGGTCCGCAGCTATCTCGAAATCCAGCGGATGCGGCCTGGATTCGACCCCGGAAGAAACGTGCTGGCAGCCTTCGTGGAGGCTACCACGGAAGGCAAGGAGGTTGACTTCGCGCGGCTAGCCGACAGACTACACGCACTGCCCGGGGTGCAGCGGGTGAGTTTCACGAACGGGCTGCTGCTCAGTGGTTCAGGAGATGCGAAATGGCGGGCCATCATACCGGGAGTGACGGCGCCGGTGGAAGTCGGCCAGAGGGTGGCGGGCGCCGACTATTTCGCGATCATGGGCACGCAACTTCTTCGTGGACGCGACTTTGACCGGCGCGATTCCAACGGGGCCGTCGTGGTGAATGAGACCATGGCGCACCAGATCTGGGGCAGTCCCGATGCGGCCATGGGCAAGGTCTTTCGCCTGGAAGGAATGGATCGCCAGGTTATAGGAGTCGCGGAGAACGGCAAGTATGTTTCGTTGGACGAGAAGCCTATTCCCTTCGTGTTCGCCGCGGCGCAGCTTGGTAAGGGCGGCGGAGGCACCATTCTGGTCGAGACCGCCGGCCCGCCTACGGCTCTGGCCCCGACAGTTCGAAAGGTAATCCAAGACGCCGAACCCGACGTGCTCATCGCTAGCCTGACCAGCCTGCGCCAGCACATGCGGTTCTCGCTTTTCCCGTACCGGATCGGAGCTGGCCTGGTAGGGACCATCGCGATGTTGGGGATATTTCTGGCGGGTGTTGGCCTTTATGGACTCGTTTCCTACAGCGTTGGGCGGCGTACGCGCGAAATCGGAGTTCGCGTCGCGATGGGAGCCGGGCCTGCGGACGTGTTGGCGCTCGTGTTTCGAGAGGCGCTCTCAAGAGTGGCCATCGGGGCAGTAATCGGGCTCGCGACGGCACTAGCGGGGGCTCAGATCCTCAGGTCAGGGCTATACGGCGTGAGTCCGTCCGACCCGTTTGGGTTATTCGCGGCTGTGATCGTGCTGACTGCGGTTGGGCTGCTCGCCGCGTACGTTCCCGCACGACGAGCACTTCGGATAAATCCAATGGACGCCTTGCGGCAACAGTAGGTAATCATGAGTTGGATTCGATTCTTCCGCCGCAAGCGTTGGGACGAAGAACGAGCACACGAACTCGAAGCGTATCTTGGAATTGAGACCGACGAGAACATGGCCCGGGGCATGTCGCCTGAGGAAGCTCGCCACGCCGCGCACCGTAAACTCGGTAACGCCACGCGAATTCGCGAGGATATCTATCTGATGAACAGCCTCGGCTGCCTTGAAGCACTTGGGCAGGATCTTGGCTATGGTCTGCGCAGGCTTTGCAAAAACCCGATATTCACGGTTACCGCGGTACTGACACTCGCATTGGGAATTGGTGCAGCGACAGCGATTTTCAACGCGATTGATGAAACTCTTTTGAGCCCTCTGCCATTACCGAAGCCTCAGCAACTTGTTGCAGTTTACAGCTTCGATAAAAAGAGTGCGAATTACGTCTCAACTTCTTATCCCGACTACCAGGATTTCAGTAAACATAGCCAATCCTTTCAACATCTTTGTGCCTACGCTCGTTTTCCTCTGAACCTAACCGCGGGGGAATATACCGAACGTGTTCCCGTGGAGGCCGTCAGTGCCGACTATTTCTCCATGCTCGAACTTCCATCCCTGGTGGGGCGTGTGTTCACGCCTGTGGACGAAGAATCCTCCGGTGCAGTACCGCCGGTCATGTTGAGCGAAGACCTCTGGAGCAGCCGCTTTGGCGGCCAGCCCAGTCTGCTTGGAAAGACGATAGCTCTTGAGAATAGTCCGTTCCTCGTGATCGGCATTGTGCCTCGATCCTATCGCGGTACGAATCTCAACTGGGGTGATCCGCCGCAGGCGTGGATTCCGCTCAGTGCAATTCCTGTAGTGCTGCCGCGGTTCAGGGAATTCGATATCTTTCACCGGCGCTCTGCCCGCTGGATGGTCATGCTAGGCCGGTTAAGACAGGGAGTAAGTGTCTCCGAGTCACAGGCCGAACTGCGGACCATTGCTGCGGACCTTGCCAGAACAGAGCCTGCCACCAACCGCAACATCACCATCGCAGCTTTCTCAGCCAGCCGGTCCAAGTTCTGGCCGGCCTACCGTGCTTCCATCACGCAATTGCTAACGGTATTTGCCGCCGGGGCGGGCTTGGTATTCCTGCTGGCGTGCACGAACGTTTCCAACCTGCTCCTGGAACACGCTCTCGGCCGCCGGCGTGAAATGGCGACCCGGATCGCACTCGGGGCTGCGCGCGGGCGGCTGGTTCGTCAGCTAATGGCGGAGAATTCATTGCTGGTCGTGGCGAGTTTCTCTGTCGCGCTTCTGGTTGCTTACGGCCTCGATAAAATGCTGTCGCGCTTTCCCAACGCGTTTGGGATTCCACTCGCGCTCAGCCTGAATATTGGGAACCGGGCGCTGCTTGCCGGTCTCCTTCTCTCATTCTGTACGATCGTCCTGTTCGGTCTCGTTCCCGCTCTCCAGACCAGCCAACCGGACATCATCCTTTCCCTCAAGGAGTCTGGCAGCGCTCCCTTGCAGGGTCGTCACGGCAACTGGCTACAGCACGCGCTGGTGGTGCTGCAAGTGGCGTTTTCGGCGGTTCTGTTGGTGGCCGGCGGTCTCTTCACGCGAAGTGTCATCAGAGCTTTCCGTGTTGACCTCGGCTTTCGTCCCGGCGGCCTGCTCGTCATGAGTTACGACCTGCCTGCAGAACAGTACAGCGACACACGGGGACAACTTTTCTGCGAGGCGGCGCTGCGACGAATTGCGAGTACCACAGGAGTAGAGGCGGCGACGGTCGCCAGAGATGCTCCGCTCACGGTGCAATCTACGATGCGCGTCCTGGACACGGAGAATCGCAATTCCGAAGGGTTACTGGCGGGATACAACCTGGCAGGTCCCGACTACTTTCACACCCTGGGGATTGCAGTTTTGGCTGGCCGTGACTTCACGTGGCGCGACCGCGGAGACGCCGCGAAGGCGGTGGTCGTCAACCAGACTCTGGCCGACCATCTGTGGCGCGGGCTCAACCCGGTGGGCCGCACGATGGTAGTTGAGGACGAACCCGGCCACCGGACGCTCGTCGAGGTCATCGGACTGGTCCGAGACTCCAAGTACATCTCGGTCTGGGAACACGCAGAGCCGTACATGTACTTCGCGGCTTGGCAATGGCACCTGCCCGCAGCGAGCCTGCTGGTGCGGGTGCATCGCGAGCCGAAGGCGCTTCTGCACGAGATTCAAAGGGAATGGCAGGAAGCCTTCCCGGGAGTACCACTTTACGGCGCGCTCACTGGAGACGAACTCGTGCAGATGTCAATTGCGCCCCAAATGCTTGCGGCGGGCCTCCTGACTTCATTTGCTGTCCTTGCTGCTCTGGTCGCCTCGGTCGGTCTCTACGGGGTTGTGGCTTGCTCCGTTGCACGGAGACGGCGCGACATAGGCATTCGAATTGCGATGGGCGCGAAGCCGGCGACAATCGTGCGCGGCATTCTGACGCAGGCGCTTTCGCTGACGGTGGTGGGACTGGTTTTGGGTGCGGCGGCCGCCAGCGGTTTGATGCGGTTCGTCTCGTCGCAGGTTAAAGGCGTCTCCGCGTGCGACCGGATCACCTTCGTGGTTGTCGCCGTTTTGCTGTGCGTTGTATCGGCTGGCGCGGCGTTTATACCTGCCCTTCGCGCCGCGCGCGTGGATCCGGCTGGCACGCTGAGGTCAGAATAGTAACCATGTCCGTGACCACACGGAGTCTGTTGTTCGCTGGCCTGCTTTTCGATGCTGCCATTTTGGCAGCGCCACAGTCGCTCGCCGCGAACGGCCAAGCCGATGCGGTCGTTCGCTCCACCACGCGACTGGTCCAAATGAACGTGATCGCACAGGACAAACAGGGGCAACCCGTGACAGACCTGAACAAGGAAGACTTTCAGGCGTTTGACAACGGCAAGCTGTGCCCTGTCTCCGTTTTTGTTGTCGAATCTCCAGGTACTGCCTCCCCACTCCCGCCGATTCGGCGCGATACGTTCACGAACCAGTTCACACGCACAACCGGTGCACGGAGCGCTTATGCCGTTGTTCTTCTCGACTGGCTCAACACAGGTTGGTCGGATCAGGCTCGCGCGCGCCAGCAAGTCATCCGCATGCTTCGGCGCATTGAACCCAACGACCGAATCGCTTTGTATGTCCTCGGACAAAACCTACGGGTCATCAGTGACTTCGGTGACGACACGGCCCGCTTGTTGGAGAAGTTGGCGGCTTTGCGCGGCGATCCCCAAAGCCGGGACGGTTTTCCGGCGGCTGGCATCTACGACGCGAGTGTTTCCACCTTCGACCAAGGGCTTTTTCCGAGCCTCGCCGGCACCGGGCGCCCCGCAAACGACTCTTCCAAAAAGGAACAGATGTTCTTCCTGGGCCAACGTGTGCGGCAGACCCTGGCCGCCTTTCAAGAAATCGCTGCCCATTTGACGAACGTGCCCGGGCAGAAGACGCTTATCTGGGTGTCGGCCGGGTTCCCCCTAACAGTACTTCAAAGCATTAGCGATGGCGCGTTGCACGACGAACGCAACTACAACGACAAGATCGAGCCGGTCCTACAACAGCTAAACAACGCCGACGTAGCAGTGTACCCAATTGACGCCAGAGGGCTAACCGCTAGTCCGAGCGCCTATGACACGATATGGACCATGAAAGAACTTGCCGCACGCACCGGAGGAGTCGCCTGGTATAACCGCAATGACCTCGATTTCGGCATGCGGAAGGACCTCGACGATATCCGTTTCAGTTATACCCTTGGATTCCTCCCGCCAGCGGAGGCAAAGCCCGGTTTTCACAGGGTGCAGGTGAAGTTGCGCCGCATTGGCGTGAGCCTTCGCTATCGAGACGGATACTATTTGGGCGAACTCAATAACTCAAGCCTCGAAGACCGGAGAACTGCGCTCGCAAGGGCGATGGACAGCCCGGTGGATTCTGCAGCAGTTCCAATCACGGTTAGAGCGGCCCGTAGCGGGGATGCTTTGAGGTTGCATATCTCGCTGGACGCGGGAAAGTTGAGCCTCCATTGGGAGGCGGGCATATGGCAAGGCAAACTGGAAATTCAGGAACTCTTCTCCGATGCTGGCGGAAGATGGATGGGCTCAGCGGCGTCAAACGTCGTCGAGATTAGGATGCTCCCGAGGACGTACGACGCGGCATTGCGCGACGGACTCCCGTTCCGTATTACTCTGCCCATCCCTTCCCACGCAACGACATTAAAGCTGTTGGTTTCCGATGTCGGTTCCGGGAAAGTCGGTACATTGTCGATTCCCCTGAGACAGGTGACAGAAAACTGAAGGCTCGCTGCCGGAGCAACTCATGAGTTGGACCCGATTCTTTCACCGCAAGCGTTGGGACGAAGAACGCGCACGCGAACTCGAAGCGTATCTTGAGATCGAGACTGATGAGAACATTGCCCGGGGCATGTCGCCTGAGGAAGCTCGCCACGCGGCGCACCGTAAGCTGGGCAACACCACACTGATCCGCGAGGAGATCTATCTGATGAACAGCCTCGGCTGGCTGGAAACGCTTTGGCAGGATCTCCGCTTTACCGTGCGCATGCTTCGGAGGAGTCCCGGCTTTACGGCCGTGGCCGTGATCACTTTGGCGCTGGGCATTGGGGCGAACACCGCCATATTCAGTTTGCTGCACGATGCCATCCTTCAACGGCTTCCCATTCACCACCCAGAGGAACTCGTGCAACTGGCGTGGCAGGACCGTCGTGCCAGCGGATCGAACTTCAACTGGCCCGACTACCAACCGCTGCTGGAACCCCAGCCGGCGCTTCCCGGACTGTTCGCTTACTTAGACCGCGCCGCCAGCATACGGTCAGGCAGCGTCGCCGAGCGCGTGCGCGTGCAACAGGTTTCCGGAGCTTACTTCTCGACCCTGGGTGTGCCGGCCTCCTTGGGGCGCGTCCTCGACACCACGGACGATGGGCCAGGAGCAGCCCCTGCCGCGATGCTGAGCTACGCATACTGGCAGCGAAGGTTCGCGCTGAGTCCTGCGGTACTCGGCGAGACACTCTACCTCGAGGGCACGCCACTTTCGGTTGTGGGCGTCGAGCCTCCCACATTCTATGGATTGGACCGACTCTCGCCGCCCGACATCATCTGTCCTCTTCATGCTGTTCCGCTGCCGGACGGCACGTCGTACTACGTTTACTTTTTTGCACGTCTTGCCCCCGGTGCCTCAGTTGAGGCCGCGCGAGACAAAGTCTCGACCCGCTTCCACGCGCTGCTGGAAAACGAACTGAAATCTCAGAGGAGCTGGATGGAACGTGCAAAATTGGACGTGAGGCACGCCGCGACGGGCGAGCACGGCGCGCGCCTCGAACTGGGGAGCCCGCTGGGCGTGCTTGGTGTTCTGGCCGGTATCGTCTTACTCATCTGCTGCGCAAACCTAGCAAGCCTACTGGTGGCTCGGGCCACTGGCCGCTCGCGGGAAATAGCCGTACGCCTCGCCTTGGGAGCGAGCCGGTGGCGCGTCATCCGGCAACTGCTCACAGAAAGTGTGCTGCTGGGAATGGGCGGTGGTTGCCTGGGCTTAGCGGTAGGCTCGTGGGTGCACCGCCTGCTCATGGTGCTGCTCCAGATCAACCCATCGGGGGACCTTCAGTTCTCGCTCAATGTCCCGCTTCTGGCATTTACCGCCGGCGTTTCCGTAATCACGGGGATTGTGTTTGGGATCGCACCGGCACTGCGCGTTACAAGGGCAGGGCTGCAATCCACCATGCGCGGCGGGGCACCGTCCTCAGGCCCGATGCGGCTTCGCCCCACGCGGACCTTTCTCGTTCTGCAGGTGGCTGCGTCGGTCGTACTGCTGGTGTGCGCGGCGCTATTCGTCCGTACACTGCGCAACCTCCAGGAGGTGGATACGGGTTTCGAAAGCAACCATCTTTTGCTCCTGACGATCGACCCGCGTGCCACGCGTTTCCAGGGCAATCGCCTCACAAACCTCTTCGACGAGCTGATAGAGAGGGCTATGGGCGTACCCGGCGTGCGCTCTGCCGCTCTGGCCGAAGAACCGCTGTTCGGAGTCTCTGCGGAGAAACAAGTTTGGGTTCAAAGTGAGGTCGCGAGCGGTGATGCCGTCACCTACAACACCGTAGGCCCTGGCTTCTTCCGCACGGCAGGAATCCCGGTCGAAATCGGACGAGAATTCACCGCGCGTGACCGCCTCGACGCTCCGCTGGTCGCCGTCGTCAACGAAGCCTTCGCACGACAGTACTTCCCGGGCCAGAATCCGCTCGGCCAGCGCTTTGGCGACACGGGGCCAGCCTCCGCCGACAAGTACGAAATCGTTGGCGTCGTGAGGGACACAAGGTCAATCAACCTGCGTCTCCCCGTACGCCCTGCGATCTTCCAATCACTTTGGCAATCGAGCCAGTACCCGCCCTTCGTGATGCACATACGCATCACAGGCGATCCTGATGCCATGTCGGCAACACTTCGCCGGGAAATCCAGGGAATCGACCCAGGATTAGTCATCTATGGTGTGCGGTCGATGAGCGACCAAGTGAACGGGACGCTCCGCCTGGAACGAACGTTCGCGACGCTCTGCGCCCTATTCGGCACCTTGGTGCTGGGCTTGTGCTGCGTGGGGCTTTACGGCGTCTCCTCCTACTCGGTAACACAGCGGACAAATGAGATTGGCCTGCGGATGGCCGTCGGAGCAGCGCAGACGGATGTCGTCTGGCTATTCGTGCGGGAGACACTGACGCTCTTTGCCGCAGGCGTGGCGTTGGGCACGCCGGTCGCGCTCGCCTGCGCCCAGCTTATCAAGAACCAGCTTTTCGGGCTGAGACCGTCTGACCCTTCATCGATAATAGTGGCGTTGCTCACGCTCGCCACAGTCGCGACGGCCGCAGCCCTCCTTCCCGCGCGCCGCGCGGCAAAGGTCGATCCCATGGTGGCGCTGAGGTACGAGTAAAGCAGCGGATAGGGGACAGTAAATGGTGGGTAGCGGACAGCGATGAGACGCCAGTCTCAGCCGCGGCCGGGCGGCAAAGACCTCTGGGCACCGCAAGCCCGAGAGAAAACAGCCACGCGCTGGGCCTCGCGATCGCCTTCCGCGACTGTTCGATTCCGGCCACGCCAATCCCACACTCGAACGCATTAGTACCACCGCGAGACACCCAGAACAACCCGTATCACATTGATATCAAAGGAAGTAACTCGTATCTCGAGCGTGGCTGTGGGAGTGCATCTGGACTGTGGTGTTAGGAATCTCGACACCAACCGGAGTGCTCTGCATGGAGAACAAAACGCCATTTTGGCGATTGCTTGCTGTGGGTTGCTTCCTGACGTTGCCCTTCTCGGGTCGCTCGTTCTGCCAAGAGGTCCAGAGGACGCCAACGCAAGGCAGCGCGACGCAAATCGACTACTCGAAGAGCCACGGGTTTCACGACGTTCTTTATCCCTACTCCACCCCTTCCGTTCCAGACGTGCATCTGGACAACTCGGAGCGTCTGAAGAACCTCATCAGTGACGGGAAGCTAGTGTTGACGCTTGCTGACGCCATTGCTCTCGCCTTGGAGAACAATTCGGACATCGAAGCCAAACGCTACAACCTGCCGATTGCCCAAGCAGACTATCTGCGTACCAAGGGGGGAGGAGCGGCACGTGGCGCCGCGGGCTCGTATCAATCGACCACCGCCTTTTCCGGCAGTCTGGGCGGGGGTCTCGGCAACGGAGGAGGCGGCGGGGGTGGCGGCGCGGGAGGCACTCTGGGGGGCGGCAGCATCTCTTCGGTGGGGTCGGCAGGATGCTGCGACCCAAGTCTGTACGCCTACTACGGTTGGAATAACGCGGTTACCCCCCTCAACTACACCGTCGTAAGCGGTGTTCCCATTGAAACCAGTCACCTGGCCTATTTTCAGGCGGGGTACAGCCAAGGCTTCGTTAGTGGCACTAGCATTGGCGTATCAGAATATAGTTACCGCCTTTCCACCAACACCACAACCAGCCTCTTCAATCCTGAGTTCGTGTCGGGCCTGTCCATGGGGTTCAGCCAGAACCTGCTAAATGGTTTTGGCGTCCGCGCCAACGGTCTCTTCATTCGCCAAGCGAAGAACACTCTGAAATTCTCGGAGAGCGTCTTCCGCCAGAACGTGATCACGCAGGTCGGGCAAGTGATGACAAATTACTATGACCTGCTGGCTGACCAGGAGAGCATTCGAGTGGCACGCGAGGGCTTGCAGTACGCGCAAAGACTCCTGGAAAGCAATCAGGCCCAACTAAAGATGGGGGCCGTGGCACAGTACGATGTGTTGCGGAGCCAGGAGGAAGTCGCGGCGCGAGAGCAGGACCTGCTGGCAGCGGAGAACGTCTACTCTCAAGATGCCCAGTCTTTGAAAGCCAAGATATCAAAAAGCTTTAATGAAGAGTTGGCGACTGTAGAAATTACCCCGACCGACAAGCTCCCGGAGCCGCATCCCGACGATGTGCCGCCCCTGGCGCAAGCCTTGCGCGAAGCCGCCACGCATCGCCCCGAGATTGAGCAGGCCGATATCAACCTGCGCAATCAGGAGTACACCATTGAGGCGAGGCGCAATTCGCTCTTGCCCTCGCTGCAGGCCTTCGCGACATATAACGTGTCAGGCTTGGGCGGCGCATTGCGGCCAGCCTTGTCTCCTCTCTTCCAAAACACCTACCCGAGCGTTTCCTACGGGGTGTCGCTTGGGATCCCTATCCGCAACCGGACCGCTCAGGCTGACGCCGTTCGGGCGGTACTGGAAAAGCGACAGTTACAAATAACCCTGCAAGGGGCGAAGAACCAAGCCGTCTGGGACGTCAGCAAGGCCGTGAGCGCGGTGGAACAAGCCCGAGTTCATCTTGACGCCACGCTGAAACAGGCAGCCTTCTCGCGCCAGGCGCTCGACATGCAGCAGCAGAAGTTCAAACTGGCGTCGGCCACGGTGGAAGACGTCATCACGGCGCAGCGCAATCTGGCCACCGCCGAGGGCAACGTCGTGAAAGACCGCGCCACCTATGCTAAGGCGCTGATCCAATACGAGCAGGCCACGGGGACGCTTCTGGACAGGAACAACATCTCACTCGCAGAAGCGGAGGCTGGAGAGGTTCACCGCGCGCCGAACATCCCAGGTGCACACGAACCGGCAAACCATTGAAACACCTATTATGAGCAAGATCTCCAAGCCGCAGGAATAGTCGTAGAGCCCCCCAAAGAAGGGGCTCTGCACTACGCCCTCCGCCCGGGAAGGACGCCAGCATCACTCTAGACCGTGTGTCGCCGCTTGGTATCGGGTTTGTGCGGCGTCGCCCTCCACACCGTACGCAAACCTCGTGTTCCGCGGCGCAAAGCCGGTATTGTGCTAGTTCGGCCGTCATCCTGGCGGCTCTGAGCCGATTGGAACCCGGCGCCGCGATTGAGATCAGGGCAATACCCGCATCGCCCTTTCCCTTGCGATAATGTTACCTTTTGTGGCATAAAGATTGGAGAAACTGTGCTTGAGGCTTTCTTGAGTGGGACGGTGTCCTTGCACGCCCGCAAGCCGTGTGGCCCGCCGGGGTCGAAGCAATCCCTGCATGTTTCCCCGGGCCCAAGATGGAACCCCGAAGGGCTCCCTTACCGGATGATGAGCAGGTCCGCGCTTGCGGGCGTACGAATGTGGCAGGGTGCTGCTGCACTCCACAGTGTTTGAATATGTGCAGAAATGGCGGCGCTCCACAAACGTTCTGATATTTGTGGGAACAGTCGCCTTGGCGCACGCCGGGGAACCCCGGTTTGCACCTCACTCCAAATGAGAGATGGACTGTGAAAAAGAAGACAGACCTCGCCGGATTTGCTGAGCTTATCTACGAAGAGAACGGCATATCGCGGGCTCAATTGGCCGAGAAAACCCACTTGGTGCCCAGCTACATCACCCTGCTGGTACGGCGCCTGCAGCGCCGCGGATGGCTGCTGGAAGGCGCGCACACGCCCTCGAAGGGGGGCCGGCGCCGGGTCTTACTGCATTTTCAGCCGGAGCTTGCCCACGTTATCGGTGTACAGTTCGGCCGTCTGAACTGCCGCATCGTGGTCACGGATTTTCTGGGCAAGGTCTTAAATTTCAAGAAGATGGCCTCTGAGGTCGCGAATGGACAAGAGCACGCCATCAGCTTGGTCCATCACGAGATCAAACGTGTTTTGGCGCAGGACCCGAAGATTCAAGGCTTGGCGATTGCGCACACCGGTGTCATTGATCCAACAACAGGGTCCGTCCTGCTATGGCCACGAGTGCAAGGCTGGCGGGACGTTCCCCTTCGGAAGATATTCGAGGATGCCTACGGCCTGACAACGGTGGTAGAAGACAGCTCGCGCACCCTCGCCCTTGCCGAGAAACGCTTCGGGCTAGGAGTGGGCCAGAAAAACTTCGTCTGTGTTCATGCCGGGGTCGGCATCGGAGCCGCCATTTTTGTGAATGGCCAGCTTTACTATGGCAATGACGGCGTAGCGGGAGAACTCGGCCACACCACTATCGAAGAAGGTGGGGAAATGTGTTCCTGCGGCAATCGCGGTTGCCTGGAAGTATCAGCTTCAGGTTCAGCCATCATTGACAAGGTCCGCCACGCCCTGAGACAGGGCGTAAGTTCCAGCCTCTCGTCGCTGGCCGCGCGCGATTACGAAGGGCTTACCATCGAGACTATCGCCGCGGCAGCCGAGTCGAACGACCGCCTCTGCCAGACCGTCCTGGCGGAAGCTGGAAACCACCTGGGAACGGCTTTGGCAAATGTCGTCAATCTTCTCAATCCAAAGAGAATCATCTTGGGAGGAGCCACGCCACGGGCAGCTAAAGGACTGCTCCTGGATCCGCTGCTGCGTTCGCTGAAGAGCCGAGCCTTTCATCGCGCCGTCAGCAGTCTCGAGGTCATGGTGTCGGAACTGGGAGAAGAAGCCCCGGCCGTGGGAGCGTGCCTCATCGCCACGAAGCGGATACTAAGGGATTTGTGCACGAAGCAAGGAGCGGGCGATCTTCTTGCCGCAGGGAAAACGTCGGCAACCTTTCCCGCCGGTGAAGCTCTGAAAACATCAACCGCTCCTGCTGAGTAAGAAGCAGATCTCCCACGACATACTCGGCCCCCGGCGAATTCGACATGCAGGTTGGCAGAACGATTGCCATGCCCACCATCCAGGAGAGGGAGCTGCGCGTGATCCATCAGTTGCCTGGCGGGCAACCGAAGGAGGAGTTTCAATGAGTGAAATTGGCCGTCGTGATTTGTTGCGAAGTTCATTGGGGATTACGGGTGCGCTGTTGGGTGGAGTCAGCTATGAGCGCAAAGCCTTAATGGCCCAGCTAGTAGATCAATCTGGCTACGACAAGGTGAAGGAGCCTGTCAAAGGCTTGCAACGCGGAAAGTTCGGGCAATATGATGTGACCCGCCTTATCCTCGGTGGCAACCTGATTTCGGGTTCTGCCCACTCGGGCGAACTGATTTACCAGTCCGCCCTCATGACCCATTACTTCAACACTGCAAAAATTCTGGAGACGTGGGCGCTGGCCGAGCAAAATGGCATCAACACCACGCTGATGCGGGCCGATCCCCATATTATAAAGCACTACACAATGTACAAGCAGGAGCGGGGCGGGAAGCTTCAATGGATCGCGACTTCCGCGCCTGAACAGGGGGACCCCGTCGAAAACGCGAAACGCGCCCGAGACACGGGTGCTATCGCGATGTACCTCCATGGCGGGGTTGCGGACAGCCTGGTCAAAGAGAAGAAGGTGGACGAGTTAGGCAACATCATTCATGGGATTCAGAAGACCGGAATCATGGCTGGCGTGGGAGCACATTTCGTCGACACGGCGCGGGCCAGCGAGCAGGCCAAGGTCAACCCTGACTTTTACATGGTGACCTGCAATCACTTGAATTACTACTCAAGCGAAGCCGCGGACGTGAGCGTGTTCATGCGGTCCATCAAGAAACCGTGGATTGCTTTTAAGGTCCTGGGAGCGGGGAGACTCCAGCCGCAAGAGGGATTCCGGCGCGCCTTCGAGCGCGGGGCTGATTTCCTCGCAGTGGGGATGTTCGACTGGCAAGTGCGCGACGATGTCGCGATGGTGCAGGAAATGCTGGCAAAGGGGCTTGATCGCGAACGGGCCTGGAGCTAACGAGCAGGGGCGCACATCTGTGCGCCCCTCTACATCGAACCTATTCCTGCTACTTGATAAACTCATCGACCAGTGCGTTGTCCTGAGCGTCGGCGAGCTCTGTTGTGTCTCCTAGGATATAGCGATAGCGATAAGGTGGGGGCAGGGGCATAACCCGGCGCATCCACGTCGTGGGATCCGTCAACATGACCGGCCGGTCTCCCACCACCTTGAGCAGGTCGTCCAAGTCCCAATGCAGGGCAAAACCGGGGATCACAACCTCAAACAAGTCGGTGTTCATCGATTGTCCCAATGACGACTGAAGGTTGTACGGCGTCCGGTCGAGCCATATCTTCCCGATGCGCTTGTCCGACGCAGCAGCGAGCAGCAGCCAGATACCTTTGTAGCTTCGCGCCAGAGCGTGAATTGAGGCAGGATCAACATCGCTGCGCGCGGCGAGAAGGTCAACCCCCTTAAGAAGATCATGGGCCCGCATGGCCGGCAGATTCTTTCCAATCTGATTGGCCCGGAAATTGACGAGCCAATCGCCTAGAAAGGGGCGTTCGCCGATCTCAGAAACTGCCCCTCGCGGTTCGAGGATCAGAACCACACGTCCGGCTTTGACCATTCTCTCCGCCAGAGTCTCCATCGGCGCCGCCATAAAGTAGGGAGGCTGATCGGCCACCGCCAGTACGGCGGGCTTTCTTCCCGGTGAATTCGGCAGATAGAGAGTCCCTTCAACCTCTATTCCCGGTTCGCTGGCAAACTTAATCTGCTGGCGCCGTCCGTCCGGGCCGTTCGTCTCCTTAATTACTTCCACGGTGGGCGCTGAACCATCGGTAGGGACACCCAGCTCACGAAGTTCCGCGAGCAGTTCTTGTGGCGTTCCCGGCCGCTTCTTCGCGCGGAGGTCGTCGAAAATCAGTTGGTAGAGCTTGCGGCTGCCCGGTTCGTCCTCGACATGGCCGGTGCGCGTCGCCCACAGGTCATGATTGGGATAGAGCTTCACCGGCTGCTCGTGAGCATCACCTTTGCCATCCTTGAGCCAGCGGATGAACCACGCATAGGCGGCTTCGCGGCTGACCAGTGGCGTGCCGTGAGGACCCGGCCCCACAAAGAAGCCCACGTGGTCTTCCGCATTGTAAAGACGGTACCAGCGCCGAGCTTCCTCGTAGACCATCTTGCCGCCGGGAGGCGTGAAGTAGTCATGTTCGGTCGCTTGGATCAGCCAAGGCGTGGGTGCAGTCAATTCCACAAAATCGGCCACATCCAGTCCGCGTTGGAGAAACATCGGGAAAGTCATTTCCGTGTCCGGGTCTGGACCTGCGAAGAGCAAACGGTACGAGTTGGGATAGCAAGCCGGGATGACGGCTTTGACTCTGGGATCGAGTGCCCCAAAGAAAGTCGTCAAGGCCCCGCCACCCGAACAGCCCGCAGCTCCGAGACGTGTATTGTCCACGTCCGGCCGGCTAACCAGGTAATCCATCGCGCGCATCGCGTCCCAGATGAAATAGCGCGCCGCCGATTCGCCAATCAGCATCGCCTGGGCGCCCCCCTGAACGTGTTCCGGCACCGACCAGCCGGCCAACGGGCCTTGCAGTTGAGGATCCCAAGTCTGCTCCCGCTCACCCTGGCCGATCGGATCGAAGGCCAACGCTACAAACCCCTTGAGGGCCAAGTTAGCGGCGAACCGCTGCGGCTCAGGCTTGCCTTCTTGGGTATGCCCTGATTGCAACAAGATGCCCGGATAACGACCCGGCTGGGCGGGGCGGTAAACATCGGCACTCACGTAGAAGCCCGGCTGGCTCTCGAAAAGCACCTTCTCGATTGTGAAACCATCGGCGTCGATGCGGCCTGTAATCTTGGCGTTCAAGGGACCGCGGTAATCGGGCAACCCGCCGAGAAGATCCAGAAGGGTCTCGCGGACCCATTTCTTACGCTGTTCGGCTTCCGCCACCGTGTGGATTGCCGAGATGGCGGCGTCGCGCTTGTCAAGCTGCTGCTGCGCAGTTCGATTCATCCAATCAAGGAACGGATCAGGGCGCTGCTGCTCCTCCTGCGCATGAAGGAAGGGAGCACTAAGAACTGCTGAACACAAGAGAGTGAGAACGGCAACCCGCATAGGGCCTCCGGTTAATAGGAATAAGGCACTCCTGCCGCGCCAGGATCACTGGTTGGGCAAGACAGAAACAGAATTCGAGTCTAGAAGACGCCGGTCGGCAGTGACAAGAACGAGCCCGAGGCTTCGCGCCGTCGCGACCAGGAAACGATCAGCGGGATCGCCGTGGGACAATCTGAACCGAGCTGCCTCCAGCACAACCTCCGAGGTCAGAGGGACCTCCTTCAAGGGCGATGCCGCCTTCGCTACCCACTCATTAAGGGGGCAGTCGAGGATAACGCGTCCCTTCTCAACAAGCAGCGTCAACTCCCATACGCTGACAGGTGAAAGCCACACCTCGTTCGCTGGGTTCTGCAGTACCCGCCGCACGCGCCTCACCAGTTTCTCCGGTGAAACCTGACTCCAAATCCAAATGTGGGTATCAAGCAGGAGTTTCAGTGGCTTGCCTCCCAATCGCTTTCACCACTCACGGGAGAAACGATGTCCCCTTTAATCTGCGCCGTGCCGGCCATGGCCCCAATCCACGTCTTCGGCGGGGTAGGCACGGAGGGAGGCCCAACTTCTGCCACAGGCCGTCCAAAACGCGTTACGAGCACGCGCCCCTTGGTGCGGTGGACTCTTTCCAGGACAGCAAGGCAAGTCGCCTTGAACTGAGAGATGGCCATTTTCTCCATAGGAGAATCTCCTTGGGAGAAACATATCATGGTCTATGACCATGGTCAAATCTATGCTCCCAATCAATGTCCGATATTGTGGCACAGGTCACAAGTAACAGGCGCCTTCCGCAATTTGTGACAGCCCACGCAGGCGCTCATGGACACTTCTTTCTCTTGCCACAGTACCTCCCTGTCTTGCACCGGACCGTGGCAGACGGCACATTCGACCTTCGCGTTCAAGTGCTTTTGGTGACTGAAGAAGACAAAATCCGGCAGATGGTACAACCGCGTCCAGGAAGGAGGCTGAGTTTCCTTCGCATAGGCCGTAAGTTTCTGAATCGCCGGGCTCCCCGTCAGAATCGTGCGATGACAATGCAGGCACCCCTTGAACGCCGGCATCTGCATCTTGTCGCCGTTCGCTGCGCCGGGATGGCAATTCTGGCACTCCGCACCCGTAGCGATGTGAAGCTTGTGACTGAATTGAATCGGCTGTGAAACGGCAGTGGCCGGCGCTTTGATCGAAGGAGGCTCACGCCCCGGCACGGAAAGATCGCGAACTACCGGAGCAGCGTTAGCAGGCGCCTGCCCCTCTGGGAACAGCGCATAGGCGGCAATAACCTGAGGAGCCGAGATATCAGGGTTGAAATATCCTCCCGGCCCAGCCGCGATAACCACGTACTGCTTCTTGGTGCGTTTTCCCCAGTAGGTGATGGGCGTTGCGTGCCCATTGGATTCAAGTTGGGTCACCCAGAGTTCCTGCCCTGTACGCGAGTCAAAGGCCCGGAAGCGATGGTCGTCCGTACCCGCAATGAAAACCAGTCCGCCCGCCGTGGCAATAGAGCCTCCCAGACTGGGTACGCCCGTCTTGGGAATTCCCTTCTCCTCCAGCGCATCGACAACTCCCAGTGGAACCTTCCAGGCAATTTCGCCAGTGTTCAGATCGACGGCATTCAGGTCCCCCCAAGGCGGTTGCTGGCAGGGGTAGTGATGGTCGTCCCAAAAGCGCGCGTAGCCTCCCCACTTGCTGGCACGAATGTAAGCCTCTGGTGAACCCTCTTTCTGTGGCGCCATCAGGCCCACGGCACCCACCTCGGTCACATTGACGAACATGTAGCCAAGCGAAGGATCGAACGAAGTCCCCGACCAATTGCCGCCTCCCAGCGTCCCCGGTATTTCCAGCGTCACGTCCAGGCCCCAGGGCTGGAAGATCCCGGCCGGCAGTGCGGAACCAAAATTGTCGAGACAGTACTTCCGCGATTCCGGTGTAACGGTGGTGATGTCGTCGAGGGTTACGGAGGTTCTCGCCAGGGGAGGCGGCTTAAGCGGAAACGGTTGCGTAGCCCAAGTGGCCTCGCCCGGCACTTTGCTTTGCGCAACGGGCCGCTCCTCTACCGGGAAAAGCGGCTGGCCGGTCAGCCGGTCGAGAACAAAGAGGAAACCCATCTTGGTGATTTCCGCCACGGCCGGCACATCGCGTCCCTCGCGGTGCAGGACGATCAGGGCAGGCGGCGCGGACAAGTCGTAGTCCCAGATGTCGTGGTGAACCATCTGGTAGTACCAGATCAGTTTGCCGGTCGCGGCGTTCAGGGCTACCAGCGAGTTTCCGAACAACCCTTTCCCCTTCCGGTCCGCCCCATAGAAATCATAGGAAGGACAGCCGAAGGGTAGGAAGACCATGCCGCGATCGGCGTCAACCGTCATGATTCCCCAGACGTTCACGCCCGAACGGTCTTTCCAGGCATCCCCTTCCCACGTGTCGTGACCGATCTCTCCGGGACCCGGAACCGAGTCAAATCGCCAAACCAACGTCCCTGTTCGCACATCGAAAGCGCGCACTGCACCGCTGGGACCTTTTGAGGGAAACTCTTGCAACCCCGAGCCTGTGATGACAAGGTCCCTGTAGATTGCCGGGGGCGAAGTAACTTCATACCTTCCGTCGGGCCATCCATCCGTAACTCCCTTCCGCAAGCTTATGGCTCCGCCCTCACCAAAACCCACACAAGGCCTGCCATGAACGGGATCGAGGGCAAGCAGGCGCCCGTCCAACGTGGCATAAAAGAGCCGCTGGTCCCGACCGTCTTTCTCGCCAGTACAAGTAACGGCAGAGGCCCCTTCCCAGTATGCGGCGCCACGGTTGGGGATTGGGCGGCGCGAGCCCGTTTGACCCGCAAACGGATCGAAAGCCCAAATCTGTTTCCCCGTCTCTCCATCGACAGCAATCACCCGGCTGGTGGGCGTCGTGAAGTAGAGCACACCGTCAACCATCAACGGTGTCGTCTCGAGAGCTTCGATGCCAGTGTCTGAACCGCGATTCACGACGTAGGTCCAGGCCCGCTGGAGCTTGCTCACGTTGGTTCGGTCGATCTGGTGGAGAGGCGAATACCGCATGCCGCCCGGATCATGCCCGTAGGCACGCCATTCCTGATCAACATTGGCTGGCGAAGATTGCCCCAGAGCCAGCCCGCAAGCAAGAAATGCGCTAGTCAGAAACTGCACCGAGAGTTTCGTCCGGAAGTGCGCGAGCAATCGCAGAAACAGGTTCTCACCGAGGCGTTTTGCTTTAGACATGAAGAAGGCCACGGGGCCGACACCCCCTTCTGTGTTCCACACGGATTCAGCTCACACATCGGTAGAACCGGCGAGGATGGACCAGCCAAGCATCAGCTTGCACAGACTACTCTCATTTTGCGTTGCCCGGATTTCTCAGAACGTGAAGTATCCTCGCCTCGGCAAAACCCTGTCAAGGGTAAAAGCACTTCAATTTTGCGTTTGGCGTGCTGTCACAGCAGGAGCATAATGTTGGGCCGCGCAAACGCGCCGCGGAGCATCGTCTAAACCAAGAGCCGCGCCAAATACTCTGGAACGCACCATGAACTCAAAGTCAAGAAACGGTATTGCCTGTGGCGGAAACTGGATCATCGACCTCGTCAAAGTAGTGGATTTCTATCCTCCCCAGAATGCGCTAGCGAATATTCTCTCCGAATCCCAAGGCGGAGGCGGCTGCGCGCACAACGTGACGCTCAACCTCGCCAAGTTCGACCGAGATCTTGAGCTGTACGCATTGGGTGTGATCGGCAACGATCCCCATGGGGATGCCATCCTGGCGGAATGCAGCCAGTATCCCCATGTCCGCACTGACCAGTTGCACCGCACAAACCAAGTGGGCACTTCCTATACGGACGTTTTCAACGTCAAGTCCACCGGACGCAGGACCTTCTTCCACTACCGCGGGGCAAACCGTCTGTTTGCTCCGTCCTTTGTGGACCTCGATCGCTTGCCCGTGAGCCTGTTCCACCTGGGGTACCTGCTCCTGCTGGACGCCATGGACGAGCCGGACCCTCAGTTCAAAACCGTCGCGGCCAGATTTCTGCACGAACTTCAAAGGCGGGGCATCCGTACCTCCATTGACCTGGTGTCGGAAGACAGCGACCGGTTCAATCAGATCGTCCCGGCCGCGTTGCGCTACACGAATTACTGCATCATCAATGATTTCGAGGCGGAGAAAATCTCGGGTTTGCCTATCCGTTCGGAGAACACTGTTCTGACCGAGAATCTGCGCCGCATTGGCCGAGCGCTTTTTGCGCACGGTGTGAACGACTTGGTGGTGATTCATTTTCCGGAAGGAGCCTACCTACTGAGCGCGGACGGAACGGAAATTCTGCAGCCTTCGCTGGAGCTTCCTGCTTCGTACATTGTGGGAAGCACCGGAGCCGGCGACTCATTTTGTGCCGGCATGCTCTACGGCCTTTACAGGCACTGGCCTTTGGACGAAGCCCTGCGCTTCGCCACCTGCGCCGGAGCCATGAACCTCAGCGACCTGACCACCGTCGGAGGCATCAAGCCCTGCCAGGAGGTCCTGAACATGCAGAAAATGTTTCCCTTCCGGAAGAGCTTCGTCCTATAAAAGTCTCTGGCGCGAGCATATTTACCCGAGGGAGTCCAAAACACGATGGCAGAAGCACACCTTCATCGATCCGCAGGAGGCAGCAAGAATCCAGGGACGCATTCGCATCTCCCAGAGATCCCATCCGAGATGCGGGCGTTGGTGCTTGACGGCGCAGGTTTCGACCATCTGCACGTTCGCCGCGTGCCGACGCCGCGCCCGGGGCCCAATCAGATGCTGGCGCGGGTGGACGCAGCCGGAATCTGCACCTCCTTGATTAAGCTCATCGAGCAAGGGCCCGCCCATCCGCTGGTCCACG
>Ga0335069_10000819_pt1 | contig 50214 bp, 46 predicted proteins | sample Lox_Sample_11_FD_206714 | JGI IMG/M metagenome (GOLD analysis project Ga0335069, IMG submission 206714) | Soil microbial communities from Loxahatchee National Wildlife Refuge, Florida, United States - Lox_Sample_1.1 | ecosystem: Environmental > Terrestrial > Soil > Wetlands | place: USA... | reverse complement strand
GTATGGGGATCCGATTTATGTGGACGATGTGGCGGTGGATTTTCCGAAGCTGAGGATTTTGCTGGCTCATGGCGGGCGGCCGCTGTGGATGGACACGGCGTTCTTTTTGATTCGGCGGCATAAGAATGTTTATCTGGATGTGAGCGGGATTCCGCCGCGACGGTTGCTGGAGTGGTTTCCTCGGCTTTCGGAGATTGCTCACAAGACTTTGTTCGGGACCGATTGGCCGGGGCCGGGCGTGCCGGATATTGCGGCGAACGTGGCTGAGTTCAGAGCGCTGCCTTTGGAGGAGTCGATGCGCGAGAGGATCTTTTGGGGGACGGCGGCGGAGATCTGGCCAGATTAGGTCAGAGGCAGAGGGCAGAGGTGAGAACCTTGCAGAAGTTAGAAGTCAGATTGCAGAAGTAGAACCTAGAAGCGTTCCACCACTAAGGACACTAAGGTCCACGAAGGTTTGGGCCGGTGATTTAATTTGGGCCCTGTGATTTCTGGACGGCTGGGGTCACGCAGGCTCTCTTGGCGCGTTCTACCTGCACTTTTATGATCAAGAGCTTTACTGCTTTTGTTCTCTCCGTGGCGATCGCTTCGTTTTGAGCTGCTTTGCTGGTGCCAGCCTGCATGGCGTTGCGGGCGATGGTCATCGTTTCGCGGACCTCATCGATAATTTTCTGACCGACACGGCGGTCGAGGTCTTTAATCTTGTCGGGATCGGCTGCGCTGGTGCCGCGATGGCAGACGTTGCCCTGGATTTCGGTGAAGAGCTGAGACCAGTCTGCGTCTTGGGTCAGGTCGCTTTGGCCGTCGACAAAGGAAGTTTGCCACTCGGCGTCGGTCATGTGGAGGCGAGGATCTTTTTCGATGCCCGCTCTCACCGCGGTCGCGCACGACTCATCGCATTCCAGAGCGGGATTGCCGGCGCCACGGTGGAGGCGGCGCTGCGACATATCCTCTTCGTCAATTACTTTGGCAGCGCTTTTCTTCTGGCGGTTGGCTTTGGCGATGTCGCCGAGAGATTGGCTTTGCGAAGACTGGTCGGAGGCGGGTTGATCCTGGGCGTGAGCGGCGCAGACGAGGGCGAGGAAGGCGAGAGGCAGGGCGGCTCGAAAAGCGGAGATGGGCACGGTCCGGTCTCCTTGAGAAGAATGGAAATCGCCAGTAAATTCGACCATCTTGGGGAGTGAGCTTCAAGTTACCGAGGACGAGCCCGGGTAACCGCAAGCGGAGCGCCGGAAGTCCTTGCCAGCAAGGGAATTGCCCGATGTGCACGGGGCTGGGGGTTGGGGTATAAAAGAGGGTTGCGGCTGGACCTCAGCGGCTAAAGCCGCAAGGATGTTGGGCGGGAATCGCAGCGCTGAAGCGCTGCGCCACCCAAAGTCAGCGCAAGTTTGCGGGAGGCGGGGAGAGCCACCCAGAATGAGCGCAAGTTTTGTGGGGAGGCCCGGGAGAGGCCACCCAAAATCATTGTCGAGTGAGGACTTATGATTACGGTTGGGGTACATGCGCCGAAGGGGCTGGAGGGGGTCGTTGCCACGACCTCGCAGATTTGTTACATCGACGGAGATGCCGGGGTGCTCGCGTATCGTGGGTACGACATTCATGAACTGGCGGACAACTCGACGTTCGAGGAAGTTTGCTTCCTGCTGTGGTTCGGGAGGCTGCCAAATGCCGACGAGTTGCGGCAGTTGAAGTGGCGGATGGCGGAGGAACGCAAGATTGATGCATCTATCTTGTACCGGCTTCAGCTTGTGCCGAAGCATGTGCCACCGATGGATGTGTTGCGAACGCTGGTTTCGGCGCTGTCGTATTACGATCCGGAGAATACGAAGAACGACCATGACGCGAATGTGAATAAGGCGATCCGGCTGACATCACAGATTTCGATGCTGGTGGCGAATTATGACCGCATACGGAATGGGAAGCCACTGGTGGAGCCGGACCGGTCGCTGTCGCATGCAGCGAATTTTCTTTTGATGCTGAATGGGGTGGCTCCTTCGCCGACGGCGGAGCGGGCTCTGGATATTGCTCTAATACTGCATGCGGACCATGAGCTGAATGCTTCGACATTCGCGGCGCGCGTGGTGGCGGCAACTTTGTCGGATATGCATTCGGCGATTACGGCGGCGATTGGGGCGCTGAAAGGGCCTCTGCATGGCGGGGCGAACGAGGCGGTGTTCAAGATATTGATGGAGATTGATGCTGCTGGTGCGGATCCGGTGGAGTACGTGAAGGGGATGCTGGCGCAGAAGAAGAAAGTGCCGGGATTCGGGCATCGGGTGTATCACACGGAAGATCCGCGGGCGACACATTTGCGCACGATGTCGCGTGATTTGGGGAAATCGAGCGGGAACGGAAAGTGGTATGACTACTCGAACAAGATCGAAGAGTACATCAAGGCCGACAAGAAGCTGAACGCGAATGTGGATTTTTATTCGGCTTCGACCTATCACACCTTGGGGATTGCGGTGGATTTGTTCACGCCGATCTTTGCGGTTTCGCGGGTGAGCGGGTGGACGGCGCACGTGATCGAGCAACTCGATGACAATCGGTTGATACGGCCGCGGGCGGATTATGTGGGGCCGGAGTATCCGCAGAAGTATGTGGGGGTGGAGAAACGCTGACGGCTCACAGCTGACAGCGTGAGACCGCAGTGCGTGATGAGCGGATGACAATGCTGATTTCGCTGAATAATTTTTTCGCAGCTCACCAGGCTTGACGGTTCACGTCGAACTTGAATGTCTCTCTTCAATAACGATCCCAATGCGGTCCCGAGGCCGCGCAGCGGTGGCGATCTTGCGCTTTTGATCGCTTTGGCTGCGGCTACGCTCGTCGTGCATGTTTTCACCGGGCATCAGTATGGATTTCAGCGGGACGAACTGGCTACGCTGGAAGACGCGCGGCATCTGGCGTTTGGATATGTCGCTTATCCGCCGATCACTCCTTTGTTTGGACGGCTGTCGTTGATTTTGTTTGGGACATCGCTCGCGGGATTTCGATTTTTTGCGGCCTGCGCACAGGCTGTCGCGCTTGTTTTTATTGGGCTGATGGCGCGAGAGTTGGGTGGGCGGCGCGGGGCTCAGTTGGTGGCTGCGGGCGCGGGCGTGACGTTCGCCCTGGGCGGCGGGGCCTTGATGCAGTATGTCTCGTTCGATTACTTGTGCTGGGTGCTGGTGTCGTATTTTGTGGTGCGGCTGTTGAAGAATGACGATCCGCGGTGGTGGTGCGCGATTGGAGCGGCAATTGGATTGGGGATGGAGTCGAAGTACACGATGGGATTCTTTGTGATTGCCATCGTGGCGGCGGTGGTACTGACTCCGGGTCGGAAATATTTGGCGTCGAAGTGGCTTTGGATCGGAGTGGCGCTGTCGATTCTGGTTTTCCTGCCGAATTTGATCTGGCAAGCGCAACACCATTTTGTTTCGCTGGATTTTCTCAGCCATATTCACAAGCGCGACGTGGGCGAGGGACGGGCGGACGGATTGTTCGCGCAGCAGTTGCAGCTGACTTTGCTGGCGACTCCGCTGGCGTTAGCGGGACTCTGGTTCTACCTGGTTGCGGCTGGGGGTCGGCGGTATCGCATGCTGGGATGGATGTATGTGGTCACGCTGGTTTTGTTTGCTTTGGCAAAAGGCCGCTGGTATTACATGGCGGGCGCATATCCGATTCTTTACGCCGGCGGTGCGGTGTGGGGAGAGCAGTGCCTGGCATCGATGAAGCGCGGATGGGCGGGGGCGGTGCGTGGGGCTGCGTGGGTGGCGCTGGCATGCGACGCGGCGCTTGTGTTTGCGATTGCTTTGCCGTCGGCGCCGGTGAACTCTCCGAGATGGAAGTTTGCTGCGAAGAATAACGGCGACCTCGTGGAGGAACTCGGGTGGCCGGAACTGACGGCGGAAGTGGCGCGGATATGGGATTCGATGCCGGCGGACGAGCGGGCGCATGCTGGGATTCTGGCGGCGAATTATGGGGAAGCTGGGGCAATCGCGTTGTACGGGCCTCAACTAGGATTGCCTCGGCCGATGAGCGGGGTGAATTCGTTTTGGGCTAAGGGGTATGTGCAACCTCCGCCGGATACGCTGATTGTGCTTGGGTATTCAGACCGGTGGCGGCAACGGACATTTTCTTCATGCCAACTTGCGGGGCATACACCGAATCCGTATAGGATCAAGAACGAGGAGACTGGGGATCATCCGGACATTTTTGTTTGCCGCGGGATGAAACAGAGCTGGCCGGAGTTCTGGAGTGATTTCCAGTACTACGGATGATGGCTTAGCGTTCCCGGTGACCGCACAAACTTGGCTACTGCAGGACTTTGGCCACTGCCGCACGGGCGGGGCGCCCGTGCCCCCATTTCTTGCGCGCTGAGAAAGGCGCTCCTGCTGCGGCTTGTACAATACTAAGAACGGTATGGCGCGGGTTTATCTGGACAATAACGCTACTACGCCTTTGCTGCCTGAGGTTTTGGAGGCGATGCTTCCTTATCTACGAGGAGGCTTTGGGAATGCTTCGTCGATCCATTCGCATGGACAGGCTACTCGGGCGGCGGTGGAGCGGGCGCGGGAAAGCGTTGCTCGGCTGATTGGGGCTCGGGCGTCGGAGATTGTTTTTACTTCGGGTGGGACTGAGGCGGATAACCTGGCAGTTTTTGGTGTGATTAGCGGTCAGCTATCAGCCGTCAGCCGCCAGCAAAACCACATCATCACCTCGACCATTGAGCATCATGCCGTGCTTAATGCTTGTCGGCATTTGGAGGCGCTTGGTTATGAGGTTACTTACTTGGCGGTGGATGCTTCGGGGATAGTTGATCCTGCGGATGTGCGGCGTGCTTTGCGGGATTCTACTCGGTTGATCTCTGTGATGATGGCGAACAACGAGACTGGCGTCGTGCAGGCTGTCGCTGAGATCGGCGCGATTGCTCGTGAGGCTGATGTCCTGTTTCATACGGACGCGGTGCAGGCTGCGGGAAAAATTCGCATTAATGTCGACGAGATTGGGTGCGATCTTTTGACTCTTTCTGCGCATAAGCTGCATGGGCCTCAGGGCGTGGGGGCGCTTTATGTGCGGAAAGGAACCTCGCTTGAGGCGCAGATGTATGGCGGGCGCCATGAGCGGTCTCGGCGGGCGGGGACGGAGAATGTTGCCGGGATCGTGGGAATGGGCGCGGCATCGGAGGCGGCGCTGGCGGGGTTTGCGCGCGGGGATGATTTGAGGATCGGGGAATTGCGCGACCGGCTGGAACGCGGGCTGCTGGAGATTGAGGCTTGCAGCGTGAATGGTCGGGATGCCCACCTTTCGCAAAGTGCGCGAAGGATGGGGCACCCACTTTTTGCGAATGGTGCCGACAAAAATCCCCACACAACGCAAAGTACACGTTGTATGGGGCACCCTCGGGATTCGTATCCGTTGCGGGTGCCGAATACTTCCAATATTTGTTTTGAGGGGATTGATGGGGAGGCGTTAGTCATTGCTTTGGATTTGAAAGGGCTGGCGGTTTCTACCGGGGCGGCTTGCTCTTCGGGAGCGATTGAGGCTTCGCATGTTTTGCTGGCGATGGGGCTCTCGCCGGAGCGGGCGCGTGGGAGCGTGCGGTTTAGTTTGGGGAAGATGAATTCGGCGGAGGATGTGGAGTTTGCTTTGCGCGTGGTGCCGGAGACTGTCGCGAGATTGAGGGAGTTGTCGCCGGTGTGGAAGGAAGGTCAGAGGTTCGAGGTTCGAGGTTAGAGGTGAGCGAATTGGTTGCAGAGACAATAGCGGTTGCTATGTCGGGAGGGGTGGATTCTTCCACTGTGGCAGCTATGCTGCGGGCGGAGGGGCATCCGGTTGTTGGCCTGACTATGCAGCTTTGGAATCAGCGGCGTCTGGCTGGGCACTCGGGAATGCCGGAGTCTGTCACCGGGCGGTGCTGTTCGCTGGACGATGTTTACGACGCACGGCGGGTGGCCGAGACGATTGGGATCCCTTATTACGTTGTCAATCATGAGGAGCGGTTTGAGCGGGATGTGGTGAGGCCATTTGTGGAGGAGTACCTGGCGGGGCGTACGCCGATTCCTTGCAGTCTTTGCAATAACCATTTGAAGTTCGATCAGTTGCTGGTGGTGGCTCGGTCGATTGGGGCGGAGCGGATTGCTACCGGCCATTATGCGCAGGTGTCGGTTGATGAGGCCGGAGGGCGGTGGCTCCTGAAGCGGCCAGTCGATCGATCGAAGGATCAGACTTACTTTTTGTTTGGACTGACGCAGGAGCAGCTTTCGCGGACTTTGTTTCCGTTGGGCGGGTTGACGAAGCCGGAGGTTCGGGAGCTGGCTCGTACGTACAATCTTGTGATTGCAGAGAAGCCGGACTCGCAGGAAATTTGTTTCGTTCCGGGCGGGGATTATAAAAAGTTTCTGGATGCCTATCTCGAAGAGCAGGGGACCGATGCGCGGCTGGATGTGGGAGGGGAGATGGTGACGACTGACGGCTCGGTGATCGGCGAGCACTCGGGCGTGCACAACTTCACTGTCGGGCAGCGAAAGGGGCTGGGCGTGGCTACCGGGTCGCCGCTGTATGTGATCCAGATTAAGAACGACACGCGCCAGGTCGTTGTGGGTCCGGATGAGGAGCTTTATACGCGGACTCTGCGGGCTCGGCGGGTGAATCTAATTTCTGTCGCGTCGATCGATGCGCCGATGCGGGTGGCGGTGAAGATTCGGCATAAGCATTTGCCGGCCGCAGCGATGATTGAGACCGCGGGGCCGGACGAGGTTGTGGTGACGTTTGATGAGGCGCAGCGGGCCGTGACACCGGGGCAGGCGGCGGTGTTTTATGACGGGGACATTGTCGTGGGCGGTGGGTGGATCTTGTAGTTGCGAGTAGCTAGTTGCTAGTGAGATGCGGGGTCATCGGGCTCACTGAAATCAGGTTTCTTTCAGGAATGGAAAAAGGGCAGGACGCGCTCAACGAAGCGACGCGCAACGGGGCGCGATCCTGCCCTTCATCTTCACCGCAATACTTACAACAGGCCAGAACTGCGTAGACGGTGGACCGGGTCTACAGGCACGGCTTGACGTTTGAAAACCCAGCGAGCTACCGCGATTCCTAAAGCCGCGTAGCAAAGATGCCAGACCTTCATGGTTTGCCCCCCAGACGCCGGAACTGACATTGGGGAGCGACTAGGCCCGTCCCGTCGTATGCACGCTACATTACTGTGGTTGTGTTCGCGGGGCCAGCCCACGAATGTGCCATCGACCTGCCCAAAAGGTCACCTTGGGTAACAGGTGGGCGTTACGGGGGCGTCTGGGTTGGGGCCTCCAGGGCTTCAGCAGTGCCTTCGGTAACTTTCCTTCGGTTACGGTACGGCTGAGAATTCCTGTAGGTAGTGGTGTGCCCTCTGGTATGTGGAGCTTTCTGCGCGGGCGAGGGCGCTCGCGCTACACGAGCGCGGGCTACGGGACCGGATGACAGGAAAAACATCAATCTTCGGACTGGTTTTGGTGCTGGGGCTCTCTGCAGCGGCTTTTGCGCAAGAGGATGAGTCGCCGCAGTCACTGGGGGACGTCGCGCGCAATTTGCGTCGGGAGAAGGCTCAGCAAGCGGCTTCGGCTCCGGCTCCGCCACCGACCGTGACTGTTGTCGATAACGACAATTTGAAGCAGGTCATGGAGGACGCTAGCAGGATCAAGCCTGTGCCTGCCGACAAGACGGTGATTTCATTGAGCCCCTCGGGGAACATGATGACGGTATCGTCTCCCGACGTGACCTGCAGCATGTCGTTCAATTCGCGCGGGAGTTCGCTAGTGGTGCGGCCGGCGCTCGTGGAGAATTTGCCGCTGGAGGAGTTGGTCAAGCTGGATGGTCCTGCGGCAATTCATGATGACAATTTGCAGGTGGATGTTTTCAACGGGACGGAGTGGGCGCTGCGGGAGATTACGGTGGCGCTGACCTTGGAGCGGCGGCCGGGAGAAGACGCGGAGGTGGCGGCGCGGGCGAGGGTGGTTCCCGCCGCGGATGGTGACGCGGCGCCGGCGGTGGAGCGGCATTCGGATGTGACGCTGCTGTTTCATCTGAAGACGGAGACGAAGCCGTTTGAGCGGGCGGCGTTGCGCGAGTATGTGGGCCTGACGCCAGGGGCGGATGAAGACTGGCGGTGGTCGATCGTGGAGGCGAAGGGAATTCGTCCGGCGGGGGCGCAGGTGGCGCCGGAGTCGTTGACGGAGCCGCTGTTCGGCGGGAAGACGCCGGCGGTTCCGGCGACGAATGCGCCGAGGGAGAGTTGGGGTTCGCCTGAGCCTAGCGGGTCGTCACCTAAGAGACGGTGATTTCGTATTCCCCACTCCAAAATCGCAGCGAACGCGATTTCAGAATGGGGCACCTTCGTGAGATTTCACGCGCCCACCTTGACGGTGGTTCACGCATTTTGCGCGGGCGAGGCGCCCGCGCTACACGGGCAATTGTTTTAGACGGGGACGGGGTGGTAGTCTAACCGAAGTTGAGCGGGCGTAGTTCAGCGGTAGAACGCCAGCTTCCCAAGCTGGATGTCACGAGTTCGATCCTCGTCGCCCGCTCCATCTTTCCAACAACTTAGCGAGCCGCCTACCTGGAAGTTGTGTTCAATTGTGTTCAAAACGTTTTCTACTTTGCTCATTGCACGCTCTCCGTAAGCGGTTCGCTAGTCATGACTTCGAGCGCGACTGCATTGACTAGCTTTCGCGTGCTTTCGGCTACCGGCTGCGTGTAATTGTTAAACGTGGTTCCTATATCCGTGTGACGCAAGTGCACCTGTACGTCCTTGGCATTTGCTGCAAGCCCCGAGGCATTCGTTGCGAACGTTCGTCGCAGCACTTGAAAGTTCACCGGAACGGTTATGCCGAGAGCCACTGCGACAGGTTTTACGCGACGACGCAACCAATTCTCCGGTCGCATCGGCGTACCCTGCTCGGTGGGAAAGAGAAGCGCATCAGCAGGGGCGTTCGCGTTCTGCTTTCGCCATTGTTCCAACAAAGGCAGGATGACATCTGGAATTGCGACCGGCGCTTTCGAGTTTTTTGTCTTCGCCTTCCCCGGTCGCAACGTACCCCGCCAAGCCGTCCCTTCGATGTGAAGGTCTTCGCCACGCCATGAAGACCAACGGAGTCCGAAAATCTCTCCGGGTCTCATGGCACAGAACGCCGCGATCATGGCGATGAGTTGATCCCGAGAGGGAAGTGCCTCTAACAAGCGACGGGAATCGTTCTTTGCGATGACCGGCTTCAGCGCTTCCTTTGTTTCGGGGTTGTGAATCTTGCGCGCAGGATTCTTGCCGAGCAGATCAGCCTCAACGGCCTCTTCCAGAACGGCTTTCAGCATCGTGCGGCTGTGGTCTACGACGGTGAGCGAGAAGTTCTTTTCAGCCAGCCCGTTCAAAAAGACTTGGCAGTCGAACTTGCTCAATGAAGTAAGCAGTCGGTCGCCAAGCGTGGGCAGGATGTGTTTTTCGATCGTGTAGAGGTTTGTCTCGGTTGTCGAAGCGGCCCACAGCCCCTTGCGCATGGGCAGGAATCGCTCGTTAATGAACCACTTCAACGTGATCGTGTTCGGATGTGGTTGTGCCTTCGAAGCCGTTTCAATAAGCTTTCGCAGCTTATCTTCCGCCTCCCACTTCCGCATGTTTGACTTTTCGCCCAGCGCGACGCCTACATGTCGCCTAGTTTCTTTGCCGTTGTGGTCGGTCGAATAGAGGTAGAAGTGACCGTACCAGCGTTTGACACGGCCCTTCCGTTCCTCGACCCAACCGTGTTGATGTCGGGTTCTCATTCGTTTTTGTCCTTTCAGTTTGAATTTGCTACTGTGCATAAAATGCCCGGTTATTCCTTTTCCTGCAAATTTTCATTTATGAATTCGTCCACATCCTCTTGGCGAAAGCGCAAGACAGCGCGCTTGCCACCAAGCCGAACCACCGGCAATCGTGGACTTCGCCGGGTAGCATGATCCCGCACCCAATCCCTCGAAACCGCCAGCAGCTTAGCAACATCATCCAGGGTCAACAGAGGCCCAGTCATTCTTTCCCCACTCCTGCCACAATTTCGAAGAGTTCACCTTGCCCGACAGCTTTCTGCCGCTTCGTTTTGCCGGTCGCGGTTTTCTGCCTCGCCTTTCGATACGGCGAGACGAAAGCGTTGCACGGACAACCACGCACCGCGCAGCTAGAACTTGAGCAGCAAGGAAAGTCCGCTTGGTCATCGGTGAAGTGCTTGCATTTGGCTAAAGAATAATTGAGGAGACGCGGGCCTGAGTAAGCACGGTTCCAGCGCACCCACACGATTTCGCCACGGCTACGCACGTAATAGAGAACAGTGCGCGTCTCGCGGGATCGTCTGACATCGCAATGCGCCCAGCGGGCATGGGAACAACCAGGCCGGGTGCATAGGTCTCGAGGTTCGACTGGAGGAGCTTTGTCGACTTCATCGCGCGTCTGCACGGTCCGCACGGCGACGTCACGCAGGGATCGCGGTTGGTATGTGAACTGTTTCATGCGCTTACCACCTCGCTTGCCGACAACACCGCCATTGCAATAACAAAACGCACATCGAGCTTTGTCGCATCGGCAATCAGCTCGAAGTCGGCGTTCCTCTGAATTAGGTTCAGACAGCGCATCACTCGCTCGGCTAGCTCAAAAATTGAATCACTCTCAGTCATTCTTCCTCCGGCTCCAGGCCAAATATTGCCTTGCCTTTTTTATTCGTTCCCAACTTAATCACCTGGCCTGAACGGGTAAGCGCGTTCAGGCTACGGGTGAACAGCTCATGGATTCCATCCCTGTCAACATTTGCGGAGCGGCGAAGATCATTTTGTGATGCCGTACCCTTGCGTAGCCGATTGACCAGCGTTTGAGACATCGCGGCGATTTCGCTCCTGGCGTCGGGCTGCCACAGCGCCCGGCGAAGCGCCAGTTGGTGCCGTCCCCAAAGGATTGACCGCTCGGTCATCTCCAGGGTGATTTCGCGTGCACCGCTAAAGCAGCATCGCATCAAGAGATCAACCTTCGTGTGCTCGAACAGGCGCCGGCCAAGAGCAAACTCCGGTGATTGCGGATCGTTCAATGCGATGGCAAAACCGTTCATGGCCGCGCGGGCATCATCCGTGATCGTCGGCACCATAGGCGCCACTGGCATCATTGCCTGGAGCTTGCCGACGACTTCGCGCTCGGCATGGAAGTCGCGTGGTGCCCACTCCGGAATGGCGGGCATTCGATCTGCATACGCTAAAACGTAGCGACTGAGCAGACCATCGCCGCTTGCATTCGCCAGCGCGAAGCCTTGCTGGAAAGTGGCGCGCGTACTCTGCATGAGAACACTCAGGTGAAAGTCGTCGCCGCCGTGTTTTTTGTTCGTTAGTGAACCGGTCCATAAGCTAGTCGATTCGAATAAGGTTTTGAGTGCTGAAAACAGCGTGGAACCATCACGACGCGCCACCTTAAGTAGATGGTCTAGCTCGTCCCAGCAGACGATAGCGCGGGGATTCTCTTGTAGCTCCCGCGCCAAGAACTGGCCGCTTCCTACGCCCGTTCCGTGCAAGATCTTGAGTTCGTCACCGACAAGTAGTGGCCGCAATGAGCCGCCTTCTCCATTGTGTGCCGTGAGCCGACGCCATGATTCGCCTTTGCCGGACTGGGGGTGCTCGCTTATGACGGCCAGGTAGCGGCGTAATGGCAGATCAGGATGGCGAGGATATCCGAGCTTGCCATTGGCGAGCGCGGCCAGCACCAGGATGCACATCTCGCGCACGAACTGCGGATGCAAATTCGTACCGCTGGTCAACAACCAGGTCAATTCCGAGAGGAAGTCGCCGTCCAATGTGGCCGCCGGCCATGACGGAACTGCGTCCGCATTCGGGATGACATCGGCTTCGATAGTCCCGGACGCCACTGGCTGATTGAAGCCGAGCCAGGTCGAGAACGTGTCGAACACGCTATTGCCCACGATCCGACGAAGCCTTACCCCGCCAAGTGTTTCTTCTCCGGCGGCATGCTTCGTGATCGTGGTCTCAACGGCGGCCAGTCGATCATGCACCTCGTCGTCGCCCGCTTCCTGACATACTGCCTCGACGAAGTGCTTAACATGATCTGCCACCCAACCCCGGCGCAGAAGGAAGCCAGAGAGCGACAAGGCAAATTCGTGCCGCGTGCCAGTTGGTGGATAGTGTCGGACGAGTAGAGTCGCGGCCGCGAGCTTCTCCACGGCATGAACAAGCTCAGCGGAGTCGACTTTCGCAGGCTCGCCTTCGGTTTCATACCATTCGATTTGCTCGCCACATGGATGAGTCGAAGGCCAGACCATGCTTTGTTGGCCGGTCGAACGTAGCTCCAGCAGACAAGCACCTTCAAATGAAAATTTCCCAGGTGCCGGTGGAACATCGCATCGGTACCAATAATGAGAATGCGGGTTTGAAGGCCGGCCGCTCTTGAACGTGGTCGGAAGAGCAAACCAGCGCGCCAGCCTCGCGGCCTCGGGACAATCGCAATCAAGATCTGTAAGCCCGTTGCCGTTCATGCCGAGCAGAAGACCGACGTTAGCTTCGCCCGAAAAAACCGTCGGAACCTCGTCCACCGTCACTCGCAGGTTCTGCCAACCGTCACGTCCAGGATTTTTCGAATGTGGCAACAGGGGGACCGGAACGAAACCGGCCCCAATGTAGTCACGTACAGCTGTTTGGAGAGGCGCGTTCATTCACCGCTCCCCGTTAGGTCCGCGTCGCCTTCGGTTTTGGGCAGCAGTGACGCAACCCATGCGTCCCTGCGGGCTGCCGCTTCAGTTTCGGAAAGATGGCGCCCGTTGTGCCACTCAAGGGCGGCGAACGCCCGAAGAATCGGCGAACAAACGTGGGGCTTGTGCAGCGCGGCCCAAATCTCGCCATCGTCGCCTATCTCCAAGTCGACCAGAAACTCGTCGCCGTCATTGAGGAAGGTGCTGCCGACCATCCCGTAACAAAAGATGCAAGTCGTCGCTGCCCATGGACCAACGGGTGAGAGTGGTTCCCAGCGGACGTTCGTATGGTCGTAAAATCCGTCCGCGATCAGCTTGGAATGTTCCGGGCTCTGGCGAATACCATCGCTGCGGAAGTATCTCGTGCGGCAAGGGACTGGCCCGGCCGCGGAATTAGCAATTTTACTTATGTAGTCCACTGGTGTTTCTCCTATTCGACCTAAAATCCGGGGGATTGGCCGTGTTGGCCATGCCCCCGGTTCTTGCGATACAAGAACTTTTTGTTGCACGGTCCAGGCGCGAGCTCAGCTGGCTGATTTGCTCGACTGCGGTGTTGTGCGCGCCCTCGTGCTCTTCCTCCGCGATCATCTTCAGTCGTGCTCTCAGAAAGGAGGCAACGGCATGACCTTCAACCTCGCTCAACGGAATTTGGCCAGCTTCGAACTTCGCCAGACGACGTTCGCTTACGCCGGTTGCCCGTTCGACGGCCTTGCGGGATACATCGCAGAAGAGGCGAATGCGATGGATGGTCTTCATAACAACGACAGTTTGAGGGCAGAGGGAGGAAGTGCGCTGTAGATTTGGAAACTCTATGGCTTACAATTGGAAAGGTTTTTATTTCAATAGCTTAGGGCTATAGTTTCGAGATTTTTTGACGGAGCGCTTCCACCCGACGACCAGTCCAGAATGCCAGCCACTCATCGAACATCATCGCGGGCTTGTCGAGATTGGCGTGGAAGTCGCGGGGCCGCGCGGCGATGTATTCCTTCCAGGATTCGAGATTCCGCTTAAGATACGACCTCTCAGCGTTGGAAATCGCCTCTTCCAACAACCGTTGCAGTTCGGTGTGCGATAGCGAGACGCGGGAAGCCTTCTCGGTCTGCCTGATCCGCCGCAGCACAACCTCTAACTCCTCGACAAACACTCTTTTCTTCTCCTTCATGGTGGGATCAATCGGCGCCGGGTCCAAGCGCTGATGAATTCGCACGGCTGTGACCAGGGCTTTCATGAGACACTCCGTCTTCTCTACACCTGCTTGGTAGTCCTCGCGCCAAGCATGCACGCGCCCGCGTACTATGGAGCTGGCGAGCGCCAGGCTGCCGAGCGTTTCGGCCTGGAAGATTATGACGTTGTCCAAAATCTCAGCTTGCTCGGGACTGACCTGGGTAGGGTTGAGCCATGGGTCGAAGGCCGAACCGGAGAGCATTTCCACGCGCCATGCCAGCTCTTTGTCGATGAAAGTTCCGAGGTCATCGCCGTCGAGAACTTCACGAGGGATAACGGACATGATGAACGACGCCGGGTTTCGTTCCGTCGTGCCGGCAGGCTGCGAATGCTTCGATTTTGGCGTAGCAGCTTTTGCAGGTGCAACTTTCTTCTTCGACAACGCCTTCTCCAGCGCGATAAGGGCGACGCTGGAGAACATCGCCCTTCGAATCCCGCCTGGAGCGACCAGGAGGGCAAGCCAGCAATTAGTCTAAAGACTCGCGCGACGGTTGCAAGAGATTTTCGAAGGGTTGGATGAGAATGGCGAGAACGGCGGCAAGGTTACTTCTCGACTACCACCATTTGGGAGGAGCCCATGATGTTCGGTCATCCCGCGGAACGCACTGCGGTATGTCGCGTTTCCGGTGCGGATCCGGCCAAACTTCCGAGAAGCGCGTTTATCATTCCTGATCCGGCCAATCTCCCCCAAGCCGACTTCTGGCCGGGACGGTGCTCCGTAACTCCTGGATTCCCCGTTATCTATCTCTGATCGAGGGAAGCGCCTCTCCCCTTGCTGATGTGGACGAAGGGTATTGATGTTGAGTTTCGGCGAGCAGAAGGTATTGGAGCTTCCTCTCGCCCAAGATCAATCGGCGTTACGCGACTCCTGCACGATTCCCGTCTAAAGTCCGCACCACAAAGCAATGTCTACTGCTGCGGCTCATTCTTAGTCCCGTCGGGTTTGCAGCCGCTACCGAGACTCAGCATTTCCACCGCTCCAATGCTCGAATTTTTCTTCACAAAATCCTCTGGCTTGACGTAACCACCATAGGCGGCTGCATTACCGGCACAGATTAAGTTCCCATCGAGCTCGAATAATGCATATCCTGAAACCGCGCCGCCGGAGAAGTGTGGTTTGCTGCCCCAAATATTGGTCTTGGTGACGATTGCGCCACCCGATTCCATCGATTTCACCCAGAGAATCCGCCAGTTGTTGAAATCCCATGCATTCTTCTCGTTTGGACGAACGTTCATCTTTCGTGCTAATCCGTCGCCTTGCAAAATCGTCACGATGGGAGGTGTAGAGGACCCTGGCGAGGATACGGTCGGCGAAGCACTTGCGCTCGCTGATCCCGTAGGTGCTTGTGCTGCGGCTGACGTCGCACCTGGAGCCGTTACGGACCCGGTCGATGTGGCCGAAGTGCTTGCGGCCGGCGGCGTGAAGGAGACGGCACCACCGGTCAACCCGGCCAAGTACGCTTGAATCCCTGTTACAAGACTTTGCGCTTTCGCCGCAGTCAACGTTGCAGTCGTGACAATTGGATTTTCGAGCGCCATAATTGCGGCATCGCTTGCTTTGATTGTGTCGAGTGCGTCTTTCTTTTGAACCGTGCTCATCTTTGAATCGAGCAAGATTTTCTCTTGCGTTGCAATCTCATCTTCGGGCTGTTTGAAATCTTCTTCTTTCAGCCCCAGCTTCAGCCTCATATACTTGATTTGGCCTGTAAGACTCCGGAGTTCATTGACCAAGATGGTTTGATCGGCGACTTTCAAAGACGAGTCTTGCAGCTTGGCGAAATCTGCCTCGCGTGTGATCTCGGCTTGCTGAAGCTGGGAGCCAACGCTGACAGTTAGTTGATTGCACTGATAAAAGTCCTGCAAACGAGAGAGGTCATCGATGAGTTTTGCGAGTTTCGAAACGAATGGCGAGTCGGGCGGCGTGGCGACATCTATCGTCCAAGGCGCATAGATGTCGGGCGCAAGTACCTGTACTTGATTGGCCCGCAGTTCCCTTGCGACCGTGCTGATCAGTGCTTGGTCCTGGATCGTTCCTGAAACTTCCGTTACTGTTTGGCTGCTCGCAAATAGGCCCAAGATGCTTTGGATCACTCCGATGGCTTGGGTCACTCCAGTCGCGTAAGCTTCGACGCTCGGGGCCCCAAGTTTGGGAATGTTTTGGGTAGGGCATGGTGCCTTCACAGCTGAGGTGAAGGTAGCGTCGGCTTGGTTGAGGAAGTTCTGGATGACTAACATGTTTGATCGCCAGAGCTGGAACGCCGGCAAAATTACCGAGACTGACGGGACGACGACAACCCCGGGTCTCGGTGTAGACGCAGGAATCAGGCTATTCACGTCCTGTGCGATCGCTTTGCCGTTCACTTGGAGCGATTTATACGTAAAGATCTCCCCCTCGATGGAATACGTTCCGGGGCTGGTGGCTGCGCCTCCAGTTCCAGCGGAGGGTTGCGAACTGCTTGCAGGGGTTGCACCAGAAGAGTTCGCAGATGCTGAACTGCTTTGCTTTTGCTGCGCCTCGAGTAAGGTAGCGAACATCAGAGCAGCCACGAAGCACGCTTTGAACTTCAAGCTTGTCTTTGTCATCTTGCACCTCACTGGGTACGACCTTTCGTCCTTGACGCAAGGGCCGCTGATACAGCAGCGTCGGAATTCAAAAAGACACCGATTGGCTTGTCACTGTTGAGGGCAGACCCTGTGCCGAGGAGAATGGACTTCGCCTCGTTATGGCTTAGGCGGGGATTACCTTCCAACACCAGCGCGATTGTGCCGGCTACCTTGGCTGCCGCACCAGAAGTTCCCCCGAACTTGTTGCAATAGAACGAGGGAGATTCGATACCGCAAGTTACGTCATGATTTGGGTCGCCCGGTGCGCTCACCACCACGCGCGTACCCCAGTTGCTTCTCTGAGAGCCGAAAGCAACACGCGGGTTGTCGACAGAGTCATACGCGGTCGCCCCCACCAGGATCGAGCCCGTCGGCGAGATCTGAGTTCCATCGTCCGCTAACCCGGCATCACGGTTGCCATTGCCTGCAGCCACGCAGACCACGAAGCCCTTGCTTATCGCAAGACGAATGGCGGCATTAACTGCCGGAAGCTGCTCGCAATTTCCACCACTGGTTGTCTGAGCCTCGATATTAATCACTACCCGGCGTCCTCCAGAGTCCTCGCCCAATACCCAATCAATCGCATTTGCAATTGGGTCACCTGGCAGCTTCGGACCGTTACCATCATCCACCTCGATTGGCCAAAGTTTTGCGCCGAAGGCGAATCCGGCTATGCCTAATCCATTGCTCGCGGCGCCGGCAATGCCTAGAACTGCGGTGCCATGATCCTTCTGGCTTCCGGCTGTCACGTTATTCGAGCCGTCCACTGCGTTATGGGCGTGAGAACGCTCTACGTTTGCGGTCAGGTCCTGGTGGTCGAGATAGAATCCCGCATCGATATCCGCAATTACGACGCCCTTTCCAGACACTTTCGCCCACGCACGATTCACTCCGCAGCGGTAGACATACCATTGGAATTCGTAACCGGTATTTGGATCAGATTCCAACTGATCGTTCTTGCCAACGAGTGGGTCGGAAGGGATTGCCGCAGGCATAATCCCGCGGACCTCGATGGCACACTCAACCTGAGGCAGCTCACGTAAATCACGAAGGATTGCTCCAACGTCTGCATCGGCGGGGAAGTGCAGATCCACAAACCGACTGATATTGTCCTTCTCCGCCTGTGAACGGCGACGTCGCTGACTTTGATGGCGTCCGCGAAAACTGGCGTGCGCCTTGTGGAGCGCATGACGATTCAGCACTTCATGAAGGCCGGGAATATGGCGTCCGCCCGAAGTCGTAAATCGAAATGGCGAGCGTGGCTTGGCGCGAGTCGGAATGCGCCGAAGTGGCCTTTTCAGTTCAATCTGAACCACACGGTAGCCCGGCTTGGATTCATCGGTTGCCTTCGCTTCGAATCGTGGCAGACTCAGTGTGGGATCAACATGGGAAAGCGTTCGAGAAACTCGTCGCTTTGGAAGTTGTGAAACAGCAGAGAGAGGAAGTCCAGTTGAAGCAGCTTCGCCAGTGTGCGGAGGTAACCTCGGCTTGCGCTTGCGTTTTGCCGGTCCTTCTCCTGGCTTTGATCTCCTCTTGCTATCAGTCATGAACTCTTCCTTAGGATTTACCAGCGCAAGGGTCCATCACAACGGAAAATGGTAAGCAAAGAGTAAAAAATCCCCTGCAACGATCCGCCGCACTTGGGACAAGAATCTGTGCGGCTGGATACGTCGCTGTGTGCTATGCATCACTGAACTCTTGCTGCCCTCGTGCTAGCTGAGGTAATGGGGAGATTTTATGTTAATCAGCTTACCTATTTGGCGGATAGCCAAGTTCTTCAGTTGTATAGCGCACACAGTCGTTCTGCTTTGCATCGCTGGATGTTTGATATGTGATGCACAAGAGAAGGCGTCAAGTGCTGCTGCAAAGGTCTCTGACGCAAAGAAAGCGCCGGAACAAACACCGGAAGTTAATCCGTGTGACGTGCAGGAAGGGAACAATATAACGCCAACCACCCCGTATATTGAGAGCACGAGCGACGACGTTACTGTAGTTGTACAAGATCTCGATGCATGCCTGAAAAAAGAGAACATCCTGGCATCCGACCTGAGAGTGGCTCCCGATGGCGTGCTACTGCCGAAAATCCTTCCAATATCCGGTCCCGCACGACAGAATTACGTCAAGTTCACGTTGCGGATAGACCCATACGACCGCGACGATCGAGCCCGTTGGGCAAAAATAATCCGCTCGATGCGCCAATCTAACAACGGAGTACCCTTCACACTTGCGAATGGAAAAACGGGAGAGGCATTCGCGTCGAGACAGCGAATAGTAATAAACCTGTACCCAAACTATACACCTTATGTGTTTGCGGGCTTAGTTGTTGTGCTTATTGGGCTGATAGTCCTTGGGTGGAAGTCAAATATGCTTCGCGACAACCCGAGTGGCGAAACAGACCCAAAGGCTAATTATCCGTACAGTCTTGGCCGGCTCCAAATGGCCTTCTGGTTTTACTTGGTTATTGGGGGTTACATGTACATTTGGCTTCTGACTGGGCAATCGTACACGCCAACTGGATCCGTGCTCGCTCTTCTTGGTATCAGCAGTGCAACGGGTTTCGCGGCGGCGATTGTGGACCGGGGTAAGATTTCGGAGGCAAAGAACACACGAATTGGCCTGGAGAATCAAAAAGCGGCTCTGGAATCTCGCATTCAAGACATGGAGGCAGCCCATCCAGCAGACGGTTCGGATCTGGCCAAACAAATCCTGGGTAAGAAGGATCAGCTCGCGGCAACCAGTCTGCAGTTAGCGAGCACGCCGGAACCTACCGCAAGCCGAAGCAAGAGCTTCTTGAATGATCTTTTTTGTGATGGGGATGGTGTTAGCTTTCACCGGTTTCAGATCATCGTTTGGACTTTCGTACTCGGCATCGTCTTCATAAAAGCCGTGCATAGCGATCTTGCCATGCCAGATTTCGATGCCACCCTGCTGGGTTTAATGGGACTGAGCTCCGGAACATATATTGGTTTTAAGTTCCCGGAAAAAGCTAAATAAGCCGTGACGGCCATGAACCCCATCTCATTCGCGCCATTGTTATGTTAATGGCGATGGCGGGACCGGCAAACTAGAAAGGCTCATATCGAAAATAAAGTTAACGGCTATGCCAAAGACTGTGGGCGTGAGTTGTTATCTCCTGCCGCAGGCCAAACGGGCGGGCACTAATTGCCGCGCCGGTCCTGCCTAGACTTGATGGCGTTTTCAGTCGCGGCTTGAACGTAGCCGGAGGAGGCTAGCCATGCGAGTAAAGAACTTGCACCGCATACCGGGTCTCAATCAAGAGTATGCAACTAAGCTTGAGCACACCGGCTTGTGTAGTCTCAAAGACCTAGCAAAGGCGTCCGACCTTAAGTCCTTGAGCGCCAGTTCTGGCATTCTTGTTGACCTGCTTGCTCAGTGGCGAAACTTCGCGCAGGGTTATGCTGCGGCTTCACAGTACTGGCTCAAGGCAGGATTAATGGTTGTTATCATAGTTACGCTAGTGCTTGTGGCGATCCCAAGCTGGTTTCACAGGCAGGCGCGTCGACTAGCAATTGAGTCTCAACGTGCTTTAATTCACGGCACCTATTTTCAAGGTGGTGTGGATTTACGCAACGCTATCACCCAGTACCGCAAGGCAATCTCTCTCAACCCGAATAGTTTCGAGGCGCACTACATGCTTAGCCACGCGCTCCAACTGGTCAAGGGCGACGTTGACGATGAGGTCATCGCCGAATTCCGGGAGGCAATCTTTCTCAACCCCGATGCGTTCAATTTGCATTCCGAGTTCGGCCAGATCCTGGACGAAAAGGGACAACACGGTGAGGCCATCGCCGAGTATCGCAAAGCCGTTGCCCTCATGCCCAATGATGCCGACTTGGTTAAAGACCTGACTCAGGCGCTTGAAAAGAACGGTCGATACGAGGAAGCCATCGCCGAATACCGTAAAGCTGTCGCCCTCATGCCGGATAATACTGATTTGCTGATCAGTCTGGGCGACACACTTGAAAAGAACGGCCGAAACGAGGAAGCCATCGCCGAATACCGTAAAGCTGTCGCCCTCATGCCGGATAATACTGATTTGCTGATCAGTCTGGGCGACACACTTGAAAAGAACGGTCGGTACGAGGAAGCCATCGTCGAGTATCGCAAGGTTATCGCTCTCGATAATAATTTTGCTGACGCCCACTTTCACCTAGCTGAGGCTCTAGAGAAACTTGGGCGTTCGAGCGAAGCCAAACTGGAGTTCGACGAAGCTTATCATCCAAAGCCGCAACTCAAGAGCAACCCGCGGTAAGACCAGTCAGTCTGGCTTTCATTTAAGCAGCCTTGGATCACTTGGACGGAACGCCCGATGTAGTTGCATTCTCCAATGTCGAGCTTGGACCACAATTGGCAGCACCGCCTCTGGTGGAAGCCTTCGCAAATGTTGTCGTGAAACCAACGAGGAGAAGACATCTTATGCCGAGCTATCGCATCCTGGCTCTCGATGGCGGTGGAATCCGAGGGCTCTACACGGCGGTGCTTCTAGACCGTCTGTCAGAACAGGTTCCCGGTTTTACGGATCGCGCTGACCTGATGGCTGGGACTTCGACAGGCGGGATTCTCGCACTAGGCCTAGCCAAGGAGATTAAGCTGAAGGACTTAATCGCCCTCTACCAGAACAATGGCAGCGCTATTTTCTCTCGGACCTTGTGGCATGAAATTCGGGATCTTGGGGATCTAGCGGGAGCAAAATACGACAACGATGAGCTAATTCGCGTTATTAACGATACGTTCGGTGAAGGAACGCTCGATGATCTCTTGCCGCACCATGTCCTAGTGCCTTCATTTGACCTCGACAACGAGGCGATTCCGCCGGCGCCGCGGATATGGAAGCCGAAATTCTTCCACAACTTTAAGGGAGATGATTCCGACGGTCAGGAAAAGATTGCAGACGTAGCTCTGCGTACGAGCGCCGCACCTACGTATTTTCCTGCGTATCAGGGGTATGTGGATGGCGGGGTGGTCTCGAATAACCCCGCCATGGCGGCGCTAGCACAGGCTATCGATCCGGGCACCGGGGGACAGCAGTTAGCGGATTTGAGGATTTTTTCGGTGGGCACGGGGCTCACGCCGCAGTTTGTGTCGGGCGATATGCTGGATTGGGGACTAGCACAATGGGCACCGGTGCTCGCAAACATGATGATCGAGGGGATGATGGGTGTAGCAGATTACGAGTGCGCCCGACTTCTCGGAGGTAAATACTTTCGGTTGGGTCCGGTGCTTCCCGCCCCCGTTCCTCTTGATTGCGCCGACAAGATTCCCAGTCTGATCGCGTACGCCCGAGGTGTGGACATCACCGAAGCGGTAAAGTGGCTAAAAGCCAATTTCGTTTGATCTTTTGGCGCATCGTCGGCGATCCGCAACTGGCCATAATCGGGCTTCGAGGAAGTTAATGGATCGGTACCCAGAAGTCGGGTTGTGAGAAACAATCCGTTCTTCCCATATCACGGGCAAACTGGAAGTCATTGCTGTCCAGGAGTCCGCTTGTAGGAAGTTTTTCCAGAGGCGTATCGGAATGCGTATTTTAACAAGTGACAACTAGTTTGCTTGCCTTGGCGTCAGGATCCATGGTCCGCTTTGCCGCACGTGCAGATTTCCTTCCCTGGGCCGATAGCTGCCATGTACCGATCACATACTAGCTCGCGCGCGGCAAGAGATTTCGGGGCAGCCAGATGGAGTAAATCGGTATCATCATGAATCGTTGCGAACCGTAGGCAGGCCAATGACGACGATCTAGGCCACATATCAACAACAAGTTAGCCGGCATCGTCGTCAGTAGTCGGGGAATAGCCATACCAAGCCTCAATGAGTAGCGCCTCTCTCCTACTGCCCCAGGTTGACCCACTGGCCGTTCCGTTTCACCTCGATTTTCGTTATGGGATGGATTTCCCATACAGACGCCCGCTGACTTCCAATCACCTGAATGTGCTCGTAGTCGTAGAGCAGCCACCCACTGATCCGCACCGGCACATTCTTGTTGACCACTGCATCCAAGTCCGCCTTCACCCACTTGTGGATTGGCCGGGTTCGAGCGGTTGTTTCAACGATGACAGCCTTGCTGATGTCGTCGACGCCCGCTGTATCGCTCGTGTAGATGTGCCAATCAACTTCATCGGGATCTGTGAGTCCGCAGTTGGGCGACTCGGCGCCCTCCGGCTTGACCTTGTGAACGAGGAAGCCCTCAACCACGACCGGCGCACCAGGCAGGTCCTCGGAATGGTTCGCCGGCAAATCTCGTAAATCCGCCCAATCGACTTTGACGTATGCGGTGTCGGCGGGAGTGTCACTACGGTTCTTGTTGGTGTTCAGCGCTTTCTTTTTGTCATCGTTGCCGGGGGTACCGGTTGGGCCGCACACAGTTGCCCCGTTGATGATAAGTGGCTGCCCCACAGCATCGACATGGGCCGCCAGGAGTTTGGCTATGGTGTCATCTTCGACGGGTGTAGTACCCTCTGCAGCATCCTCCTCGTCGGACACCTCTACGTTCTTCGCGTAGACCCACCCCTTGTCGCCGTCACCGGTAGTTACATGAAGAAATCCGTTCCTGGCCGCGGGATTGATGAGCGTGAGTGTGGCGGGAGGTTTTAGTGTCGTGATGGCGGCGCTGCTCGATGATGCCTTGCTCCGAAGCACGACGTTGCGCTTGACGGTTGCGGTCTGGGCAATGGCAAGGCTGATAGAAAAGAGACAAACGGCGACAAGACGAAGGGAGTTTTTCATGGACGACGCTCCTCGCAGAAGATCGATCTATTGAGGGCCCTTAGTGGATGTCGGCACGCATGTTATCAGAGCCGGGCCGGAAATCAAGCCAAACTATTGGCTGGAAGTCGATGAAGTGCCCTGAAGGCGAAAAGGTAAGGATATCGAATGAGCAAATTAGGGATCATCTTCAACCGTTGCCAATCGTAGGCGGTCCAATGACTACGATGATCACTACGTAAGATCTAGGAGTTAGCCGGCATCGTCGTCAGTAGTCGGGGAATAGCCATAGCCACCCCACACGATGGACTGGGATCGTCGTCACAATCGTCGTTTTATCGTATTCAAATGCGGATCGTAGTCAACACCCCCACATGTGGAGAGACCATTCGATTGGTGTGATTCTTATGAATACCTATTGTTTTCTTATATTTAGAAAAAACGGTGCTTTTCCTCACGAGAAAGACAATCAATCGAGAGGGGTCTGGGGGTGTATACCCCCTCATTTGACGACGATTGCCCGCGCGGCCGACTACGGTAAGAGCCCTGGACTTATATATAACTCCGCTTTGTATATAAGTCTCGCGATATCTTGCCCGCGTGGCCGAAAAAGGCCATGCATGGGTGTGTACTTTGTGGTCTAGCGTTCTCGGTCTTACTCAACGATACTCTGCTTATGTCCTTTTCACCACCACTTCGATTACTACTTCACAAACGGCAGCAGCCAGCCCATGTGTCTCCAAACGTACATTTGCAGTTATGTACTAACAGATCTCGACAGTGCTCGCCTGCTCTGCGATAGTCACAAGTAAGATGCTAAAAGATACGATCTCGCCAGTTCGTCTGCTCCTGCAGAATCAGAAACCGCCGTTGAACATCGAAAGACTATACAGCCTGCGTGAAACAGCTGAGGCCCTGGGATTGGGCACTCTCCAGGTACGCCGTGCCATCAAGTCGGGATTGCTCAAAGCGACCCGCTTACACCCCCGTGGTCACTTCAAAGTTAAGCAGTCTGAAATCGAGAGGTTTCTCCAATGAAAACTGAGGCACCGATGTTGAATCCGGCATGCCCTGTTTGCCAGTCGCCCAATCGCGCTGCTCTAGTTGCGCTCCGCGAACTTGGTCAGAGCATCGAAGAGATCGCGGACGGTAGCGGCTTTGATATGGCGATTGTCGAGGAACATTTTGCGGCGCACCTATCGGGCGGTACGGATGATACGGGTAAGGTGCTGCGGGACAGTGAAGAGTTGTATTTCTCATCGGTTCTAAGTGGCAACATGAGCGCGGCCGCCAGCGCATTGAGCGTTCGAGCCAGGATCGTCGCGGAGAAGAATCGCACCAAAGCCACGGAGCGAAAACAGAAATCTCTCCTCGGCGACGCGGATCCATGTGACCCGCACAATTGGCCGGCAGAGCTCGCCGAGTTCATCCAGGCAGTTCAGGATGATATTGTGCGCCGCGTAGTGGACTTCGAGGCGACCACCTAATTTTCAAGGACTGAGGAGACAACATTGCAAAGCCCAATCTACTATGAACTATACGGCCCCGACGATCCCGCACCAGTACCAGCGACACCGCCAGAATCACCTCTAGAACAAGACCTGTTCCCATTCCAGAAATCCGATGGGGCGGGGGAACTGCTCGCTGCCCAACTCGAAGCCGGTGCACTTGCCGAAGACATACTTGGCGCTCCGCTGTCGAAGTTGCGGGAGGGTTTGTTCATCGAGTCGGAGATATCCGCTCCGGTCAACACGAATACTTTTGAGCAACGGCCTTTGCCAACGCCTTCGGAGGCGGTCGATAGCGGTGTAAAACTGTGCGAGTGCAAATGTGAGCGCTGCGAGAAAGACGATCACGCCAACTGTAGGGCTGAAAGGAAGTGCAGGGTTGCTCGCGGCCAGGATTCACACAAGGCCGTCATAGCTGGAATGGTCGGAGAGTTTCGTGGGAGGCTTTATCCACACGGTCAGAGTATTCCGAGAGCCGCCTGGCAAAGCCTGGAGGAGGCGATGACTCGCCATCTAACGAAGGCGATCGCAGCGGACGTTTGGGTTTCTTGAAATTTCGTCCGATTGTTGTAGAAACTCGCGGTTCAATCCTCACTCCAGAGCGGCCCGCAATTGCGCCAGAATCACTTATAGGCGACAGGGACGTGTTAACTGGCCCTCAACGCCTTCTGCACCGTGTTAACACTGCATCCCAGCCTTTTCGCGATAGGACGTAGCCCTAAGCCATCCTTCTGCATGTTACGCACACGCTCTAGGTTGAGTCGGACTTCCGGCCTTCCGAGCGTCTTACCTTCGCGCCTCACACGGGCTAAACCGGCCCGGGTTCTCTCTGAGATTGTGAGTCTCTCCTGCTTCGCGACGGCCGCCAGGACTGACAACACGATGTCGTTTACCATCTCGTTGCCGGTATCGAGGAACGGCTGTGTAAAAGAGCGCCAGCCTACACCCCAGCCTTTGAGCTTCTCCAAGTGGCCGATCGTCTTGACGATCCCCTCGCGCGACAGCCTATCAAGCGCCCAGAAGAGCAACAGATCGAACTGCCGCTGACTTGCAGCCAGCATCATGTTCTCAAACTGAGGGCGCTGCTTCTTGCCGCTCCCAGATACCACGTCGATGAACTCGGCGACGATCTCCCAACCTTGCTTAGTAGCGAAGTCGCGTAACTGTGCGAGTTGGTTCGCTTCGTCCTGCTTTCTCGTGCTAACTCGTGCGTAAATGCCAATTTTCATGGGCTTACCTCGCGCAGGACTGTATCATGAATTGTTGGTTTGTCAATACGATTGTTTTCGACTGCTAACTCATTGATCCCTGGTGGCCGATTTCCATACCCTTTGTTGATACACCTTCTGCCAATAGATCCGCACAACCGAAAAACTCTTTCCAAAATCCCGTGCTGCCCTGTCGACATTCGCGTAAAGTTTGTGGACTTAGAACGTGGTCCAGGGTGTGCGAACAGAAAAAAGGCCCGACGGTCGGAAGCCATCGGGCTGGAAAACTAACGTAAGTTTGACGCCGGATCGCTCATTAGCCACTCGGTCCGAGACCAGTGTGAAATGAAATAAATCCGCGATCGCGCATCCTGAGTGTTTTGCGTTTCATGCAACCTTCCGTTTAGAGCTGCTTCTCACCGATGCCTGCGAAGATTCACTGGGATTCTCACCTGACATGGGTGTGATCCTTTGCACTACGTTGGCATAGGCGAACAACTCCCAGCCGTAAGGGTTCAAATACTCTTGCAGGGCCTTCTTAAACCGCTTCCTCCTGCCGGTGAGTGTTTGTTGTGGGCAGTTGTCGGGGACTACAACGCCAATAACAACCTTCGCTTCATTTGGGGACTTCCATTTTAGTCGTGGGTCCTGCTTTCCTTTTACAATCAGCTCGCCTATCTCGGCCGCGATTGGGCCCACTTTTAATGGACTGTTTCGGTGCCCAACTACCCACCGTTTCCGGGGAGAGTAAGGACGCTCAAGCGTGGCTGTACCATCGTCTAAGTTCACCTTCCAATCTTGGATTTCCGCGTAGCCCGACCCCATGACGATTCCTCCGTGGCGCTCAATGGCGAAGCTCAGGATCGGCGGATCCCATTTCGCATCTTCCAAGCGGTTCTTCAGTTTGTAGCCCGCCATTCCGCCGGTGTCGCCCCTCAATTCTCCCCAGCAATCGGAAAGCAGTTCCTCCAAGGCCAGGGTATTGTTGATCTCCCCGGCGGGTACTGTCCGCATCCAAGTTTGTAAATCAACAAATCTCTTTTTGTTCATTGCTCCGCCTCCGAGCGAAAACATAGTGAAGTGATTAACTCTTTGTGACTCTTTCGAAAGCGATCTCTAGGCTCGCCATTCACCTCTACACCGCAGAAGGTGGTAGCGAGCTAACTTCGTAGACGAAGTGCTGACAGGCAGCCCGGTAAGCAGGCCTCTACCCCGTCATCAATTTGTTGTCTGAGATCCGGCCTCGTTAAACAGGCACGGCTAGATGGGCAACACTAAAAAGTGATTTTATCTCGGCTTGCGACTCACCCGCAACCTGCGAACTCAATAGGTCGGCAGAACCTTTTGAAATCAAAGCAAAAATAAAGTCTCTCGACGGGGGATTGGGGGCGGCGGCCAATTTCATAGAGTTGCAAAGAATCCAGCGTAGGTTATTGATTCCACCGGCTTAGCGCGACACCCGCCTGCCATAGCTCTTGCTTGTAGGCGGACCAAGCTGGTGGCGGTGGCATCTTTTTCCAGGAAATTTAAGGTGAGCAATGCCGGCCGCTGTCTCGCCCGACGCACCTGTTTCCGTTGCAGGAGTGGCATGGCACGCTCGATAGGAAATACCCGCGCTGCAACGACGGCCGGATCAAATACTCCGCCGTAACGTTCTACCTGCACACGGTCGATGACCACCTTCGACTACTGGGTACAGGGGAATGGCTGCACTCCGTTTCAAACAGAGCAAAGTCTGTGCACAACCGGCGTACCCACTCCGGGCTTGTCCGGTAACAATGCCACCGGCTGCATGGCGAACGTCGAAGTTCAGTTCATTTGGGGACAGGGCATTGCGCACGAATGGCTGCCCGAAAACAACATACCACGCTGGCTCTTTTTTTCTCGCCATCCAAAGCAATGATGCCATGGCTACAGGAGAGATCGAATTCAAAGTTGGATGAGGTCTCGAAATCTCAGGGCCCGCAGTGGTCTCTGCTCTTTAGCGACCAACCCCGGTTCTGCCATAACCCGCAAGTGGTTAGTTTCCGGACACCGTCGAAGCGAAGGTGCCGGCAGCCAATCGCAGCCACGGGGCCTCTTAATCTGATGGTGCCGTGGAATGAGCCACCTCGATAGTGATGGCATCGGCGGGGACGTAGAAAAGCTGAGGTCCCTCCTCCACCAGCCAAGAATCGACAACACAGCCGAATTTCTGGGCTTGTCGGATCTGTGAAGAATCTAATTCGGCAATGTCATTGCCGTCATTCCACACATCCTGTCTTCGTGTCCAATTTGTTCCGGAAGCTACGTTTCCGCCGCTCAGTTCAAGCTGGAACGCGAAAAGATAATGATAGGTACCCATCTCAAGCGGGGCCCGTTCATCGATTTGAGCTGTAACTGTAGTCTCACCAGGATGAAGTAGGGAGATTTGTTTCCAGGACGTCCTATGGTCGCCCCAGGAACGAGTCTGCACCAAAGGCGCGATCGCGAAGTTTGGCCCCTGGTTTAACACGCGCAGAATGACCGCACCCTGGAGAACTGCTCCGGCAGCGACATTCACGAGTTTGCTTTGTGGAGTGACTTCCGCGAATGATCCCGTGCCAGAGACAATTTGAATTCTGCCGTGCGTGTTGTTCTTAGCCTTTGCATCGCCTTGGCCTATGCATGGCTCTTCGGAGATCACTGCTGGCCGATTGGTTTCCGGTATGTGGCGCCCAGGGTGGGTGGCGATGGTTTGGGTTGTTGTGCCGGCTGCCATGACGCCATTGTATAGCTGTCCACTTGTTGGAGGGCCCGAAGCCGCATAAGTTGGTTTACTCAATGTTGATTCTTGGGCTCTAAGCGGGCTAGGCCCCGACACGCTAACTGTGAACGCTCCCGTATTGTCCTCTAAATAGCAATCATTCACGCCAAGCAGTAATTGATTTGCATCTGGCGGTATCGTGAACGTAGCTGGGCCGCCCCCAATCGCAAATGGATTCCCAACGATTACTCCGTTGTTTGCGAAAGTGCCAACCAACTCCACAACATAAACCGGGTAGGTCATATAGTTACTTGGAGCGACCGTGTTGCCACAGCCCGGAATCTTGCGATCGTTTGTGGGAAAGTCCCGCTCTCCGTTTGCATCGTAAGAGCCACAGCCGCGGCAAGGTGAAACGCCGCCCTCCAAATACGCAACCGTAATCGCGGCTCCTGCAGACCAGGCACCGCCATCGGCAGCGCTAACGACGATCGGTCCGGCGTTGTCTCCAACACCATACCTGTAATTAGAATTCAGGCTTGGCTGCCAAGGTCCGTGATCACCCGGGACCACAACATGAACCTGGGCGGCGGGCATTTTTTGCCAGGCTTCGTTCGACTGACCCTTTGATCCGAACACAAAAACACCGACGAGGTCAGCCATATTTCTTGGATCTTGACCCTCCACCGTTGCGGAGCTCATCTCCAAAATGGAATACGCGCCGCGAGGAAGATACGCGTGACCGATCGTCATGGCCTCCGTGCCGACGCCGCTGCTCACAGCATCGATTTGAAGGCCAGACACACCCTGCAGACTGATTGATTGTTGACTCGCGGCGAGGGCGATCACGATAACGAGCGAATCACCCGGAACTATGAAGTCGACCGAAGCAAATGTCGCGCCAGATTGTGGGTTTGAACTATGGAACGCGTTGAAGCTATCCCACGAACCGGCAACAGAAACTCCGCCAATGACGTGATAACCGGTATCCGTAGTGAAATGATCTTGGCCGTCAACGCCGTATGCAAGTGCCGCAGCCACATTTCCAACAGGATTAACTGCCTCTGCGTACTGTCCCACAACAAATGGGCTCGAAGGCAATGCACCTCCCGTGACCATGCCGTAAAGATACATACGTCCAGGCGAGAGTTGCAGCGACGTTGCGCCGTTGAGAATGACGGACTTAACAATGTTTGGGCCTGCATCCAAGGAAGGGACATCGTTTGTGTTCTGGCTCGCGACCACTTGCGGTTGATTGGGCCCGGAGACCTTCTCTTGAATTGCCAGAATGCGCTGTTGGAGCGATTCCTCCTCGGAATTCTTCCCCTCACAACCGTAAAGCGCCGCCAAGTTTTTCAGGCTGACGACCACTTGCGGGTGATCGGGTCCCAGTGCCATTTCGTATATCGCCAGGCTGCGCTTCAAGAGCGGCTCCGCCTCGGAATATCTGCCTTGGCCCTGATACAGGATGCCGATGTTATTCAGCGTCATGGCCACGTCGGGATGATCGGGCCCCAAGTCCTTCTCCCGGATTGTCAGAGCTCGCTGATAGAGAGACTCCGCCTCGGCGTATTTGCCTTGGTACCAATACAGAACTCCGATATTGCTCAAGCTCGTAGCCACGTCGAGATGGTCAGGTCCCAAGGCCTTCTCGCGGATTGTCAGTGCCCGCTGATAGAGGGGTTCCGCAACGGAATATTTTCCTCGGTCCTGGTACAGAACCCCGAGATTGTTCAAGCTCGTAGCCACGTCGAGATGGTCAGGTCCCAAGGCCTTCTCGCGGATTGCCAGCGCCCGCTTGTGGAGAATTTCCGACTCGGCGTACTTGCCTTGGAGCCGGTACAGATCCCCTAGGTTGTCGAGGCTTGCGGCCACGTCGGGATGATCGGGCCCTAGGGCCTTCTCGCGGATTGCCAAGCTACGCTTCTCAATCGCCTCTGCATCAGAATACTTACCCTGGTATCCGTAGAGCCTCGCGAGGTTGTACAAACTCGTAGCCACGTCGAGATGGTCAGGTCCCAAGGCCTTCTCGCGGATTGTCAGTGCCCGCTGATAGAGGGGTTCCACCTCGGCATACCTGCCCATGACAATGTAGGTTGTCCCGAGCCTGCTCAGCGCCGCGGCGGTGTTTAAGTGCTCGGCTCCGAACGTGGCCTCCGCAAAATGCAGAGCTTCTTTCGCGACTGGGAGAGCTTCGTTGCTATTTCCCTGTTTCAGAAGTTGCTGGATCTGCGCGCCCATCTCTTTCCATCGCGACTCCTGAGCCGGAGTCGTCACGAACTGCGCCGGATTAAGAGCATTGACCGAGGAAGAATTGTCCCTCACCAGGCCGGTTCCGTCGTTGACATCTGGGGGCAGACTGCCTTTTTCATCGGGTGCCTGGTAGAGATAATATCTTGCGATTTCACCGCGACCGTTGATGGCCGTGGGAAACGCCCCCCCATGACCTCCGAGTAGGGTTTGCCCGACAACGCAAACCCCAAGCAGAAAAATGAAAGCAACCACAAAAGAAATGTCTTTCAGTGACACTTTCATAATATTTCTCCGATCGTCATCGTAAACCTCCGCCTTCTAAGCCGTTGCCTTTACGGAATCTGATAAGCGCTTAAGTGGCTTGGCTGTCGGCTGGATGATAAGGTGCGCATTTATTTCTGCATCAACTTCTTTTCCCGGACGACTTCGAGTGGATGGGAGATTTCGCCCGACGAGAACACCCCGTAGAGGTGATCCGGCTGCAGCGGTATGGATGACGCCAAGGGCGAGAGAAAAAAGCCTCCGATGCCCACGTCGAGTACGCAGTTTAATGGCTCTCTTTCTTCAGTGTCGCTTGCATCGGGTGCGATGAAAAGAAGACCCAACGCTGGGCATTGTACTGCTGTTGCCAGGAGTGCCCAACATTGGGTTCCCAGATGAATTGGACTTCGACATTGTTCGTGCATCCCGTGGCATCGTTACCGGTCAGCCCCTGAATGCCGAGCATGGGGGCATCGTTCGCGTTGTTGGGGGCACCATTTAGACACAAAGGCTGCGTGGTCTTGAAAGTGGTGCAGCTGTCGGTTGGCAAACCGGTCGGAGGACCCACAGTCCAGAAGTTGAAAGTGTCATCGACCGTATCTAAATAGAAGGTAACGCCGTTGTACTTGGTCGTGCCGTAGTTGCAGGGCCAGAGGTTGTTATCGAGCGTGCCATGCCACTCCTGCACAGAAATGGGCGGGAACGGGATTGGAGGCTTCGGCCAGAACAACGGCAGCGGCTCCAACTGCTGGCCTTCCAACTCGCCCGAGCCGGCAACAATCGCCGCCACAATGTCGGAGAGTTCAACGCCGGCTCGGTGAGCCATCTGCGCGCCCGAGGAGAAGCCGGCAACGTACACCCGATCCGGGTCCACAGCGTACTGCGCCCTAAGGCTGACGATCAGTGCTCTCAGGAAGCCCGAGTCGTCCGGGCAGTCTGCTTCGGCACACCCCTCCGCGTAGGGAAATGCTCCTCCGTTCCATCCGAACGGATAGCACGTTGTTGTTGCCCCGTCCATACAATACGCGTTCCAGTTCCACTGGTGGGTTTGCGGGTCATAGGTGGAGGCGGGTTTAACCAGGATGAAACCGTTCTGGTCGGCGATCGATTGCCATCCCCAATTCAGCGAAATGATGGGCTCCGGGTCGGAGCCAGTGGATTTGGTAGTCTGCGTTCCATGCAGCATCAGAACCATGGGCGGATTTGGGAGGAGACTGCCCGGCAGGTAGACTTCGTAATAACGGGTGATGGGAGGATCACCATAGGTCATCCAGGAATCAATAAATTTTCCGGGATTCACCGATTGGCTCACCGCGTTTGAATCGCTCCCGATGAACGAACTGCTGCCGCTATAGTCCGCTGTAATCGAATTATTGCCGACGGGCAATTTTGTGGTCGTGTAACTGGCGACACCGCCGGCAAGCGTTACCGCCCCCAGCTTTGCGCTACCGTTGTAAAACGATGCATTGCCCGTGGGCGTGCCGCTGTACTCCGGCGTCACGGTCGCCGTGAAGTTCACCGCCTGCCCAGCGCCTGAGGGATTAGGCGAGGATACCAACTTGGTCGTTGTTGAGGCCTTGTCGACCACCTGCTTCACCGCGTTCGACATGCTGCCTTCGTAGGTTCCATCGCTGTTGTACTGCGCCTTGATCGTGTCCGTACCACCCGCCGTCAACGTCGAGGTCGTGTACGTGGCCGTGCCGCTGCTCAATGTCCCGCATCCCAGTGGGGTCTTCCCTTGCAGGAACGTGACCGTTTCTCCATCCGGCGGTGCGGGAGTGACCACCCCAGTGAAGGTCACCGGCTGTCCATAGATGGATGGATTCCGCGAAGACGTGAGCGTTGTGGTGGTCTTGGTCAAGGCCATGCTCAGGCTGGAGGCCGTTCCCAGCAATAAAGCGATCAGGATCGTCTTGATTTTCATCGCCGTGCCCTCCTCAAATTGGCGGCTAGAGCAACAGAAATCTACTCACGAGCAAACCTATTGCGTGTTAGAAGTGGCAAACTCACAGTATTGTGGCCTGCTTACGTTGATTCCGGCATGTCTCAGCCAGAAGGTTCCGCAGGGGAAAAAGCAGGAACAGGCTGCCCACCAATGGAAGCTACAAAGAGCGCCATCCAAACCCCTATCAGCGGGCCCATCTTCATAGAAATGTTCATTACACTTCTCCCTTTTTGATTTGCGGTGCAAGGAGTCCTCTCGGGAGTCTTTTTCACTGGCGGGATCCTCACGGCGAATTGGTCTGGGGTTGCCGGCCCGACTAAGAAGACCCGCCGCCGCCGGCGTCCTCTGTTTTGGGCCGTCAAAGCTATCACCGTAAAATCCCGACAAAACCCGCAATGTCGCGAATTCAGAGCCGTTGAGTCGGTCCCATAAACAGAGAATTTTGTCGTACTTGCTTTTAGGACTCCGCCTTCCCGAATTCGCGAGAGCTAGAGAGCAAGACCGACTGGAGAAGTTTCCCTGAAATGTGTCAAACCCTGACGGTCTCGGCGTAGTTTCATGAAGGACGGTCGAAACTTGGTTTGATCGCCACTACGAGAGCGCGATTTGAAGGGTCAGGTGAGCCGCTGTAGCCACACGCTCCGTGTTGAAGTTACCTTTGAACGGTCCCAGGGAAAGTTCCGTCGGATACAAGATGTCCCCCAGAATCATGACTGAATTTGGGACAAGTACAACTGTCCCCAATATGGGCACCCAAAGGAACGAGGCACCTCGTGGGCGGAGTCCCGGCAGGTAAAACCGCTGGATCGACAAGGCAAGAGGGCGCTTTGACCAAGGGGCCCCCGATCGAGGCGGCGGAGATTCTCACTTTCCCCCAAACGGATTCGTTTGGCCCACGAGTGAACGGCATCCCCTCCCATTGGGCGAGCACAACAAAGAAGGGGCCACTTCCCACGTCGAGATTATTCGCGGCCGACACGCGCGACCCTTGTAGATCCTCAACGAGTACGGTGCCCACGCCTCCGGCATCAACCGTGATCCGAATCACGTACCAGGTGCGGAGCGATACAGCCCGAGAAAGCACCTGGCGCATCGCGTTACCAGCATAGTTACCGAGGCCTGTATAACCCAACCAGAAACCGTAATATCCACCATTGCTCGTGTTGAGGTTACCGTTCACCGTTAAGTACTGGCTACCATCTGCTCTTACAAGGTAAAGGGCAAAAGGGCTGCCGTTAGCAATTGCCCCCATCACCTTGGCTTCCAAGATCAGCGGCGTTGAAAAACTATTCATTGACTGAATACCCGTGGATTGGTATGCATCATCCACACCCGCCATGGACATGCCTGAACTCGAGAACGCTATCCGCACAGGAACAAACTTCGTGTCCGCTTTCAAGAGATGTGCATTTAGAACTTCGCCGTAGGTACTCCAGATCGACTGATTCAAGAAATGATCCGAAGTAAAATCGTCCTCAAAACTTGTGGGAAGGGGATCCCGCTGGGAGACGCCACTGACCGTAACGTATATTGTTGTGCTTGTGGTCAGCTCATTACTGTCAGAAGCGGCTGCCGTCACGAGGAAAGAGCCGGGGTGGGTGAAGGCATGAGTGACAGGGAACCAAGATTCGCTCGGTGCCGTGCCGTCACCGAAACTCCAAGAAATTGAGGTGATTTTTGCACCCGGGGTGGTCGGCATGACGACGCCATTGATGGACACAATCAGACCGCTCACTTGCGGTGGAAAGAACTTGATAGTGGGCGGCGTGGCTTTCTTTGCACGGATGGGCTGTTGTGCCGAAGCCCCCGGCGGTTTTGTTGCACCTGGCTGTTCCCCCAATACTCGCAAATCGTCGATTACTTGCTTGACCCCTTCGTGTCCGTCAGCGATGCTATCTGCTCTTGCTCTATCTGCGTCTTTGTCCACTCGACCTGTGAGCGTGACGATTCCGTTCCGGGCCGTTACTTGGATGTCGGCTTTCCTCAGGTTTGAATCATTGTGGAAGTCTGATTCGAGAGCAATGACGATACTGGCGTCAATGGTCGCCGGATGCCGGTGAGAGAGAAAAGTGACCAGAAGGCCCACCAAAGCGAGCGCAATGACCACCGATACAATCATTTGAAAGGGAAGCCTCCGCGGACGGGGGCCCGCGGACACGTGCAGAGTAGGCGCAGAGTTGGTTGGCGGCGTGATGCTTAAGGAATAGTGATCTCTTAGAGCTGTGCCCAGCTCGTGCGCCGTTGCCCATCTCTGTTCGCGGTCGCGCTGAAGACATTTCAGACAGATACTTTCAAGGTCAGGAGATAGGTCCGGCCGTAGAACCCGGGGTCGAGTCAATTTCGCTGCTTCTATGTGAAGAGACAGCTCCTGTTTTGTTGTGCCACTGAAGGGCCTCTCGCCCGTTAAAGCCTCGTAGAGGATGACTCCAAGACTCCAGATGTCTGCCCGAGGATCCAGGGTCTCTCCCTTAAAGTGCTCCGGAGGAACGTATGCTAGTGTTCCAGCTAGCTCTTCTCTTCTGTCGTATCTGTCAGTATTAAGTAGAGCCAATCCGAAGTCGGTGATGTGTGGTCGTCCCTCCAAGTCTACGAGAATATTCGCGGGCTTCAGGTCCCTGTGGATGATCCCCGCACTGTGTGCGGCCACTAGTGCTTCTGCGACCTGTGCAAGCAGCGGGACGATTTGCTGAAGGGGAAGCCTCGCGGATTCGAGCAACTCTTGCAGGGACTTCCCGTCCACATATTCCATTGTCAGATAAGGAGTATCGCCCTGTCTAAGGTTAAGATAATGACCAGTGACGATTGCGGGATGCTTCAGTTGTGCCAGGACTTCAAACTCCCGCATTACGGAATCGAACAGTTCAGGATTCGTGGCCACATAAAATACTTTGATCGCAAAACGAGAGCGGGTTCCCTTTATCCGACCACGATAGACGCGACCGAATGCACCGACACCCCTTAGCTCCTCCAGTTCATAATTGCCAACTTCAGCCGGAAACTCCTTGTTGATTATGTAGGAGTGCTGAGGGAATCGCTCAAGATATTGGTCGATGGCGGGTCTCTCTCCGCGATGCCCTCGATATTCCAGCTCTATGGCGACCAGTTCAGCGAAGAGGTCTGCTAAATCTCGATCGCACCACCCTTCCAAGTAAGACTCGAGTTGCGGATTGGCTTTCTTCTTTAGTTCCGCCTCGAATCGATCGACAACTTGGTTGATTTTTTCGAGCAGTGCTCGTTCATGGCTGGAAGTCAGGCTTGAAAGCATTGCAATCCAACTCCTCCTGCCAGTATGCACGAATTAAACGGAGTTTAAGTTGTACCGCGCGAAGCGACCTGTCGGTCAGGCGGCTGATTTCGACATCGGTATAGCCGTCGAGATCAAGAATTGCGATATGCCGACACACGTCGTCAGGCAGAACATCCATCGCTCGGACAAATAACTGCTTAAGACCTAGGACATCCTCGGGTGTGGGCTCGTCGCGCGCTATCTTCGAAAATGCGTCAGATTCAGACTCCGACTCGGCAGGAATCAGCACGTCCGCCGCGTACTTGACGGCCCCCAAGCCACGTTTCTCGGCATGTTCTCTTCTCCATTGGTCCTTTATCTTGTTCTCCAATTTGCAAAGAAGTAATGCCTGTAGATCGCTGCGATCCTGTAGGCGCTTTTCGCGATCTGTCTTGATCCGCTCCAGAACGCTCAGTAGCGCGCTTTGGGCGGCCATCTCCGGATCCAGTGCGCCGCGTCGAGTATCAACCATGCCCTTCATTCTGGCCAGGGCAATGTTGGTCAGTTTAGCAAAATACCTTTCGAAAACAGCTCGCTCCGCGTCAGGCGAGCCTTTCTTCAGGTGCTGAATATGTCTCGAAACCGACCCTTCGTTGCCCATATCTACCCATTAGACAACAGAGTGCGTGGAGTTTGAAACAGCTGCCTCACTGGCTCTCCGAAATCGCATGTAAATAGGAATAACCGCCAAATACTTCAGCGCGTGGAACATCTAGTGGGCGAAGGTCCGGTCGCTAGGCAGCAAAACAGAAAAGCGCAGACGTGACGCATCGCACTCCTTCCTACCTATTGCTGAGTTGTCGGGGGGATGGCGCCAGAATAATACCAGAAGTAGGGATAGTTTGTAACAAGCATCCAATCCTGGCCCCACCTTTCTGAAAGCTCGATTGTGCTGCGCCTTAATTCATGCGAAGATGCATGCCGAGCGTTCAGAAAAGAGCCTCTATGCGCCGGTTCATCTCTCTCATTGCGATCGCGGCTCTATCGTTCACCTCACTGTTCGCGCAGGTTTCTCCACCATCCTCTGCTCAACCGACAACTCAGCAACAAAGGTCTCAACCGAAATGTGCCGAAAACGGCACGTATGTTAACAGCAAGGGCGAAACAGTGAAGCGACCGGAGAACTGCTCTGCAGCACCCCAGGGAGCAACGGCGCAATGTCGCGATGGAAGCTACAGTTTCAGCCGGAGTCGCCGAGGAACATGCTCACATCATGGGGGAGTGGCTAAATGGCTTTGAGCCCACTGCTACCGTGCCGGCGCGCGCCGTTGAGAACTTGAGAAGAATGCTACCTCTTCGATGCCTGCGACTCGCCGATCGAAGTAATTCTTGCTTGCGCAATTTACGCAATTCAAATCCCACCACCTCTTCGGTGCGATGTTTGTTGTTAGCCAAGAAGAGACGGTCAAATTCCACAATGGCCTGGAGTTCGCGTTGGATTTGGTCCGGACTCAGCATCGATAATCTCCACCGTTGAGGCGAGCAAACCAATGGCCGAAGAGACGAACGCCGTATTTAGAACATTTCATGCAGGCAGCTGTTTTTTGAACGTTGGATTTGAATTCCTTAGTGCCGGCATTTGGGCAACGCCGACGATAACTTGGCAGATCGCCGCACCGACCCGAGCCGATCAATTACAATCCCAGGACGAGGGGGACTCATGACAAATCTAAAGGGACTAGTGTCTTTTGTTTCGCAGTTAAGAGTAGCAAGAACGCAATTGGTAGATGAACTACGTCATGTTGACGCGGCTCTGGCGGTTTTGGGCAAAATGAATGGCGGTAGCTCCTACACAGCACCGCGGCATACCATGTCGGCCGCGGCTCGGAGGAAGATCAGCCTGGCACAGAAAGCGCGATGGGCAAAAGCGAAAGGGAGTGCGCCGAAGCCGAGGCGCAAAATGTCGGCGGCAGGACGCGCACGTATCATAGCCGCTCAGAAAGCACGGTGGGCTAAGGTTAGGGCTGCGAAGAAGAAGTAGGCTTCGTACAACCCCAAGCTCCCAGTCGGATTCTCCGCACTCAGAGGCAAACACGCGCTGGGAATCGACGGCGGGGCACGGCCATTTTCACCGTGCCCCTATTCTCCTAAACTCACCTCTTGGTAAGCTGATGATTGTCCTGAGGCGTTATTTCGAACACCACTCCGCCGCCTGGCGATCCGCCTGAATTCGTCGTCCCATATAGATTCCCGGCACTATCGACAACTAACTCTGTGTATGGCTGAATCCCATTCGTACCGTTGAAATTCCAAACGGGACCTTCTGTATAGCTCGGCGCCTGCAGCTCAAAGATGGCTCCATAGCCATCGGAGTTGGTACCCACCCCAACTACATAAATGTCCCCAGCGCTATCAAGCGTAATCCCCCTAAACGGAGCTCCCACTACTCCTTTCAGGATGTAAAGATTGTTCAGTGACCATTTTCCCGACTTGCTCTTCTGTAGACGGTACACCGTTGCAGAACTTGTCTCCTGGCCCCTTGGATCACCTGCATCAGTGAATCCATAGACGTTTCCTGCTTTGTCGACAACGAGAGTACCATCAGCACCATGGCCCGGAACATCACGGGGGAACGTATGGATAACCGTTGAGTCCCAGCCCCCGTTTCCGTTCGGCGACAGCTCAACCGCCTCCCCGCCCGATCTCCTGCCGGCCGGTCCAACGAAGAAGATGTTCCCAGAGCCATCCATCACTAACCCGCCAAACGCACCGCCCTTATAGATCACCTGTTGTTGCCAGATTCCCTCCGAAAAACTAAGCTCGAAAATGCCTGCGGCACTTGTGCCATAGAAATTGCCAGCCGAATCCTTGATCAGGTATGCCCCGCCTGTGTTGTACAGGACGGTTTCAGTCCAGTTTGTTCCTGTTGGACTCAGTTCGAATACGACGCCGTCTCCAGTCGGACCGGCGCCCGCTGTCCCATAAAGATTTCCCACGTTGTCGATTATCAGGTTGGAAGTGGGATAACCACCATCCGAGCCTCCAGTAAAGTTGTAAAGCACAGCGTAGTTCCAGGCACCGCCGCCATTTGGTGAAAGCTCGTAGACGGTTCCATAGCCATACAACCCGCCTACTTCTGCTGTGCCGTAGAGGTTGCCAGCATTATCGAAGAGAAGATTGGACATCGGTGAGCCGCCGTCATGACCGCCCGTGAAGTTATAGAGCACCGTCACAGGTTGACCTTGCTGCTCGACAATGTTCACGATCCCTGAACTCGCCGCGAATTCCTTATCGCCCACATATTCGCCTTGGCAAGTCCACGATCCATATTCAAACTCCTGAATGGGTTGTGTCCAATTTGCGTAAGCCCGATAGGGGCCTTCGCATCCGCCCTTCTTGCAACGACCGTAGCTGGAGATCTGAGCACTATAGGAAATTACGGTTCCGGCTTGGTTTGTACAAGTATTGAGAATCGTCTCGCCCAGAGGGATTTGATACAAAGAATATGTCGTGGTGCTAAAGCCAAACGCGTTACCTTGAGGGTAAAAAGACATAGACGTAGATGTACCAAACGGACCAGTCCCCTCACCGGTAAGCTCTGCAGAGACCGACCCACTCACTCCATTGCCGGTGTAACCGAACATCACAGTGCCGCTGTCCTGCTCACCCAGCACCTGCGGCGTATACGTAAGCCAAATGTTGCAATGCGTTTTCGGCTTTACTCCCCTTCCACATTTGTTTACCGGCATCGCAAATGGGCCGCCACTGATAGTGAGGCTGACTGTAAGCTCGGTACTTCCGGTGTTGGTAAAAGCTACATCGTACTGATTACTGGTCACTCCCACAGGCCAGCCGCCGAAATTCACGACCGAGGTACTAAGTTGTTGCCCATGAACACTCGCGGAAAATACTCCCCACACAAATACGGCGACAACGATTCCACGCGACTTTGTGAGTGATCTCATTTCATTTTCCTCCACGCTGTACATCGTCAGCGTACGGGGTGACAATTATTTAATCCTGGGACCGCCATTTGTAATCAGCACTCGATCAGTCGACAACTTGTGTCAACACTGTAGACGTACTCCGGTTCGACGCGACATCTCCGGCGTATGTTGCTGTGATGGACAAACTACCTTTGGGCAGCTTCGACGTGGTCAGAGTAGCTACTCCCTTCGCCAAGGTGCCTTTGCCCAGCGACTTGCTCCCGTTATAGAAGGTTACTTTTCCTGTCGGTGCTGGCCCAGGGGAATTGACAGTCGCCGTGAACGTAACGGGTTGCCCTTGTACAGATGGATTTGGACTCGACGCCAAGGACGTCGTGGTCGTGTACTTCTTCACGACCTGCTTCAGTGTCTTGGAGACCTTTGCAGAGTAGTTCTGGTCACCGGAGTAGCTGGCCACGATGGAATAATTTCCAGACTTGGCAAATGCGATCGCCAGGCTCGCCTGCCCATTCTCTAGATTCGTTGTGCCCACAACCTTTGAGCCTTGTTTGAACGTTATCGTCCCTGTGGGAGTGGCTGGGCCAGCCGAGACGATAGCGGATAATGTTACCTGCTGGCCTACATATGATGGATTCAGTCCGGATGAGAGCGTCACGGTCGGGGAGGCCTGGGCCACTGTTTGGACCAATGGGGCTGAAGTGCTGGCAGCAAATGTAGCATCTCCCGAATAGGTCGCAGAGATGGAATGGCTGCCCGCAGTCAGCGCATTGGTCGTCAGCGTCGCCACGCCCTTCGCCAAGATCACCGATCCTAACGAGGTTGCACCATCGTCGAAGGTCACGGAGCCAGTGGGTGTACCAGAGCCAGATGGGGTAACGACCGCTGTGAAGGTAATCTGTTGCCCGTAGTGCGAGGGGTTCAGCGAGGAGCTTAGTGTCGTTGTTGTCGACGCAAGTCCTGCACCGGACAGTGGCACTGTTTGGGGACTGTCGCTAGCATTGTCAGCAAGCGCGAGTTCTCCAGCTCTATTGCCTCCCGCGGTGGGAGTGAAGGTTACAGATATGTCGCAACCAGCACCGGGTGCCAAGGTTGCGCCGCACGAGTTAGTCTCGGCAAAGTCCCCCTGCGTCATAATGCTACTAATGCTAAGTGTCGCGCTGCCGGAATTGGCCAGCCTGACGGTCTGCGGTGAGCTGGTGGTTCCAATCGCCTGCGGACCGAAATTCAGACTCGAAGGTGACAACGAAACGGTAGGCACTTGCAACAGTACCGTTGCTGTGTTCGCCCCATAATTCGCTGTTGCCAAGTCCATGCGACCATCGTTCGTAAAGTCTCCAGCGGCTATAGATTGAGGCGAAGACCCGGTAGGATAGTCTGTACGTGAAGAAAATGTGCCCTCGCCATTCCCGAACCACACCGATACCGTACTGCTGCCGTAATTGGCGACCGCCAGATCAACTTTGCCATCTCCATTTAGATCGGCGGGAAATAGCGACCTAGGTTTGGACCCAGCCGAAATATCGACGTGTGGCAGAAATGTGCCATCGCCATTGCCCAGTAGGATGGATATCTGAGATGAAGTCGCCTGGTTGGTTCCGACCGCAAGATCCAGGTTGCCGTCGCCATTCAGATCGACGGCTGCAAGCATCTCGGGAGATGCCCCGGTCGGGCAGTCGACTTTCGTGCTGAAAGTGCCATCCCCGGCGCCCAAGAATACCGACACCGTGCTGTCGGTATAGTTGGTAACAGCCAGGTCAAGATGGCCATCTTTGTTGAAATCTCCGGTGACAATGCCGAAGGGAAGTTGCCCAGTGCTTAAGGGCCTGGAAGAGGCAAAAGTCCCATCACCGTTTCCCTGCAATATAGATAGTTGATTGGTGCTTTGATCTACGACGGCTAGATCGAGAGCTCCATCCTCATTGAAGTCACCAGCCACGAGGGCAAACGGACCAGTACCAGCTGAATAATCTACGTGCCCACGGAATGTTCCGTCTCCATTGCCGAGCAAGATAGAAACGGTGTTCGCGGACAGATTGGCAACTGCCAAGTCTAGTCTTCCATCACCGTTGAAGTCAGCAGCGACAATACCTCGTGCCCCTGCACCAGTTGCATAATCGACATGGCCGCGGAAAGTGCCATCACCATTTCCGAGGAGAATCGAGACAGAGCCCGAGAAGTTGGTTACGGCAAGGTCCACTATCCCATCTCCGTTGAAATCCCCCGTCACGACGGACTCTGGCTGTGTGGCTGTCGAAAGGTCAGACGAGCCCAGAGCGACCGAGGAGGTGGGTACCGTAACGGAGAAAGCGCTGGCATTCGAAATACCAATGCTGCCTGGGTTGGAGATAGTGACTTGGCTCGTTCTGGACTCCGCGACGTCAGAACCTGAGATCGTTGCTGTTAACTGCGCGGGACTAACGAATGTGGTCGGGCGCGCGTTTCCGTTCCAGTTTACGAGGGATTGGGAAGTGAAGCCGAACCCGTTCACCGTGAGGACAAATCCCGAGGAGCCAGGAGAAGTTGTCATAGGTATGAGAGGCGCGGAGATCAGAGGCACCGGATCCGGCAATGATTCATCCCCGATTAAGTCCCAGCCCCCCGAAACATCGTTGATGTCGATCAATCCACTGACGGGGTCTTGATAGTAATCGATACTGGCATCCGCGTCTCCGGAAAAGCTGAGACTGCCGAGTGGTGGTCCTTCCTCATTCTTTGGGTACAGGGTGACACTACCGTCCACACTGGCGGTGCAGACTCCTGTGTCTACGTTGCAGGTGACAGTGACCCAAGCTGCGCCCCATACATCGGTCGTATTTTGATCACCAACCGAGCCGCCGCCGAGTCCGGGCTGAATGGGAGAGCCGCAATTAGCTGATATTACCGGAGGCTGTTGGGGCTTGTAATAATAGCCATCAAAACTCGCCCAGGCAGTGATGTCCGAAGAAGAGAAATACACCCACCAATAGTCGGCATTGCATTCCACAGATCCCTGCACTTCGGTTGAGAAGCCCAGACGCCGGCTAGCTCTTGATCCCGGGTTGCGCTCGACCACGCGACCATGCCGTTGACCGATCACCCTGGCAACATGTCGCCGAGAGCTGGAGCCTGAAGCGCGTTGCGCTCGCGCTGGCAACGTCTGGGACAACAAGAAGGTGGTAAAACAGAGAAACAAGCAGACGAAGCAGGCACGCCTCATGGCAACCATCCGTCGCATCTGAGATCAGGTAACAAGAGCCCTGGGCTACCGACTAAGGGGAGGACGTCCTCGGAATCGAGAACGGAGGAATTGTCCTCTCTTGTGGGTCCAGCCGTCAATAACATTCGGGCGAAAGTCTACAGAGTAATAGGTTGCTCGGTAGTGATGGGTATCACCTGTTCGTGTGCGATTCAGTTCAACTGGGCGAGCGACAGCTAACAAGGTAATCCATGGCGTGTGCCTTCACTAGCCTTGCTGGCTGCACGAAACTCAACAAAATATTCGGATCAGCCGTTGCGGCGTTGTTCATTTAAGGCACGTTAGCGGCCCGTCAGCAGTAGGGACGCAACGTCATTTACATTTTGTTGCATTATCCGCAAGCCCTCGATTGAAAATAGTTGGCCGGTGAATTGCTCCGATCCCTTGCAACGAACACCGCGCCGCTCGAATTCCTACAACCGAAAAGTTTTGCCCAAAATGCCGGACAGCCTTTCAGACATCTGCGTTAGGTTTTCGGATTTGAAAAGTGGTCATGCGCGGGCGGACATAAAAAGGCCCGGCGGTTCCATCCGCCGGGCCCCCCGAAGAGTCTGTGGTGATTCAATTTATTTGGTGCAGTCAATGTCGATGTTCTGAAACCAGTCCTCGCTCGCTGTTATTAACTCGATTATCACTTGCCTATTTTTGTGCTTGCCATGCGTAATCAGGTCGCTGACTGTTAAGCGCTTGCCGTAGAACTGTTCCGTTCTTACCAGTTTGAAGCAGGTCTTTTGCAAATCTGAAATCATTCCCGCTTTGGCATCATCAGGCGCAGGTTTGTAGCTTGATTGCATCAAACGAATCCTCTTCAACTTGAATTTTGGTACATGGGCGACCTCCTTTCGGATGAGCCCGCCGGTTTTGGCACCGGCGGGCGGTAGTTCATGCTGCTAGGACTTCGTGTAGGCGTTCACCGTCGGTTGGGGGCAAGACGGTGCCCGGTGCAGGTCCAAGACGCCGCCCAGAGTCGCCCTGCGCGGAAACGCTCGCTTTGGCCTTCACCCTGACTTCGATCCCGAATCGTTCGGCGACTGTGTTGAAGAGGTCCAACAGTTCCGTTTCGAAGGGCAAGGCGTGATCGTCCGCGTACGGCTTCAACTCTTTGTAGAGCCTTTCCTCGATATCCTTCCGCACGGTCGGCCAGTCGCACGCGACTGGGGTTTCTTTCTCCGAGCCCGAACTTTGTTCGGGTCGTGGCTTCGTCGTGACCCGCTTTCCAGCGAATAATTTTTGAAGCGCACGATCCGTTCGATGCAGTTGTTTCTCACAAAAGTCTGTCCACGTCAGGCATCCCGCGATCTTCGTCCCTTTGGGTTTCTTTTTGAAATCCTCGCGCAGTGCCAAGAGCTGGGGTTTCAACTCGGCAAGTTTGCGACACATGACTGCCAGCTTCCCGACAATCGCGCTCGCCCGGTTCTCAGCAGCTTTGAGGTCGAATCCAGCATCTTTTATCATTGCTCACCGCCTGTTGATTCCTCACCATCGCTCTCGCAAAGTGCTGCCCTCAACTGACAGGCTTTAAAGGCAATCTCATTCGCCCCAGTCTGTACGTCGTCCAACAATTCGCCGATTTCTTCCAGTTCTGCTGCTTTCTTGAGCTCAGCGTCGGATTCGGCTTCGTATTCAATGAAGGTTGTCAGCAATTCCTTCACTGGAACCTCAGTCGCTTCGAGAGCAAATTCGTAACCGTCTATCCCAAATTTGTCCCCGAAATCGGCCAAGGCATTTTCGATTTCGATGTCCAATCGGGCCAATGCAGATTCATCTTCAGCGCGCACCGCGTCACGGAATTGGTAGCTGTTGAGTTCCCACGCCGATATCCTTGCTTCGAGGGATTGAATATAGGACCCGTCGGGCTGCCGCTTGTAGCCGCACTCTTCGAGCAGCGTTTCGGCTGCGGCTAATTGCGCTTCTCGTTTGCGTTGATCCGTTTGCCGCTCTGATGGTGTTATTGCTCCGGTTGAATCAGAGGCCGTCGCGGTCGCGGCGTTCACATCGGCGGCAGGTTGCGAAAAGTTCCCAAGGCGTTCTGGCATGTCATTAGACATGGTTTTCTCCTTAAAATTTTGTGGTGGAAATCAGGACCGATTGGCCCGCTGAGATTAGTTTGGAGCGTACTGCTTCTCTACGCCCCGGGTTTAAGAGGGTCGGCTAATGGGTAGGGAGCCGACGCATTATTAGCCTATCCGACGCAAGCGAAGGCTGCAACCCCGGCGCGCAACCACTACCCGACAAATGTGATTAATTGATCCGGGGTACTCGCGGAGCCGCTCGGGATTGGCCCGTCCTTGGGCGGCTTCTTAGTTGAAGCGATGATCTATCCCTCTCTGTACTTTTCGCCCCGTGCGACTATTGCGTCCAGACTAGCGGTCAGTTCGACCTTATCTAATCGATCGTCGGAAACAATGATTTCCGCATTAGCGAATAATCTACGTATGACGGCTTGGTACGCCTCCGCCGCAATTGCCGACCTTTCACCGTCGAGCCGGAGATGTTTTGGCGGATCGTGCCGCTTGATGTCCAGAACAATATGGAGCATTTTGTAACTCCCACCTTCAAACGGACGCTCAAATTCGTAGATCGTAATGCCCTTTTCAGGGTCAATAAACCAATCATGGGACATCAGTGTTTGCGCTAGCAGCTTCGGAATGGCCAGTTTGAAAAACAACTCGAAGTTCGTCTGACGTAATGCCGCTACATCGGCAGTGCCTGCTCGACCTTCTAGGATCGCGTTAAGACCGTTGTCACGTTGGAGGTTGTCATGAAGACTAGTTTGCAACCTATGCAGATAATCCTCTGGGAGATTCCCCGGCCCGATTTTAGTAGTGAACATCAAACTGAATCCGTCGAGGAGTTTTAGATTATGTTCACTGATTTTTACCGCGCGTTGTTGCCACATCAAAATTCTACGGAACGCTTTAATTAACTTTCCGGGGAGTTCTTCGCTTGGTTTAAAGACATACTCCTCCAAGTCAAGATTGATAACATCAAACGGAAATCGCTCATAAAACTGTCGCAACTGTTCCCGGTCACGAGCTTCCCGTCGTACTTGAGCGGTATCTTGTTCAGCTTCTGGGCTGGCAAGGAAATCGCCTTCGCTCTGACCTTCGATGACCCGCTCGATATCCGGCCCGTCATCCCCGTCGAGAGAAGTCACGAGCTTGACAAAGTCACCCACGAATCCTACTGAACCTGGAATTCTGGTTTGGGTCTCGATGACAGATTCTTTATCCTTATCGAAAAACACGACCGTCTCAAATCCTCGATCTGTAGGGTTAAGAATGTTGTGAACGTCGAGCATCAGAACATCAATCGCCCCAATTGCGCAGAATGTGAAGTAACGCAGATCGCGGAGGTTTTTAGCGGTAGCCTTGTATCGAATCTTTTTTCGGCGTGCCTTGCAAAGCGGTAGCCATCCGTCCGTGCGAATAAAATGTTTGAGCAAGTCTCTTTCGTACTTAAACGTCCCCATCCTCACCAGCCAGAAAGTAGATCGAGCAAGAGTTGCTTGAATTTCTCCCGTTGGGACTCCAAATCTCGCTCGCGCATCGCCATTTCAAATATTGTCAAAATAGAAGCGGCTAGTTGTTGATTCTTTTTCTTTGTACCAAGTGTTTCCGGATTGGGAACCACGACCTCGGCACGATCTTCCTTGCCCCGCAAGGTAACCTTGGGACGCACATCCTCTTCTCCGCTGTACGAAACCGAGACCGGTTTCGCAGCCGCCTTCGTCAATACTCTGGCAAGTTGCGCCTTCCGGGCCTTCGCTTTTGTGTCATCGCGAACAGCAGACCTGACCTCGATCTTTTCGTACACCACCGGGAAAATCTTTTCTTGTAAAAACTTGTGCACATATTCTTGAATAGCTCGAAATTCCGGGTGAAAGCGATTGAAGCTATCTCTGTCAATGTTCAATGCATCTTCGAGGCCTTGATCGACGAACAGTTCGCCGGTAATCCAGCGACTTCGCGGTCCTTGGTTGACGCGATAATCGAGCATTGATTGATCGTAGTATCCAATCCCTACATCCTTAATCCGAATGAGAATCCCTCGCAGCTCGTCCGGCTTTAACTGCAAACCCTCTTGAACGGCAATATAACCGTGGAAAGAAAGGTCATTGCCATACACCTTCTGTGTATGATGTTTGATCTTTTTTGTTGTGTATCCGCCCGGATTGCTTTTCAAATGCACCGGCTTGGCCAGTTGGATTCCGTCCACGAGCACCTTGAAGCGATAGCTCTCCAACCTCCGTTGATCTTCTGCAATCAACTCTGAGGGCAACGCCGATGCGCTGATATAGGGTAGAGGGCAACATGCGGAAAGTTCCCATAACAGTCTCCAGTAGTCGCCTAGTTCTTGGAGAGAATGAACGTTGGACGCAATTCGTACACACTTGGCCCAGTCGAGCGGAGGCTTTTCAAACTTTTCGAATTCCAGCGAATCTCTAAATGCCTTTGTGAAAGTCGGGTGTATATCATCTCCGATTATCAGTGTGCCGGTTTTCGCTTTGTCGGCCTCGAACGCCTTGTCAAATTCGTAGGTACCAATATGAATTACATCGGTTGTCACAATCGTATCGTCGTCCTTATCCAGTTTCTTCTTGAGCAAATCGTAAAGCACCACTCTCGCTCGAAACCCCTCGCCATCGGATTTAACAGAACTTATCGTGAAGCTTGGGCAAATTTGGGCGATGCCGAGCATCCCAATCCCAAGTCTTCCAATGACAGGTCTCGTGGGATTCGTCCCGTCCGATCGCTTTCGGCTATTTCCAATGCCTCCCTCCATCAAGACTTTGAATTCTTCTTTGGTGAAGCCGCACCCGTTGTCTTGGATTGAAAGCTGGAGGAAGTTGGGATAATTCGTGTTTATCCTAACCACGCTTGCAGTGGCATCCCAAGCATTGCTAACCAGTTCGCGTAATGCGCTTGCGGGACTTCGATATAGGCCCCGACTGAGGTGCGCGAGAGCCTTTTCGTGTACGCGGATTTTTGGCATCAGTGCTTTTCTAAGAGAACGATATGTTCGTCAATCTCTCGCCCTGAAACCGAGGCCCATCGGGTTCGCCACTTCCTGATCGCCATAACGCGAAAGCCGAGGCCTTCGGCAATATTCACCAAAATCTTAGCTGTTGGAATGTGAACTCCAAGGTATGAACCTTGGTCCCCGACAATATACGCACATTTGGCCTCGGAACGAAGCGTTTTCTTCGCACTTACCAAGTGACGCTTCATACCGCCGAAGTATTCTTGCACAACCTTTGAGTAAAGACGGGCAAAGCCGTGAGTCTTTGTCGAAGTGACTCGATCAAGTTCAGCCACAAGTTTCTGAATGATCGAGTGCTCTTTAACGAGCGCGGCATCTTTGTCTCTCTTGTAAATGCCCTTGGTGTGCGAACGAATCATTAGGCGCTTGATACTCCTCAGGGTCTCGCGATCCGTCACCGCTTCTAAAAAAGAAAGCTCTAGCCGCGCATTGCGGGTGTAGTCATGCTCGGTTGGATATGGCGGAGAGCAGATGATTGCGGAAAACGGCGTTAATGGTTTTGGGACAAGGGCCGCACATCGCCTTGCATCGCCATGAAGAACTATGGCTTTTCCGTGAGGCTTCAGGTTTTGCACAGTTCGCAAGTCGAATGCCATCGTTTCAACTCGATCGACAAAACCCGCAAGAACATCTGTTTCCTGTCTTGGTGGGCCACAGTAAAGCTCCGGGCCGAACTTAACATTGGACGCTCCATCAACCACCTCGGCGATGAGCGCGAGAAGCAGAGCGCGTTTGTAATTGACATTTGTCCTTAACGAAGAGATGCACTGCTTGATTGCAAGGCATTCCACGAGGGGCAACGGATTGATCCAGCCCCGATCAAGCATTCCCGACGATTCGAGATAGTGATAAGTAGGGTCCGATTTTAAGCGGCTATATTGTCGTAGATTGCGACTAAGAGAATTCTCGATCTCATCAAGAAGCGTTAAGAGCGTATTTGTTTGGAGAGACCAGTTTGTCTTGACCGATGCGGCGAAGCAACTCGAAGGGTTGGCATCAATACCGACTGAATCAATGCCCTTCTTCATACACTCAACGAGCGTAGTGCCTGAGCCGCAGAATGGGTCCAGGACACAATCGCCGGAAGATATCGAGAACTCTTGGAGGAGATCGGAAACGAGATGGTCAGAATAGCCCAATCTCAGCCGATACCAGTTGTGTACCTCTCCATTTAGGATGGCTTGAGCATAAGGCTTTTTCGGCTGCGCCGGTAGTTTGGTGACATTGACCTGACGCATTCAATCGGCCCGAAGCACTGGACTGTTCGTTTAGAGCTATAGTTTAGCACTACCCTGTCTAGCGTAGCTACGAACTGACCCCTTCAATCGTTGCCTGCTTCAGCTCTTCCAAAAACTCGCTCTCCATTTCGTCGATTGCGGAAAGAAAATAACTCCTGCGAATCGCCTGTTTCCGGTTCACCAGTTTCCGGAAAATTTCCTCTTTACCTTGGACCATTATGCGCAGGGCTTGCTTGTTCACAGCGATGATTTGGAAGGCTCCCGAACCGCCCCTTTCGTGCACCTGTGCGTATGGCACATCTGTTCCGATGTCTAGCTCTCCAATGAGCCGGTCATCTTCCCGTGTGATGTTGACACCGGAGAGGCT